>WNFL01063886.1_pt1 | contig 10602 bp, 11 predicted proteins | sample 5400361 | NCBI WGS metagenome assembly WNFL01 (sample SAMN13153351, study PRJNA577476) | soil metagenome | isolation source: 40 cm soil on Douglas fir-dominated hillslope | place: USA:California | collected 2013-09-17 | reverse complement strand
CTCCGCCGATGCAGGCAAGCCGCGGGAGCAGGTTGTATCGTGGAACCGGAGCATGATCCTGGCGCTTGATCCCGGTTTCCATGGTTTCGGTCGCGACCGATCCGCTGTGGAGCTCAGTCCAGGCCGTACGCGACAAACACATCTACCTGGTGCCCAATCTGCAGTACGGCTCGCTCGATGTGCTGCCCGGCATCATCGAAACGGGAACAATGACATGAAAATCAGTGCGCGCAATGTCCTGAAGGGCCGAATTGTCGAGGTCACTAAGGGCGCGACGACAGCCCACGTTAAGATCGACATCGGTGGCACCGTCGTGACGTCATCCATCACCAACGCTGCGGTCGACGATCTGAAGCTCGCCGTGGGCAAGGACGCCTATGCCATCGTCAAGGCTTCGGACGTGATGATCGGGATCGATCAGTGACCCCTGGCCGTTGAAGGCTGTCGCACCGGCGCTGTCAGTCGCTGCGGTACTGCTGCCATTCCTGGAAGTCCTCTGCCACAGCCGCGGCAGCGGCTCTCGCGGCTTTGGACAGCCAACCAGCTGGCCGCCGCGCGAGATCTGCCCGAATGGCGGCCGCGGCGCCCTTGTTGGCGGCATGGATTGCACCGACGTCAAATCCCATGGCTTCCAGCAGGGGTCTCCTCAGCGACCGGGCTCCCTGCCCCTGCTCAAGCTCGACCTTGCGCGCGTCGGCAGCAATCCTGCGCAGAACGAAGCCTCCCTGCACTGTGAGGAAGGGATCGGGCGAGCGGAACCGGCCATTGGCCAGCTCGAGAAAACGCGACTTCGAACCGGCCCGCTGGTGCGCCCAGTCCCAGGCCGAAGGCACCAGCGCCTTGGCCTCGCGGACGATGCGGCCGCCGCGCCAACCGGCGACGACAACATAGCGCCGGCGGCCCAGGCTGCCCGCCCCCTTGGTGCGTTTGCAGAAGCGCTCGATGGCCGCCCCGTTGGGGAGGCAATCCTTCAGACTTCGTGCCACCTCCTTGGGTGGCTTGGTCGTGGGCAACTTGTCGACCTCGGCCCAGAAATCCGCGCGATCGACATCGGAGCAGGCGACCAGAGGGCGCATCCAAACCTCCTGCTCATCGAGTAGCGTGGGCCGCGGGTTCGCAAGTCCCCTGTCATACCCGCGCAGGATGGCATTGGCTGTCGCGGCGCTGCCGACTGCCATTTGCGGGGAAACGCGGGCGCTGGTTGCCAGACGGACCAGATCGAAGGGATAGGGTATGAGGGACGCGTCATCGAAGTCATTGACGCCCCACACCAGCCTGCCCTCGCCATCACGCCAGGTGCCGAAATTCTCGATGTGCGTGTCGCCGACCGAGAGCACGGCCGGGGCCTTCTTTAGCTCCGGGCAGATCGCCTCGATCTCGCCTGCCCAGCGGAAAAAGGTGGCACGCAGGAAGGAGAAGACGACCTTGGACATCTTCTTGTCGTGCTTGCGATCGAGTTCGTCCTGCTGGATGTCGCAGCGGCTCTTAAGCCAGGACTCGTATGCGCTGTTGACCTCGACGAACGACATGGGGTTCTCCAGCAAATGTGTGGCCTATGACACGCTATTGCAGGCTGAAGCATGGGCCCGTGCGGATGGTCCTCGCCGAACGCGGTCTTCCCCGAGAGCTTACTCTTGTCCCACTTTTCGGCCATCCCGGGACAATTCGAAGGACATTGCTTGCACTATGAGCCAGGGTGTGACTGCGGCTTACTGGCTGCATCGGCTAAGAGGCTATCGGTGAAGCGCGTTATAAATGCTAGTTTCTCAGCCGTCCGCTCTTAGTCGGCGTCCGACCGGAAGGGCTGCCCGTGCTCGAACGTTACTCTGTACCTGGATGTAGCGCGTCATGCAGGGTCGATTACCGATGAGCACGGCACTTCCGGCCGGTCCCTCTGGCCGCTTCCCCGGTCTCGACCGGATGCGGCCTGCTCTATTTCTTGATCGGCAGCAACCCGTCTTGTGGCTGATGACGGTGCTGTCTCTGCACGTGATCGTCTGGACCTACTTTGGTACGGCAACGCACGGGGTGATCCACCACGATATGGCCGAGGCATGGGCCTGGGGCCAGGAATTCGAGCTCGGCTACTCGAAGCATCCGCCGCTCTTCGCCTGGGTGACGGCCCTCTGGTTCAAGCTGTTGCCGCGGGAGATCTGGTCGTTTTTCCTGCTCTCCTCCATCAACAGCGCGCTCGGGCTAGCGGGTGCGTGGACGGTCGCCGGGCGGCTGCTGCCGCGGACATCGCAGTGGGCAGCGCTGTTCCTGCTTATGCTCACGCCGTTCTACGGCATCCTCGCCCTGAAGTTCAACGCGAACGCGGTGCTGCTGCCGCTCTGGCCCTGGGCCGTCTACTTCTTCATACGTGCCCTCGAGACGCGCTCAGTCATGCACGGTACCCTGTTCGGCGCCTTTGCGGGGCTGGCGGTGCTCGGCAAGTACTATTCCGTGCTCCTGCTGGCGTCGTGTTTCATCGCCGCCCTCCTGCATCCCAAGGCGCGCGCCGTCTTTCGTTCACCTGCACCCTATGCGGCCCTCGTCGCGTGCGCAGGCGTCCTCGCTCCACACGCCCTTTGGGCAATGGACCATGAGTTCACGACCATCAATTACGCCGCCAGCAAGATGCACTACCCGGTGGGCGCGGTGCTCGCGCGTGGCGCCGATGCAATGCTGCAGGTCGCTGCGTTTCATGTGCTAGTGATCGCGGCCGTGCTGCTGGCCTTCGCCTCGGTGCGCGGACAACTGCCGTCCCGGCTGTGGGTGTCGGCGCGCGCGAGGCGGAACTGGTGGCTCGTCGCCCTGGCGCTCGGACCGCTGGCGCTGACCCTGCTCGCCTGCGTTGTCGACAACGTCAGGATCTCCGCGCAATTCATGATCCCGATCTTTTTCATGGTCCCGACGGTCGTGCTCGCGCTCTGCCACCTCCTCGTGACCCGCTCGCGCCTTCGGGTGCTTGCCGCGCCGATCGGCGTCCTCGCCCGGAAGGCCGGCATCGAGTCATGGCACGAACCGAGGCGGGCCATCGCGCTGGAGGCGACGCGTTTGTGGCACGACGCGTTCGGGCGGCCGGTTCAGATCGTGTCGGGCGAACCCAGGTTGTCCCAGGGTGCGACCTTCTACAGTCCCGATTCTCCGTCCGACTTTACGGATTTCGACTTCCGCCGGGCACCGTGGATCACTCCTGAGCGTATTGCGCGGTCGGGCATGATCGTCCTATGTCCGTCCGAGAAGGCAGCGTGCCTCGACATGGCAACGCGCTACGAGGTGGCCGGCAGCCGGCGATACGAGCGCTCCTATGTGGTCGATGCGAATGACCGGAACGGCGCTAAGCGCCACATCACGATCGTCCTCATTGCGCCGCATGATCCGGCGTCGATGACGGATGAGCCCGATTGATCTGCGCTCTGGCGGGCCCTCGCGCAAGCACCCCCAGCCAAGGTAAACTGACGAGCGAAATCTGTCTGGCGATAAGCCGCGTGTCTGCCTACCTAAGCGCAATGGCCGCCTGCATAATGGCCCCTCATCGAGCGGCTCGGGAGCAGAGGATCAGCGACATGACCGACGTGGCCGCGTCTCGCGTTGTAATCTGCGGCGGCGGTGCCGGCGGGATCGAGCTCGCCACGAAGCTCGCCGGACGCCGTGGTATCGAGGTGACGCTGGTCGATGCCACGGACGCCCACGTGTGGAAGCCGCTCCTGCACGAGCTCGCCTCCGGCAGCATGGACGCTGTCAGCCACGAGGTCGACTACCTGGCGCTCGCGCGCTGGCATGGCTACACGTTCTGCTATGGCGCGCTCGAAGGAATAGACCGCGAGAAGCGCGAAGTGCTGGTCGGCGAGGTGCGCGATGACGCCGGCGTCCTCATCCCCGCGCGCCGGCTCGGGTATGACCTGCTGGTGATCGCGATCGGCGGCGCAACCAACGATTTCGGCATCGAGGGTGTCCGCGAGCACGCTTATGTTCTCGACACGATGAAGGACGCGACCGGCATTCATCGCCAGCTCGTGCGTGCCTGCCTGCAGTCGAACTACGCGGAGACCGCGGGCGAGAGGAAATCGGACGAGCTCGATGTCGCCATCGTCGGCGGTGGTGCGACCGGGGTCGAGCTTGCGGCGGAGCTCCGCTCGGCCGCCCGCATCCTGCGCTACTATGGGCTGACCCGGCTCGATCCGGACCGCTTCATCAAGCTAACCGTGGTCAACGCCGACCCCCGGCTGCTGCCGCAGCTTTCTGAACGTCTGAGCGAGGAAGTGGAGAAGGCGCTCGCCGCCGTCGACGTCAGAACGCTCAACGGGGAGCTTGTCACCAAGGTGACGGCCGAAGGGCTCGAGACCCGGAGCGGGGACCGCATTCCCGCCGACGTCGTGATCTGGGCCGCTGGCGTGAAGGGACCGGCCGTCCTGCGCAACATCGCGGGACTGGAGACAAATCGCCACGACCAGCTCGTTGTGACGTCAACATTGCAGACGACGCGCGACCCGAGGATTATCGCCTTGGGCGATTGCGCGGCGTGTCCGTGGGAAGGCCACGCGGGGCTGGTGCCGCCGCGAGCGCAGGCAGCCAGTCAGCAAGCGCACTACCTCGCCAAGACGATCCCGAAGTTGCTGGCGGGGCGGCCCGTGGCTCCGTTCCGCTATCGCGATTTCGGTTCGCTCGTCTCGCTCGGATCGAAGGGCGCGGTCGGCAGTCTGATGGGTTTCATCAGGGGCCGCAACATCGCGGTCGAAGGCTTCCTCGCGCGCCTTTTCTACGAGTCGCTCTACAAGCGCCACCGCGCAGCCATGTTCGGCTGGTGGGCCGTTGTCCTCGAGACCCTCGGCGGCTGGCTCGGCGGCATCACGCGCCCGCGGATCAAGCTGCATTGAGCCTCAACGCCCGTCGGTAATGTCGGATAACTTGGTGCCAGGTCCAACAGCCCCCGGGATGACGGGTCAGGTATGGGCCCTACACCCGCTCGCCCTTGAGCAACCGGGGGACCTCGCCTGAAAGCCCCGCCGCTTCGGTCACCAGGAGCCGCTTCAATGCCGGCAGCCGATCGACGACGCCGAGCCCGACCTCGCGGGCGGACCGGGCCAATGTCCAGTCGTTCGAGAAGAGTCGGTTCAAGCCGTCGAACGTCGCCGCCGACACCGTCGAGTCGAACCGGCGCCAGCTCTCGTAGCGCTCGAGCGCGTCCGCGTCGCCGAAGTCAAGACCGAGCCGCGCCGCTTCGGTCACGACCTCGGTCAGCGCCGCGATGTCGCGAAAGGCCAGGTTGAGGCCCTGCCCGGCGATGGGATGGACGCTGTGGGCGGCATCGCCGATGAGAGCGAAGCGGCGTCCGACGTAGCGGCGGGCGAGACCGACCAGCCGCAGGAGGCCGTATCGCCCGGCGAACCGCTTGTCGACCTCGGCGAGAAAACTCTCATCGTCGAGCGCGAGAATGTCCCGCGCGCGGTCGGCGCCTTCCGACCAGGTGATGCAGGAGCGATCGCCTGTCAGCGGCAGAATCGCGAACGGCCCGCCGGGGAGGAAGTGCTGGATCGCCCTGCCCTTGTGCGGCATCTCGTGCGCGACGCGCGTCACGATCCCGCGCTGATGATAGCTCCATCCGATGGATCGGATGCCGCTCGCTTCGCGCATGGGCGATTGGCGCCCGTCCGCGGCCAGCAGCAAGGAAGCCTCCAGCGTCCTGCCGCCGGCGAGAGTGACGATGGCGGCGTGATCTGAGGCCGAAAAGCCGGTTGCGCGCGCGGGCCGCATAATCGAGATCGACGGCGCATCGGCGACCGCGGCCTCGAGCGCAGCGGCCAGAGCTTCGTTCGGGACGATATGCGAGGCGGGTTCCCCGCTCTCGAGGGTGTTCCGGTAGGTCATAAGCGTGGGGCGGACCCCCGCATCGAGGCTCGAATCAGTCAGTATGATTTCGGTCACGGGCTGAGCCACGCTCTGGAGCCGCTCCCATACACCCAATACCTCGAGCAGGCGTCGAGAGCCTGCCGAGATCGCCGACGCGCGCGCCTCGGCTTCAGGATGCCCCGGCGCGTCCTGGCGATCGATGACGACAATGCGGGCGCCGTCTCCCAAGGATTGGGCCAGCGACAGGCCAAGGGTGAGGCCCGCGAAGCCGCCGCCCGCGATGGCAATGTCCGTTTTCAACTTCGGTGTATCGGCGGGCATGTCGTGGTGCTGTCGTATTGATTCAGGATCGGGGGGTCGCGAAGGCTTGCGCGACCCTCATTGATTCCTCTTGAGACGCGCTTAGTGTGTCTCCTTATCAGATGCGCTTGCGCTGATCTTGCATTCGATAGCCTCAGTGGTGCGTCGCCGGTCGATGCTCGGCACGGCTATCGTTTCGAAGGGCTGACAGTTTCATTGCATCAATTGCGTAAGCCGCTCCGGGGTTAGTCACGATGCCATCCAACGAATCACAACCGCAGCCGTCCGCGCTCAGCACCCTGGTCTCCCTCCTGGATCTCGAGCAGCTCGAGCATAACCTGTTCCGCGGCCAAAGCCCGCAGGAAGGCTGGCAGCGGGTCTACGGCGGCCAGGTGCTCGGCCAGGCGCTGGTGGCAGCCGTGCGGACCGTCGAGGAGGTGCGCCCGGCACACTCGATGCACGCCTATTTCCTGCTCGGCGGCGACCCTTCGCACCCCATCATCTACGAGGTCGAGCGCATCCGGGACGGCGGCAGTTTTACCACCCGCCGCGTCAAGGCCGTTCAGCATGGCCGGCCGATTTTCACCATGAGCGTCTCCTTTCATAAGGCCGAGGAGGGCTTCGAGCACTCCGCGCCGATGCCGCATGTCCCGGGCCCGGAGGAACTGCCGAATGAGCAGGAGATGCGTAGGCTTATGGTCGCAAATCTCCCCGCCAATATGCGCAGCTACTGGGAGCGGGAGCGCCCGATCGAGATGCGCCCCGTCGATATCGAGCGCTACCTGAAGCGCGAGAAGGCCGCGCCCGTGCAGTACGTCTGGATGCGCGCCAATGGACGCCTTCCGGACGACTTCAAGCTGCACCAGTGCGTGCTCGCCTATGCCTCAGACTTCACGCTGCTCGACACCGCCCTCATCCCACACGGCAAACAGCTGTTCGACAGGGATATCCAGCTCGCAAGCCTCGACCATGCCCTGTGGCTGCACCGTCCGTTCCGGGCGGACGAATGGCTGCTTTACGCCCAGGACAGCCCGTCCGCGCACGGCGCCCGTGCCTTCTGCCGTGGCAGCGTCTACACCCAGGGTGGCCTGCTGGTGGCGTCGGTCGCGCAGGAAGGCCTGGTCCGCAAGCGCGACACGGCGTACTTGGTTAGTTAGCCGGCAAAGGGCCGCAACTGCCTAGATATTAGGCGCCGCCTCCCATTGCAGTCCTCGCGCGGACGCCGGGAGAAGTTAAATAACCGTATAGATTCCAGCGGCTTGACCGACCAACAACCAAGTTGGCACGGCTCTTGACTCTTAGTGCGACGCGTTGCGCCGAGCTTCGGTCGAGCAGGCGCTCGTGGGGCGGTACGGGGATTTGTTCCGTCCCATTCAGGTCACAGACTGCCAGGGTGAAACGCCAAAAAGGGGTATGTGAGATGAAATTGGTGTCCGCAATCATCAAGCCTTTCAAGCTCGAGGAGGTGCGCGCAGCGCTGACCGACCTCGGCTTTCAGGGCATGACGGTCACCGAGGTCAAGGGGTATGGCCGCCAAAAGGGCCATACGGAGATCTACCGCGGCGCCGAGTATGCCGTGAACTTCCTGCCCAAGCTGAAGATCGAAGTCGTCGTGCCGACCACCGAGGTCGACAAGGCCATCGAAGCGATCATGCGGACTGCAAAGACGGGTCAGATCGGCGACGGCAAGATCTTCGTCTCGGGCATCGAGCATACTGTCCGCATCCGCACGGGGGAGACGGACGATAACGCGCTTTAGAAGCCAGACCTGGGGGTGGGCCGCGGGTCATCGTAGCAAGTCAGGATGAGGGAGAAGAAGGATATGCATCTCAGTACTTTGGGCCGTTTAGTCCCGGCTCTGGCGGGCGCCGCGGCGCTCGCCCTGGCGAGCGAACCAGCATGGGCGGCGGCGACGCCGAACAAGGGCGACACGGGCTTCATGTTCACGTCGACGATCCTGGTCCTGCTGATGACCATTCCGGGGCTCGCCCTGTTCTACGGCGGCCTCGTGCGCACCAAGAACATGCTGTCGGTCCTGATGCAGGTGTTCACCATCACCTGCCTCGTGATGATCATCTGGGTCACCTACGGCTACAGCATGGCCTTCACCAACGGCGGCGCCTGGAACGACTATGTCGGCGGTTTCTCGAAAGCCTTCCTGGCTGGCGTCACGGCGGAATCGGTCGCGGCCACCTACTCCAACGGCGTGGTCATTCCCGAGTACGTCTACATCCTCTTCCAGATGACCTTTGCGTGCATCACGCCGTGCCTGATCGTCGGCGCCATTGCCGAGCGCGTTAAGTTCTCCGCTGTCATCCTCTTTGCCGCTCTGTGGGTCACCTTCGTTTACTTCCCGGTCGCGCACATGGTGTGGTACTGGGCCGGTCCGGACGCGCTCGGCGACGCCGCCAAGGCGGTCGCGGAGGCTTCAGGCGACGCCAAGGCCAAGGCTGAAGCGGCGCATGCTGTTGTGACTGCCGATGCCGGCAAGATCTTCCAGTGGGGTGCGATCGACTTTGCCGGTGGCACGGTCGTTCACATCAACTCGGGCATCGCCGGCCTGGTGGGCGCCCTGGTAGTCGGCAAGCGTGTCGGCTACGGCAAGGAGCCGATGGCCCCGCACTCGCTGACGATGACCATGACCGGCGCTGCCCTGCTGTGGGTCGGCTGGTTCGGGTTCAACTGCGGTTCAAACCTCGAAGCCAACGGCACTGCCATGATCGCCATGATCAACACCTTCGTCGCCACGGCGGCTGCGGGTCTGGCATGGATGTTCGTCGAATGGATCACGAAGGGCCGGCCGTCACTGCTGGGCCTCGTGTCGGGTGTGGTGGCCGGGCTCGTGGCGGTCACGCCTGCCTCGGGCTTCGCGGGCCCAATGGCCTAGATCCTGCTCGGACTGGCTGCTGGCGTCGTTTGCTTCATCTTCTCGACTTGGGTGAAGAATCTGTTCGGCTATGACGACAGTCTTGACGTGTTCGGGATCCACGCGATCGGCGGTATCCTGGGCGCACTCCTGACCGGCGTCCTGGTCAATCCCGACTTCGGCGGGACGGGCATCCTCGACTATACCGTCAAGCCGGGCGAGGGCGTTGTCGCGGCCTATTCGATGGTCACGCAGGTCACGGCGCAGGCCTGGGCCGTGGGTCTGACCGTCCTGTGGACGGGGGTCGGCTCGCTGATCCTTTTCACGCTCGTCAGCATGATCGTAGGTCTGCGGCCGAGCGAGGAGAAGGAGCGCGAGGGTCTCGACGTCACTCTTCATGGCGAGCGCGCTTACAACTATTGATCGACAGTGGGTCGGGTGCGTGCACTCGGCCCGCTGCTGCTTTTAGCTTCCCGAGCACGAGTCTTCCCTAGGCCTGCTCTAGACTGAGCTTGGAGCGAAAGCTTCAAGCTCTTTTTTTGCGAATGATCTGCTCGGGCTACGGCCCGCATCAAGCTGCCGGAGCGCCCGGCGGCGGTCACCGACGAGCGGCACCATTTCGCGCTTGCGCTCCCGCCCGAGCCCCATCAGGGATCAATGCGAAGTCTGGTCCGAGGGTGGATGTGTCTCAGCAGACGCAACAGGTGGCGTTGCTGAAATGCGATGCAGCCCGCGGTAGAGCTGTACGAATTTTGTGCAACGTGAACGAAAATTGCGCTGCCGTGCCCCTGAATACGAGGTCGCGCGTTGTGATTGGTCGCAATTACGAGATCATACAGGCCGTCCTCGCGCCAAAGGACCTCGGCGCTGGCCGGATAGGGATGCTGGACGCGACGATTGTAGTTCCGGTCACTAATGGCGTCGCACCAGCCGTCGGTCGGCCGCAGGGCGCTGACAGCGAGCGACGTCCGAGGGCGATTGGTACGGTCCGCCCGGTAGTACACCCGGGAAAGCCGCAAATCACCGACGGGCGTCGCGCCATCGCCTTCGCGCTTCCTGCTTCGCCGTCCTGACCGGCCGAGAGCGCATGGGAGCGTGAGCCACCCCAGTGTGACCCAGCCGCGCGTCGCTGCCGGTGACAGCGAGTGCACCCTCAGATCGGGATGCGCCGACACTCGCTTGCCTGCTCGCCCGCCTCTAACTCTTGTGTGCTCGCTACTATTGCGCATGGTAATCCGGTGCTACATTGGGCTATTCCCCATCCTAGCATTTCGGAGCGAGCGCATGAGCACGGCACGCCGGATCCTCATCGTCGATGATGACGAGGATCTTCGTGAGTCCCTCCGGGAACAATTGGCGCTCCACGACGAGTTCGAGGTTGCGACAGCGGCCAGCGCGGCTGCGGGCATGGACGCGACCCGGGAACAGCAGACCGATTTGCTAATTCTCGACGTCGGTCTGCCGGACATGGATGGTCGCGAGGCGTGCAAGGCGCTGCGCAAAACCGGATTCAAGGCACCGATCATCCTGCTGACGGGCAACGACTCGGAGGCCGACATGATCCTGGGGCTGGACGCCGGCGCCAACGACTATGTCACCAA
>WNFL01236288.1_pt1 | contig 10603 bp, 10 predicted proteins | sample 5400361 | NCBI WGS metagenome assembly WNFL01 (sample SAMN13153351, study PRJNA577476) | soil metagenome | isolation source: 40 cm soil on Douglas fir-dominated hillslope | place: USA:California | collected 2013-09-17 | reverse complement strand
GCGGCGTTCTTCGCGGCGATCCGGCTCTGGGTCGGCGAGCGCCTCGACCTGTTCGTGTTCAACGCCTTCGTCGCGTCCTTCGCGCTGCTGCTGTTCTTCGCGCCGATGCGCGACCGCATCCAGGGCGCGATGGAGCTGCGCTTTCTGGCCGGCAAGGTCGCGCTCGAGCGCGGTCTCCGGCCGCTGCGCGAACGCCTGAAGCACATCCTGACGCTCGACGAGCTGCTGCAGGAGCTGCTGGCCGCGGTCGAGAAGGCGGAGCTGTTTCGCGCGTCGGCGATCTACCTGCGCGACGACGCGACGCTCGGCTTCCAGCTCGCCGGCAGCATAGGGCTTCCGACACGCGCGCGTGTCAGCCTGCTCTCGGAGCCCGTCTGGGTCTCGACCGTCGAGGTGGTCGACGTCCTGCAGCGCGAGGAGCTCGAGCGGCGGCTCGACGACCCGAAGAACTTCGCCGAGCGCCCGCGGCTCGAGGTGCTGTGCGAGACACTGCGGGATCTCGAGGCCGAGCTGGTGCTGCCGCTGCGCGCGCGCTCCCAGGTCGTGGGCTTCTGGACCCTGGCCGATGCGCGGTCGCACGAGTCGTTCTCCAGCGAGGAGGTGCGCCTGTTGCGCGCCGTCGCGGATCAGATCGCCACCTCGCTCGAGAACTCCAAGACCTTCGAGCGCGTGCGCGCACGCGACCGCTTCGTCTCCCTGGGCGAGATGGCGGCCGGCCTCGCGCACGAGATTCGCAATCCGCTCGCAGCGATCCGCGGCGCCGTCGCCGTGCTGCAACAGCCGACCGACGCGAAGGCGGCCGAGCTGTGGACCGTGATCATCGAGGAGATCGCACGTCTGAACCGCGTGGTCGAGTCGTTCCTCGACTACGCGCGACCCGCCACGCGCACGGCGACGATTCGCGACGTCGCGGCGTTCGTGAAGAGCTGCGTCGAAGCGGTGTCGCGCTCGAAGGCGCGCGAGGAGATCGAGCTGGTGCTCGAGCTCGAGCCCGGGCTCCCGCCGCTGCGCGCGGATGCCGATCAGCTCGAACGCGTGGTGGTCAACGTGGTTCAGAACGCCTACGAGGCGCTCGAAGAGCGCGGCCGGGTGCGCGTCGCGCTGCGCCGCGGCTCGCCCGGCCCGCTCGGCGACGGCTGGGTCGAGATACAAGTCGACGACGACGGACCGGGCATGAGTGACACGACGCTCGAGCGCGCGTTCATCCCGTTCTACACCACCAAGCAGCAGGGCACCGGCCTGGGCCTCGCGCTGTGCGAGCGACTGATCCGCGCGCAGGGCGGCACGATCCAGCTCCGCTCGCGTCCCGGCGAGGGCACGAGCGTGTTGATCCGCCTGCCGCTCGAGGCGAAGGCGGCCGAGGAAGCGCCGTGAAGCCGCTGCGCACGGTGCTGATCGCCGAGGACGAAGCAAACATGCGCCGCGTGCTCTGCGCTCTGCTCGAGCGGGACGGCTATCGCACGCTGGAGGCGAGTGACGGCGCGGCGGCGCTCGACTCACTCGCGCACGAGTCGGTCGACGCGATCCTCACCGACCTGCGCATGCCCAAGATGAACGGCCTCGAGCTGCTCGAGGCGGTTCGGCGCACGCACCCGGAGATTCCCGTCATCATGCTGACCGCCCACGGCACGGTAGGCAGCGCGGTCGAGGCGCTGAAACAGGGCGCGTTCGATTATCTCACCAAGCCCTTTGATCCCGACGAGATCCGCCAGGTGATGGAGAAGGCGGTATCGACGCGCCGCCTGGCCGCGCGCGAGGCGCGCCTCCCGTCTGATGAAGACCCCGAGCCGCTGCTCGTCGGCGAGAGCACGCTGCTGCGCGACGTGCGCCGCGTGATCGAGCGCGTCGCGCCGACGCCGGCAACGGTGCTGATCACCGGCGAGAGCGGCACCGGCAAGGAGATCGTCGCGCGCAGCCTGCACCGGGCGAGCGCCGTGCGCGGCGGCCCGTTCGTGAAGGTGAACTGCGCGGCGATTCCGGAAGGCCTGCTCGAGAGTGAGCTGTTCGGCTACGAGAAGGGCGCGTTCACGGGCGCGGCCGCGCGCAAGCCCGGGCGCTTCGAGCTGGCCGACGGCGGCAGCTTGTTTCTCGACGAGATCGGGGAGATGCCGCTGTCCGCGCAGCCGAAGCTGTTGCGCGCGATCCAGGAAGGGCGCTTCTACCGCGTCGGCGGAACCGAGACGCTGCACGTCAGCGTGCGGCTGGTCGCGGCGACGAACCGCGATCTGCGGATCGAGGTGAACGCGGGACGCTTCCGGGAGGATCTCTTCTACCGCCTGCACGTGGTGCCGATCGAGCTGCCGCCGCTGCGCGCGCGGCCCGAGGACATCCCGATGCTGGCGCGCCTGTTTCTGGAGCGCTTCGCCGCAAAGCTGCAGCGCCCCGTCACCGGCATCGACCCCGTAGCGCTGGACGCGCTGCGCGCGCATCCCTGGCCCGGCAACATCCGCGAGCTCGAGAACGCGATCGAGCGGGCGACACTGATGTGTGACGGCACGACGCTGACGGCGCGCGATCTTCCGCCCGAGGTCGCCGCCGGCACACGCCCCTCGGCGGCGCCCGCGAGCGCGACGCCGCTGCGCGAGCGCATCCGCGCCGCGACCCAGCGCATCGAGCGCGACGCGATCCTCGAGGCGCTGCGCCTCACCGAGGGCAACGTCACGCGCGCGGCGAAGGAGCTCGGCCTGTCGCGCCGCGGCCTGCAGCTCAAGATGAAGGAGCTCGAGATCGAGCGCGAAGGCGACGCGTAGGCCGGGTCTTGTGAGCGCCGCGCAGGTCTTGTGAGCGCCGCGCTGTCTGCTCGGCTTGGTGCGCGGCTTGGTGCGCGGCTTGGTGCGCGGCTTGGGCTCAGCGCTTCTTCGGGCCGATGCGCTCGCGCAGTCTCTCCGCGACCTCGGGCGGCACGAACTCCGTCACGTCTGCGCCGAAGCGCACGAGCTCGCGCACGCGCGAGGCGCTGACGTAGAACCAGCGTTCGCTCGTCATCAAGAACACGGTCTCGAGCTCCGGGAACATATGACTGTTCATGAGCGCCATCTCGAACTCGTACTCGAAGTCGGCGAGAGCGCGCAGCCCACGGATCACGATGCGCGCGCCGATGCGACGCAGATAGTCGACGAGCAGGGTCTGGATCACGTCGACGCGCACGTTGGGCATGCCGGCGACGGAGTTCTTCAACAGCGCCACGCGCTCGTCGACCGGAAACGTGCCGCCGCTCTTGTCGACGTTGGTCGCGACGGCGACGACCACCTCGTCGAAGAGCTTCGCCGCGCGATGGATCAGGTCGAGGTGCCCGTTCGTGATCGGATCGAAGCTCGCGGGATACACCGCGATGCGTTTCTCGCTCATGGTTCAGCCTTTCCCCCTGGAGCCGTGGCAGCCGTGTGCTCGTACCAGTCGAACGCCGTCTCGCCGTAGCGCTTGCTGCCCAGCAAACGCAGCCGCGCGCCGTCGGGCTCGGGCTCGCTGCGCAGCGAACGCTCGGCGATGACTATCGCGTCGCGACTCAAGACCTGCCCCAGCGACTCGCACGCGAGCAGCCGCGCCAGCCAGCCGCCTTCGTACGGCGGATCCGCGAATACGAGATCGAAGCCCGCGCGCTCGAGCACCCGCGCGCCCAGGCCGCGCGAGAGGTCGCGCTCGACGACGCTCGCGCGCGCCTCGAGCGAGAGCTCCGCGAGGTTCTTGCGCAGCGCGCGCAGCGCCTCGCGCGAACGCTCGACGAACACGGACTCGCTCGCGCCGCGCGACAGCGCCTCGATGCCGAGCGCGCCGCTGCCCGCGAACAGATCGAGCACCCGCGCTCCCTCGACACGCGCGCCCAGCCAGTCGAACAAGCCGGCGCGCGCGCGCTCCGACGTGGGTCGTGTCTCGCGACCGGGTGCGGAGGAGAGTCGTCGGCCCCGAAGCTCTCCGGCAACGACGCGCATGAACCTCGCCCCCGTCTCGCGGACCGAGCGCCGGCACCCTATCAACCTCGCGACGCGCAGGTCAAGGCGACGCGCGACCCTACACCAAAGAGCGAATAGCGCGTGCGCAGGAAATTCTCGACGCAACTGTCTTGAACCGTCGCATACCTTCGCTAGCATGCCCCGCTCGCGAGGTGACATGGCATGGTGTCACGATTGTTCCCCGTGCCATCGCACGCATCGTACGCGTTCGGACCGCCCGGCACGAGACCGGCAACCCGTAAAAGCAATCAACCCCCCCTCGAGCCAGCACTCGAGTCGACGAGAAAAAGGAGCCGGAGATGGCAGGCAAGAAGAGTCAGGGCGCCGGGGTCTCGAAGGCGACGATCGACAAGCAGAAGAAGCTCGTTCCGGTGCGCCTCGCGCAGGTGCGCGGCGGGCGCTCGCAGCGCTCGTTCGCGCGCGAGCTCGGAGTCTTTCAGCAGAACGTGAACCGCTACGAGAGCGGCACGACCCCGCACGCTGACTTCTTGATCACGCTCGCCGTCCGCGAGGGCATCTCGCTCGACTGGCTCCTGCTCGGCAAGGGCCGCTCCAAGAAGTAGCGGCTCCGCGCGCCTGGGCGCGTGGAGCACCTGGACTTCCCTCCGAGGGAAGTCGACTCCCGAACCGCGATCGCGCTTGCGCGCGCGTGCGCGCGCACCGACCGGGCGCGAGTCGCGCCCGCAGCGTCGGATTTCGCGAACGGAGCCGTCCGCGGCACGAAATTTGTAGCTCTCCGCCCGCAAGAGCAATCGCGGCGGAGGGAAATTCGATGCGTGTTTTCTTGGGGGTCCTGGTGGTCCTGCTGAACCTGGCGGACAACACCACGACCTACCTGTGTCTGCGCGCGCCGGTCCCGGGCTTCGAGGTCGGGGAAGCCAACCCCGCCGCGGCGTGGCTCTTCGGCGTGATCGGGCTGATGCCCGGTCTGGTGCTCGAGATGGTCGTGACCACGGCCGCCATCGCGTTTCTCGTGGCGACGACTCACGTTCCGCCGCGCCTGAAGCTGTTTCTGCTCGTCGTCCTCGCCGCGCTTCCCGCCTGGGCAGCGATCAACAACGCGTACGTGATTCACGCCACCCAGCTGGCGATCGCGTGGAGCTAGCCGTGATGCAGAAGCTCGAACTCCCGATGCTCGCCATGTCCCTGTGCTTCGCCCTCTCCTGCGCGGTGCAGGCACCCGCGCCCGAGCCGCGGGCCCCTGCGCCCGTCTCAGAGGCCGCGCCTGCGAAGTCGACAGGGGTCGAGGAGGTCGAAGCCCTCCTGTCTCGCTACATGACGGGCCTGGCGCCCTTCGAGCTGCGCCGCGCCGCGGAAGCGGTGCTGCGAGAGTCGGCGCACAATCGCATCGATCCGAAGCTCGTGCTCGCGGTGATGCACACCGAGAGCGGCTTTTACAACTTCGCGCGCTCGCCGGTGGGCGCGCTGGGACTCATGCAGATCATGCCGGCGACGGGCGAGATGCTCGCGCGCGAGGCGGGCCTGGAGTGGTCCGGCCCCGACGCGCTGTTCGCGCCGGAGCTCAACCTCAAGCTCGGCACGCGCTATCTCGCGCTCCTGCACGCGCGCTACGGAACCTGGCCGCGCGCGCTCGCGGCGTACAACTGGGGCCCGGCCGCGATCGACAAGCGCCTCGCCGACGGGTATCAGGTTCCCGAGGTCTACGTGCAGCAGGTCTACGCGCGACTCGCGCGCAGGTAGCTCGCGCTACGGCGCCTTCGCGGCCGCCGGTGTCTCGACCGGCGCGCTGCCGACTCTCTCGGCGAATTTGTCGATCGCCGCGTCGACGCCGTCGGCGTCGCCGCGCGCGCCGTTGACCATGACCGAGAACACGCGCGTCGACCCGTTCGCGCCCGGAACGACGCCGGAGAGCGCCGCCACGCGCCGCAGGTGACCCGTCTTCGCGCGAATCTGCACGGCGCCGGCGTGCATGCGGTCCTCGAGCGTGCCCTCGCGGCCGCCGATCGGCAGCGCCGAGAGGAACTCGGGGCCCGAGTCGAAGCGCTGCGCGCCCCGGCGCAGCACCGCGGCGAGAGTCGCGGGGGAGATGCGGTTGCGCGGCGAGAGACCCGAGCCGTCGGCGATGGCGAGCGCGGGATCGACGATGCCGGCGCCTTCGAGATATGCGCCGAGCGCGCGCGTTCCCTTCTCCCACGTGCCGGGCGGGCCGTAGAGATCCGCACCGAGCATCTTGGTGAGCTGCTCCGCCACGAAGTTGTTGCTGAACTTCTCGAGCAGGCGCACCTGCAGGGCGAGCGGCTCGCCGGAGAAGCGCAGTAACTCGCGCGCGTCCGCGGGCGCTGCAGCGAAGCGCACCCGCGGCGCGACGCGCACGCCCTGGGCTTCGAGCTGGGCGCGCAGCAGCGCGGCGGCATAGCGCTCGGGCAGCGCGACGGCGCGCCAGTATGTGCTGGTCGGGCGGCCCTCCGAGACCGCGCCGGACACGCGCACGCTCTCGCCGCTCCCGTCGGGCAGCACCTCGATGTCGAGCACGAGCTGTCCGCCGCCGCGCAGAGTCACTGCGTCCGCCGCGCTCTTGAAGTACGGAAGCGCGGGCGCGAGTCGGAGCTCCACGGGCGCGCCGACGTGCTCGCCGGGCACCACGTCGACGCGGAAGCTCGAGTAGTTCGCCGAGAGCGCGCTGACCGGCGCGTAGTAGGCGCGCGACGACACGGGCTCCCAGTCGGGATGGAAGCGCAGCGCGTCGAAGCGGCTCGCGTCGACACCGATTCCTCCCTTGATCTCGCGGATGCCCGCCAGGCGAATTTCCTCGGCGAGCTTCCAGAGCGTCTCGGAGACGAAGCTCGGATCACCCTGGCCCACGATCCAGAGCGTGCCGTCGAGCACGCCGTCCGCGATCGCGCCCTCTACCAGGATCGGCGTCTCGAAGCGGTGCGCGGGTCCCCAGTGCTCGAGGGAGGCGGCGGAGATCAGGAGCTTCTGGTTCGAGGCCGGAACGAGATCGACGTCGGCCTGGTGTTCCGCGAGCCGCTGGCCGGTCGCGAGGTCCTCGACGACGACACCGACACGGGCGCCGCGCAGCGCCGGCGCGCGCAGAAACTCCTCGAGCGCTTGCGACAAGCTGGCCTCTTGCGCCGCCGCTGAGCGAGCGAGCGACGCGAGCAGCAGGACGAGCGCGAGTGCGCGCGAGCAGCGAATCACGGCGCGCGACCTTAGACCACTCGCCTCGCGCTTGCCGCCCCGTGCACGGGTCGCCATCCTCGCAGCGGGGGGAGTGAATGGAGCGCGCGCGCGCCTGGATCGAGACCGTTCGCGGTCGTGCGCTCGCCGCGCTCGGCGCCATTCCCGGCGGCGCCGGCGCGCGCCGCTACTATCGCGCGCGCTTCGCCGACGGCACCAGCGCGATGCTGATGCACGCCGTGCCCGAGGACCCCGCGATCCTCCCGCCCACGCTGCGCAGCCAAAGCGACTCGCTCCCGTTTCTCGAGGTGAGCGAGTTTCTCGCGCGCCACGGGATTCCCGTGCCGGAGATCTACGCCGTGCTGCGCAGTGAGCGCTGGGTGTTGCTGGAGGATCTCGGCGAGACGCGCCTGCTGGACCTCGCGCAGCCGGAGCGCTCCGAGCGTCTCCGCGAGGCGATCGATCTGCTCGCCAGGGTTCACATGCTCGCGCGCGAGGACGCGCTGCCGTTCCGGCGCGAGTTCGACGCGGAGTGGGTGCGCTTCGAGCTGCGCACGTTCGCGGAGCACGGCTTGCCCGAGCGCTTTCACCGCGCGCTCGCGCCCGAGCTCGACGCGCTCGCGCGCGCCGTTGCTGCACTGCCGCGCGTGCTCTCGCTGCGCGACTACCAGAGTCAGAACCTGATGATCGATCCGCGCGGACGGCTGCGCGTGCTCGACTATCAGGACGCGCTGTGCGCGCCGCCGCAGCTCGATCTCGCCGCGCTGGTGCACGACTCGTATCTCGAGACCGAGGCGAGCGAGCGGAGCGAGCTCGTGTCTCGCTACTGGCGCGCGCGCGGGGCGGGCGCCGATGCAAGCGCCTTCGCGCTCCTGGTGGTCCAGAGAAAGTGCAAGGACTACGGTCGCTACCGGATGCTCGTAGAACGAAAAGGTGAGCTTCACTACCGACCGTTCATCGCGCGCGCGGCGGCGGCGGTGCTCGGCGCCCTGCCCGAGCTGCCGGCCGAGCAGCGCCGACTCGCCGAGCTGCTGGACGAGGCGCTCCGCGGGGCCACTCCGTGAAGGCGATGGTGCTCGCGGCCGGGCTCGGCACGCGCATGGCGCCGCTCGCGCGAGACTGCGCCAAGCCCGCCCTGCCGGTGCTCGACGTCCCGGTGATCGCGCGTTTGGTGCGCGCGCTCGCAGCGGCCGGCGTCGAGCGCGCGATCATCAACACGCATGCGCATCCCGAGAACCTGCACGCCGCGCTCCGCGACTCACCGCTGCCGATCGACTGGCTGCACGAGCCGGTGCCGCGCGGCAGCGGCGGGGGCATCCTGGGCGCGCGCGATCTGCTCGGCGACGACCCGTTCCTGGTGGTCAACGGCGACATGTGCCTGGAGCTCGACTTCGCGGCGCTCGTCGCCCGGCATCGGGAGAGCCGAGCGCTGGCCACGCTCGCGCTGCGCGACGACTCGCGCAAGCGCGATTTCGGCTCGATCGGTTACGATCGTGACGCGCATGTCTGCCGAATTACCGATCGAATCCGGCTCGGAAGCGAGAAGGCGAGCGGCTTGTTCATCGGGGTGCAGGTGATGTCGCCGGCGATCTTCGCGCGCATGCCGCAGCGCGACACGTTCGAGATCATCCCCGAGGTCTACGTGCCTGCGCTGCGCGCCGGCGCGCCCATCGACGCCTGGATCCAGCCGAGCTCGGCGACGTGGTGGCCGGTCGGCACGCCGCGCGAGCTGCTCGACGCCAACCTGGCCGCGCTCGCGCACGAGGTCGCAGGTGAGTCGCCCCGCGTCGCGGCCAGCGCGCGGGTCGAGGGGCAGGTCGTCGGCCCGGCTTGGATCGGCGAGGGGGCGCGAGTCGAGTCCGGCGCCCGCGTCGGCCCCGCCGCCGTCGTGAGTCGCGGCGCCGTGATTCGCGCGAACGCCCGGCTCGAGCGGGCGCTCGCCCTGCCCGGCTCCGAGGTCGCTCTCGGCGAGTCACTCGCGCGTGCGATCGCGCACGGCAGCGAGGTCTGGCGCGATGCCTGACATCGTCTTCGTCGGCACCGGCGACGCCTTCGGGAGCGGTGGGCGCCGCAACAGCGCGATCCTGGTGCGCGAGGCGGGCCGAACCTTGCTGCTCGACTGCGGGCCGACCACGCTGTCCGGCTTGAAGGAGATGGGCATCGACCCGCTGGAGATCGACGCCATCGCGCTCTCGCACTTCCACGGCGACCACATCGCCGGCGTGCCGTTCCTGTTGCTCGACTACGTGTACGCGAACACGCGCGATCGGCCGCTCGAGATCCTGGGTCCGCCGGGGGTCGAGGAGCGCCTGGCGAACCTGACGCGCGCGTATCACTACGACCGCGAGCAGCCCGCGCGCTACCCGATCCGCTTCGCCGAGTTCTCGCTCGACAAGCCGATCGACGTCGCGGGCTTCCGAGTCACACCGATGCCCGCCGTCCACCAGGAGTACACCTGCCCGCACATGCTGCGCGTCGACACGCGCGCGCGCTCGCTTGTGTTCTCCGGCGACACCGGCTGGCACGAGTCACTGCCCGAAAAGGTGGGCGACGTCGACCTGTTCATCTCGGAGTGCGTGTTCTTCGCCGAGGAGTTCGCGTTCCACCTGTCGCACGACCGGCTGGCGCGCGAGCGCGCACGCTTCCGCTGCGCTGCGATCCGACTCACGCACCTGGGCAGTCAGGTGCTCGAGAACGAGTCGCGCGTGGCGTTCGACACCGCGCACGACGGCCTCACGCTGTCACTCTGAGGCGCAGAACGCGTTCGGCGGGTTGGCGACGCCGAGACAGACCGCGCGCGCCGCTCCGGTCGCCGCGGGCAGATTCGACGCCCGGCCGAGGCTGGCGCAGTGACCCAGCACCGCGAAGGCGATCGCCTCGAGCGCGTCGCTGGGAACGCCGTGGGCATCGGTCGTGTCGAGGATCGCGGGCGCCAGTCGCGCGCGCAGCGCGCCCAGCAGCACCGGGTTCCTGGCGCCGCCGCCGCACACGAGCCAGCGTTCGGCGGGCTTGGCGAAGAACTGCTCGGCCGAGCGCACCACGCTCTCGACCGTGAGCCGCGCGAGACAGGCGAACACGTCGTCCGAGGTCCCGCCGCGCGCCAGCACCGCCTGGCGCGCGTGCGCGAAGAACGCCTCGCCGAACAGCTCGTGGCCGGTGCTCTTGGGCGGGCGGCGCGCGAAGTAGGGCTCGCGCAGCCACTCGTCGACCAGCTCCGGGATGACACTGCCGCGTGTAGCGCGCTCGCCGTCGCGGTCGAAGCGCTCGCGGCCGCCGCTCGCCCAGCGCGCCGCGCGGTCGAGCAGCGCGTTGCCCGGGCCCGGGTCGTAGGCCAGCACGTGCGCGGGATCGCGATCGGGGAGGTAGGTCACGTTCGTGAAGCCGCCGATGTTCAGCACCGCGCGGCGCTCGTGCTCGGCGGCGAAGCGGTGAAAATGGAAGAACGGTGTGAGCGGCGCGCCCTGCCCCCCCGCGGCGATGTCCGCGCGCCGGAAGTCCGAGACGACGGGCCG
>WNFL01195834.1_pt1 | contig 10603 bp, 10 predicted proteins | sample 5400361 | NCBI WGS metagenome assembly WNFL01 (sample SAMN13153351, study PRJNA577476) | soil metagenome | isolation source: 40 cm soil on Douglas fir-dominated hillslope | place: USA:California | collected 2013-09-17 | reverse complement strand
CAGCGTACGAAGCGCCGCATATGAACGGGGTTGTGCACATGAGTGCGAGCAAGGTCCAGAACCGCAGCATAGGTTTCTCCTTCCAGTGCGTTTTTTTCAGTGCGTTTGGGTAAAGCCATTCGAGCGCGACTACGCCTGAGTGGTCCCGCGTACGGTGAAGACTTCGGGAACGGAGGATTTATTCCCTCGAGCCACGGAGGGGGCCGGGCTCGCTCGAGTTCTGGACGGCGTTCCCCCGTCCGTGATCTAAGGTTTGCCTTTGGCTCTCGCGGCCACGCCCATAAGAATCAACGTTGCCCCGACGCAGAGGTAGGCGAACAGATTGCCCACAGCCACGTACACCGTATGCCCGCCCGGCATCCAGGGCACCGTCACCACGACGCCGTCCTCGCTGCGCGGGTTGCGATAAGGGTCGTTGGCGTAGGTTTTCTGCACCAGGCGGCCGTTGGGATCGATGAGCGCGGAAACGCCGGAGTTGACGGCGCGCACCATGCTCACGCGCAGCTCCACACTGCCGAATACCGCCAGCGCCAGGTGTTCCCATGGCTCAGTCTCGGCACCGAACCATGAGTCGCTGGTCAGATTGACGAGAAGATTGGGATGCAGCTGCCGTCTTCGTAGCAGATCACCGGCCCGAGCCGCCACTCCAGACTCCCGGGTTCCCGCAGAGTCAGCACGCCCGGCCCCTCGCCCGCGGTGAATCGACCGGTGCCGGACGGCAGCAACTTCCGCAGCCAGGGAAAGGTGTCGATGCCGGGAATGTACTCGCCGAAGGCCAGCAGCCGCACCTTGTCGTAGTGCCCCGCCGCCCGTCCGTCGCCGTCGAGCAGAATGGCCGAGTTGAACGCATCGTCGTGGGCTGGGTCGACCATTTCGGCACCGACGACGACCGGGATGCTGAAACCGCGGCGGATCATCCCCAAGGACTCGGGCTGAAGATCGGCGGCGAAATCTCGCGGCAGCGCCACGGGATAACTCCCCTCGCTCCACACCACGAGTTGCGCGCCGGCTTGTTGCAGACGGCGGGACTCGGCTTGCAGGGCGGTCAACTGGCGAACGGCCTCGTCACGAGAGAACTCGCCATCCACGGTGTAGGCAAAATTCGGCTGCACCAGTCCGACCTTCAATCGCGGCGCCCGGGCCGCGATGTCGTCCACTTGGCGCATGCGCACCGCCCCGAAGATGAGCGCCGCCGTCACCAGCGCCGCCGCCGCCAACGCGGGATAGCGAGCGGCGCGGCCCTCCACCGCCAAATCATAGAGCGCGCCGTTGACCAGCATCAGCAGGGCGGTCACCCCGAGAGGTCCCGTGATCTCGGCGATCTGAATGACGAGGGGCTGCCAGGCTTGGGAGATCCACTGGCCGCAAGGAAACAATTGCGGTACCACGAGCTCGCAGCTGACCATGACGAGGGGCGCGAGGAGGGTCATGGGCACGCGGCGCCGCCTGCGAATGCCGCAGACGATAGCGGTGAACAGCAGGAAAATGATGGCGCGCGCCGCGCAGAACACCAGGAATACCAGCGCCGCGGCCCACCAGGGGAAGTCCGCGAAGCGCTGCATCACCTCGATCAGCCAGTAAAAGCCGCCCCCCGTTTCGACGACGCCGGCCCACCAGCCGAGGAGGAGGGCCCGCCTGAAGGAGGGCGCCCGGTCGACGGCGAGCAGCATGGGTACCGCGGCGACCCAGGCGAGGCCATAGAGATCGAAGGGTGTGACCGCCAGGAACCATAGACAGCCGCTTAGGGTGGCGAGACCAAGCGCGCCATAGAAATTGAGCTTAAGCATGCTTAATCCAGGGTCAATTGAGTTCACGGCCATCGGGCCGTCGGGTATTCTGAGGCCCAATCATGCAAGAAAGATACGACCCCGCCGCTGTCGAGGCGGAAGCACAACAGTATTGGGATCGCGAGCGCTGCTTCGAGGCCAAGGAAGACAGCACCCGCGCGAAGTATTATTGCCTATCCATGTTCCCCTATCCAAGCGGCCGCTTGCACATGGGACATGTGCGCAATTACACCATCGGCGACGTGCTGTCGCGATTCATGCGCATGAACGGCAGAAACGTGCTGCAGCCCATGGGTTGGGATGCTTTCGGATTGCCCGCCGAGAATGCGGCCATGGCGAACAAGGTGCCGCCCGCGAAGTGGACCTTCGACAATATCGCCCACATGAAGGCGCAGCTCAAATCTCTGGGGTTCGCCCTGGATTGGAGCCGGGAACTGACCACCTGCACTCCGGAGTACTACCGTTGGAACCAATGGTTGTTTCTACGCATGCTGGAAATGGGCGTTGCCTACCAGAAGACAGGGATGGTCAATTGGGATCCCGTCGATAAGACCGTGCTCGCCAACGAGCAGGTGATCGATGGCCGCGGCTGGCGCACCGGCGCGCCCGTCGAGAAGCGCGAAATTCCGATGTACTACCTCAAGATCACGGCTTATGCCGAGGATTTGCTCGATGCCTTGAAGGACATGCCGGGGTGGCCGGAGCGCGTGCGCGCCATGCAGGCCAATTGGATCGGCAAGAGCGTGGGCGTGAGGCTGGGATTTCCGTACGACATCGGCGGTCCCGGCGTGCTGCATGCGTTTACCACGCGGGCGGATACGCTCATGGGAGTGACCTTCTGCGCGGTGGCGGCGGAACATCCGCTCGCGGCCCATGCCGCACGCGGCCAGCCCAAACTCGCGGCGTTCATCGAGGAATGCAAGCGCGGCCCGGCCATCGAATCGGAACTCGCGACACAAGAGAAGAAGGGCATGCCCACCGGCCTCACCGTGCGCCATCCCATCAGCGGCGAGGCCATACCGTTATGGGTCGGCAACTACGTGCTCATGAGCTACGGCGAGGGCGCGGTGATGGGGGTGCCCGCGCACGATGAGCGGGACTTCGAATTCGCGAAAAAATATCATTTGCCGATCAAATCCGTCATCGACGTGGGCGGCCGCGAATATTCCACTGAAGAGTGGCGGCCTTGGTATGCCGAACATGGCCGCTGCATCAATTCGGGACCCTATGACGGTTTGGAATTTCAGGCCGCCGTCGATGCCATCGCGTCGGACTTGAGCCGCTCGAGGTTGGGTGAAAAGCAAACCACCTGGCGCCTGCGCGATTGGGGGATCTCGAGGCAGCGATATTGGGGCTGTCCGATTCCGATGATTCACTGCCAAGCCTGCGGCGCCGTGCCGGTGCCGGACGAGCAGCTGCCGGTGATATTGCCGACCAATCTCGTGCCCGACGGCAGCGGCAATCCGCTGCTCAAGGACGCAGCCTTTCTCGCCGTTGCCTGCCCGCAATGCGGCGCAGATGCGCGGCGCGAGACCGATACCATGGACACCTTCGTGGACTCCTCTTGGTACTTCCTGCGTTTCGCCTGTCCCGACAATGACAAGGCCGTGCTCGATTCGCGAGTTCAGTATTGGGCGCCCGTGGATCAATACATCGGCGGCATCGAGCACGCCATACTGCACCTCCTGTACTCGCGCTTTTGGACCCGCGTCATGCGCGAATTGGGCGCGGTTGCATTCAAGGAACCGTTCGCGAACCTGTTCACGCAGGGCATGGTGCTAAACGAGGTATTTTTCCGCAAACCGGACGCGGGCCGGGTGGAATACTTCAATCCCTCCGAGGTCGAGATTCGGCTCGACGAAACGGCTCAGCGACGCATTGCCGTGCTGCGCTCCGACGGTGAAGAAGTCGAATCGGGCGGCGTCGTCACCATGTCGAAGTCGAAGAACAACGGCGTCGATCCGCAGGCGCTGGTGGACGAATTCGGCGCCGATACCGCGCGTTTGTTCACCATGTTCGCCGCGCCGCCCGAGCAAACCCTGGAGTGGTCGGATGAGGGGGTGCAGGGCGCCTATCGATTCATCAAGCGTCTGTGGAAAGCGGTGCATGACCACGTGTCGCAGGGTACGCCCGCGGCGCTCGATACCGCGGCTCTGAACGATGCGCAGCGGGGGATTCGACGGCAGGCGCACCACACCTTGGCGAAGATCACCGACGATATCGGGCGCCGCCGGACCTTCAATACCGCGATTGCCGCGGCAATGGAGATGTTGAACGCACTGGCGAAGTTTCCGCAGAGCTCTCCGCAGGACCGCAGCGTGATGCAGGAGGCCCTGGAAATCGCGGTGCTCGGGCTCTCGCCCATCATCCCGCATGCGACTCATGCCATGTGGCGCGCCTTGGGCCATGAAACGGCACTGATCGATGAACCCTGGACGCCCGTCGATGCTGCCGCACTGCAAACGTCGTCGATTGCCATGGTCGTGCAGGTCAATGGCAAGCTGCGCCCCCATGTGCAAAAGTTCATCGGTAGCTGCGCAGTGCGCAAGGTCATCATCGTGCCGGGTAAGCTCGTCAACATCGTGGTGTAATCGCACCATGGCCATCGTGAACAGTCGCCGGGGGAATTCGCGCAACGTCGAAATTCGCTGCATGACCCGCGTCCGCCGCATGTACCGCGTGCGCAGCACGTGCCGCCGGCGCCAGAGGCTGCGCACAGTTGCGGCGTTCGGCGCGATGCTGGCGTTGACGGCCTGCGGCTTTCGGCTGGCGGGCAGCGATTCTCTGCCGGGCGTTCTGGCGCGCCCCTATCTGTCGCTCAAGGATCCTTATACCGACTTCTCGCGCGAGTTCGAGCATCAGCTGAAGAATTCGGGAGCCACACTGCAGCTCGTGCGTGCGAACTCCACCGCGACCATCGACGTGACCAAGGATGTGGTCGTGCAGCGCACTCTCTCGGTGTCGGCGCAGAATATTCCGACCGAATACGAACTGACGTACACGGTCACTTTCACCGTTCAGGGCACCGACAAGGAGTTGCTGGCGCCGCAGACCATCAGCCTGTCGAAGGACTATAGCTTCCAGGAGAACATACTGCTGGCAAAGGAGCACGAGGCCGATATCCTGCGACAGCAGATGGCGCGCGACCTGGTATCCATTGCGATGCGACGGCTCACGAGCTTGAAGTAAGTAGCGGCGTGCTCCTGGTCAATGCCATCGATCGGCTGAGTCTCGAGCTGCTCTTGAATCGCTACGGTCTGGAATTGCGGTTGGTGGCGCCCGAGGAGGTCATCCCGGGGTCCTATTGGGGCGAGCGCGAGGCGGGCCTGATCGGTGCGAAGATCTTCGCGCGGCTCGATACGCCGCTGCACTCGGTGCTGCACGAGAGCGCGCATTTCATCTGCATGACTCCGGAACGGCGCGCCGGATTGGATACGGATGCGGGCGGAGACGACGCGGAAGAAAGTGCGGTGTGCTATCTGCAGGTGGTTCTGGCGGAGTCGCTGCCGAACGTGGGCCGGGAGCGCATGTGCCGCGATATGGATGACTGGGGCTACACCTTCAGGCTTGGGCTGGCTGCGGCTTGGTTTGCCGCGGACGCCGAGGATTCGCGGGACTGGTTGATTCGGCACGGGGGCCTCGATTTGCAGGGGAAGATCACCTATGTCTGCCGATAGGCCGGCCCGCGTGTCGCGTCGCACCGCGCCGCGCTGACCGGATTGGGGGCCGGGGAAAGCTCCCGCACAAGAGTACCTGGGCGGAGGGTCGGGTACCTTGAGAATAACGTACCTTTTCCGCGAAAAATGGCGAATCCGTGCCCCTGATCAGGCGGCGTTGGCGGCGGCCGGCACCGCGAGCTCGTAGCATCGGCCGAAGCGATTCGCGAGGAACGCCGGCAGCTTGATGTCTTCTTGACGGATGAGCCCGGACCGCGGCAGCTCGCCTGCGCTCAGCATGTCGAGCACGGCGCAAATGCCGCCCGCCGTGGTGATCTGAATGGCGCTGCGGACGCGGCCGCCCAGCGGCGCCGCATAGATCTTGTTGGCATAGGTCTCCTGCATCAGCTGACCGCCGCGCAGGCCGCTTACCGTAACGAACACGATCACGACATCCTGCAGAGTGACGGGCACGGCATTTTCCAGAATGTCCTTCAGGAGTTCGCGGCGATCGCGCAGCCGCAGGTCGTTGAGCAGCGCCTTCATGATCGCTGCGTGGCCGGGATAACGGATCGTGCGGTAGTTGAGGTTGCGCACCCTGCCGGCGAGGGTTTCGCAAAGAGTGCCGAGGCCGCCTGAGGTGTTGAATGCCTCGTACAGAATGCCGTCGAGAGAGAACTCTTCCAATTCCTCGAGAGGCTGGGTTTCGCGCAACTGTCGCAGTACTCGTTGATGACGCCGTCCGTGCTCCAGGTCAGGTTGTAGTTGAGGGCATTGGACGGAAATTTCGGCAAGGCGCCGACGCGCATGCGAACGTCCTGCAGCTGGTCGAAGCGCGAGGCCAGGTCGCTGGCCACGATGGTGATGAACCCGGGGGCCAATCCGCATTGTGGAATGAACGCAGTGCGGGCGCCTTCGGCCAACTGCTTTACGGCGCGGGTGCTCGCAACGTCCTCGGTCAGATCGAGGTAGTGCGCGCCGGCCGCCTTGGCCGCCTCGGCGATGGTGCGGGTGGCGTGATAGGGCGCGGCGCTCAACACGGCGAACTTGCCGGTCAGTATCTTGCGCAAGGCGTCGCCCTGTGTGATGTCGGCGGCGATTTTGGCGATGGGCGCCGCCGTCTCCAAGCGCTCCAGCTGGTGCTGCGAGCGGTCAACGACCGTCACCGAGTAATCGCCGGACCCGCCCAGCAGTTCCGCGATCATGGAGCCGATTTTGCCCGCGCCTACGATAACGATGTCTTTCATGTCGCCTCCCAGTATTGGGCGCCATTCTTGATGGGAAACCCTGCGAATGGTAGGGTCGTTTCAGACGTTTTTACGGTATATTTACGTCATTACGTAGGAAAAAGACGGCGAAGTGCCGATCCCACACGGTAGACGAATGGACGCCATAGACGAAAAGCTGGTTCTGGCCTTGCGGGAAAACGGCCGCGCCTCAACCGCGCAATTGGCCCGATTGGTCGGGCGCTCGCGCACCAGCGTGCAGAGCCGCATCGAACGGCTGGAGAAGCACGGGATCATCGTGGGCTATACCGCCCTGATGGCGCCTGAACATGGCCTCGGCGCCGTACGCGCGCACGTCATGATCAAAGTAGGTCCGAAGGAAGCGCGCGCGGTCAGCGCGGCGCTGCGCGCCATTCCCCAAGTGCGCGTGCTGCATTCGGTGAGCGGCGACGTGGATCTCATCGCCGTCGCGGCCACCGCATCGGTCGCCGAGATGGACCAAGTCATCGATCGTATCGGCGCGTTGGACGGCGTCGAGCGGACCACATCGTCGATCATTCTGTCGACGAAATTCGAGCGCTGACACTGCCTGAGCAGGCCGGCTCCGCTTCGCGGGGCGTTTCCGCGTAAACGCCCCCGCGGTCGCGAACCGACTTACTGGGCAGGGATCAAAGTTGGTCAAGAATCTCGTTGCGTTTGCGCTTGTATTCTTCGTCGGTAATCAAGTCCTGCTCGCGCAGGCGCTTGAGGCGCAATAGGCGCTCCTCGATCGACGGCGAGGCGCTGCCGGAGGGCTTCGCTGCGCCCGCGCTCGGCGTCGTGGCATTGCCCATGGATACCGTCGTGGGAGCTGCCGCCGGCAGCTCTCCGGCCGCGAGTGCGGCGACATTCAGCACGAGCCAATCGGAGCGCACCTTGCCGTGCTGCACGGACAGGCTCACGTCATCGCCGGTCTCGAAGGCAGCGGCGGGGTCGTAGTGCGCCTCTTTTGCGCGTTCGCCCGTTTGGTGCGGGTGCAGGCGCCGGTCGGGTTTGGGATAACCGATCGGGTAGTTCTTGTATTCCGGGGGTATCGTGCTGACGTGGAGCTCGCCGATGATGAGCTGCAAACGCTGGTTCTGGTAGAACGCGCGTCCGGCCACCGATACCGGTTTGGATCCTAGCAGGGCGGCCCTCTGCGACATGTCGATGGCGAACAGAACATCTTGATCCGCCGTTGCTCGCTCGAGTGCGGTGCTGAGCGGACCTGCCAATCGTCGGGCGGCGTCGCTTTCAAAGACTGGAATGGTTTCTGGTACTCCTTTACCTTCATGCACCCGCAGCTTGGCCAACGCCGCGGCCAGTTTGGCCGGCTCGATGACGATGGGTTCGTCGTTGCGAGGGGTCGCATCGCCGGCAAGCGCATCCTGGGGCGCGAGCACCACGAATTCGTCCAGGCTTTTCCATATTTCGATGGACTTGTTCGAGTTCGCCGCCGCGGCTTGAACAAATCCCAGACACAGACACAGTATTGGGGGGAGTGAGCGGCCGTTGATACTCGTCGCTGGGGTGTGTTGCACGTCAGATCTCCTGAAGTTCAGTTTGACCTTTCACGCCGACCGATTCCGGCGGCCCGAGAGGCTGATTATTCGACCCATGTTTGCCAAATTTCGCTCACTTGGCCGCAGGCAGCACCCCGCAGTGAACCAGTGTCGGCACTATCTCGCCGGTCACCAGGCCCACTTCGCTCAGCCACATACGATACTCGGCGGCGCTGTAGGCGCGGCCCTCAGTGAGATAGAAAAGCGCCCCCGAATACAGCGCCACAGCCAAGGGCCCGTCCATATCATCGTCAATGAACGCATCATGGACGAGCACACGGCCTCCGGTGGGCAGCGCGGCGGCGCAACGCTCCAGCAGCGCGCGGCACTGCGGCACGTCCCAGTCGTGGAGAATGTTGGACAACAAAATGACGTCGCAGCCGGCGGGGAACGGGTCCACGAACATATCCCCGGCGCAGCATTCGAGCCGGCCGCCGACGCCGTAGTCGCCGGCCATCTCGGCTGCGACTTTCAAGACCTCCGGCCGGTCCCAAACCACCGCGCGCAGAAGGGGATTCTTCTGCAGGCAGGCGATACTGTAGATTCCGGTGCCGCCACCCACGTCGAGCAGTCGTCGTGCAGCGCTCAAGGGTACGCTGTGCGCCAGCGCCGGGGCGCAATTCCTGGCGCGGCCTGCAAGCATCATCGTCAGATGCCGCGCACTCGCCTCGGTCTCCATCGCGGATTCGATACCCTCGCGATAGATGAACGCTGCTCCCTTGTTCGCATCGGCCGCACCGGCCGGCGTGTTCGTGCGCAGCCGTTCGACCATGTCTTTCACGCCCGGGCTTTCTGCCGCCAGACCGATGTAGCCGCTGACGTCAAAGGGTGCGCCCGGAATTAGATGTTCGCGCGATTGCGCGGTGAGCTCCAACTCGCCGCCGGCATTGCGGGCCAGCAGATTCAGCGCGCGCAATACCGTAAACAGCACGACGGCGGCCCGCTCGGCGAGGCCGCATCGGGCGCGCAGAGCTTCGAAGGAGCGCGGTCCGTCTCGAAGTTGTTCAAAAACATTGAAGTACGCCACGGCTGCGGTCAGCAGCTCCGTGGAGAAATTGCCGCGAAACGCGTCGAATATCGGCGTCGGATCAATCCGCGGAAAACTCAGAGCCGAGCGCTTCATATCCATGGGTCCATCCATATGTTCACTACCATTCATCGCTAAATGCGCCAACGCAATGCCGGCGTGTTTACCGGGCTATCCCAGTGCCTCAGGATCTCCTCATCCAGCAGACAAACCGTGAGCGACGCGCCCGCCATTTCCAACGAGGTCGTAAAGTTGCCGACCAGGGTGCGCTGAACTTGCAGACCGTTGCCGCTCAAGCGGTGGTGCGCCGCATTACACAAGACGTACAGCTCGGCCAGAGGAGTTCCGCCCAGCCCGTTCACCAGCAGCAGAACGTCGGATCCCTTGCGCGGCTTCAGATTCACCAGGATTGCATCCAGCAGCTCCGCGGCGATCGAGTCCGCAGGCATCATTCTGCTGCGACGCCGGCCCGCTTCGCCGTGGATGCCGACGCCCATCTCCAATTCGTCCTCGCCCAAGTTAAGCGTCGGACGGCCGGCCTGCGGCACGGTGCAGCTGGTGAGCGCAACGCCCATGGAGGCTGTTCGCTTCGTCACGCGGTCGCCGAAGATCTTGCATGCCTCCAAATCGCCGCCCGACTCGGCGAGACTGCCGATTACCTTCTCCACAATGACGGTGCCGGCGACACCGCGGCGGCCGGTGGTGAAACTAGAGTCATCTACCGCCACATCGTCATTGACGAGCACCGCTGCATTCTTGCGGCCGCTGATCTCCGCGGCCATCTCGAAATTCATGACATCGCCGGAGTAGTTCTTGACGACGAACAGCACTCCGCCGCCGGTGTCCACCGCCTCGAGCATGCCGTGCCCGATGAAGCCGGTATGCAGCGGCTCATGACCGGAGCCGCCCCCGGAGATCAGCGCCACTTTGCCGGGCCGTAGATTCCGGCGCCGAATGAACAAGGGATCGGTGTGCAGCACCACCAGATCGCCATGCGCAGCCGCGAAGCCCGCAAGGCTCTCGCCCAGGAAATCCTCTACGACATTAAGAAATTTCTTCATGGCATCGCCCTCGCTCGCGTGATTCTGCAAGCTGCGCGCATAGCGCCGTGATGATGACCTGGCTCGATCGGGCACCGGGGTCAATGTGCCCCTGGGATCGTTCTCCGAGGAAGGAGGCGCGTCCTTTGAGTGCCAGCATCTCGCGCGTGGACAGCATTCCCCGCTCGGCCTCCTTGGGCAGCTCGCAAAGGATCTCGTCAACGCCCGACTCCCGGTCGACCAGCTCATGGAAACGTTCCGCCACGGGAATCAACACATCCATCATG
>WNFL01446678.1_pt2 | contig 10604 bp, 9 predicted proteins | sample 5400361 | NCBI WGS metagenome assembly WNFL01 (sample SAMN13153351, study PRJNA577476) | soil metagenome | isolation source: 40 cm soil on Douglas fir-dominated hillslope | place: USA:California | collected 2013-09-17 | reverse complement strand
GGCACCCTTATAAAGGGTAGTCGGTTCCCAGGAGCCTGAGTAGAAGGCGGCAGCTTTACCCGCAAACAGCGCGTTCTCGCAATCCGCAGACTGCATTCCGGTCAGGCCCTTTTGCCAAAGATTGCCATCCAGCGTCTTCTTGTAGAGTGCCAGCGCATCAACGACTGCTTTATTCGTCCAAGGCAGTACGTGGTCATCAAGCTGTTTCAGCGTCGCCGTATCACCGGAGAAGCCGGTGATCATTGGCATCCACAGGTCGCTTACGCTGAACCCGTCGCTACCAATCTGCATCACACCCAGATTGCCGCTGAGCTTGCTCTTGATCATGTTTGACGCGGTGATCATTTCATCCCAGGTCTCAGGTTCACCGTCGATACCCGCCTGTTTGAACATATCGGGATCGTAGAAGATGCCCAATGTCTGCGCCATCCAGCCGACAGCATACAGATGGCCGGCATCCAGGAACATGCTATTTGCTGACGGGAAGAAGTCAGACATAAAATCGGAACCCAACGCAGCGAGCAGGTCGAGCGCAATACCCTTTCGACCAAACTCAACCGAATGTACGTGCGGTCCATAGATTTCGTACATATCGTCTACATTACCGGAGGCGGCTGCCGCGAGGAGCGCCGGGAGGTAAGCGCCTGTCACGTCGCTCTTGAGCTGAAGATCGATTTTGATATTCGGGTTCTTCGCTTCAAAGTCAGCGATAATCTTTGGGTACTCATCCTGCTGTTCAATGTACCAGGTCAGCCAACGAACTACGGTCGGATTTCCCTGTGCGTATCTTCGTGCAGGACGCGTGCTTTTTGCCGCAGCGCCTAACGCAGGGCTGGCTGCTACGGCGAGACCAGCCGCACCTACCTTAAGAAATTCGCGACGAGACAGACCCTTCTTGCTCGATTGCTTATTTTCTTGATTATTGTCCGACGACATAACGCATCTCCTTAAAATTGAAAGTTAATAAATTGCTTTCGCCGTCTTTCTGAGGCGGCCTCTCTTATCCTTCCTCATCAATGCCGTCCTATATCCCGCATCCACCTCCTCAAAAGCGCGTTTGGATTATTTAATTTTAAGGCTGCTGGCATCATCATGCGCCAACGAAGAGGATTTTGTGCAAGCGCTTTCTTGAGAATTTTATACAACTTTCTGCAAGCGCTGTCAATACCCCGGCGCTTGAGGGTCCGTCGTATGATCTGTCACTTCAGCCGCCAGGTTTGTGCAAAATGGTTTGACATTTTTTGCAGTCGTTTTAGAATAGGTTTTAGTTGTGGGTGTCAATTAGCCTCATGCTGCCGGGCTACCGCTCCCGGCTGGGTCTCGAAAATAGCAACTCGATGGCGTACACCGCTCGAATTTATAGTCGAGGCAGTTCTTTTAATCCTGCCTCACGCGAGCAGTTCCTCACTACCGGGTTTTCCAGAAAGGATTACACAATTCCATGATATCTTCACCCCAAAAGTACGCTGTCGATCCCTTTGAAAACCATTCCGATGTCGGCTCAGTCCATTTTCCCGGAACCTGTGAGTACGATCCTGATGAACGGGTCTATACCATGACCAGTGCCGGGGCCAATGTCTGGCATGACCACGACGATTTTCACTTCGCATGGCGACGCATGAGCGGCAATTTCATTGTTACCACGCGGGCCGAATTCGTGGGCAAAGGCGTCAACCCGCATCGAAAACTGGGCTGGATGGTCCGCGCCAGTCTTCACACCAGTTCGCCCAATGTGAGCACGGGAATTCACGGTGATGGGCTGATTACAATTCAGTTCCGGCGGACCCAGGGCGGGCCAACCGAAGAAATAAGGACGGCACTTAACGGCGCTGACGTGATCCAATTGGAGCGAAAAGGCAATACCTATATCATGTCAGTCGCACATTTTGGTGATCCATTTACAGTTGTTCAGGTCAGCGATTTGGACCTGGGCGAGGAAGTTTATGTAGGCCTATATGCCTGTTCGCACGAAGATGAGATTGTGGAGAAGGTGATCTACCACGATGTACGGTTGGTTGTACCCGTGGCGGACGGGTTCGTGCGTGGCAAGGATCCGTTCGGAAGCCGGTTGGAGATTCTTGATGTGGCAAGCGGACACCGGAAAATCATCTACAGCACGGACGACGTATTTGAAGCTCCCAACTGGACTCGAGACGGTAACGCCCTGATCATTAATAGCGAGGGTCGCTTATACCGCTTCGACCTGGAAAAGAAGACGCCGAGCCTCATTGATACGGGGGATGTTGTCAGGAACAATAACGACCACGTTATTTCGTTCGACGGCAAAACGCTCGCGATCAGTAGCCACGCCGGGAAAGACAATCACTCCATCGTATATACTGTGCCCTTGACTGGCGGCACGCCGAAGCAGATCACCCCGACTGGCCCTTCCTATCTGCACGGTTGGTCGCCTGACGGTAGGTTTCTGGTCTATACCGGACAGCGCAACGGCCAATTCGATATTTACCGTATCCCGGTTGAGGGGGGTGACGAGGTTCAACTCACGAACACACCGGGACTGGACGATGGCCCGGAATATACACCGGACGGCAAGTATATCTACTTCAACTCTGTCCGCAGCGGGCGAATGCACATCTGGCGCATGAAACCTGATGGCAGCGAACAGGAACAGTTGACCGATGACGAATACAACAATTGGTTCCCGCATATCTCGCCAGATGGGAAAAGCGTCGTTTTCTTGACCTATCTGGTCAACGAAGTTGAACCGAGCGATCATCCTGCGGCCAAACGGGTTTATCTGCGGATGATGCCGCTGGACGGCGGGACGCCTAAAGTGCTGGCTTATCTATACGGCGGTCAGGGCACCATGAACGTGCCTTCATGGTCACCGGACGGCAAAATGCTGGCGTTCGTCAGTAACACAGTTCCGTACAGGTAAACTTGTGTTCTCATGGAATTGATCTCGGTACGTCCAGTGTCAAGGTCGTCGTGATCGACGAAGCCGGGCGTGTCCTCGCCGCAGGTAGTTGTGAATATCCGATTGATGTGCCTCAGCAGGGATACGCGGAACAACAACCCGAACGCTGGTGGAGCGCAGTTGTACAGGCAACTCGCCAGGCGTTAACGCAGTTATCGGGTACATCAGTTGTCGGAATTGGGATAGACGGACAAATGCACGGTGGTGTGCTGCTCAACAGAGATAACAAGCCACTTGGGTCGGCTATCATCTGGGCCGATCAGCGCAGCACTCCACAATCGGCTGAATTGCTCGAACTGATCGGCAAAGAACAGTTTGCGACGGTAGGTACTCTGCCGATGCCGGGCTTTATGGCCTGTACCCTGCGTTGGCTTCAGCAGCATGATCCAGCCCAAGTCGAGCAAACCCGCTCAGTGCTCCTGCCCAAAGATTATGTGCGGTTGCGGCTGACGGGAGAAATTGCAACCGATGCCAGTGACGCTTCAGGCACGGCGCTATTCGACATCAATCAACGTGCCTGGTCAAACTCAATTATTGGCAAAATGGGATTGCCTGACAATATTTGTTGGCCTCCGGTACTCGAATCGGCACAGCCAGGCGGACTGCTTACACGCGACGCCGCTGAAGAAATGGGGCTGCTGCCTGGGATTCCGGTAGCCGTAGGTTGTGCCGATCAGGTAGCTGCATCTCTCGGCAATGGTTTGATTGATCCTGGGGTTGGCTCAATAAGTATCAGCACGGGCGGGACAGTGGTAGTACCATTGGCAATTGCGCAAACCGATCCATTGCTCCGCCTGCACACTTTCTGCCACGCGCCAGTTGACCGCTGGTATTTACTCGGTGCAATGCTATCCGCCGGTATGGCATTGCGCTGGCTGCGTGATTTGCACAGTCAAAATGCGAATTCACTGACGTATGAACAACTGGCAGCCTTGGCTGCTGATGTGCCGCCGGGGAGTGATGGCCTGTTTTTTCTACCCTATCTGGTAGGCGAGCGCTCTCCACTGATGGACCCTAAAGCGCGTGGGGCCTTTGTAGGACTTACGCTCCGGCACGGCCTCGGACACATGGCGCGTGCCATTATGGAGGGCGTCGCCTTTGCCCTCCGCCAAATCGTGGAAACCGTGGTCGGCCTGAATGCGCCCGTCACCGAGTTTTACGCCCTGGGCGGCGGGCTGATGAATGGTCCTATATGGCGGCAAATAGTAACGGATGTGCTGGGCTATCCGCTTCGACTTTCTCTTGCACAGGGGCGTACCGCCGCTGGTGCTGCTATCCTGGGCGGGATCGCGGCTGGGATATATAGCAATTATCAAGAGGCAAAAGACGCCACGGTAACAGAGTATCAACTGACTGAGCCTGACATATCACGTACACGGAGATATGCTGAATGTTATCAGCAATTTGTAGAGCTATATCCGCTGCTCTCCGACTTTTTCCACCGACAGCAATAGAATGTATATTTCTCAAGTAATTGTTTGAAGGCAATACTGTGTTCGATATTGCCCTTAATCTAACAGACTACGCTGGCGCGGGGAAATCAAAAACTGAGCCGGGAGGAAAGCCCGGCTCAATAATGTGGTGATTAGCCCAATTGGATCAGGCCAGCCCTATCAAACGGATGATTACCACTCGACCCAATCGCCAGTGGTCTGGGTCCATGAGGAGACTGTTGGGGGAGCGGTAAAGAGCTTCTGAATTCCCGCCTGAAAGTCTGGATTGCCATAGTATTTTGCTATCCCATCGGCGTTCATCCAAATATCTACCGCGAGGAATTCCAGCGACTCCGGGTCTCCTGGAGCTACCAATTTGAAATAGACATCATGAGACAGGTCGCCTGCAAGGCGTGCGCTATTGATGCCACCCGCAACAAGCTGGTTATTGAGTGCCATTGCTTCGGCCCGCGAGTGAACCGTTCCGCGAACCATCGCGACGATGCGGTCATTCTTGCCAAAGGGTGCGGGTAGGTGATACATGTAAAAACCTTCGGCGGGAACCCAAACTACTGGATCGCGTTTACTGAAAATAAGCCCGGCTCCTTTTTGCACATCCGGGTTGGCAAAGAATTTGTTCAACCCATCAATACTGTTCCACTGGTCGATGAACAGAACTTCACCTGCGCCAGTAGCCGGTTTATCCGTTGAGAGGTATACCATGTGGCTTAGATCGCCCAATGACCGAGCGGCTGCGACACTGTTCGGGTCACCAGCAGTTTTATTGTGCGTGGCTGAGGCCTCCGCCAGCGTTTTGGGTGACAGTGTGCCGCGAATGGTGAGCAGGTAGAATGGAAGCGGTTTAGTCGGATCAACAGTGGCCTGAGCGTAAATGGAGGAACGAACGCCTACAACGCTGAATACAATCAGCAGCAATATGATAGATTTCCGCAACATGGAATCTACTCCTGGTTTATCTGGTTTTGACGAAAAATTATGGCTGGCAATCAGTGCCTTGCCCGGCCAGTTGGATTAAATGACGGTATCAGATGTTTTAGAAACTACCATTCTACCCAATCGCCAGTGGGATGGACCCAGGTTGACGTTGTTGGCTGTGCCGCGAACAGTTTCTGAAAGCTGCTCATGAACTCCGGATTGTCATAGTATTTGTTCATCCCGGAAGCGTCCATCCAGACATCCACGGCAAAGAATTCCAGGGCTTCCGGCGATCCGGGCGCTGCCAATCTGACATAGGCTTCGTGCGACACATCGCCCGCCATGCGTGCGGCGTTCACGTTGTTCCCGACGATCTCATTGTGAACTGTGCGCGCCTCATCAATTGAACTGACCTTCCCACGCACAACGGCGACAATCCGCTCGTTCTTGCCGTAGGGCACCGGAATATGATAGTTATAAAAGCCTTCGGCGGGCGTCCATACTACCGGATCGCGCTGGCTGAAAATCTGACCAGCTTGCTCCTGGACCTGTTTGTTGGCGAAGAATTGGTTCAGTCCGTCAATATTATTCCAGACATCGAGGATCAGAAATTCGCTAGAGTCCGTGCCATTATGATTGGCAGGGACATAGACCATATGGCTCAGGTCGCCAAGTGATCTAGCGGCTGCCACATTGGGTGGTGCTCCGGCAGTTTCGTTATGAATGGTTCGCGCATTCTCCAGCGTTTTAGGTGCCAGAGTGCCACGTATGGAGAGGAGATAGGTAGCCATTGAATGATTCGTACTCATCGCGCTTCTTCCCTTTTCTCACCGATCCGATTGGTTTGTAACCTGCCGCCGCATGGGGTTTCCCATCATGGCAACGTGTTACATCCTATGAGACGGCGATGAGGGTCAAAACTCATCGGTCAACCGATAAGTGGCAGGTTGAAGCGCGAAAACAGCCGATCATCCGGGGCAAGATAATCGTCGATCTGAGCAATCCGATCTTGGTCGATGACGAGTATCTGAAGCGCAGACGAACGATACATGCCTGTTTCGTCGCGTTCGTAGACGGCAAAAGCCGGACAGCCGTTGGCACGGGTTGCCACGAGCCTGAATCGACCTTGCACCTGTCCCGCGAAGAGATATTGTCCCACGAAGTGGCTGATAGCGGCGTGACCACGATACCACACAGGCAATGGCGGCATCGTCAGTGCAGCGTCTTCGCGCAGCAGCGCAATAAAGCCCGCCACATCGGCTGTTTCCCAGGCTGCCACATAGCGAGCCAGCAGTGTCTCAGTCTGTCTGCTATCGGCAGTGGTCGCCATCGCTAGAGCTGTCTCAGACTGCCATTTTTTCATGGTGGCCCGTCCTCGCTGCAAGGCACTGTTGACCCCCACTACCGTCAAATCCAACAGGCTTGCAACTTCCTCCGCTTTCCAGCCAAGCACATCACGCAGAATCAAAATGGCCCGCTGGCGTCCCGGCAATTTTTGAAGCGCTGTCAGAAAAGCCAGTGTTACGCTCTCATGTGCCTCGTAACGCGCTTCTGGATTGACGATATATCCATCAAGGTACACATCGGGCAGTGGATCAAGCCAGATGGGGTCATTAATGGGTGCAGGCAGCGGATCAAGCGGATCGGCAGGGGCATGTGTGAACGTGGGCATTGAACGTGATTTACGCCGATCCAGCATGTCCAAAGAGACATTCGTGGCGATTTTATACAGCCACGCACGCAGTGAAGTTTGTATTTCAAGTGAGGCTAATCGCCGCCAGGCGCGCAGCAGCGTTTCCTGCAAAGCGTCTTCGGCATCCTCAAAAGAACCAAGCAGTCGATAGCAGTGAACTAATAACTCATGACGATACGGATCAGTTAGATGTTGAAAGTCATCACTATTGCCAGGGCCTAATGCCACGCCGCTACTTGCTTCGCTCATCTGATTCTCGACAACTCCATTAAGTTTTCGTTGTTATAACGCTATGGTCGGTTCACGCCGGGATGGGAGTGGGCTTTTCGCCTGCCGCCACGCGTTCGCCCAGCTTACACAAGTTGACCACGAGCGGCGGGCGAATAACGCCGTACTCGGTCACGATAGCCGTTATGTAGTGATTTGGAGTCACGTCAAAGGCAGGATTGCCAGCTTTGACACCCTCCGGCGCGATGCGTTGGCCTAGCACTGTCGTAATCTCGTCGGGCGTTCGTTCCTCGATCTCGATCAAATCGCCGTGCTGCGTCGTCAAATCGACTGTAGAAAACGGGGCCACCACGTAAAATGGAACGTGGTTTTCATGAGCCAAGACCGCCAGATTGTAGGTACCAACTTTATTGGCCGTGTCGCCATTGGCGGCGATACGATCCGCGCCGACGAGACACAGATCGACGCCGTGTCGCCGCATATAATGTCCTGATGCACCATCAGCAATGATGGTGTGGTCAATCCCCAGATTTTTCAGTTCCCAGCTTGTCAGACGTGCGCCCTGCAAACGAGGCCGAGTTTCATCCACCAGCACGTGCAGACGCTTCCCCTGAAAGAATGCCGAGCGCACCACGCCAAGCGCGGTTCCCCAGCCAACAGCGGCGAGGCTACCTGTATTGCAGTGGTGAATAATCGTTGCATCGTCGGGAACCAGTTCGGCTCCATAGGCACCCATACGCTTATTGATCTCGATGTCCTCGTCAGCGATCTTTTGCGCCTCGTCGAGCAACGCACGGCGGATGACATCGACGGACTGCAAGCTGGCTTCCCGCGCGCACTTCATCATCCGCGCAACTCCCCAGGACAGGTTGACGGCAGTTGGGCGTGACCTGCTTATCACATCCCCTGCGGCAGTCAGGTCGTGCAACAGTCCTTCAACAGTAGTCGCCGGGCTATTTTGCGCTGCCAATGCCATACCGAAGCCCGCCGACGCTCCGAGCGCCGGTGCGCCCCGCACAACCATCGTTTGGATCGCTTCAGCAACTTCCTGTACCGTCGTGTAACGGTTAATCTCGAATTTTCCCGGCAGGATGCGCTGATCGATCATGCACACCTGACCATTTTCCCAGAAGACAGTTCTGGTTTCTTCAATCATGATGGCCTCATTTTTATTGAGCCAGCGAGTAGATAAAAATACATAGATGCTCGTGTTCTGGCTCGGATAAACGTGGGCTAACCTCATCGAAGATATGCGGGGGAAGTTTGATGTCGGTTTCGCCGTCCTTGCTAAGCGTCAACTCGGAGATGCCCGCGCAGGTCACATCCCCGTTGGTCGCCGTTTGAGCCTCCCGATTGACGACAAGCATCCAGTCGGACTTCATCTTTTCGATCACTTCTGCTGCGGTCATCATTTCTACCTCGTTTATTCGGCACAGTCATTGTCTACTTCAAAATGTAGATAAACGCAATAGCAATGTGAAAATCAGATGAGCAACCTCATCATTAGCGGTGTGGAACGGTGTAATATCCCTGGCATCTATTGCGCTGTAGAGTAACGCGACAATGTTAAACACCGTTAAGATACTCAAGGAGAAGATGAGGTTATGCTATTAAGACGCTCTTTTGGTATGCTGCTATTAGCCAGTTTCCTGCTGGCACTTCATGGCGTTCAGGCTCAAGGGACTGAACCGGCATCCAATTCAGTCAAAGTAACCGTGCCGGGTGGTATGAACACTTCGCCGTTCGACACGGATCGTTATTTAACGGTTCCAGCGGGGTTTCAGATTTCAGTTTATGCACGCATCCCCGGCGCGCGGTTTATTGCGGTGACACCGGATGGCAACCTGCTCGTTTCCCAGCCAGGACAAGGCACCGTTTCGCTCGTACAGGCCAATACTGATGTGAATCCGACGGTGTTGACGTTCGTAAGCGGTCTGCACAATCCGCACGACATCGTTTTCCACACGATTGCTTCCACCACCTACGTATACATTACCGAGTCGAACGAAATTAATCGTTATATTTACAAAGCGGGCGACACCGCTGCCCATGATCGCGAGATTGTCGTGAGCGATTTGCCAGACGGCGGCAACCATTCGTTGAAGAATATCGCGCTCGATTCGAATGACAAGTTGTATGTGGCGCTCGGCTCAAGCTGTAACGCCTGCGCATCAGACACAACCAGCAATCCGCAGCGCGCTGCGATTTACCAGTATGACGCCGACGGCAAAAATGGTCGGCTGTACGCGCAGGGGTTACGCAATGCTGAAGGATTGGCCTTTCTGCCGGGATCGAACACCCTGTGGGTTGTCGTCAACAACCGCGACAATATTGCCTATCCATTTAAGGATTCGACGGGCAATTACGGGAAAGTCGTGCCGGATTATGTCGATAATCACCCGCCGGACGAGTTTATCCAGGTGCGAGATGACGGCAACTATGGTTGGCCGTTCTGTAACCCCAACCCGGATACCTCCGTCAAACTGGATGACATGCCGTTTGATCCCGATTACGAACTGAATGCAGATGGCAAGGTCAATTGTGACAAGATGGATCGTGTCAACAAGGGTATTCAAGCCCACTCAGCTCCATTGGGTTTTATCTTTTTGCAAGACACGAAGTTCGCGGATGCCTTTCGCCAGGGTGCGGTGGTCGCGTTACACGGCTCATGGAATCGCACGACGCCCATAGGCTACAAGGTGATTTACTATCCGTGGGTTTCCGTCAGGCTGGCTTGCCGACGGTCAGGTCTGGGGACGGCCCGTCGATGTCGCGGTTGACCTCACCGGGAGTCTATTGATATCGGATGATCAAAGCGGCACTATCTACAGACTCACGCCGCAATCGTAATGTTAGCCGGGAGCGGTAAACTATCGCCGCTCCCGATAATGATCTCAAGACTTGATAGTGGCTGCCTCTTTTGGAAAGAGTAACGTCTGTACGAGGCCCGCAATCGCTCCGCCGCCAAAAATGCCAATCAGATAAAAGATGATGGCGGTTGTATCGCCGCTCACAAGGGCGGGGCCAACCGTTCGCGCCGGGTTCAGCGATGCGCCGGTCAGCGGTCCACCAAACAGGATTGATGCAGCCAGCGTGAAGCCAATCGCAATCGCCGCGATGTTCCCGACTTTGCCGTAAACCGCCGCCTGATAAACCGTGCTGACCAGGAAAAACGTGAGGATTGCCTCAATGATCATGGCTTGCACGCCGCTGATTCCAGCCGCCGGGACAGTCTGACCCAAATTCGTCGCTGCCGGAAAGATGAAGCGCAGCACGAGCGCCGCCACAATGCCGCCCGCGAATTGTGCGATCCAATACACAACTGCGCGCGTAACGGTAATCTGGCGGCCCACCAGCAGCCCTAACGTTACGGCGG
>WNFL01203373.1_pt1 | contig 10604 bp, 10 predicted proteins | sample 5400361 | NCBI WGS metagenome assembly WNFL01 (sample SAMN13153351, study PRJNA577476) | soil metagenome | isolation source: 40 cm soil on Douglas fir-dominated hillslope | place: USA:California | collected 2013-09-17 | reverse complement strand
CGTCCAGCAGCAGGATGCGCATCTGCTCGGTGTCCAGGTACGCCAGATCCAGCATCACCAGGTTCGCCGCCTCGGCCGGGGTGTGAATCCTGTAGCGGGTATCGGGCTGCACGAGCGCCAGCCTGCGCCCGATCTCCAGGGCCGCCTTCACCTGCGCCGATTTGGCCTCCCCCATGCCGTGTTCGGCGCACAGCTCGCGGAAGTCGGCCCGTACTAGGCCGGGGAGTCCCCCGTACTTCGAGAGCAGCTTGTTGGCCAGCTCGAGGGCGTTATCACCACGGGTGCCGGTGCGTAGGATGATTGCCAGCAGTTCGGCCTGCGAGAGGGCCTGGGGGCCGAAGTGCTGCAGCCGTTCGCGCGGGCGCTCGTGGCTGGGCAGTTCGCGCACCGTCGCATGGTAGTCCAGCCGGGTGTGCTTATAGGGGCCGGCGTCGGTTTCGCGGGAGAGCATGTGCGCTTTTCCTCCTTTACGGCATGATTGGTCTCCCTCATCTATTCTAAACAAGACCGGGTAAAAGTGGAAATGCGGCATCGTCCTAATGGCTGCTTGCTAGCACGAACGCAGTCGATGGCGTGTCTGCGATCCCCTCCGGCCTTTCCATTGCTCTCACTTTTCCTGCTTCCCACCTGGCAAGTTATGACCAAGGAAAGGGTGTGCCGTTATGGGAGTCCCTTTTGAAGAAGTGTGTTGTCAGGGACCTCACGAATGGTCGTGAGTGTTTCGTGAATTTTGGTGAGGTAGGCATGAGCATGGCCTTCTATACTAGAAGGAGACTTTCGCTTCGTGCTTTGGGACGGGACCGCCCTGAATTTACGAAGAGGTTTTCAACTTTTAGCCCTCGGCCAAGCTTTTATCCGGAAAAGGTGATATCAAAAGGGCGTTGGTCGAAGGGAAGAATGGAGAAGCATAGTCAGCGACCCCATGCATGAAGTGCAATGCGGCCTTCGCGCTCCGTTTTCAGTATAAAGGGTAATGCATCATACATTACCCTTGCGAGGTTGTGCTGGCTACTTCGGACATCCGTTCAGAAAATTGGCATGTTGCGCACGATAGAACAGGCTTCCTTGCGAAACAGGTGAGATGCGAGTACAATCAACGAGGTTGATATTGCTCGCAACCGTCTTCCAACGCGTTTATCTTCACGAAGGAGAGGTTCATTGTGTTCTGGAAGCACACATCGAAAGCCTGCTCGAACAAGCCGAGGCTCTCACACGAGATCATCACCTTGATCAGGGAGATGGCCGCCAACAATCGACTCTGGGGGGCAGAACGCATTCGGGGCGAGCTCCTCAAACTGGATATTCGGGTGAGTAAACGAACCATCCAGAAGTATATGAAGCAGGTTCGCCCCAAACGAGCCCGTGGACAGAGCTGGGAAACCTTCCTGCGTAATCATGCGGCAGAGGTGTGGGCCTGTGATTTCTTGCAGGTCACGGACCTCTTCTTCCGTCCGCTTTTTGCCTTCTTCATTATCGAACTGAAATCGCGAAAGGTGATCCATGTGAACGTGACACGATCTCCGACGGATCTCTGGGTGGCGCAACAACTGCGGGAAGCGACTCCGTACGGGCAAACTCCAAAATACCTTATCCGGGATAATGACAAGAAATTCGGGCCGAGTTTTGCACGCGTGGCAACCACCAGTGGCATCCAGGTGCTTCGAACGCCGTGTCGAACCCCGCAAGCGAATGCTGGGTGTGAGCGTTTTCCTTCTCAAAAGCTATGTTCTGTATTTTAATCACGCTCGTCCTCATCAAGGGCTTGGACAGCGAATTCCGGAGCCGCCAATGCTTTCTGCTTCTTCCCCGAACCAGTCGGGCCAGGTGCTCTCGGTACCAGTGTTGGGTGGGCTACACTATGACTATCGACGAGCAGCATAAGTGCTGAAAAGCGTGTTTATCCATGGATGAGTTCGACAGAGTAACGTGATGGGGCCAACGTTGTCCTGTGTTTTTCGGTTCTCGACACACGTCTAAGCCTTGCGAACCAGGCCAACACGCGGCGTGTTGGCCTGGTTCGCAAGGCTTCTTCTTACCTATTCACGGTAGACTGGAAATCTGTTCTGCATTCCCCGATTTTCTCTGTCATTCACCAGGGGAAAGTGAAAGAAAAGGTAAATCGGACTGGTGCAAACGGCAAGTTTTCTGAACGGATGTCCTATGTAGCCAGCACAACCATCATCGTTCCTTTTTCAAGTCCTTGGTAGTGCCAAAAACGCCGGGGAAACATGCCCATCGTGCTGGTCATTGGCGCCGCATTTAGAGTAGATAGGGACCCTTTCGCTGCCCCTTGTGGAGTTCCATCGGGACAAATGTCCCAAGTGCGGGATATTCTTCCTGGTTTGGAGGTCTTCCTGGGACAAACCGCCTGCTACAATCGGGACGCTGTCCCATGACAATCCCCGCTCCTCCCATGTACCATTGAAGCAGAGACCAGAAACCAGAGACTGGATTCACATCCTGAACAAACTCTACAAGTACGAGTGGTGATTCCCAATACCGCCACCAGATGAAAAGAAAGGAGTACACCATGTATGCAGCACTCCGGAGAGGGATGTTATCGGCTGATACGGTCGATGTGTTTGTCAAGCAAGCGACAGACACCTTTGCATCCACGCTCACTGCGTTACCGGGCTTCGTCGATTACTATCTTGTGCGTGTGGGAACAGAGGGGGTTGTAAGCATCAGTCTCTTTGAAACGCAAGAGTCAGCGGAAGCATCCAATGCGGCCTTTGCATATTGGGCAAGCAAGCACCAGATACTCTCGCAGTTCCAGGAGCCTCCCGAACTCATTGCAGGCGAGGTAGTGTTCCACCCCACCAAAGAGGAAAGAGGATCTTAGAGGCGAGAATGCAGCGTGTCCCATCCGTCGGCTTTCTCCCCTCGATGCGCTGGTTGGCCACTGACGTGAAACCCTGGTCATCGTCTGGTTGGAACACTGCTTATCATGTACAAGCGCAGGAATGTCCTGCAAGGAGGTTTTACCTTATGACTTCTCGAACGTTGTATCGCCTGAGCGGCGGAACGCTCATCGTTGGGAGTCTTCTTCTGTCCATCGGCACCGTCCTGACGAGCACCCTGTATGGCAACGCGACTCCCCAGCAGATCTTGAGCCTTTCGTGGCTTCTGGTGGGTCTGATGATCTTCATTGGATCGCTGCTGTTTGTGATCGGACTGCCAGGCATGTATCTGCGCCAGGCGGGACGTGCGGGCGTGCTGGGACTCGTCGGCTTCATCGTGCTCTTCTTTGCCATGCTGCTGGCAGGAGCTGTTTTCATCGGGGTGCAGGTCATCGTCTTTCCCACCCTCGCGCAGAAGGCTCCACAGCTCGTAGGACCCACAAATACACCCGGAGGAGCGGTTCTCCTCCTCCTCATCTCGGGTCTCATGCTGAGCATCGGTCCCGTCGTGCTTGGCATTGCCACCATGCGTGCCCGCATGTTCCCGCGGCTTGCAGGGGTGCTGCTGATTGTCTCTGGTGTGGCCTCCCTCGTCGCCATGTTACCGGGCATCCTGGGCACCATCCTGGAGGTGATCTCTGCCATCACTTTAGCCGTGGCGTGTGCGTGGTGTGGGTCACGGCTTTTGACACGGCAGGATGAGACGGTGGAGGCGGTGGCACGTCCTCCTGCTGAAGCCGGAGTGAGCCGATGAAAGGGGCACCCGTGCTGTGCTGAAAACCTGAGCCAAGGCTCTCTACTACTTTGCCTGACGAAGGCTGAGGAGGATGCTGTGAACCATTCCTCGCTCTCGATGCAGACCACGACCCGTGAGGAGCACCGAGGTGAAAGAGATATGCGCCTGCATGGGCGCCGACTCACCCTCGCCAGAGTCGTTTGGGGAGGACTGGCTACCTTTGAACTGGGGATGTTCGTTGCCAGTCTTCCTGGATTTGTCGCGCAACTCCAAATTGTCTGTACCTCATCCTGCATGAACCAGCAGCTTTCTGCTGATGCGGTTAGAACGCTTCAGCATGCTGGCCTCTCCCTGGGGGACTACGTCGCCTTCACCCTTGCTGTCACGCTCATCTCGGCACTGTTCTCCTACGCTGTCGCCGCGTTACTGGTCTGGCGCAGGTCCAGCGACTGCATGGCCCTGCTCGTCTCTCTTATGCTTTTGGGCTTTGGCCCGGGTAATATCACCAATGCAGTCTTGCTCAGCCGTTGGTTTGGGCCAGCGTTGGCGTTGATGGCAGTCTCCCTCTCGAATCAAAGCAGTACCGCTCTTACCTTCGTGGCCTTCTATCTCTTCCCTGATGGACGCTTCGTGCCTCGTTGGACACGTTGGATGGTGCTTCTGGGAGCAGGAATCAGCATCTCCTTCATCCTCTTCCCGGCTGCGGCACAAGGCTTGATCAGTGGCAGCCTCTACTCCGGTTATTTACTCAGCCTGGTCATTGTCCAGGTCTATCGCTACCGGCGCGTGTCCTCGCCTGCGCAGCGCCAGCAGACCAAGTGGGTCGTGTATGGCCTTGCCATGACTATCCTCCTGGTTGCCGGCCTGTTTGGAATACCTGACCTCATTCTTCCCGGGCTGGAGCAGAATGGCTGGCTCTTTTCATCGGTCGGGAGCACCCTTGCCAACGCACTCTCGACCCTTCTTCCCATTTCCTTTGGGGTCGCTATTCTGCGTTACCGTCTGTATGATATCGACATCCTCATCAATCGCACGTTAGTCTATTTCACGTTAACAGCCACCTTGGCCTTGATCTACGTAGGCCTCATCATTGCGCTGCAATCCCTCTTGCGCGGCATTATCAACTCGAATAACGACGTCGCCGTCGTTGTCTCCACCCTGGCCATTGCCGCTCTCTTTCAACCCCTCCGTCACCGCATTCAGGCCATGATTGACCGACGTTTCTATCGCCGCAAGTATGATGCGGCACGCACGCTGGCTGCTTTCAGTGCCACCCTGCGCAATGAGGTGGACTTGAGCGAATTAAGTGAACACCTGGTCGCGGTGGTGCAGGAGACGATGCAGCCGTCACATGTCTCACTTTGGTTGCGCAAGGACACAGAATGGAGGAAAGCAAACACCGATGTGTAGGTATCCACTGGTGTCCTTTTCTGCCCACTATCATGAGCACGAGGAATCGAGTAGAATAGAAGAGCAACAGCGAGACGGCTTCTTTGCGTTTCAGCTTCTGGCCGGCGGCAGTAGCGCAGGAGGACAAGGGACACCAAGATGAACCTGGATCAGTCACACATACAAACAGCCACGAATCGGCCCGCGCCAAGCCGGACCGGGACCCACCTGCGAGGAGGCTGGCTGGTCCTGGCGCGGGCCGCGTGGGTCGTGATGACCCTGTTGATTCTCGGGCTGAACATTGCCGCGCTCCCGCACTACGATGCCCTCCTGCAGGCAGTGTGTACTGTACCGGCGAAGTGCTTTAATGACCAGTTCACCGCCGCTGACATGCAGGGACTGCATGCGTCTGGAAGTTCGATCGGTGTCTATGCCACCCTTACCGTTGCAGTGCAGGGCCTCTCGGTTTTGCTCTGTGTCATGCTTGGTGCACTCCTCTTCTGGCGTCGGTCGGATGAGCCGATGGCCCTCTTCTGTGCCTTTATGCTCGTGATGTTTAGTGGGGCAGGCATTACGAACATACTCCAGGAAGGTCTGGCACCGCTCTCGCTCAGCTGGTATGGTGTCCTTTTTCCTCTTCTTCTACCTCTTCCCAAGCGGTCGATTCGTGCCCCGCTGGACGCGCTGGACAGCTCTGCTCTTCGCAGGGTTGGAGGCGTGGACCATCATCACTTTTTCACCTGGCGCCTTCACCTCGGGGCCAGAGGCCCTGGCGTTTTTTGGTCTGCTTCTGACGCCGGTCGTGGCGCAGGTCTATCGCTACCGGCATGTCTCCACGCCAGAGCAGCGCCAACAGACGAAGTGGGTGGTGTTTGCCCTTGCTCTCACCATCGTGGGCTTCATCAGTTTGCTCAGTGTGATCCATTTTTTCTTTCCTACGGGTTTTCTTTCAGCCATTGTCGACAACATCATTGGTACTCTTGCTTTAACTCTGCTGATCCCGTGCGCGATGGTCATCGCCATCTTGCGCTCGCACCTGTGGGACATTGACCTCATCATCAGTCGCACGCTGGTCTACGGCATGCTCACTGCCTGCGTGGTGGCCCTTTACGTGCTGGTCGTCGTCGGGCTTGGCGCGCTGCTGCAAAGCAGTGGCAATCTGCTCATCTCGCTGCTGGCGACTGGTCTGGTCGCGGTGCTCTTCCAACCGCTGCGCGAACAGCTCCAGCGGGCCGTCAATCGCCTGATGTACGGGGAGCGCGATACGCCCTACCGGGTTATCTCGCGCTTAGGACAACGCCTGGAAGCGACCCTGGCACCCGATGAGATGTTGCCGACCATTGTGGAGACGGTTGCTCAGGCGTTGAAACTCCCCTATGTCGCCATTACCCTGAAGCAGGAGGGTGAGTTGGTGACTGCGGCATCTTATGGGGTGCCGAAGGAGAGCCTCACCTATCTCCCACTCGTCTATCACACGGAGCAGATCGGTGAACTGCTACTTGCCCCGCACGCTTCCGGTGAGACCTTCACGCCCGCTGATCGTGTCTTGCTTGATGATTTGGCCAGGCAAACTGGAGTCGCTGCTCACGCGGTGCGCCTCAGCGCCGACCTGCAGCGCCTGGCAACGGATGTGCAGCGCTCGCGCGAGCATCTGGTTACGGCCCGAGAAGAGGAGCGCCGCCGCCTGCGCCGCGATCTGCACGATGGACTGGGGCCAACGCTCGCCACCATCATCGTGAAAGCCGAAGCGGCGCATGATGCCATTACGGCGGAACCCGCGCAGGCCATGACTCTGCTGGAGGAGCTCATTGGTCAGGCGCAGACGGCGATCACCGATATTCGCCGTCTGGTCTATAATCTTCGCCCGCCTGCTCTTGACGATCTGGGTCTCATTGTAGCCATACGTGCCCAGGCCATGCACTATGAACATCCCGGCCTGCATGTCAGCGTTGAAGCGCCCGAGCCCCTGCCGGAGCTTCCCGCAGCGGTCGAGGTGGCAGCCTACCGCATCATGCAGGAGGCCCTCACGAACGTCGTCCGCCATGCCAACGCTCGCTCGTGCCTCATTCGCCTGACGTTCGATGGGGCGCTGCACCTGGAGATCACGGATGACGGCTGCGGCCTCCCAGCTGATCGACAGGCCGGAGTGGGGTTGCGCTCCATGCAGGAGCGAGCAGTGGAAGTAGGCGGTTCCTATGTGATAGAAGCCTTACCGAGCAAGGGCACGCGGGTCCAGGCCAGTTTGCCCTGCTCATCGTATGAGACGCATTGAAGTCGCAAGAACCAGCCTGACTGTCTGGCTATGGAGTATCTCTTGGAGAGGAGGAGACCATATGGATCGTATTCGCGTGCTCATCGCCGATGATCATGCGCCTTTCCGCGATGGGCTGCGGGCGTTGCTCCGCTCGGAACCCGATATCGAGACGGTCGGTGAGGCCGCCACGGGACGAAAGGCCATCGAAGAGGCTGCAACCCTGCAACCCGATGTGATCCTGATGGATTTGCACATGCCAGAGGGGAACGGCATCGAAGCGACACACATCATCCTTGCGACCAGCCCGCACATCAGCATCCTCGTGCTCACCATGTTCGAGGATGACGATTCGGTCTTCGCAGCCCTGCAGGCTGGCGCGCGGGGCTACTTGCTCAAGGGAGCGCTCAAGGCGGAGATCCTGCGTGCCATTCGCGGTGTGTGCCAAGGGGAAGCCATCTTTGGCCCCACCATTGCCAAGCGGCTCATGTCCTACTTCGCCATGCTCAAGCCCGCCGTGTCCGCACCACCCATCCAGCCCTTCCCTGAACTGACCGAGCGAGAACAAGAAATCCTGGCTTTGATCGCGCAACACCTGACCAATCCAGAGATCGCGGCGCGTCTCGTGCTCAGTCCAAAGACGGTGCGCAATCACGTCTCGAACATCTTCAGCAAATTGCAGGTAGCCACGCGAGCCCAGCGATCCTGCGCGCCCGGGAAGCAGGCTTGGATCAACGTTGATGGCATATGCTGCCCGGCCAGGCGTAGTCGCCGGAAGGCAAATGGCCATGCTCCCAAGGTGAGCGGTGAAAGTCGCATGGCCCACCGTTCTCACACAGCCGTTGACCAGCTTTCGTTTGGAGTACCGTCGGGCGCCAACCATGAGCGGAAGCGGCCTCGTCCTGTGTTCCTGGCACCAGAATGCCGTTAATTGGTGCCAAATTTAGGTAAGTAAAGAAACCCCTGCTCAATTGACTTCCAGATGAGGCTAGCTAACAGGTAAGTAGTAGAACACCCTAAACGAAGCTTAGAGAACAAGGGGTTCCGTTTCCCTGCTCTACATCCGAAATATGGCACAAAAATTTAGGCATCATTCCTTACTTTTTCCGAAGTTATATTGTTATGTGGACACTTGACACCCTGTAGTACACCTGTTCGTAATGCGAATAGGTGTCCATCTAGCTAGAAGGAGCAAGTGATCCATGCGAGTCCGCCGTGTTCAATTGAACCACAAAAATGACATAACCTTTGAACTGCTTGATGAGCATGACCAGCCCATTCCCGCGGTTTCTGGCTTCATGCGCCATTTACGAGCTCGTGGGAAGTCTCCTAATACGCTTTCCGCTTACGCGTATGACTTGTTGCATTTCATGCGTTTTCTCACTCAGCATCAGCTCATCTACGAAACCTTCGCGCCAACTCACGCCTGGAGCTTTCTGGAGTACCTCCGAGAAGTGCCCAGTCGCACACAGGTGCAGCGCTTAGGCCTTGTTCTTTGCACGACCGACCAGGAAGGTCCGGCGATCCGGCTGTCGTCAAGCACGATCAATCGCATCCTGGCTGCTGTTTCATCCTTTTACGAGTATCTCATTCTCTCTGGCCTGCTCATCGACAAAGAGAATCCCATCCAAAGGGGGGATGATCCTACGACGGCTCGTGTTGCCGAGCGTCATCGCCCTTTCATGGGACGCGCAAGCAGGCAACGCCCCATCCGGCGCACTGTGCGCGTGAAAACGGTGCAGCGTATCCCTCGTCCCATGGACGACGACCACGTGAGCAAGCTGCTCGCTTCTCTGCGGCTCAAGCGAGATAGAGCCATGATCTTACTCATGTTGCATGGCGGGCTCCGGCCAGGCGAAGTGCTCAATCTTCACCTCGACGATATCTCCTACGCGCGCAAGCGCGTCGTAGTGCGGTATCGTGACGACCATCCCAAGGGAGCAAGAACGAAATCTCGGACAGAGCGGGTGGTTGATTTGCTCCAATCGGAGACCCTGCAAGCCGTTACGTGAGAGCGAGTCACCTGTGGCGCTACCTCCTGTTTCTCGGCTTCCGCGGCTATGCTCAGTTTGATTGGGAGTGGATCATTGCCATGCCTCGTCTCCGAATCTGGGCCATGATGGAGGAGCTGGGTCTCGCTCAAGGGGCCACCCAATTGGTCGAGGAAGCGATTCGGCTGGGTTTTGAGCCCTCCACTGCGGTGAAATCGCTCCATTGGGCAGAAGGAGCCTCAAAGCTTTTATCGCGAATCCTGCATTGGTCAATGTAAGGGATATCAACCTGATCTGCGGCGCATCAAGCGCTCTCGAGAAGAAGCGTTTGGACGCTTGAGCAATTTGTGTGGGCTGAGGAGAAATGCCAGCGGGTTCACCTGAAGATCCTCGGCACGATAGAGATATATCCACACCTTTTTCACTTTGATAGAGGTCTCATCGACGCGCCACGAGTCATTTGTCACTTTGAGATGGGGAGGGCCTCGCTTCTCCAGTTCTGGTGCATAGCGGTGCGCACAACGGTAGGTCGTTGTGTGATCGACATGCAAGCCGCGCTCGAGCATCATCTCCTTCAAGTCTCGGTTACTCTGTGGATACCGCTGGGAGTCAGTGGACACACAACAAAAGAATCTCGGCTTGGAAGCGACGCCATTTGAATGGGGTCGAGGTTTCCATAATTCTTTCTTGAAGGAGAAAGCTGTTAGGGGAGGCCCTCACCTACCAAGGTATCGAGTGCCAGGGCCAATTCGCCAGCATGCTGCGCCCTCTTGAAGGCGTCTCTGACTTCTGATGTGAGCAAGAGGGGGGCCCCGTAACCCGCGGTATACCCCCTCCATTGCTGGGCCGTCACCAGGCCAGGAACCGCGGAGGGCGGGTGGGCCTCATCTGAGATCACCCAGAAGGCATCCCTCTCCACCAGCACCGGCATGGTGCCCTTTCTCACCAGACTGACCAGCTGCGCAAACAGGAGCGCTCGACCCAGGCCGACGACCTGGACCCACCAATCAGGCCGGGACCAGCCCCCAACCGTCTGCTCCTGTGCGAGGGTGGAGATACCGAGCTCGGCGAGCCGGGTGATGCTGTGCAAAGCATTGGCTCGACCCAGTGCATGCCGATAGACCTGGGGGTGTAGGTGCAGGCGCGAAGCTGCCTGCCACAAAGTGGTGCCCCAGCCCTTGAGCAGGTCGTGGGCTTCTTGCCAGTACCAGCCCTCCCGTACCTGGACCCGGTAGCCAATGTCCTGGCAGCACCTGACCTGGGGCGTACTCATCCACTCCCCGTCCAGGCCACTCGGCAGCTGTTTGCCGTCAAAGACGGAGCCAGCCCGCTCGACG
>WNFL01418941.1_pt1 | contig 10605 bp, 9 predicted proteins | sample 5400361 | NCBI WGS metagenome assembly WNFL01 (sample SAMN13153351, study PRJNA577476) | soil metagenome | isolation source: 40 cm soil on Douglas fir-dominated hillslope | place: USA:California | collected 2013-09-17 | reverse complement strand
CCGTACAAGCTGGGGATCGAGCTGTGGCGCCACATCGAGGATCGCTGGAACCGAGGGCGCTTCGGCAAGGAATACGACGATTGCGACGACCTGCGCGCCCGCCGTGCCTGGGACAAGAAGCTGGGCCTCGGGCGACAGAAGATCTTCGAGGTGCGAAAGCACTACAACGACGTCACCTTCATCGACGAGTTCCTCACCGCCGAGTTCGCGGCCGAGCAGAAGCTGTTCGTCTATGGCTTCAACGAGAAGGGGAACCGCTGGGAGATCCTCGACCGCGAGTTCCAGAAGGTGAAGCGCAAGCTGCTCCAGCAGCTCACCAACTTCGGCCAGCCGATCATCGAGGTCGTGGACGGCAACTTCGAGAACCGCGGCGAGCTCTTGCTCGCCCACCGGCACGACGGCGTGGACCTGCGCGTCGACTACGCCAAGGACACGCTGGTCCACCTGCAGGCGATGTGGCGCCGGCCGGTCGCCATCGTCACCCGGGTGGACGGCAAGGGCGTCTTGATGCGGTTCGACGGGCGCGACCACGCCGACCGCAAGGTCGATTACTGATCAGCGACGGGAGGGAACGTGGCGCGACCCGCGGGCGAGCCGGAGTCGGGCGAGACGCGTACCCTCATCGCGCGCGCCTTCACCCTGGTCGAGGACGTCGTCTACATCGGGATCGGCACGCTGCTGGCGCTGAGCGCCGCCATCCTCCTCGTCAACGGCGCGATCGGGCTGTGGCACGCCACGCTGGAGGGTGCGCCGCTGGGCGGAGTGATCAGCCTCCTCGACCGCACCCTGCTGGTCCTCATGCTGGTGGAGCTGCTCTACACGGTGCAGGTGTCGTTCCGGGAGCACGCGCTGTTGCCCGAGCCGTTCCTGATCGTGGGGCTCATCGCCGCCACCCGGCGAATCCTCGTCGTCACCGCGGAGTTCTCGGTCGCCGACAAGACAGGCGCCGACGGGGAGCGTTTCCGCCAAGGGATGCTGGAGATCGCGCTGCTCACCCTGATGACGGTGGCGCTGGTGGCGTCGATCTTGATGCTCCGGCGCGTGCGGGACCCGGCGAAGGTGGCCGCTCCCCGGTCGTAGGCGCGCGGGCCGCGGCCGCTTCACCTCCAGCGGAACAGGCGCAGCGCGAGGGCGAACGACACCGCGCCGATGGCGGCCAGGAGGCCCGCCTGCCCGGCCACGGCGCGCGGCCCGGCGCCCTCGATCATCACGGCGCGCACCGAGTCGTTCAGCGCGGTGAGCGGCAGGGCGCGCAGGAACGGCTGGAAGAGGTTCGGGAACCGCGCCGTGGAGAAGAACACCCCGGACCCGATGAACATCGGGAGCATCACCAGGTTGATGAGCCCGCTCACGGTCTGCGTGTTCTGCGCGCGAGCGGCGACGAGAAGGCCCAGGCCGGCGAACGCCAGCGCGCCGACCAGCGAGAGCGCGACCAGGAGGACCAACGACCCGGCGACGCCGACGCCGAAGGCCAGCCAGCCGAAGAGCAACAGCAGCGGCAGCTCCAGGAAGAAGAAGGCGGCGCGCATGAGGACGAACGACCAGAGGAACTGGGCGCGGCTCATCGGCGTCGCCATCAGCCGCTTGAGCAGCTTGCGCGTGCGCATCTCCACCACCACGTAACCGATGCCCCACATGCTGCCGGACATGATGTTCATCCCGATCAGGCCGGGGATGAGGAAGTCGATGTAGCGCGAGCCCTTCGCCGCCACGGGGAGGTCGACGGTCGGCAGCACGTCGGCGCGCCCGGAGGCGCGCTGGAGGGCGGAATCGACCACCTCGCGCGCCAACCGGCTCTCCGGCCGGGTGGGGTCGAAGTCGTATTCGATGCGCTCTCGCGGCCGGACGAAGAGCGCGATCTTGCCCGTGCTCAGGTCGCGGGTGCTCGGGCCTTGGTATTCGCGCACCTCGAGGCCCTGGGTCGCCCGAAGCGCGTCGAGGACGCGCCCGGCTCCGCTCGCGTCGGGACCCGCCCACACCCCGACGGCGATCGGATCGGGCGGCTTGTTGCGGAAGGCGACGCCGAGCGCCAGCGAGAGCGCGAGCGGGAACCCGAACGTCCAGAACACCGCGCTGGGCTCGCGGAAGAACATGCGCAGGCGGGCCAGCGTGAGCTGCCAGAGCGGATCGGTCCTCATTCGCGGAGCTGCCTTCCGGTCAGGTTGACGAACACGTCCTCGAGCGTGGCCTGGTGAGTGGAGAGCTGGGTGAGCGCGGCGCCGCGGGCCTGCGCCAGCGCCAGCAAGGCGGGCAGGGTCTGGTGGAGCCTCTCCACCGCGAGAGAGACGCTCCCCCCCGCGCGCGAGAGGCGGTGCACGCCGGGCAGACCGGACAGCTCCCCGTCGGCCATCGCCCCGTCGAGCTGCGCCACGATGACCTGCTGCCCGCCGAGCGAGGCGATCAGCTCAGCCGGGGTGCCCAGCGCGATCACCTTGCCCCGGTCGACCACCGCCACGCGGTCGCACAGGCGCTCCGCCTCGTCCATGTAGTGGGTGGTCAAGAGGACGCTGCGGCCGCGCGATTTGAAGCCGAGCACCACGTCCCACAATTGCCGCCGCGACTGCGGGTCGAGGCCGGTGGTCGGCTCGTCCAGGAAGAGCAGCTCGGGGTCGGAGACCAGCGCGCACGCCACCGCCAGGCGCTGCTTCTGCCCGCCGGACAGCTTCTCGGTCCAGGTGCGGCGCTTGTCGGACAGAGAGACCAGCTCGAGCACCTCGTCCACCGGGCGGCCCGTGTCGTAGAACGAGCGGAACAGCGCCAGGACCTCCGCGACGGTGAGCTTGTCGGGCAGGTGCGTTTCTTGAAGGGAGATGCCCAGCCGCTGCCGGAGCGCGCGCTCGTCTTTGTCCCAGCGCATGCCGAGAACCTCGACCTCGCCGGAGGTCGGCAGAAGCAAGCCCTCGAGGACCTCGACCGTGGTGGTCTTCCCCGCCCCGTTGGGACCGAGCAGGCCGAAGCACTCGCCGCGCCGCACGGACAGGTCCAACCCGTCCACGGCAGTCACCCGATCGTACTTCTTGACCAGCCCGCCGCAGCGGATGGCGAGATCCATCACCGCTTCTTCGGGCGGGCGATCTCGACCGTGAGCGGCCGTTCCCGCAGCGTCTTCCCGTTCGCCGCCACGTAGGCCGCCTCGCTGCCGGGCTGGACCAGCACGTACGCGTAGCGGGGCTTCAGGTCGACGGCGAGCACGGTGCCGCGGGGCTGAGCCGCGACATCCGCCAGCGCGGCGGCGAGCCCGTCCTTGTCCCAGCCCTGCTCGGCGCCCAGCGAGACGTACAGCTTGACCCGGTCCGGGGTCGCGGGCGGCTCGGCCGGCTTCTCGGCGCGGTCGCTGGGCGTCTCGGCGGGCCTTTCCGGGCGGTCGCCGGCAGACTCGGCGGCGCGCTCCATCCGCGGCTTGCGCCGCTCGCGGTCGTGGCCGCCGCGCGCGCGCTTCTGCTCCTTGTGCACCTGCTCGACCTGGTGGCTCTGCAGGAGCTTCTCGCCCGCGGCGCGGGCCTGCGCCTTCTCCATCCGGTGATGGGTGAAGAAGTAGCGCAGCGCGTACGCGAGCAGCTGCTTGCCGTCCTCGCGCGCCGCCATGTCCTGCGTGAGCGGCAGGTACGCCTCGAACGCGCCTCCCGCCGTCATCGCGTCGCGCAGCTCCTTCATCCGCAGCTCGGTCCACAGGCTCTTCGCCTGCTCGGGCGTGGGCAGGCTGCGCTTCTCGAACTGGATGCCGAAGTTCCGCTCCAGCGCGGTGAGCGTGACCAGCTCGGCGCCCGAGACCAGGCTGATGGCGGTGCCCTTCTTCCCGATCCGCCCGGTGCGCCCCACCCGGTGCAGGTAGACCGACGGGTCCTCGGGCAGCGAGTAGTTGATCACGTGGGAGAGGTCGGAGATGTCGATCCCGCGCGCGGCGATGTCGGTCGCCACCATGAACTTGAGCTCGCCGCGCTTCACCTTGCCCATCACCCGCTCGCGCTCCTTCTGCGGCAGGTCCCCGTTGAGCATCTCCGCGTCGAGCCCGTTGCGATTGAGCACGTTGGCGATCAGCTCGGTGTCCGTGCGGGTGTTGCAGAAGACGATCGCGCTGTCCGGATCCTCGCGCTCGAGGAGGTAGAGCAGGTTGCGCGGCTTCGGGTATTGGTCGACCACGTAATAGATGACGTTCTTGATGTGCTCGACGGTGTAGACGTCTTCGGAGAGGAGGATCGTCTCCGGGTCGCGCAGGTACTTCGCGGCGAGCTGCTCGATGTCCGGCGCCACGGTCGCCGAGAAGAGCAACGTCTGCCGGTCGGAGGGCAGGTGGTCGAGGATCCGCGTGACTTCCTCGTAGAACCCCGCCGAAAGCATCTCGTCGGCCTCGTCGAGCACGGCGATGCGCGCGTCGTCGAGCTTCAGGCTGCCGCGCCGGATGTGGTCGTACACGCGGCCCGGCGTGCCGACGATCACCTCCGCCCCGGCCTGCAGGGCCTCGGTCTGCACGCCCATGGGCGCTCCGCCGTACACTGCGATGACCGAGATGTTCTTGTGCCGTGCCAGGGCCTCCAGCTCCTGGGCGACCTGCAGCGCGAGCTCGCGGGTGTTGCACAGCACCAGCGCGCTGGCCTTGCGGGTGCCTCCGGGGATACGCTCCAGGATTGGAATGCCGAATGCGGCGGTCTTCCCGGTGCCGGTCTTGCTGCGGCAAATGACGTCGCGTCCGGCGAGGATGGGCCCGAACACGGCCGCCTGCACCGGCGTAGGCGTGGTGTATCCGCGGTCGCCGATCCCGCGGCGAAGCTCCTCGGACAGAGGAAGCTCCGCAAAGCTCGTGGTGCTGATGTAATCGCTCATTGTTGAACCGCGAAAAGTTTGCCTGTATAGCACCGCGACCCGCGGGAAGATAGACGATCACCCATGCCCAGCAACCGGCGACCGCCGGGCAAGCGTCCGAGAGCAGACCCGGCGTCCAGAGCGGAAAAGACGAAGAGCGCGGAGGCGGCGCCGCGGCCGAAGGCGGTTCGGCCCGCGCGGGAGCGCGCCGCCAGGTCCCGCAAGCCCTCCGCCGGAGCAAGAGCAGCGGAAGCAGAGGCACAGAGCGGCCAGGAGCCAGCCGACCGGGAGGTGACCGAGCCGGAGGTCCTCGAGCCCGAGGCGGTCGCCGCCGAGCCCGAGGTGCTCCCTCCGGAGCGCGAAGAGACGAGGCTTCCGGTGCGCGTCGAGGGGCGGGACCTCGCGCACGCCGACGCCTTGCAGCGCTACATGGCGGAGGTCGCCCGCCACCCCCTCCTGACCCGGGAGGAGGAGCATGAGCTGGCGGTGAAGTTCCGCGAGACGCAGGACCCCCGTATCGCCTACCGGCTGGTGACCGCCAACCTGCGCCTGGTCGTCAAGATCGCCCACGAGTACCGGCGTGCCGCCTTCAGCCTGCTCGACCTCATCCAGGAAGGGAACGTGGGCCTCATGCAGGCCGTGCAGAAGTACGACCCGTTCCGCGGCGTGAAGCTCTCCTCGTACGCGGCCTGGTGGATCCGCGCCTACATCCTGCGGTACCTGATGGACAACTGGCGCATGGTGAAGCTCGGGACCACGCAGGCGCAGCGCAAGCTGTTCTTCAACCTGCGCAAGGAGCAGGACAAGCTGATGCAGCAGGGCTTCGAGCCCGCGCCCAAGCTGCTCGCCGACCGGCTGGAAGTGACCGAGCAGGACGTGCGCGAGATGGACCAGCGCCTCGCGAACGACGAGTTCTCGCTCGACACGCCCGTCGCCGGCGTGGAAGACGCGCGCCAGACGTACGGCGACCGCATCGTGGAGACGGCGCGCCCCGCCGAGGAGCAGCTCGCCGACGAGGAGCTCCGGCGCGTGTTCAAGGAGAAGCTCGCCGAGTTCGGCAAGACGCTCACCGATCCCAAGGACCGGTTCCTCTTCGAGCATCGCCTGTCCCTGGGCGACGGCCAGGAGCCGATGACGTTGCAGGAGGTGGGCGACAACTTCGGGTTCACCCGCGAGCGCGCGCGGCAGCTCGAGGCGCGCCTCACCGATCGGCTCCGCGACCACCTGCGGCGCGAGCTGCCCGACTTCGCCGAGCTGTCCGTCAAGCGGCGGGAGGAGTGAATGGAGCTTCCCCTCGCCCTGCGCGACCATCCGCTGCGCCGGCCCCGCATCCTCTTGCCCGTCGTGGCGCTCCTCGCGCTGGTACACCTTCCCTTCCTGCACGCCCTGTTGCGCGGGCCGGCGGACGTGGCCGCGGCGGTGCCCTTCCGGGACGACTTCGAGAGGGCCACGCTGGGCGAGACGTACTGGTCGAACGGCGGCCACTGGCGCATCGTGCGCGGGCAGGTCTACTCGCCGGGGGTGGGCAACAATCCGCTCTGGCTCAAGGCCCGCCTGCCCCGGGACGTTCGCATCGAGTTCGACGTGCGCAGCGAGGCGCCGGACGGCGACATCAAGTGGGAGGCGTTCGGGGATGGGCGCAACCACGCCACCGGGTACATCTTCATCTTCGGCGGCTGGCACAACCGCGAGGTCCGCATCGCCAAGCTCGACGAGCACGCCCCGACGGACGCGGAGCTGCGGGCGCAGCTCGCCAACCTGGTCCAGCCCTACCCGCGCAAGCTCGAAAGGCTCGAGGGGGTGTGGGACGCGTTGACTGGCCCTTTCGTGAGGGCGTCGGCGCGAGCGGATCTCGACAAGCTGGAGAAGGGAACCTACTACCAGCCCGAGACGCCCCGGGTGGTGAAGCGGTTGGATCTCAGGGTGGAGCGGGGCCGCACCTACCACGAGACCATCACCCGGCGGGGCGGGGGCATCCGCTGGGAGCAGGACGGGCAGCTCGTGCTGGAGTTGGACGATCGCGCGCCGCTCCCCGCCGCCGGGCACGATCGGTTCGGCTTCTCCAGCTGGCAGAACGACACCTGGTTCGACAACTTGAAGATCGACGCCCTGTGACTCAGATTGACGTCCGATGCGCCTGGGGCCCGCGCTGACCCTCGGTCACTTCCCGTTGGTGGCGAAGTACATGAGCATCAGGCCGAACAGGATGAGGAACGCCACCGCGGCGGCGATGGGCCCCTGGTCGATCGCGGTGCGGTCGAGCAGGTCGCCGGCCTCCATCCGCGCCTCGGCCGAGACGTCCTTCGCCTTGATGACCCGCTTGGCCGCCCGCCGCGCCGCGCCGTAGTCACCTTCCTCGAAGAGCACCCGCGCCTCCTCCATCTCCTTGGTCTGGAGCAGCTCGGTGGCGCGCTTGGCGTCCGGGATGTACTCCCGCTTGGTGGTGGTGAAGAGGGCCGGCGCGACCGGCTTCTCGTTGGCGGTCCCCGGCACGGTGTTGCGGCTGGCGGTCGCGGACTGGGTGTTCTGGGTCATGGCGCGAGAAAGGTACTCCGAACGTTTCTCCCAGTCGACTCCGCGACCGCCGGAGTGTTTGGCGGCGCCCAGGGGCGTCTTGGGTTAGCCTTCCGGGGATGGCCGGGTGGTCGCGAAGGACCCTGCTCAAGGCCGCGCTCGCAGCCGGAATGGCCTGGCCGCTGCGCGCCCGCGCGTTCGGCGACGCCTCGCGCCTCGTCTTCGCCCAGCTTCGCCACGGCGGCCGCTGGGACCCGCGGCCCGACGGGCTCCCCCGCCTGGCGTGGGAGGTCGCCAAGCGGACCAGCATCGAGACCTCGCCGGTGGTGCGCGGGCTGTCCGCCGCCGACCCGGACCTCTTCCGCCATCCCTTCACCGTCCTCTCCTCGGACGCCGCGCTGCCCTCGATGGCCGACGCCGAGATCTCCGCGCTGCGGCGCTACATCAGCTACGGCGGGTTCCTCCTGGTCGACGACGCCAGCGCCCAGAGCGGCGGGCCGTTCGAGATGTCCGCCCGCGAGCTGCTCGCGCGCATCCTTCCTGCCGGAAAGCTCTTCCGAGTGCCGCGCGACCACGTGCTCTACAAGTCGTTCTACCTCCTCGAGGGTCCCACCGGCCGGAGCGTGGCGCGGCCGGACGTCGAGGCCATCGACGTCGGCGGCCGGCTGGCGGTCCTGTACTCGCCGAACGACCTCGTCGGCGCGTTCGCGCGCGACTCGCTGGGCACCTGGGAGCTGGAAGTGGTGCCCGGCGGGGAAGGGCAGCGCGAGAGGGCCATCCGCCTGGGCGTGAACCTGGCCATGTACGCCTTGTGCCTCGACTACAAGGAGGACCAGGTCCACATCCCGTTCATCATGAAACGGCGGCGGATCTAAGTGGACGGGACCTCGTACAACGCCTGGCGGCTCACCTCGCTGTCGACCCTGCCCGGATGGGCGCTGGTGCTCGCTTGCGCGATCCTGGGCGCTGCGATCTGGCTCAGCTTCCGGGGAATCCGCGGGGAGCCGTCGGCCTTGCGGCGGCGCGTGCTGATCGGGCTGCGCGCCACCGCCGGCGTGTTGCTCCTCGTGCTGCTGCTGGAGCCCGGCGTCGAGCAGCGCGCGGAGAGCCGGGTGCGGGCGCGCATCGCGCTGCTCCTCGACACCTCGCGGTCGATGCGCTTCCCCGCCGCGCCCGGCGGGCCTTCGCGTGCCGAGGCGATGCTCGGGTGGCTCAAGTCGCGGCTTCCCGACCTTTCCGCGCTCGCCTCGCGCTTCCAGATCGACGTCTACGGCTTCGACAAGGAGCTGCAGCCGCAGGACCCGGAGAAGCTCGCCGCGCAGGTGGCGCAGGCGGACCAGCTCGCCCAGGGGCCGTCGACCGACATCGCCGGCGCGTTGGGCAGCGCGGCTGCCGCCGGGACCGGCGGGCGGCCGCTGGCGGGTCTGGTGGTCGCGAGCGACGGCGCGGACAACGCCGAGCTCAGCGAGGGGGTGACCCCGCAGGCCGCCGCCGAGCTGCAGAAGCTGAACGCGCCCGTGTTCGCCTTGCCGATCGGAGCGCAGGCCCTCAAGGACCTGGCCATCGACAAGGTAGTGGTCGACGACTTCGCCTTCGTGCGCAGCCAGGTCACCGTGGAGGTGACCGTCAGCGCGCGCGGGTTCCCCTCGACGGACGTGCCCCTGGTGCTCAAGCGCGAGGGGCAGGTCGTCGCGCAAAAGACGGTGCGCGTGGGCGGCGGCACGCAGCGCGCCGAGGCCAAGCTGTCGTTCGTCCCCGATCGCACCGGCAAGTTCGCCTTCCAGGTGGCGGCCCCGGTGTACGAGGGAGAGGCGCTGGCGCAGAACAACTCGCGCAGCTTCGTCCTCAAGGTGATCCGCGACCGCGTGCGGGTGGTGCTGGTGGTCGGGCGCCCGAGCTGGGACGTGCGCTTCCTGCGCCAGCTGCTCAAGCGCGACCCCAACGTCGACCTGATCAGCTTCTTCATCCTCCGCACGCCGGGCGACGACACGCGGTCCTCGCAAGACGAGCTGTCGCTGATCCCGTTTCCCACCCAGGAGATCTTCCAGGAGCAGCTCAAGACCTTCGACCTGGTGATCTTCCAGAATTTCAACCACCGGCCGTACCACATGTCGCAGTACCTCGACGGCATCGCAGCTTACGTGCGCGAGGGTGGCGCCTTCGCGATGATCGGCGGCGATCAGAGCTTTTCGGCGGGCGATTACGCGGGCACGCCCATCGAGGAGATCCTCCCGGTCACGCTGCTTCCGCCCGGACCGACCGCGGTGGACGAGACGCCGGCCCAGCTGCGCTTGACCGACGCGGGACGGCGCCATCCGGTGACCGAGCTGGCGGCGAGCGCGGCGCAGAACGAGAGCGTCTGGGCGCGACTGCCGAAATTGCCGGGGCTCAACACCACCGGACCGCTCAAGGGCGGGGTGCAGTCGCTGCTGGTGTCGGGCGAAGGGCGGCCGGTGCTGGTCGTCGGCGAGGCCGGCCGCGGGCGGGTGATGGCGCTCTTGTCCGACAGCTCCTGGTACTGGAGCTTCGTCGCGGCGGGCGCACAGCAGGGGCCGCGCGCGTACGAGACCTTCTGGCATTCCGCCATCCGCTGGCTGGTGCGCGATCCGGCGCTGACGCCGATGCGGGTGGCGGCCGAGCGACCGTCGTTCGAGCCCGGCGCCGAGCCGCCGGCGCTCGACGTGCAGGTGCGCGGCAGCGCCTACGGCGCGGCGGCGGGCGCGCAGATCTCCGTCAGCGAAACCTCCGTCGAGGATCCGGCCCCGCATCCGGCCGGATCGGCAGTCGCCGGGCCCGATGGCAGCGCGCGCATCGTCCTGCCGCCGCTGCCTCCCGGCGCCTACAAGGCGACGGTCACGGCGCGCCGTCCGGACGGCACGCAGGTGGGCGAAGCGGAAGACGCGTTCGTGGTGGCGCCGGCTTCGCGCGAATTGATCGAGGCCGCGCCCCGGCCCGATCTGCTGCACGCGATCGCTTCGGAGACGCGGGGCCGCGTGATCGATTCGACCGATTCGCTGACTCGCTTGCCGTGGCGCGATCCAGAACGCGTCGAGGTCGGACAGCGAACCTCGAAGCCGCTCTGGGACAACTGGAAAGTCCTGGCGCTACTCTGCCTGGTCGTCGGCTCGGAATGGACCCTGCGCAGGCGCTGGGGTTACGCCTGAAAACCCCTAGCGCTTCTGCTCGATCTTGAGGCTGACCGGGCCGGGCTTGGGCTGAACCGGGCCGGCGCTTTCGGCGTGCTTGCGAAGCTCCTCGATCCAGCTCTCCGGCAGACCGCGCTCCTGTGCG
>WNFL01408276.1_pt3 | contig 10606 bp, 11 predicted proteins | sample 5400361 | NCBI WGS metagenome assembly WNFL01 (sample SAMN13153351, study PRJNA577476) | soil metagenome | isolation source: 40 cm soil on Douglas fir-dominated hillslope | place: USA:California | collected 2013-09-17 | reverse complement strand
CGCCACGAGCCGCAGCTCGGTCGAGCGAGGACCATTCGCCGTCGGAATGAAGCCGATCGTCGCGTCGCAACCATGGGTGGGGAAAAACAATGCGCCCGGCACGCACGTCGAAGTCAGCATGAAGTCGCCGCTGTTGCCGCCCGAAAGACCGATGCTGCCGATCGTGAACTTCGCAGTTGCGTTGTTTGCGAGCGTTATTGTTTGCGTCGGGGCGCTGGTGCCGAGCGGTTGGGCGGCGAAATCGATCCAGTCGGGCGTGGGATCGGGCGGCAGATAAAAACCCGTCGAATTGTCCATGAGGCCGGTCAGTGCGACATCGGAAGGGGACGGCGACGAATCCGACTGCAACGAAAAGGACCCGAAACGCTTGTTTTCCCCGAACGCCCGCATTGTGAAGTCGAGACGGCAACGTGCGTTCGGAAGCAGTGTAATTGGCACCGTGCATGTTCCCGAGACGGTGAAGTCCGAGGCGTTGGCGCCTCCGATCGACATGCCGGAAATCGAAAGCGGGCTGTCCCCAGTATTGGTCACGAACAGAGGCTGGACACTGCTGGGGATGTCCGTAACGATGTTGCCAAACGAAATGGTGGCGCGGCTGAAAGCGGCGATCGGTCCGGCGAACGCCGGGGCGGTCGATGCGGCCAGAAGCGCCGCGAATGCCGCGACCAGCAGCCGGCCGGCCACTTCCACTGGCGAGCGTTTGATTTGCATCGTGCCCTCCCTAAAGGCATCGTGCAATCCCGGATTCGGACGACGCACTTGTGGCATGCGGTCAACCGGTATCGATAGCCTAGGCGCGGGAGAGCGGCCTGTACAGGCGAATATTCGTCCTACAGCGACCGCCGTCTCGCGCTTCTCGTTAGGTCTTGGGGTCAAGTCCGAATCGCGCCAGCGCGGCGCCCGTCACGCGCGCGATGCGCCAGTCGGGAAGCAGCGTCGCCCCCATCGCCTCGTAAAATCCGATCGCCGGGGCATTCCAATCCAGCACGGCCCACTCGAAGCGCCCGCATTGGCGGTCACGCGCAATGCCCGCCAGCGTGGCGAGAAAGTCCCGGCCGAGTCCTTTGCCGCGGTGCGTGGGATAGACGAAGAGATCCTCCAGCCAAAGGCCCCGCCGGCCGAGAAAAGTCGAGAAAGTGTGGAAAAACAGCGCGAAACCGACCGCAGTGCCGTTTTTTCCCAATTCGCGGGCGATCAAGGCTTCGGCCGCCGGATGGGTCCCGAACAGCGCTTCACCCACCGCGGCTTCGTCGGCGACGACCAAGTGCGAGAGCTTCTCGTAGTCCGCCAGCGCACGAATCATCGCGAGCAGGTCGGGGACGTCGCCCGGTGTCGCGGGGACAATCGAAAACCCGCTGGCGATCACGAATCGTTCCGGCTTTGTGCGTCGGGATTGCGGCCCCGTTCGGCAGACTCGCGCGCGTCGGGCCGCGAACGCTCGTCCGCGAATCCCGCATGGGCGAAAAGGGCAGTCGTGAAGGCAGGGCGGCAGAGCGCGGAGGCGAGCCGCCCGAGGGGCCGCAAATCGCGGAAGCCTGCCGACGTTGATTTGTTGGGCTTTTCGATGTGGCCGCCATGCCATTTCTTGCGCACCTTCGCGCGGGCGCCACGTGTGTCCCGACCGCGGCTTCCCGGGCGCGGAGCGAACGTTTCCGGAGCCGCGAGAACAGCTGATTGCCCTGCCCGGAACGCCGGGAAAGGTGCTTTTTGAGCGGTCGACGCCCTCGCCCGCGTTCTCCCGTTCGCCCATACGGCGCGAGCCTGTCGGAACGGCCCCGTTCGTCGGGGAATCCACGTATTGTCGATGTTCACGAAATCTTGCAAATCATGGAGTTGCATGGGACGAATCGGCACGATTGGCGAAATTGCAACAGAAATGTCTCGTCCATTGTAACAACAGCAATGATTCGTTGCCGCTGAAAACGGTGTTGTTGTAACGTGACGACGTGTGCCGGAGGGCGGGCGTGCTGTCCGTTCGGGGGCATCATCCTTTTCTGGGGGTTCTTAATATGAAATTTCAGCGGAAGAAGGTCGCGACCGCGCTCGCCTATGTATTGGGTGCAAGCGGCGCAGTGACACTGCTGGCGGGACCCGCACAAGCGGCCGATATCAAGGTCGAAGTGACGGGCTCGAATATCAAGCGAATCGAAGGCGAAGGCGCTCTGCCGGTGCAGGTCATCGGCCGCGAAGAAATCACGAAGAGCGGCGCCACCAACGCGATGGAGATCATGAACCTGATCTCCGCCAACAACAGTGCGGGCAACGTCTCGGTCGGCAACGTGATCGGCGCGACGACGTTCAGCAACCAGACTGCATCGTTGCGCGGCTTGGGCGGCAACTCCACTCTCGTGCTCGTCAACGGCAAGCGGCTGGGCACGTTCGCAGGCGGCATCTCCGGTGCGGAAGGTGTGAACCTCGCGGCGATCCCGTTTGCGGCGATCGAGCGCGTCGAAGTGCTGAAGGACGGCGCGTCGGCCGTGTACGGAAGCGACGCGATCGGCGGCGTGATCAACTTCATCATGCGCCAGGACTTCACGGGCATCGATGCAACCGCGTGGTACGGCACGCCGACGCGCAGTGGCGGCGGCGATCAATACCAGATCATGGCCACAGCCGGCTATGGTGACCTCGCCAAGGACAAGTGGAACGCGTTCCTGTCGGTCAACTACAACCAGCAGAACTCGCTCGACCAGTTCGACCGCAGTTTTTCGAATACCAACTACATTCCGTCGCAGGGCGTCAACTCGACGTCGGGCCAGACGTTCCCGGGCTTCATCTCGACGACAACGGCAGCCTCGATAATGGAAATTGCGTGGCGCCGGAAGTGCAGATCGGCATTCGCTGCCGGTACAACCCCGCGGCGCAACACGGTGTCGAGTCGATTCCCGAAACCAAGCAGTGGAACGTGTTCGGCTCGGGGCGCTACCAGATCAACGCCGACTGGCAGGCCTACATCACCGGCCTGTACTCGTCGCAGGAAACGACTTTCCAGATCCAGCCCACGCCGCTGTCGGACCAGATCTTCACGACGTCCCTGCCCGGCGGCGCGGCGACGATCACGCTGCAGCCGACGAGCCCGTTCTATCCGACGGCGCTGGCCGCCGCCAATGGCGTTGGTGGCGAGCCGCTCAACATCCGCTATCGTTGCGTCGTTTGCGGCTTCCGCAGCGAGACCGACAACAACGACGCGTGGCCGATCGTCGCCGGTGCCAAGGGCTTCCGCTACACGCAGATCGTTCCGCTGCTGAACAGCGGCGTCGTCAACATGTTCGGCCCCAATACGGACGCCGTGCAGCAGCAGGTCAACGCGCTGAGCCAGACGCAAAACCTGACGAACTCCAAGCTGAACGGCTACGGCATCGACTTCAAGGGTTCGGGCGACATCTACAAGCTGCCGGCCGGACCTCTGGCGCTGGCGTTGGGTGTGCAGGCGGGCAAGGAAACGCTGACACAGACTTTCAACCCGCTGCTGCAAGTCGGCGACATGACGGGTTACGGCGGCAATTTCGACAACATCGACCACTCGCGCACGGTGTGGGCGGTGTTCGGTGAGTTGAACATCCCGATCGTCAAGACCGTCGAGGCCAACATCGCGGTCCGCTACGACCACTACAGCGACTTCGGCAGCACCACCAACCCGAAGGTGAGCGTGCGCTGGCAGCCGGTCCCGTCGTTCCTGATGCGCGCCTCGTATGGCACGGGCTTCCTGGCGCCGTCGCTGTATCAGTTGTGGACTCCGGTCGTTCCGGGGCTTTCGCAAAATGGCGTCTCCGACCCGTTGCGCTGCCCGAATCCGGACGACCCCGCTTCCGCGAACAATCCGGATTGCAACACACAGTTCACGGCAACCTTCGGCGGCAACCCTGACCTGAAGCCGGAAAAGGCCAACCAGACGACGGTCGGCATTGTCTGGGAGCCGTTGAACGGCGCCTCGATCGGTGTCGACTGGTTCTACATGGACCTCAAGGACATCGTGACCAACGGCGTGCCGATCGCGACGATCCTGGACCCGAATCTGTACAGCCTTTACAGCAGCCTGGTGACGCGCGCGGCGACGTGCGCGGGCGGCCAACCGTGCCCGATCACGGCGATTGCGCAGAACTTCGTCAACATCGGGAAGGAAAAAATCCAGGGTATCGACCTCGACGCCCGCTTCACGTCGCCGTCGACCGCCCTCGGCCGATTCCGCGCCGTCATTACGGGAACGTACTACATCCAGTACCTGGCATCGCAGCCGGACGGCAGCTTCGCGGGCTTCGTGTCCAATGCCTACCAGGCGGTGGCCACGGGTATCACGCCGCGCTGGAAGAGCTATGCGGCCCTGACGTGGGACTACGGTCCGTGGACGGCGACGCTGGCCAACAACTACCAAAGCAGCTACATCGACGTGCTCTCCGACAACGACGGCAACCTGCGGCGCGTGGGCAGCATGAGCCTGTGGGACATTCAGGGGTCGTATACGGGCTTCAAGGACTGGACGCTGACGATTGGCGCGAAGAACGTGTTCGACACCAACCCGCCGTTCACCAACTCGAACCTGACGTTCCAAAGCGGTTACGACCCGTCGTACTACGACGCGCGTGCCCGCGTCGTGTACGGCTCGGTCCGCTGGACCTGGAAGTAAGTTACGGAACTGAGCAGGACGGTCACATCGCAAGTTGAGACGGGGGCCTTCGGGTCCCCGTTTTTTTGGGGTGCGGCGAAAAAATGTGCTAAAAGACGCGCTGGCCAAGCGTTGGCACCGACAGCGCCAAGGAAAAGATGATGAATAAATGTCTAACCGCTCTTCTGGTCACACTGGCGATGGTCGCGGGCCCATTCGCGTGGGCACAAGACAAGATTGCCGACGTGACCGACATGACCGCCTTGCGCGACGCCGTGCGCGTCGACAAGAAGGCCTACGTTGCGTCGCTGCTCAAGCTCACCGATGCCGAGGCGAAGAAGTTCTGGCCCGTTTACGAGGCCTACCAGCGCGATCTCGAGATGGCCACCCGGCAGAAGAACCAGGTCATCGTCGATATCGTCGGCACGAACAAGCCCATTTCCGACCTCTATGCCCGGAGTCTCGCGAACCAACTCATTCTCGCAGACGAGATCGAGATCAAGGCACGACGGACCGTGCACAATCGCCTGATCAAGCCTTTGCCGGGAAGACGCGTGATGCCGGTGGAAAAAGGCGCGCGCTACCTGCAGCTCGAATCGAAAATCCGCGCCATGCAGGCGTACGACATCGCCACCACGATCCCGCTGATCAAGTAGCGCGACTCTTCTGGCCTTCCGGCCGGTCGGGTGCACTTTTCGGCGGTTTTGTGTAAAATCCTGCGACTTTCCAAAGAAGGCTTGGCCCCGCCCAACGGACGGGGCCAATCTGTTTTGGCATTTGTGCGCTAAGGCCTTAGGCCGGCCCGTGGCCATGCGACTGCAGGTGGAGATTCGCCCATTGTCGTAGCATCGTCCATTGCGAGCCGAACTCAAACGCCAGCTTTCTGACCGAACAACCCTCTGTCTGGAGACATCATGTTGACAAAAACCCGTCTGGCCGGATTGGCCGCGGTGCTGATCATTGCCGTGGCTTCGGCGGTGGTCCCGCAAACGACGCAGGCCCAGGCGCAGTCCCCGGCTCCCGCTGCGGCGGCGCCGGCCGAACCGCCTGCGGCCCCGGTCGCGAGGCCTGGCACGAAGTCGACCGAAGTCGTCGACAACCCCTACGGCCTCGAAGCGCTGTGGAAGGGCGGCGATGCCGTCGCCCGGATCACGCTGGGGATCCTTGTCATCATGTCGATGGGCAGCTGGTACATCATCATCACGAAGGTGTACGAGCAAGCCAAAATGAAACGCGCCGCGCGCCAGGCGGAAAAATCGTTCTGGAATGCCCCTTCGGTTCGCCAAGGCGCCGAGTCTCTGAAGAAGAGCAGCCCTTACCGGTTCATCGCTGAAACGGGGCTGGAGGCGACGGCCAAGCACGTGGGCCTGTTGGGCGGCGTCGACATGAACGAATGGATCACGATGTCGATCACGCGCGCGATCGAAAATGTGCAGAGCCGCACGCAGGACGGGCTGGCGTTCCTGGCGACGGTGGGCTCGACGGCGCCGTTCGTCGGCCTGTTCGGAACGGTTTGGGGCATCTACCACGCACTGACCGCGATCGGCATCGCCGGACAGGCGTCGATCGACAAGGTTGCAGGCCCGGTGGGCGAGGCGCTGATCATGACGGCCTTCGGCCTTGCGGTGGCCGTGCCGGCCGTGCTGGGATACAACTGGCTCGTTCGGCGCAACAAGTCGGCGATGGACATGGTGCGCAGTTTCGGCGCTGACCTGCACGCTGTGCTGCTCAGCCACCCGAAGACCCCGGCCAGGGCTTAACGACCATGTCGATGAACGTCGGCCCGTCGTCCGGCGACGAGGACGAAACCATCTCCGCCATCAACACCACGCCGTTGGTCGACGTGATGCTGGTGCTGCTGATCATCTTCCTGATCACGATCCCGGTCGTCACGACGTCGATTCCCGTCCAGCTCCCGAAGGAGCGCAACGAGGTCCGCGAGACCAAGCCTGAGAACATTGTCCTTTCAGTGGACCTGGCTGGAAACATCTACTGGAACGACCTCAAGATCGCGAACACCGCGGCACTGATCGACCGGCTGAAGAAAATCGCGGTGCTGACGCCGCAGCCGGAAGTGCAGATACGCGGTGACGGTGGTGCGAGATACGACGGCGTCGGGCGGATTATTTACGCGTGTCAACGCGCAGGGATTGCGAAGATCGGCTTCATTACCGAGCCGCCGGCGCGCTCGAGTTGACAGGGGCCTTCTTCAGGAAAGCAAGAGGATCAGATCATGTCAATGAACGTAGGCGGCGGCAGTGGATCGGGCGGCGATCCCGACGTCATGATGGACATCAACACGACGCCGCTGATCGACGTCATGCTGGTGCTGCTGGTGATGCTGATCATCACGATCCCGATCCAGCTGCACGCGGTCAATCTCAACATGCCGACCGGCAATCCGCCGCCGCCGCTGGTTCTGCCGGAGATCGTCAAGATCGACATCGACCCGTCGGGCGTCACCTACTGGAACGGTGAAGTGGTCCTGACGCGGGGAGAGCTCGAGGACAAGCTCACGGCAGCCGCGGGACAGGCGACGCAGCCCGAGCTGCATATTCGCTCGGACAAGGGGGCAAAATACGAAATCGTCGCCGGCGTCATGGCCTCGTCGCAGCGCCTCGGCCTGACCAAGATCGGCATCGTCGGCAGCGAGCAGTTCGTCGACGAGTAGCTCTTTTCGCAGGCGCCCGGACACTTTGCCGGGCCAATGGAGTCCAATAGAAATGGATTTTGCACGGCAACAGAGAGACCCGACGAAGCACATGATCGGAATCGCGTTCGTGGTTCTGGTGCACGTGCTGGTCATCTATGCGTTGATGACGGGTCTTGGCCGGGCGATCGTCGAGGTCGTCAAGAAGCCGCTCAGCGCAACGATCATCGAGGAAATCAAGGCGCCGCCGCCTCCGCCGCCACCGCCGAAGAAGATCATCGAGCCGCCGAAGGCCCCGCAGATCGTCCAGCCTTATGTCCCGCCGCCGGACATTCCGGTGCCCACGCCACAAGCGGAGCCGGTGATCTCCGCGGTGACGACGACGCCGCCGGTTGAGCCGCACGTGATCGCGCCGGTCGCGGTGGCTCCTCCGCCGAAGCCCGCGATCCGTCAGGGGATCAGCTGCAACAAGCAGGACAAGCCCGTCTTTCCAAGGGAGGCGATCCGCGCGGGCGTGCAAAAAGGAACGGTCCATGCGACGCTGAGCGTCGACGAGCGGGGCAACATTCTCGACGTCAGGATCACGTCGGCCGATCCGCCGCGCTATTTCGACCGCGCCGTCCATGACACGCTGATGGAATGGAAGTGCCTCGGGGACGGGACGAAGTACCTGGCGACCGTCGAAGTCGGGTTCACGCTCCGGGACGAGTAAGCGACGGCATACGCCCTTGCATGCAAAAAGGCCGCCCGATGAGGCGGCCTTTTGTTTTGCCGAAGCGCTCTACTTGGCGACTAATCGGACGTGCGAAGCGCGTAGGCTGCTGCACTCCAGCTCAGCGCGCCCGCGCACAGAAGCGCGCCCGCCATGCCCGACAGCGACACGGGATGCGCAGCCAGCAGCCTGTAGCCTTCGCGCACGACGTCCAGCGCCGCGCCCGGGAGTGCGAGCGCGATGCCGCCGACTGCGATTCCCCAAAGGGCCATGACGGCCGGCCGTCGCCACGCCGGCAGCGCCATACGCGCGGGGAGCCCGTGCATGACGCGCGCGGTGAAGCCTTCGTCGGCAATGTACGCGGAGCGCGCCTCGCCGGCGTCCCCGGCGAGCAGGCCGTCGAGCCAGTCGCGGGCCATCGGATCGGAAATGTGCGCGTCGTGGGTCATGTTGCCTCGGTCATGTCGCTTCGGGCGCCCATGCGGCCAGGGCCAGCTTGAGCTTTTGCTTGCCTCGCAGGACGTGGGTCTTCACCGTGCCGACGGGGCAATCGAGTACGTAGGCCGCTTCCTCATGTGTCAGGTCGTTATGGTAGCACTGCACGATCGCGGCTCGCTCGCCCTCGGACAGCGCTGCCATCGCACGCTCGAGATCGAGCTTGAGCGACGCGCTGCGCGTGGCGTCACCATCGGCAGCAACACCTTCGGGACCGTTTCCATCATCGTCTTCGGCGATCGCGTCATCGCGGTCGCCCAGCAATTCTTCCTTCCGCTTGCGCCTGTCCGCCAGCCAGCAGTTCGTCGCGATCCGATACAGCCACGTCGAAAACCGTGCTTCCTGCCGGAACGACTTCAAGTTGCGCCACGCGAGCACGAAGGTCTCCTGGGCCAGGTCATCCGCCAAGGCGTGGTTTCCCGCCGTCAATTTGCGCAAGGTTGCGCGAACCGTCGACTGGTGGCGGCGCACGAGCTCGGCAAACGCGTGGCGGTCGTCCCCAACCAGTGCGCGCGCGATGAGCTGGGCATCGGAAACCTCGGGCGGCGGCATCCTTGTGCCATCACGTTAGGTTGTCGCATTGCGCGTGCCTCATGCGCCTCCAGCCGGTGGAGGCGGACTACCTGCCCGCGCAGCGAGCTGCCGGTCCTCGAAATACCAGAGCAATGCGTATCCGATGCCGAGAAACAGCAGCACCAGGCCGACCGAGTTCGGCGATCCATCGTCGAGCATCGAGAAGAACGTAAGCGCCATTCCGGCTGCCCCAAGGATCACGCCCTTGCGCAGGTCCGACCATGCGGCGGTGCCGCGCAGCGCCTTGGCCTGCTCCACCAAGGGGGCCCTCGCGGCCATCGCGTTGACCGCGGCCGACGCCTGGCCCGACTGGAGTGCGGCAAGCGCTTCGGCCGGCGGCACGACGCCTTTTTCAGCGAGCTGAAGCATGGTGTCGTTCAGCATCCGGTTCTTGCGCAGCTTGTACCAGACCACGAGCGCGATGACGAGCACCGGCGTCAGGAAAACGACGAACACGATGCCGAATATCATCGCCGCGAGACCGCGTTCCTCGTGGACGAACTGCTCGAAGGAATCGTATTCGCGGTCGGTGCCGCCCAGGCCGACAACGACGCGCTTGCGTTTCTTTCCGCCGGTTCCTTCCTCGATACGAATTCCATGCTTGTCGATCGTGATATCGGGATCCGCGTCGTCGTTGGCGTCCGCCTTTGCGGCGTCCTTCGCCGCTTGCGCTGCGTCCTTGGCTGCAGATTTCGCCGTGCCCGCAGACTCCTTGGCGGCCTTGCTGACGTCCGCCTGGGCGATCATCACGTCCCGGACGATGGCCTGCGGGGGCGCGCCTTCGTCGGCGTGAACCGTGGGGGTGTTGGGGCCCAGGGCCACGACGAGGGCGCCCAATAGGGCCCCGCCGAGGATGAGGCGCCGCGCGAACGGCGTCAGGGGGTCGTTCATGTCTTCTCCGGTCAAGGATGGTTTCCTCGATTGGATGCGGGGGGACCCTGGTTCGGATTCGCCGGCCTGGCGCGGTCGCCGCCGGACGGGCACGCGGACGCGCCGGGCGCAGCACAGGCGAGGGCTAAGCCCCATGCTATCATCGCCCGCGATCATTCATTCGCGGCGTCGCCCAAATCCCCTCCGATCTCCCTCGCCGCTTACTACGCTGTGCCGCCGCGCTGGCGGCGGGCCTTCTGCTCGTCCTTTCCGTTGTCTCGTCCGCGGCCGATGACACCGTCACGCTGAATTTCGTCAACGCCGACATCGACGCCGTGGTCAAGGCGGCGTCGGAGATCACCGGCCGCAATTTCGTCCTCGACCCGAGGATCAAGGGCACAGTCAACATCGTCTCGGCGAGGCCGGTGCCGCGAGAGCTCGTCTATCCGACGCTTCTGTCGGCGCTGCGGCTGCAGGGCATCGTCGCCGTCGAAAGCAACGGCGTGACCAAGCTCGTCCTGGAAGCCGACGCCAAGCAGCAGGGCTCGGAGGTCACCCGCGGCCCGGTCAACGGCAGCGGCGACCGCCTCGTCACGCGGGTTGTCATGCTGCGCTACGAATCGGCGCTGCAACTGGTCAACGTGCTGCGCCCGCTGATTACGCCGAACAACACGATTGCCGCATATCCCGGAACCAATGCGCT
>WNFL01257045.1_pt1 | contig 10608 bp, 7 predicted proteins | sample 5400361 | NCBI WGS metagenome assembly WNFL01 (sample SAMN13153351, study PRJNA577476) | soil metagenome | isolation source: 40 cm soil on Douglas fir-dominated hillslope | place: USA:California | collected 2013-09-17 | reverse complement strand
AATCCGCCCAAAGCGTCCGGGGTGAATTGCATCTGATAGGTTCGAGGCGCACTTATGCCGCGAACAAGTGTATTTAGACCGCCGTTGCCGGCAACGCTCGTGTAATCGTCAGGCGCTACCAATAAGGGCGGACCGGCTAATACATTAATGAGCACCGTGCCCGTCGCGTTGTTGCCGAAGCTATCGAACGCCGTAAACGTGACTGTGTCCTGACCAACAAAATTCGGAGGCGGCACGTAGCGCAGGTTGTCGGCATATTTGACCGTAGCCCAATCCAAAGCACTAAAGCTTGTCCCGCCGCTCGACGAAGTGCCGGTGACATACACACCACCGGCCTTGTCCACAGTCATTGCGCGCGGAAGGTCGCTGGAGTTGGCTGGACCATTATAGCGATTAGTCCATACCGCGGCGCCATTCGCGGCATACTTTAAGGTAACGTAGTTGTAGTTCGTGCCGTTGGGTGAAGCCGATGCGATCGCCCAATAGAGATTTCCAGCATTATCTGTTGCCGCCCCAAAAAACGTATAGGTGCCCGCGTTCGGATCAACAAAGCGATTGGTCCAGAGGGGTACGCCCGCGCTGGAGTATTTGACCGTGGTGTAATCCGCCGTTGAGGCCCCGGGAGTTCCGGCCACCAGGAAGACATTCCCTGCCGGGTCTGTCGCGATTTCAGGGACGCCTCCTCCCGAATAACCTGGGCCCGCAATGATGTTCGTCCAAAGGGCGTCTCCCGCATTCGAGTATTTTACGAGCGGATGCTGCTGTTGCGGCGTCCCACCCTGCAACTCTCCCACCGCAATCACATTCCCCTGCGGATCCACGATGACACGGAAGCCAGACTCAAGGCCACGGTTTATCCAAAGCACAGAACCATTACCGGCGTACTTGATCGTCAGAAACGTAGTCGCACCGGAGAACGAGTCAAACGACCAACCCGTCACAAATATGTTACCCGCGGCATCTACCGCGATGTCACTGGCGATATCCGAACTGGTGGGCGAGGATTTGAAGTAGTTCGTCCAGGCTGGATTGCCGTTCACGTCATATTTAACGATGATAAAGGAATCGGAATCGTAATCAGCCGGAAGCACGTATGCATTCCCGTTGACATCGACCGTTATGCCCCCAAAAAGCAGGAAACTGTTAGTGCTGCCGTAATTATTAGTCCATACCGGCACGCCTCCTGATGAGTATTTGATGGTCACAATGTTGGTCCCTGAAAGTCCGGCAACATACACTCCCCCTGAACCGTCCACCGCCACAGATTCAATTTTGTCAGTCCCGTGCTCCGGCCCGTCGTAACGATTTGTCCACAGAGCGATGCCGTCTGGCGAGTATTTGATGGTGAGGTAATCAACTCCTGCACCGATCACATACGAATATCCGCCCACGATAATATTTCCGTCCTTGTCGGCAACGACAGCGAACGCCTGGTCCTCATTATTCGCCGCGCCATTGTAACGACGCACCCACGGCTGGCTTCCCACAAGCGATACTGTACCGCCCTGTGCTGAATTGGATTGAACCGTGGCGATCATCAAGGTCACGGGCGGCCCGGAAAGACCCGGAAGCCCATTGGTTAATAAGGTCGAAGCCGCGAGAACCAGATTGCTGTTATTCGAAGTGGTTATCGGCCCTGGTTGAGCAGAGACCATAACGACACCCGAAAGCAATCCGAACGCCGTCATGTAGAACAAGCGGTGACCCATGAGTTGCGACGATCTACGGTTGGACAAAGAATGTCGATCCGAAAAGGGCCGGCTTATAGAAAGCCACATTTTCCGGGATATGCCCCAGAGACGGCGTAAGGGGAAGCCGTGGCGGAAGATATGGTGATATGACGGCGAACAAGACCAGTCGAGTCAACCTGCAATTAAGACCGGACGCATCTGATGCGGCATGTCCATTATCAAGGTTCATTCCCGAGACCGTGTTCGAATGACGTGACGTTTCCGCTGCTGTTTCGGATTTTTGGCTCGCCGTTCAGGCGATTCGTATCGCGTACGCATGTAGTGAAAAAGGTATTGCTGCGCATAGCCGGCGTTCACGCCGAAATGTGATCCGGCGAAACGCTGCAGCCGCTTCAAGGCCGTCCGCCGTCGTGGAAAATAAAGCTGCCGCAGCGCCTTCATCACCCACACATCGACCGGAAACGCGGTTTGGAATCCGTAAGCGAATAGCAACACGCAATCGGCAATTTTTCTGCCGACACCGGGCAGGCTCATCAATTCGCCGCGCGCGATCTCGACAGAAACATCCTGCAACCGGCCGAGATCCATCTGCCCGCTGGCAACGGCGCGAGAGGTTTCCAAAAGGTACGGCGCCCGAAAACCCATTTTGCACGCGCGCAAATCCGCTTCGCTCAATCGAGCCAGCCGTGATGCAGCAGGAAATGAATAAGCCGGGCCGCCAACTGCCGGCAATGCCTCGCCAAACCGCTCGCAAACCAGTGAAACAATTTGCTGGATCTGCACAATCTGTTTCGTTGACGAGAGGATGAACGATGCCAAACATTCCCATGGATCCTGCCTTAACAATCGCAAACCCCTGCACGCGGCGATCGCGGCAGACATCGGATCATCACAAGGAAAACTGCGCAGCACCGCCTCGAGTTCGACGTTGATTTGGAGGTAATGCTCGAGCCAGGTCGAGTCGCTGATTGGTTCAGCCGTTTCCGCGAGAATTGAAAAATCGTCCGCGGATAATCTCACCCAATGCGACCCGATCACGCCGTGCCATTGCCTATCGACTAATCGCCAGCGAAATGCCTGGCCGGAGCTCAACGTCGCGGCCAAATCATAATCCCGCACCTGGAAACGCCGGCTGGAAGAGGCTGGTGCCACGATTACTTGAGCCCGCGACAGGCAAATAATTGCATTCGCCAAAGCACCTCGCCGTGCTGATAGACTTCACGAATCTCCAATTCAGTGATCGACTCGAACTCTTGAGGCAGCGGATCCGGGAGCGGTCGAATCGTTCCCGAGTCACGGTCCAGTTCGCGAATGAATATCGCGTTTTGCCCCTTTCTAGACAAGTAGCCGGGCCAGAAATAAAATTGGTTTACCGGTCTGGGATTAGTGCGGTAATAGATCAAGGCTCCATCCGAATCGCGCGGATTGGGTTGCGGCCAATAGAAAGAAATCACGCCTGCCGTGCGATAGTGGTCCGTGATGATGAATACCGGTTTCCCTTCTTTCGCCAATTCCTCTCGAGCCTCGACAGCAAACCGCGCTACGTCTCGCCAACCCCGCGCGCGATGAAGTGGATCGAGATTTACCGGCAAGGGATGGTGGGTCAATTTCCCAACCAAATTCGTATCGTGACCAATAATTACCATTGCCAATCCCAGTATTAATCCGAAAGCCAGCGCTGGCTTTAGACCCGACGAATCCAACCGCCATTGCAGGTCCCAATACGCGACCATCAGGCAGAACAGCGGCGGCACCGAAGGCGCGATCCAGTTGGGAAACACCCGTGAATGAAAGCTCCAAAGCAAATAAACCAGAAATAAAGGCACACCCATGCTGAACAAATAGATCAGACGCGGGTTATGCCGGCCGCGGCGCCAAAACATGATGCACGCCCAAATTACACCGGCAAAAAAGACCGGATTCAGCAGCAGCGCTTCGCTGGAAACAAACTCAATGAAAAACTTAAGTGTAGGATGCCACGCTTCGCCAATTTTCGCATTGTCGGCAACGTGACCGACGGTTGCCCAACCATGGCTCATGTTCCAAATCACCACGGGCAAAGTGAGCAGAAGATTTATCAATAATGCCAGCCACGGCCCCGGCCGCCGAAGGTGGATTCGAGCAGGCTTCCACAGCGCAAAAAAAACCACCCAGCAAAGCAATTGAAATAACTCCGTGTACTTGCTCAAGAAACCGAGTCCCATCCACAAGCCTGTCCACAGCCAGGGCCGAACGGTCGCAGAGGGCTGCACAGCCTTCCAGCCCGCCAGCATCGCCGCCGTCCAGAATAAAACCGAAAGGGGATCCACCGTCATCAGAATTGCGCCTACCGCCGAAAGCGGCGCAGCCGTGCATATCAACACCAGAAAAAATCCGGCGCGCGCATTGAATTCACGGGCGAAGAAGCGCAGTAGCAACCACGAAAGAATCGCCGTTATGACCGGCGAAAAGAATCGCACTCCAAAGGCATTGTCTCCCCAAAGACTCGTGCCAGCGAACTGCGTAACAGCTATCAGCAATGGCTTGCTGTAATAAGAAAGCGCCAGGTGTTTGGACCATAGCCATTGATAGGCTTCATCGCCGGTTAGCTGGATAATGTCGCTCGCGATATACCTCAACCGCGCGAGCAATAAAATGGCGATCGTTACGTAACCGAGATTCAGCCACTGCTTGTCCGATTCTTCATGCGGCAACGGTCCGGGTTCAGCATCGTCCGTCACCAAAGTCACTTTCGGATCCAGCAGCGATGGCATTGCGCGCCACCACACAGGGAACCACTTCGGGCCGGCCCAAAACCATATCGCGGTCAGACTCCAGACCAGCGCTGCGGCATAACCGGCTCCTAAAATCGCCCCTGCCAAGACATCACTGGGATAATGCACTCCATTATAAATTCGCGAAAAGCTTACGAGAATCGCGCACGGCAGCATTATCCACGCAGACTTTCGGTAGTACACAAATAGAACCAAAGTTGCCGCAAACCAGTTGGCCGCATGTGAGGAAGGCATGCTGCCGGAGTTGCCTTTGCCGACCAAAACATGCAAGTCGGTCAGTGAAAGGAATGGTCGGGGCCGGTGCAGCGCATTTTTAATCGAGTTGCAGATGTAACCATCCCCAACCCAAATCGCCAGAAGCAAAAACAGCACGCAGACAACGCCACGCCGGCGCCCCTTCCAGATTAACGTAATAAGCGCCAAGGCAACGACCGGCACGAAGAAGGCATTGCCACTCACGGGTGGCATGACCTTGTCGAGAAAGGGATTGCTCAAGGTTCCATTGATAAAATGGAGCAAGTCGAGATCCGCTTTTTCGATCCAATGCATTGGGCCAGCAATTTAGAGAAGCGAAACAGCTTGGAAATCAAATAAATAGAATGCTCATTGTCTTTGCAACTTTTTGCTTATCGTCCTTCCCGATATAAAGTAATGTTCGCCGCTACCCGAGCTGTCGGCCTTACAAAGGATTCTCCTCGCGCGGCTTAATTACGCGAGGTTCGGGGGGCAAAGAAATATCTCAGACGTGGTTATGGACATGACGAGACATTGGTTGAGACCAAAACCAGTTGCCGTTGTCGCTGGCTTCGCCCTCGTCTCGATCCTCGGCTTCATCGATTACGTTTCCGGCAGTGAAGTTAGTTTTGCTCTTTTCTATTTCCTGCCGCTCTTCATTACCGCGTGGCTGGCGGGACGCTGGATCGGCATCATCATGGCCGTCGCTGCGGGCCTGGCCTGCTTCATCGTCGACCAGCGGGGATCGTTGACTTTTTCCAATCCGTGGATCCCTTACTTTAACCTAGTCACCCGAACTGGCGTTTTTCTCGTGGTTGCTCTGCTGGTTTCTACGATGAAGGAATTAGCTGAAACGCTTGAAGAACGGGTCGAGCAACGAACCAACGAATTGCGGGCAGAAATTACTGAACGAAAACGGGCGCAGGCCGCTCAAACCGAATCCGACGAACGTTTTCGCATGTTCATGGACAATAATCCGGCAGTCACATTCCTCAAGGACGCCGCTGGACGCTACGTCTATGTGAACCCGGCCTTTCAAAGCCGCTTCAAAACGCCGTTGTTAGGCAAAACATCGTCAGATCTTTTTCCTCCTGATGTCGCGTCGCAGATGCAGGACGGCGATCAAGCAGTCTTGGACGCCGGAAAAACACTGGAATTCGCCGAGACTTTTACGTTCCCGGACGGTTCATCGAGTCATTGGCTCAATTTTCGCTTTTTGCTCAAGGACGCATCAGGAAAAACTTTCATTGGCGGCATTTCGGTTGATATCTCGGAGATCAGGCAACTCGAGCGGCAATTGATCGAGATCAGCGACCGGGAGCAGGCGCGCATCGGCCAGGATTTGCACGACGGTCTTTGCCAGGTCCTCGTCAGCGCAGCTTTTGACTGCAACATGCTCGAGCAACACCTGGCCTCCAAAGACGTTGCCGAATGGGGCGAGGCCCACCGCATCGCCAGCCTGCTGGATGACGCCATCACCCAGGCGCGGCACGTCTCTCGCGGTCTTTATCCTGTAAAACTGGAAGCCGAGGGCCTCATGTCCAGCCTGGAAGAGCTGGCCTTGAACATGGCAGCGCGGTTCAAAGTTCCTTGCGTCCTCCAATGCGAGGAACAGGTCCGCTTGCCGAACAACGTCGTTTCGACCCACCTGTATCGAATCGCCCAGGAGGCGGTCACCAATGCAATCAAACACGCATCGGCCTCCCAGGTCTGCATTCGCTTGCAGTTGAATGATGGCACTCTGGTATTGTCGATCATGGACGACGGCATCGGCATGATTCCGCATCGCAGCCAAAATGGCATGGGCCTCCACATCATGGAATATCGATCGAGAACCATCGGCGGAAAATTTCAGCTAAAGTCACGAAAAGGCGCCGGAACCACCGTTACCGTCAGTGTCCCCATGAATGGACAACATCAAACGGTATGACGATCAGCAAAAATGCAAGCCCGGCGAAATCAAAAGCCTCAAGGATCCTCCTGGTGGATGACCATCCAATGGTACGCGAGCGACTCGCCGAAATCATCCAGCGTGAACCGGACATGAACGTCGTCGGAGAAGCTGAAGATCGGCGCGGCGCCCTGGGTCTGGCCCATACCACTTCGCCCGATCTGGCGATTGTCGATTTAAGTTTGAAGAATTCGAGCGGCCTCGAGCTCATTAAAGATCTTCGCGCGCAACATCCCGCCATCATGATTCTTGTCGTCTCCATGCACGACGAATCACTCCATGCGGAGCGCGTGATTCGCGCCGGCGCGCGCGGTTACATTACCAAACAGGAGGCCACGAAAAAGATATTGCTGGCCATCCGCACGGTGCTGGACGGCCAGATTTTTTTGAGCGACCGCATGTCCCTCCGGTTGGCCGCGAATCTGGCAAGGCAGAAAAGCGCTTTTCCGAATTCCAACGTGCAGCAGCTCACCGATCGGGAGATGGCTGTGTTCGAAATGATCGGTCAAGGATTCGGCACCCGGCAAATTGCTGAGCGCCTGGCCCTCAATATGCGGACGGTTGAAACCTACCGCGCTCGAATAAAGGAAAAACTGCAGCTAAAGGATGCTGACGAGTTGCGCCAATACGCCATTCGCTGGTTCCAACCGGAAAACTGAGCAGGTTCCGCAATTTGCGTAGTGGATAACACTACAAATAAATACGTACTTCACGTGACTGACAGCCGGCTTAACTCGTAATATATAAACCACAGTCAGTTGTGGGCAACAGACGCCAGGGGCGTTCGACGAAGCGGGGAATAACTTAGGTTATGCATTCGGCGAACTGAGTCGTTGTGGGTTTGATGGTCGGCCTTGCAGTGGCCACCATTTTAGGTTGTTGGTTTTATTAGTGATTCGTTGAAGTGGCGGTCCGACTGATTGGTGGTCTTTTGGGCGCTTCCCATTAGCCCGGTGAAACCTGGAAACCATCGTCTCGGACCGCCGCTTCAACCCTCTCCTGACTGTTACCTCCTTTTCACCAGCCGCGCTCCGCTTGTGAAACTTCCCGGCTTAGTTATAGTTGCCGCTCCATGCCAGTTGATAATCGCATTGTTAAGGTTCAAAAGCGCAATCGCGCACTCGTCAGATTCGACGCTGACCGCATTCGCGGGGCAATTCTGAGAGCCGCTGAATCCATCGGCGGCTTTCGGCAGGATTTCCTTCCCGGCATCAACGACAGAATCTTTCAGACCTTTCCCGGCAACAGCGACATTGCGCAATTTCTCGCCGACTCAGTGGTCGTCTGCCTCAACTCCGATCCCCACCATTTGATTGCGAACTTTCCGCCGACCATCGAGACCATCCAGGACGAAGTGCTGCATGCGTTGCGCAGTTACGGATTCCAAAACACTGCCGATGCATACGCCTGTTATCGCTGGGGACGCCATTGGCTGCGTGAAGAAGATGTCACTCCCAAAACCTTCGTTGGAAATGGCTTCCCGAAAGAATCGATGGCGGCAACTCTCGCGTGGAATCGCGAACACGGCTGTGACACCGTCGAGAAACTTAACGGCCTCGTTCGCCAGGGCAAGTTGCCCGAACTCGTCCGTCAATCCACCGAAGCCTATGAGCGGTCGCTCGACGAGGCCGCGGCGAAAGTCATGGCCCGGCTTTCGGCTGGCGACAAAATTCGGATGATGTGGGTGAGCGGTCCAAGCTCCTCTGGAAAAACGACCACGACAGTCAAGCTTACCGAACGTCTGCAAAAGCACGGCCTGCGTTTTTTGATGTTGAACCTCGACGATTATTTTTGGTCGCTGGTGGAACATCCAACCGATTGGATAAATGACCGAAATTATGAGACGCCCGAGGCGCTCGATATCCAGTTGCTGAACCAGCACTTGAAAGCGCTGTTATCCGGCGAAATCATCGACAAGCCAACTTACAGCTTCAAAGAAGGCCGTCGCACCGCCACCAAACCAGTCAAACTCGAGAAGGATCACATTCTGTTGCTGGATTGTTTGCACGGCTTTTATCCGCCAATCACCGAAGGCATCGACTCCTCCACCCAATTCCGCGTTTACATCGAAACTCAAAACATGCTTTACGAAGGCGATGGCAGCAGCGATCGCCTTACCAAATTCACCGACGTTCGGCTTCTGCGAAGAATGCTCCGTGACGCCACCCATCGCAACCACAGCCCGCTGCTAACCATTCTTCATTGGCATTATGTCCGGGCCGGCGAACTATTCAGCATCATCCCACTCAGTGGCGGCGCGGATCACGTCGTCAACGGTGGGTTTCCATTTGATCTGCCGGTCCTCAAACCTTTCTTTTCCGGGCCGGACAGTATCCTCCCCAAAACAAGCGACTTCGAGACCTATGGCGGGTTTCTAGACGCACGGATCCGTTACGAACGGGTTAAGGCTCTGCTGGAATCGGTCGAGGGTTTGACGAAAGCTCAGGCCAGTGATCCGGCAATCATTCCCGGCGATTCAGTCATTCGCGAATTCATCGGCGGCAGCACGATAAAGATTCCTCACAACGAATAGCATGCTTCGTTTGTCGATTGCTCACCACGCTTATCCAATTGACCTCCATCGAATCAAGACGAGGACTAGTCCAGCCACGAAGATGACCGCAATCAGGCTCGCTACAAAAGGTCGCAGCCCGGTTTTACGCATCGCTGCAAATTTGGTTTCCAGCCCGACCCCCGCCATGCTGATGGTGATGCAGAAGCGGGAAATTTGTTCCGCGGCTTTGGCGAGATCCAGGTTGTAATCGCCCGGCTTGAACAACAGGCTTCGGCCCGCGTGCGCGGTCATTTGCGGGAGCAATCCGAGCGTGTTCAGCAACGCGACACCCAAAAAACCGAGCACGAACGTGGGAAAAAGATGCAGGTAATTGATGCTCTTCTTCTCGCGACCCGCAACCTGGCCGCTTTTCTGGCGAGCGTACACGAATCCGATGATGAAAACGACCGGCGCGAGCAGGCAAACTCTGGCCAGCTTCACAATGGTGGCCACCTGCCCCGCCTCCGGAGCGTAAGCAAAGCCGGCCGCCACAACCTGCGGCGTCTGATGGATGGCCAATCCCGCCCAGATGCCGAACGCCTTCGGGCTAAGCTCCAGGAAGTGACCAATCACCGGAAGTGTGAACATGGCGATCAGGCCCAGCAGCGTCACTGTTGCAACGCTAAAGACCACATCCTTTTCTTCCGCCTCGATGACCGGCGCGGTTGCCACAATCGCGGTCCCGCCGCAAATAGCGGTGCCCACGCCGAGCAACACTCCTAGCTTCTTTGGCAGCTTGAGCAACCGTGTCAGGATCAACAGAAGCGTCAACGCCACCACGGTTTCCATCATGCTCAGCAGCAATCCTTCCAGGCCGACCCGAAGCAAGTCCTGGAAGTTTAGTTTGGCGCCCAGCAACACAATGCCGAGCGGCAAGAGCTTTTTGACGGAAAACTTAATCCCCGAATGGACCATCGCCGGCAAAACCCAGCAATTCCCCACCACCATTCCCAATATGATGGCGAGCATGACTGGTTCGATCGGATGTCGCGCGCCGGAAATGGTGAATGGCCGGAAAGGCAAAATTAAGAATGCGAGCAGGATGCCCCATAACGGCTGATCTTTGCCGGTTTTTGGCGCGGCGGGCCGCGCTGCAGGAAGCGTCAGGACATCTGAGCCGCCACCTTCCATGTAATCCAAATACTCCGCCCATGAATAGTCCGGCTGACTCATGTATGAACCCGATTTAAAAGGATTATCGGGTTGCGTCAATCGTCGAATGACGGTGAAGCAATTAAATAAGTTGGAACCGTACGAGTTTCAGTCATCGACTACATTAAGCACACGCTGTCCGGCTTACAGATAGAGTGCATGACAGAATTCTTCTGCTTGTTTGGCGCATCTCATTCCGGCTCATCGATGGATGCTAGGCTGTGCTTCAGGGGCGTCCGACAATAACTGCCC
>WNFL01051234.1_pt1 | contig 10608 bp, 12 predicted proteins | sample 5400361 | NCBI WGS metagenome assembly WNFL01 (sample SAMN13153351, study PRJNA577476) | soil metagenome | isolation source: 40 cm soil on Douglas fir-dominated hillslope | place: USA:California | collected 2013-09-17 | reverse complement strand
CCTCGACCGCAGGCAGCACGGCCTCCTCGAGCGTCGGGATCTCGGGCGCGATCGCGCTGCGCGTGCGCCCCGTGACCCCGAGCGCGCGCAGGCGCCCGCCCTGGACCAGCGGCAAGGCCGATAGGATCGGATCGATCATCGCGGTCACCTGGCCGCCGGCGACGTCGCTCAGCGCCGGCGCGCTGCCGCGATAGGGCGCGATAATCATGTCGACGCCGGCCAGACGCATGAACAGCGCCTCGGCGAAATGGCCGGCCGAGCCCAGCCCCGAGGTCGCGAACGACAGCACGCCCGGCTTGGCCTTGGCGTGCTCGATCAGCTGGCGCGCGGTCTCGGGTCCATCGCGCCCGGTCACCAGCAGGAGCGGTCCCGCGGCGAGCAGCGAGATCGGCTGGAAATCGCCGACCGGATCGAACGGCAGCGCGCGGAACACGAAGCGGTTGAGCACGTGGATCGAGGCGTTGAGCAGCAGCGTGTGGCCGTCGGGCGGCGCGTGCGCGACGAACTCGCTGCCGATGTTGCCCGAGGCACCGGCGCGGTTCTCGACCACGACGTTCTGCCCGAGCCGCGCGCCGAGCGCCGGGGCGAGCACGCGCGCCACCGTATCGACGGCGCCGCCGGGGGCGTGCGGCACGATGATCCGCACGGCACGGGTCGGGTACGGTTGGGCGTTCGCCGGTGCGGGCGAAACCGCGACCAGCGCGCTAATCAGGGCTCCGAGGACCGCAACGACGAGACGCACATGGCGCTTATACCCGATAGCGCGGCGGCAGCAGACGGAGCGCATTGTCGCGCTCGATCGCCTGCAGCTCGGCCGCGTTGAACACGCCGCACTCGCGCAAGCCCTTCACGTGCTCCTCGGCGGTGCGGAACGGATAGTCGGTGCCGTACACGATCTGCGACAGCGGCACGAGCTTCTTGAGGCCGAGCATCGGCGGCGCCTGAAAGCTCTGCGCCACGTCGTAGTAGAACTTCTTCACCTCGTGCATCAGGCCGTTCGGCAGGGCCTTGGCGGACCGCGGGTTCTTGGCCTCGAAGATGAAGCGCTCGATCAGGAACGGCATGGTGCCGCCGGCGTGCGAGAAGATCCACTTGATGTCGGGGAAGCGCGCCGCGGCGCCGCTGAACAGCAGCTTGGCGATCGCCCGGCTGGTGTCGGTGCCGTACTCGACGATCGCCGGCAGGACGTCGGACACCAGGTTGCGGCAGCAGTTCGCCACGGTCGGATGGGTGTAGGCCACGGCCTTGCGGCGGTTGAGCTCGGCCATCACGGGATCGAACGCCGCATCGCCCAGCCACTTGTCGCCGTAGCTGGTCAGCAGGCCGATGCCGTCGGCCTTGAGCACGTCGAGCACGTACTCGATCTCGCGCAGGCTGCCCTCGACGTCGGGCAGCGGCAGCGCCGGGAACATGCCGAAGCGCCCGGGATAATCGGTCACCAGCCGCGCGCCGTACTCGTTGCACTCTCGCGTCAGCCGGCGGCTCGCCTCGACGTCGCCGGTCCACACGCCCGGGATGGTGACCGACAGGATCGAGGTCGCGACGCCGGCGCGGTCCATGTCCTCGATCGACTGGGCGGGCGTCCAGTCGCGCATCGCCGGCTGGAGCTGAGGACCGGCGAACTGCTTGAGCCAGCCGGGTGCCGCCAGATGGTGGTGGACGTCGATGCGATGGGGTTTTGTGCCCGGCTTGGCGGTGCGGGCCGCGCCCTGGGCCAGGGCCTCGGGTGCCACCGCCGCGGCGGCGGCGACCGCCGACAGGCCGCCGAGCAGCCCGCGTCGGGTCGTGTGCATCCCGTCCGTCATCATCCCCTCCCCTCGGCCTTGAGCCGATCTCGTTGGTGCCGCACCATAGCGGCGCGTTGCCGCCAACGACAAGCCGAAGGGACACCGATGGCCAAGGGACTGCTGCTCGCCATGATGGAGCCGCCCCAGGAGCTCGATCCGGAGTTCAACGACTGGTACGACTTCGAGCACCTGCCCGAGCGGCTCTCGGTCGAGGGCTTCATCAACGCCCGGCGCTTCGTGTGCGTCGACGGCTTTCCGCGCTATCTGGCGCTCTACGATCTCGAGAGCGTCGGCGTGCTGCACTCGCCCAATTATCTCGCGGTGGCGCGCGACCGCTACACGCCGTGGTCGAAGCGCACCCAGGCGTTCGTGCGCGGCCTGCTGCGCGCCGAGGGCGAGCAGCTCGATCCAGGCGACGCGCTGTTCGGCGCCAACGGGCGCTCCTCGCGGGTGGTGCTGTGGCGCTTCGCCGGCGTCTCCGACGCCGCGGCGGCGCGCATCGTGCCCGGCCTCAAGGCGATCTACGGCGACCGGCCCGAGACCGCGCAGCTGCGCGTGTTCCGCATCCGCCACGACGACGAGGTCGGCTATGCCGGCGTGGTCGAGCTGCGGGTGCCGCGTGGCTTCGACGGGCTCGACCTGTCGGCGCTCGGCGAGGCGCAGCGCTGCATCGAGGGCATCACCGTCTACGTGCCCTACCGCCAGCGCGGCACGATCCCCGGCCTGACGACGAACTGACGACGACCGCTCAGGTCGTCGTCATCCCCGCGAAAGCGGGGATCCAGGGGTCGCGTGACGAGCGTCGGAGCTTGCGACCCTGGATGCCCGCTTTCGCGGGCATGACGGTGATAGAGAGCGACAGGAAATCGACAGGAACGTCAGCGCGCACGCCCCTGGTTGACGATGGCGTCGCGGTAGCCTTCCCAGGCGCGCCGGTCCGCCTTGCGCGTCTTGAGGTGGTTGCACGCCTGCTTGTAGATGCGCAGCAGCGCCTCGGGGCTGTCGATCACGCGCGCGATCGAGTACTGGCCGCCGCGCGCCGAGATCCAGGTGAAGCGTTTCATCTTGCGGCACACCAGATCGGGATCGCGGCCGTTGCGCGTGCGCGCCTTGGCGCGCTCGAGCTCGATCGCCAGCCAGACCTCGAACAGCTCCTGGGCGGTGCGCGCGCGCTTGCGGCGCGGTCCGAGCTTGTAGCGCTTGACCTCGGCGCGGATCGCGTCGATGCCCAGCCGCGCGACCAGCTGCTCGATCACCGAGGCGACCCCGTGGGTGTCGACCAATCGGTCGATGTCGGCCGTCAGATCGGTCTCGGGCATGGGTCCGACGGCCTCAGCGCGTCAGGTTGGTGTCGAAGTTCTTCACCTCGTCGAGATACTTCCCGATCTTGTCGAAGTCCGGGAAGATCCGCTCCTGGAAGAACACCGCGAACTGCTCCGGCGAGTTGTCTGCCGGCTTGCGCTTCCTGCGATAGAAGCGCGTGTTCCATGCATTGATCTTGACCTGCCAGATGCACAGGATCGCGCCGATCGTCGGATACTGGCGCTCGATCTTCTCGCGCAGCGCCTTGAAGCGCTCGGGCGTGATGTCGATCCAGATCTGGCCGATGCTGTCGAAGCTCTTGAAGTACTCGTCGAGCGCCTTGATCGAGCGCGCGCCGAAATTGAGCATGCCGTGCGTGTTCTGACGCAGGTTCAGATGCCGCATGCACATGATGTTGTTTTCCCAGAGCCCCTTCATGTCGAGCAGGAAGCTCTGCATCGTCGCGCGGTTCTCGTCGAAGCACTTTCGATAGAACGCGATCGCGAGCAGCATCTCGCCGACGCCGGCGATGTAGTTCACCAGCTCGTCGGGCTTGATGTTGAACTTCTTGGCCAGGCCCTGGACGTTGCGCTGGACCACCTCGCGCGCCGAACCCTCGAGCATCTGGCGCATCGAGTCGCGGTCGCCCGCTTCGGCGCCGGTGTCCTCGAAGATCAGCTTGAACAGCGCGCGGGTGTATTCGCGCGTGTACTCCTCGAGCTTCCCCTTCTCCTCGTCCGGCAGCGCCAACTTGACGAACTGCTCGGGCGGCAGCATCTCGCCGAGCGCCGCGCGCAGCGTGTACACATCGTAGCTGCGCAGGCGTAGCAGCGCGCCCAGCTTGCGCTCGTCGGTCGGCGGCAGGTTGAGCTCAGCGGCGGCCTGCTTGGCCGTCCGCCCGCCGATGCCGACCTCGGCGGCGTTGAAGAAGTCGATCACCGGGTTGAGGTCGCTCGCGAGCACGATCTTCGACTTGCGGAGATTGATGCTCTCGAACAGGTCCCAGCTGTCGAGGCTGAGCTCGAAGAAGCGGTAGTAGGCATCGATTTGGTGCAACTGCTCGTCGCTCATAGCCCCACGTACCCCTGCCCCCGGACCCACGATCGCACGGCCGCCTGTTCGCAGCGGTCCGCCCGGCCCACGACGCTACGATAAAACCATAAGGCCGGTGAATTTTCTGTAATTACCGGCGGGTTTAACGCCCAACCGGGGGTCCCACCGCCCGCCGGGCCCTTTGTCCTCCGTCCGGCGGCCGCTGGCAAGGCCCCCGGCGGCCCCCTATAACCCCCTCTCCGGAGTAGGGGATTCCCGTCTTGGACGCACACAGCTCGGCGCCGCTGCGCGAGGTCTGGTACTACGCCCTGCCCGGCCGCCAGCTGGCGCGCGGCCGCACGCTGGCCAAGACCATCCTGGGCGAGCCGCTGCTGATCGGCCGGGCGGCCGACGGCAGCGTGTTCGCGCTGCGTGACGTCTGCCCGCATCGCGGCATGCCGCTGACCAAGGGCCGGTTCGACGGGCGCGAGATCGAGTGCTGCTATCACGGCTGGCGCTTCGATGCCGAGGGCCGCTGCACCGCGATCCCGTCGCTGGTCGACGGCCAGGCCTTCGAGCCCGGGCGCGTCAAGGTCCAGCGCTATCCGGCGCGCGAGCTGCAGGGCAACGTCTGGGTGTTCTTCGGTCAGGACCCCGAAGCCGCGCCGGACATCCCGGAGCTGCCCGACATCGGCGCGCGCGGCCCGGCACTGATCGAGACCACCCGGCTCGAGGCGGCGATCGATCACGCGGTGGTCGGGCTCATGGACCCGGCGCACGGACCGTTCGTCCACAGCGCGTGGTGGTGGCGCAGCCGCGGCTCGGCGCACGCCAAGGCCAAGGCGTTCGAGCCGTCGCCGTTCGGCTTCACGATGGTGCGCCACGCGCCGTCGTCGAACTCGAACGCCTACAAGATCCTCGGCGGCAAGCCCGAGACCGAGATCGCGTTCCGGCTACCCGGGGTGCGGGTCGAGCACATCCGCATCGGCCGCCACACCGTGTGCAACCTGACCGCCCTGACGCCGCTCGACGACCGCACCACCGAGATCACCACGGCGCTGTATTGGACCGTGCCCTGGCTGAGCCCGCTCAAGCCGGTGCTGCGGCCGTTCGTGCGCGCCTTCCTGCGCCAGGACCGCGACGTCATGGCGATGCAGCAGGTCGGCCTGGCGCACGCGCCCAGCCTGCTGCTGGTCGACGACGCCGACACCCAGGCCAAGTGGTACTACCGGCTGAAGCAGGAATATGTCCGCGCCCGCGCCGAGAACCGGCGAGCCGATGGCTCACGACCAGCCGGTCAGCCGCGCCATCAGCGGGAAATACAGCCGGTAGGGCAGCAGCCGCAGCAGCTTGACGACGGTGGTGAAGCGGCGCGGGAACGTGACCTCGAAGCCGCCGCGCGCCAGGCCGCGGACCAGCGCGTCGGCGGCATCGTCGACCTCCATCAATGCCGGCATGGCGAACGCGTTCTTGTCGGTCAGCGGCGTGCGCACGAAGCCGGGATTGACCAGCGAGACCCGTACGCCGACCGGGTCGAGGTCGAACTTCAGCGCCTCGGCCATGTTGATCAGCGCCGCCTTGGTGGCGCCGTAGGCCGCGGCACTCGGCAGGCCGCCATAGCCCGCGACGCTGGCCACCAGGGCGACGTGGCCGGCGCGGCGCTCGACCAGGCGCGGCAGCACGGCCGCCAGACCGTTGACCGTGCCCGTCAGGTTGACGCGGAACAGGCGGTCGAACACCGCGGCGTCGAAGCGCCGGGCATCGACCGGCTCGTGGGTGCCGGCGTTGAGGATGACGAGCTCGAGCGCGCCGAGCTCGGCCTCGATGCGCGCGACCGTGTCGGCGACCGCCGCGCGATCGGTGACGTCTACGGCGAAGGGATGGATGCGGCCCCCCGCAACCGGCTCGGCGGCCAGCGCCGCCAGCGCGTCGGCGGCGCGCGCGCTCGCCGCCACCGTCGCGCCGGCGCGCGCATAGGCGAGCGCGACCGCACGGCCGATGCCGGAGCTCGCGCCGGTGATCCAGATGCGGGCGGGGGGCGGTGCCATGCGGTCAGTCTATACGGCAGAGGGGGGATCGGCTGGACGCGTTGACGCTGCTTCCGTACGCCCCGTAGGGTGGCCGTCACTGTCCTCTCACGCGTGGGTCCGTCATGCGCCTCGTCCGCTCCGCCTCGCTGCTCGTCCTCCTGCTCGCGCTCGCCGCGCCGGCGTCGGCTCATCCGGGGCCGGGCGGTGGGCTCGGGGTTGGGTTCTTGGGGGGCCTCGCGCATCCGTTCGGGGGGCTCGATCACGTGCTCGCGATGGTCGCGGTCGGCCTGTGGGCGGCGCAGCTCGGCGGGCGCGCGCTGTGGCTGGTGCCGACCGGCTTCGTCGCGGCGATGCTGGCCGGCGCCACGCTCGGCTGGGCCGGCATCGGCGTCATCCCCGCGGAAGCCGGGATCCTGGCCTCGGTGCTGCTGCTCGGGCTGCTGGTCGCGTTCGCGGTCCGGCTGCCGCTGGCGCTCGGCCTCGTGGTGGTTGGCGTCTTCGCGCTGTGCCACGGCCACGCCCACGGCGCCGCCGCGGCGACCGCGCTGCTGCACGGCCTGGGCGTCGCGGCCGGGCTGGCGGCGCGCGACGGGCGGCTGCTGCGCTGGAGCGGCGCCGGCATCGCGGCCGCGGGCTTGGTCCTGATCCTGGCCGCCTGACCGGCCGGCCGCCGGTTCCTGACCACGGTCGGGCAAATGCCAATAATTTCTTTACCAAATTTATCCTAGCCTGACCCGATACCCCTCCAGGGTTTGGGAAGGCGCGTCATGAGGATCCGGGTCCGCCCCTCGGCGGTGTTTCTGGCCGGCGGCTTGGCACTGTCGGGCTGTATCGATGTCGAATGCCCGCCCGAGTTCGCCCGGCCGGTCTCGCGCGAGCGCTATTGCGGCCATCAGGGCCACGTCGCCATGCCCTCGACCTATACCCAGGGCTACCGGGCCCCGGCCGCCCAGCCGGTGCGCGTCGTGACCCCGCCGCCCGCCGACTTGCCGCCCGGCCCGCCGGCCGCCGCGCCCGTCGGGCCGCCGGTCATGGTCCAGCCGGTGCCGCCGCCCGGCCCGACGACGATCCGCTAGGACTCGGGCCGCTAGGCCTTGGGCCGGCCGTCAGGCCGGCTTTCCCCGATCACGATGCTGAGCAGCCGGTCGGTCGACCGGTGCGGGCTGGTGCGCGCCAGCGCGGCGCGGAACACCGCGGCGGTCTCGGCGTCCGGCACCGCGATTTCGACCGCCTGGCCCAGGGTAGCGCTGCGAAACGACGCCGGCGCCAGCCGCTCGATCGCCAGCACGACGAGGTCGATCGGATCGGGCCCCGCTGCCGGGGCGACCATCGCGGGCGCGGCCGGGACGGGCAAGGGGGCCGGCGCCGGTCGGCGCCCGGGCAGGAAGCGGCGCTGGGCGCGCCGCGCGCGCACGACGACCCGCACAAGGCTGGTTTTCAAGCGGCGTTTCGGCCTGGCGGACGACGCCATGGGACGGCTCCTCCCTCGAGTACGGTCCCAAACTACCAGATGTAGATGACAGTCTGACGACGGCCCCTATAGGGCTGATCGCTCAGCCGAAGCGCCCGGTGACGTAGTCCTCGGTCTGCTTCTTGTTCGGCCGGGTAAAGATCACCGGCGTGTGGTTGAACTCGATCAGCTCGCCCAGATACATGAACGCGGTGTAGTCCGAGGCGCGCGCGGCCTGCTGCATGTTGTGGGTCACGATCACGATTGTGTAGTCGGTCTTGAGCTCGGTGATCAGCTCCTCGATCTTCTGGGTCGAGATCGGGTCGAGGGCCGAGCACGGCTCGTCGAGCAGCAGGATCGATGGCTTGACCGCGATCGCGCGCGCGATGCACAGGCGCTGCTGCTGGCCGCCCGACAGGCTGAGCCCGCTCTGCTTGAGCTTGTCCTTGACCTCGCCCCACAGCGCCGCCCGCTGCAGCGCGCTTTCGACGCGCTCGTCCATCTCGGCGCCCGGCAGGGTCTCGTAGAGCCGGATGCCGAAGGCGATGTTGTCGTAGATCGACATCGGGAACGGCGTCGGCTTCTGGAACACCATGCCGATCTTGGCGCGCAGCATGTTGAGGTCCTGGCCGCCGTCCAGGATGTTCTTGTCGTCGACCAGCACCTCGCCGACCGCGCGCTGCTTGGGATAGAGCTCGTACATGCGGTTGAGCACGCGCAGCAGGGTCGACTTGCCGCAGCCCGACGGCCCGACGAACGCCGTGACCTTGCGGTCGTACAGCATCAGGCTGATCTGCTTCAGCGCCTGGAACTTGTCGTAGTAGAAGTTCAGATCCCGGATCTGAATCTTCACCGTCTCGCCGGCGACCGCGGCCGCCGACTCGAGCGGCGGCGCGGCCGTGCTGGTGCGCATCGGCACGAAGGCGGCGCCCTGGCTGGTTGCGCTGTCGGCCATGCTGGTCACACTCCGCTCTTCGTGCCGGACCACGACGCCAAGGCGCGCGCGGCGATGTTGAGGCCCAGGATCGCGAAGGTGATCAGCAGCGCGCCGCCCCACGCGAGCCGCTGCCAGTCCTCGTAGGGGCTCATCGCAAACTGGTAGATGACGTAGGGCAGATTGGCCATCGGCGCGTCGAGATTCAAGCTCCAGAACTGGTTGTTCAGCGCCGTGAACAGCAGCGGCGCGGTCTCGCCGCTGATGCGCGCGATCGCGAGCAGGACGCCGGTGACCAGGCCCTGCAGCGCGGCGCGGTACGACACCATCACCACGACCTTCCATTTCGGCGCGCCGAGCGCGGCGGCGGCCTCGCGCAGGCTGTTGGGCACCAGATTGAGCATGTCCTCGGTCGTCCGCACGACCACCGGGATGACGATGATTGCCAACGCGACACCACCGGCGATGCCGGAGAAATGCCGCATGTGGACGACCATGATCTGGTAGACGAACAGCCCGACGATGATCGAGGGCGCGCTCAGCAGCACGTCGTTGATGAAGCGCACGATCGGCGAGATTCGGCTGTAGCGGCCGTACTCGGCGAGGAAGGTGCCGGCGAGCAGCCCGACCGGCGCGCCGATCGCGACGCCGACCGCACTCATGATCAAGCTGCCGACGATCGCATTCGCCAAGCCGCCGTCGCTGCCCGGCGGCGGCGTCGTCTGCAGGAACAGGCTCGGACGGATCGCATCGAGGCCGTTGACCAGCAGGGGCAACAGGATCCAGGCGAGCCAGAACAATCCGATGACTGTTGCGCCCATCGAGAACGCCAGCAGCAGGCTGTTGGCGACGCGGCGCTTGCGATACAGCGGGGTCACGTCTGCGGTGGTCATCGTCTCACGTCCCCGCCCGGCTCTGCAGCCGCATCAGCATGTATTTCGCGAGGCTGAGCACGATCAGCGTGATGACGAACAGGATCGAGCCGATCGCGACCAGCGAGGACACGTAGATGTCTTCGATCGCCTCGGTGAACTCGTTGGCCAAGGTCGCCGAGATGGTCGTGCCGGGCGCCAACAGCGAGGGCGACAGCCGGTGCGCGTTGCCGATCACGAAGGTGACCGCCATGGTCTCGCCGAGCGCGCGGCCGAGCCCGAGCATGATGGCGCCGACCGCGCCGATGCGGCTGTACGGCAGCACGACGTTCCACACGACCTCCCAGGTCGTGGCGCCGAGCCCGTAGGCCGACTCCTTGAGCATCGACGGCACGGTCTCGAAGACGTCGCGCATCACCGAGGCGATGAACGGCAGCACCATGATGCCGAGGATGATCCCGGCGGTCAGCATGCCGATGCCCAGCGGCGGCCCTTCAAAGAGCCGCCCGATGATCGGCAGGGTGCCGAGCGGCGCGATCAGGCACGGCTGGACGTAGGCCTGCATGTAGGGCGCGAGCACGAACAGGCCCCAGATGCCGTAGATGATGCTCGGGATGCCGGCGAGCAGTTCGATGGCGGTGCCGAGCGGGCGGCGCGCCCAGACCGGACAGAGCTGGGTCAGGAACACCGCGATGCCGAAGCTGATCGGAATGCCGATCAGCATCGCGATCGCCGAGGTGATGAGCGTGCCGAGGACCGGCGCGCGCGCGCCGAACAGCTCGCGGGCCGGGTTCCACACCTCGGTGACGATGAACGCGGGGCCGAAGCGCACGAACGCCATCGCCGCGCCCTCGAGCAGCGACAGGATGACCGCACCGAGCAGCACGAGGACGAAACACGCGAAGAACCACGTGGCGAACTTGAACGCCGCGTCGGCAAGGTGCTGCCGTTGGCCCGGCAGGCGGCGCGTCAAAGCGAGGTCAGCCACTCTCTATCCAGCAAGAAGGGGAAGCGGCAGGCTGCCGCTTCCCCGATGCGCGTGACGGCAGGCGGCGGCTAGGACGACGGTCCGCTCCAGACCGCCTGGCCGGCCGACGACTTGATCTCGTTCTTCCAGGTGCCTTCGACCATATCGACGACCGCGTTGGGCATCGGAACGTAGTCGAGCCCTTCCGCCATCTGGCCGCCATTCTTGTAAGCC
>WNFL01235622.1_pt2 | contig 10609 bp, 19 predicted proteins | sample 5400361 | NCBI WGS metagenome assembly WNFL01 (sample SAMN13153351, study PRJNA577476) | soil metagenome | isolation source: 40 cm soil on Douglas fir-dominated hillslope | place: USA:California | collected 2013-09-17 | reverse complement strand
GCTCATCCTCTGTTAATACCTTAAAGTACTTTCCTTTAAAATAATCAAGAACTCTATTCCAAACATTCTCATAAGGTTCACGCCACTTAAGAGACATATTAATTCTATTCAACCACATATTTATTTCATCACTATCTAAAGTATGAACTTTATTTTTAGAATAGTTTTTAGTTGGCATGAACTCCCCCGCGTATATTATGAATACCAAGTTTATTCTTTGGCTTACGTATTCTATTTTTAATACCTTTAAATGACTTAGAAGAAATTTTATTTAAAATATGAAGAACTCCGGGTCTATGTGTTAATTGATTCATGTAAGCCAAAGCATCAACACAATCATCATTTGTAACTTTGGGATAACGGGTTAGTTCATCAACTAAAGCAGCTTTATTTCCTTCTAGAGTATCTAATGTCTTATTAGTAACAATAGTAAATAGACCAGCTTTCCAATAAGGCACCATACTTTTAATACGCATACGTTTAGAAACTTTTGTATCTGTCTTTAATTGAATTATAGGCATTCTAATATTACGTACAATCTGAATCATCTTAACATAATTATAATAAGTCTTTTGCCAAGCAACTGATTCAAATCCCATTTTTATTGGATTCCACTTCTGGCATACTTTAAACATTTCGTCAACAGTATCATGTTCATCTGCTTTTAATCTACGAACATCTAATATATAAATCTTCCAATTTTCATCCATACCACAAGTTACAATTGAAAGATAATCTTTACCTTCTTCATCTCTCATTGGATCAACTGTAGAGTATATACTAAGATTCTTAGGTACTTGTGCTTTAGTACAAGTTCTTATCCAACTACGTTTGAATACAGCAGTTTCATCATCTATAGGATTAAGAAGATATTGACAGTTTTTACTTAAATAACCGTGTGCTATATAGTTACCAGTTTCAGTATGAAGTGCATATACTCTATCTACCCCATCTTTACTAACACTAACTGGTAAATCTTTTTCTGAAATAAAGTTATTAGCCCAAAGACTTTCTATAATTTTGGTGTCTTTAATAGGTCTAGTTAAATTTAAAAATCTTGCCCTTTCTAATAATCCACCTTTAATTCTATAAACTTCATTTGTTCTACTCCACTCAAATCCGTGCTTATTTAATTTTCTTTCTATCTCTCTACAAACTTCTGGATTATGTTTCTCACTTTGAGCTAATTGAATCATTGCAGAACAAGAACCCTCTCCATCATATATACCAGCTAACCATTTATCTTTCTTTTCATATTGTGGTATACTGCCAAGATACATTAATTTTCTACCAAGTTTAATTTGTCCATATAATTGTAAATTCCATGGACCTTTTCTAGAACGCCCTACAGGATCAAGAAACCATTTATGGTCTCTAGTACACCTAATTTCTCTCCCAGACTTCATTTTAATTTTTATAACTTTTTCTACCCTATTACCAACAGATAAAACTTTTGATTTTTTTAACTTTAATCTCTGCCCAATATCCCAACCAACTACCTCATCACCAACTCTAATATCTTCAATATTTCTTTCAGACCAATCTGCCATTAAAATTTTAGTACCTGCTGGATTACAACTGAAGATATATGGACCCTGTTCAATTAAAGTATCTTTAAGAAAGTCGGCAGTTAATCTCTCAGGCCATAATAATTTATCCTTAGTTATTCTATCATTTAAAAGATCATCCTGTGTTCCTATAAAGGAAGTTCTCTTAAATATTGTAAATCTCTTCTTACGACCTTTTTGCTGTCTCTCTCTTTCTTTATTCTGAATATAGTTATATAAATCACCATAATGCCAAATTGTTCCATTAACATCCAGATAACCACCCGGGTCAAGAAGAGAGAATAGAAGTTTAAACCATCTAATAACTTTATCTATTTGATCTTGTCCTTGTGTATTTTGGTCTGAGTGAGGGTCATCTACTTTTATTCTATCATAATGCATACCTACTTTAGTAACATCAATACCTGCACATGATATTGTGGGTTCTTTTCTCCACATAGTTCTATTACTAACTGTAATTTCAGAACCTGTCCACTTATCTTTACCAACTAAATTCCCATATAGAGCACGGAACTTCTCATTCTTTTCAAAGTGTCCTTTAATTTCTGTTAAGAATGCAGTAGAGATTGTAAATTTCTCTGAGGCTAATAAAATTCTAATATTAGGATTCTTAACTATTTCTTGAACAGAATGCCCAATTGTTCCAATTGATGATTTAAGAGAACCGCGGGGAGTAAGTGATAACTTAAAATGATTATCTTTATTTTCTAAGTGGTCACAAAACTCCCCATGAAATCCAGATTTATCTGTAAGGTCAGTATATCCTAAAATATTTTTACAGAAGAAATGTAAATCTAATAATCCTAGTCTACGAGTCTGTTCATTTAATAGCGTATTGAGTCTACGCTTGGTATCTAGATTAATATTACTGATAACATCAATCATACTTAGTTCTCTTGTGGTTCACTATAGGTAGCTAATTGTTTAGTCAATCTCAGTATTTCCTGGTTTAATTCAGCATCATTTAATTCATGCTCTCCAGTGTTATCAGTAACATTAATATTCTCTTTAAGGTCACCAGACATCTTAAGATAATTCCATGTTGACCGCATATCACCACGCATAATAGCACGATGAACATTACGGAAAGCATGGATACGAATAAATGATTTACGCCTTGTAATCTCTTTATCTAACTCTCTGAGAAACATTGGGTCATTACGCCAAGTATAAAGTTCTCTTTTAGTAATCTGCACTCGCTCACAGATATATTCATTTGAAAAGTTATGAATAAAGTCTGTCATTAAGTAAATAACAGTTCTTTGTTTATCTGAAAGAATCTTAGGATGTAGCTTTTCCTCTGCCCATATCTCAACAACCTTCTTAATATCTTTATTATCCTTAGCTTCTCTTAATCTCATTAATCTACGTTTATCTTCTTGGTCCACAGCTTCTTGAATTCTAGAAGCTTTTTTACCTAAGAAAGTTTTCATCTGACTCTCCTTATTTTTAACACACCATTTATAACTTGAATCTCTGCCTCTAGAATTTTATTTTGATTTTCTAATATTAGATTCATTTTATCTGTTTGTTCTTTAGAATAAACTTGACTCATTTTATCAGATAAATTAGCAACTCTATTTTTTAAGTCAGAATAAGTAAGTATAATAGTTACTAATACAGAGATACCATACATCAATTGATAACCACTAAGTTTAATTCTTCCATTATGGGGGTTATGTATATTCTGATTAGACTCCATTATTATTGTACCTTTCCTGTTGTTAGCATGTACAATAATCTAGTTGCACGATTACCTACCTGTTGTGCCCACTGACTAGTATTAATAGCAACTTCTAATGGTTCCCAATCACCAGTATCTACAGCTTTATTAATTGCTGGTGTAATAGTGGAAGAAGTTTTCATATTCTCACCACGATTAAATGCCATATTAATAAGTGCTCTTTGTCTTACATCATCTAAAGTATCAAATTTAGGAATACAACTACGAACTATTACTAAAGCTATTTTTATATCACCATTGTATAAAGATATAATCTCATTATAGTTTATACTACTCATTCTTTGAATATGCCCTAATAGGTGTCCTATACCAATAGTCCAAAGTCCCTGGGTATCTTCATAAGCATTAAAACGTAAATCTTCATCTCTCATTAGTTCATTAAGTAATTTTACCTCACTATACATAACGTCCTCAAATTATTACTTCTTCTGGCCAGCTTTTCTAGGAAGAAAGTCATAAAAGTTTTCAGACCTTTCACTTGATGCCTGTCCTGTTTTAGTTCCCTTACTCTCACCAACTTTTGCTGCTGGTATTGGCATAAAGGAATGCTGGCCACCTTCAGTAGATTGACTTCCTGTAGTGTTACCTTTAGTACCTATTTCTTTTTTTTGTCCTAACGTAGAGCCAATGGGACCAATCTTAGGACCGGGTGATGTTCTCTTAATCATTGCCATAAATATCTCCTGATGAAATAGTAGTTTCCCGTACCCATTACGGGTATAAGTTATACAACCACTTCGTGGTTTAACTGTCCATTGAAAATGGCAGATTATTTTCTTAACTCTCAAAGCCACAGCGAGTTACACCGACCAGCGGAAAATTCGGGAGGTAACTTTCCCACTAGTATACAGCTATATGGCCCTTATGGGCCGACTGAGCTTGGTATTGATCTATTACTCTTACTCTTACTCTTATATTTACTCTTATTATTACTCTTACCCTTATCTATTCTCTTATCTTAAAATATAATATACTATAAAAAGAGAATACTAATAGAAAAGAGTAGATATAAGAAGGGTATGAGTTAGAGATAGATATAGATATATTTATATACCTCTCTTAGAAATAGATATAGAGGTAATTACATAGTCATCTTAGTAAGAGGTAAGGGAAATATAATATAGGGTGTCTTCGGGTATCAGTTTTCATATATGCATAAGCATTCCCTTATACATGAATGATATTCCATTATGACTAAGCTATATCCATTGTCATATTGTCTTAGGGATATATCATTCTCATTACCACTATCTATTGATATATGGGAATAGCATTCCCTGAATATCATTCTTACTACTCTACGAGTGTTTCTCTGGAACAATACCCTTACCCTAATGCTTTCTAACTATGTATTAAAACTATGTATTTACTATAAATATGTAAGGGTAATATAATAAAATAACAAATGTATTCCTGTAACCCATTGCCTTGCAAGGACTTGTAAAAGTTAACAATCCCTTGACAACTATCCTTATACCCTTATGTATTCTCCACATGTATTGAGAGTCTGCTGTAGTGATGTAGGACTAGGAATGATTGGCAAGCGTAGGTAGCGGTAATGCTCCGCAAACGCGCCCCAACATGGCCACTACTGCTAAGCTTGGCAGACTCTCTATAAGTAACATGCATCCTAGTTCCCTATACCTGACCTGAACGCCATAGATCGCACAGGTCCATACGGTAACAAGGGAAAGAGAACTAGAGAGTAGATAGACAATCCATTAGGTGCGTTATGTCATTGTGACCACTACGCACTTGAAGCCCGCTTAGGGATAATGCTAATGGATTGTGCATAAGGGTTAGACTCCCTAATGCTTATATGGGATGGCTCCTGATAGTGGAACAAACCCCACTAATACATGCCATCGACAGAGGCTAAGGATTGTATAGTGTGTGTCATTAAAGGCATACAATACTATGCAATCATGCGAATAGCATAGCCTCACTATGTTAGCGGCTGTATCCTAACCTCCATGCATACCATTAGGGATATGCATAGGTGCTAATGGGATTCCCATATGCGAATGCATAACATGGGAAGCTAATAGGGATACAGGAGACACTAACATGGCAAAGCAACACGTTATCCGGGACTTGAGGTCCACAGCGGATCACAAGATTATCAAACAAGCGAATGTGATTCTCAAGCGTGGACGCAAGCCGTTGACGGATGAGGAAAAGAATCCTTCTGCACGGTTTATTCGTGTAGCAGGAATGCGGCTCGCAAAAATCCTCAAGCTTAGCAAGGGTCTGCGAGCGTGTGCCAATACATCCGTTTACAAGTATACGGATGAGCAGGTGGAGCGTGTCTTTAGTCTCATCCGCAAAAGCATCGACCACACAGAAAATGCTTTTGCAGAAGCGAAGCTTCCCAAGGTGAATGGTAATACCTACAAGGCTAACAAGCTGAATAATCCGCTTGCCTAATAGCGGAATGTAGTGCACTCAAACAGGAAAGGATGCAGAATAAAAAAGAAAGTCTTTCATGCTCCACCATGCGAATGCGAAGCAAAAGAAAAGAAATACCACATTGCCGGGGAGTTTACCCTTGCGGAGATGCACGCAATGGTAACTATGCTGAACATGCTCTGCGATGGCATCATACAATGTACCACACTACAGGACAAAAGGGATACGGTGCTGCGTAACCTGTCACTCCCCTACAGTGATCTGTAGCCTATAGCACCACACATGACACTAGCCCTAGTGAAACACTGCTAGGGCTTTTGTCATGCCCAGAAAGCTGCTCCCTGTGGGGAGCCTGATACGCTCCCAAGCGCTCTAGGATGCTCGCCAGTGCGTTCCAATGCCCTACCCTGGCCCGATACCCTCTGGACTGTCCTAGATCAGCCTAGGGCATCCTAGAGCGTTCTAGATCAGGAATACATACCTCACTAGGAAAGGATAAAGATATGAAAAAGTATATCATTGTATTCTTAGGAATCCCCAATGCAATATGGGGAATCGCTCAACATGATTCAGATATCCATGATACTCCTAGTTATACTCTCTCTCTTACTTTTCATACTTTTAGTGAGTGTATGAAAGTATGGAATGAATCATATAGAGAAAAGTAGTACCACTCAAAAGAAAGGAATAGAAATATGTATACAATGAGTGATGCTGAAAGAAATAGAATCACTAGGAGAGTAAATACTATTATTAGGTTAATAGAGAAGCATGGGAAGGGAAGTATGTATCTTAGGAACTACATATCAGACTGTATGGAGTCTGATATTAGAAGGGAAAAGGAAAGAATGAATAAGGTACTCAATACTCTCTATAAGAAAGGAGAAGTAAAATGATTTACAGGTTGATGACACATAAGGAAATGGAAATGGCATATCAGGATGAAAACGATGATAGTATTAACTCAATCAATACTTATATTACAAGTAACTCTATAGATAGTGATAATCATATTGATCCTCTTTATTCTATTATTGTTTGTGATAGTCATATTGAGAGTGATAATACTAACCTGGCTCTTGCTATTTGTGAAGAGTTGAATAGTAGATTTGAACCTATCGAGGAAAGGAAAGTCTAATGAAAAATCAGGATGCTATTATTGCCTCTGAGATTGTTGTTCTCAGTGATGGCGAAACATTTACAGAGTCAAAGGGATGTGTGTATGTATTAGATGGGGTAGGATATGATATTGAAACACTTTTTGATATTGTAAAAAAGAATGGAGGATTAGAAGTAGCTATTATTGGTAATGGAAAATATTTTATAGATGAGGCTACAAATGAACCATACGTAGAAATGGATAATGTAAATGAAGATGATGGCATCCTTGGGTAAGTAGAAAGAAGTATCACTCAAAAGAAGGGAGCAACAAAATGTCTGCTGACAATGGTATCTACATTCTGGAAACGCTAGTTAAAGGTGATGGCAGAAAGTTTGATTTGCATGAATACAGAGTGAGAGAGTTACAAGCTATCGAAAATGTAGAATATGATCAATCTATAGCTATTCTCCAACCCACAGGAGAATATCATTCTGTGCATGAGTTTAGGCCAGAAGATAAGGAACATTGTGCTTATCAGAAAGCGTATCGAAATAAATACCACTCTGATAACCCTGATGTTCAGATTACTAATGCTAGAAAGATGTGGAAGAACTGTACTGTATTTAATGATAAAGAGGCTGCTCTTATGGAAGCTGCTAGACTATTAGATCAATCCACTAAAGATTGTGGATTTGAGCCTGAATACGGAATCTCTTTCATTAGGATTGCGAGGGTATTCTAACTCCTTACCTCAAAAGAAAGGAAAGTCTAATGCAAATCTCAAAAAGTTTGTTCTACTTCTTTCCAGCTACTAGACCATTTGCATTTGTACGAAGCAAAACCTATATGATTATTATTATATTATGGAATAGATTTGAGTGGATACATCCATGAATAAAACAAAGAGATATATTGTTCAGTTTGTAATGCCAGTCAATAAGAAAAACTACATAGTATATGATGTAATAGAGAAAAGAGTAATAGATAGATATAATAACTACCCTGATGCACTTAATATCTGTGATATGTTGAATAAAACAAATGAGCACGGATGGGAGCCTATCCTAAGTCAACAAGAAATGAGGTTAGACTAATGCCTAGAGAGATTGAACTTGCACTAGCTGTATATCTTAACTATAAATTCTATGAAATGAAGCTTATAGCAAATGTTAGTGCTCCAGAACTAGATAAGATTCATAGAAATCTAGTAGAATAGATTCAAAGAGAAGGACTCTAAAATGATTACTAAAAAAGATGCTGTTAATGCAAAGATTGGTGATATATTTTATCATCTATATGTTTTAAATAGTAGAAAGAAGCCAGCTAAATGTAGAGTAATGGGGAAATGTAAAGTATGGAAAACTAGACCGCTGGAATATGCTCTACCAGTTAAACATGGTATCTATTCCAGTTTTTATAATAACACAGAATAATGCTGAAGTTTGGAGAAAGGAGGAAAATATAGAGTAATAAATGTTGTGGTTAAGTTATTCGCGGATAACAGTAAACTAAGTAACACAATCTAAAACGAGGTTAAACAAATGGCATTGAAGAGCAAGAAGTCTAAGAATGTTGAAAAGATTAAGAAGCATGTTGGCCGTCCTGCCTCTGCTACTTCCGAAGCTGCTAATAAGGCTAATAAGGATAATAAGCCAGTTGTTATCTTCCTTCCGAAGAAGCTTCATGCGCGAGTCCGTCTTGGTTGCATTGCATTGAGCACTAGTATTAGTGCTATTGTGCGTGAGGCATTGGAGGAGTGGACCAAGAATAAGGCTAAGGCGATTGCTAATGTTATTAATATGAAGGATGAGCCTGAGGATGAGGAAGTTGAAGATGAGGAAGATAATGATACTGAAGAGGAAGAGGAAGATGAGGAAGAGGAAAGTGATGATGAAGATGAGGAAGAGGAAGATGAGGATGAGGAGGATTAAATAAACATGGCAAGGATGGTTCTATATTAGTGACCTCAAGACTCTAATATACTAAGGTTCGATTCCTTAGCTTGTCACAATAAATAGTGATGCGACTCCCACTATGAATAAACATAGTATCTAGACGCGATGGCGCTTAGAGGATTTATATTCCGGGAGTCGCTTACTATTCTATTCACTAACTAAGGAGACTAATATGACACTATTACGTATGCGTCAGAATATGATGAAAGATATTATTAAGGAAATGATTGATGATTTTATTGGATGTATGGCAGGTGAAGATATTCAACGTAAAAGACATTGTGCTACTTGTGGGCGGACTTTTGTGCCACGTACTCGTAATCATTTCTTTCATACTGCTACATGTAGAAAGATATTCTATAGTGGACAGTTTGTCATTAGGGAAAGGGATTGACTAATATGAAGCGTCCACCTGTTATTATTAAAGCATATGATTCTCTTCCACGTAATCCAAAGTATCCTTTACAAGAGTTTAAACTTAGAGAAGTAAAGTATCATAACTCAACTGTTCTATTAGATATTAGAGAATATATTACAAGTGATGAGTTTAATGGATATTCTCCTAAGGGTATCTGATTAAATAGAGAGCAGTTGCTTTACTTTGCAGCACAGATACATGATATTATTAACTATATGAAGGAAGATACTCCTAATCCTAATCAACTTAAACTTCCTTTATCTCCTCTCAAATTTAATAGGCTTGTAGAAGATAGCCAAAAGGATATTCCTAATGAACATAACTCGTGAGTGGCTTGATTCACAACCTGAATATTCAAGTAATAATAGAGAGATTAGATATGATTGCCCTAACTGTGCTGATATGGGTAAACATATGTATGTTAGTGCAAATAAATCAGTATGGTATTGTTTTAAGTGTGGAGTAGGGGGAAAAGTATTAGATACAAAAGATAATATACCGAACCTTTTAACATTTGAGCCTAAAAGAGAAGCACACTTTATATTAGAGAATAAAGTTAACCCAGAGTTATCAATTAAGGCTCCAATTAAGTCATTGCCACTTAGTATATCATTACCCCATATAGAGATTGCAGAAGATTGTGAAACCTCAGAAGAGTTAAATGCAAGAAACTATTTACATAGACGTGGTATTACACAAGATGAGATTACTAGATATGATATTAGATTGTCTTTGGAAAGAACTGGGCCGTATAAAAACTCTATTATATTCCCAGTTCGTTCACAACATATGAAAACAATTGACTACTTTGTTTGTCGTAAATATAATAGCTCAGAACCTAAGTACATTAATGCACCTTGGTCTAAGAATGACACCCTATTTTTGGCTGGGTATACAACATTAGTTTCTACTGCTGTTATTGTTGAAGGTATATTTGATGCTCTTGCAGTTGCTCGTGCTGGATTTGTTGGCATTGCTTTACTTGGGAAGAAAGTAACTGCACAACAACTTCCTAGATTACTTTATATGTATAAGAAATATTTAATCTATCTTGACAGAGATGCCTTTACTCATGCTATTCAACTTAAACTACAGCTCAATACTTTAAATGTTGGAGCTACACTAATCAATTATGAAAAGGATGCAGCTGATTTGTATATAAGTAATGCTGATGAATTAAGAAGGTTATTGAGAAATGGATAACATTAGAAATCCTAACTGCAAGCTATGTGATATGTATAGATCTGCAAGACATGTATGTTTAATGGGTGTTGGTCCATCTAATACAAAGATAATGCTATTAGGAGAATCACCCGGGGAAGAGGAAGATAAAAAGGGTGTTCCTTTTATTGGTAAGTCTGGAAAGATGTTAGATTCTATTCTTATTAACTTAGGATTAGATAGAAAGGATAT
>WNFL01101440.1_pt2 | contig 10609 bp, 7 predicted proteins | sample 5400361 | NCBI WGS metagenome assembly WNFL01 (sample SAMN13153351, study PRJNA577476) | soil metagenome | isolation source: 40 cm soil on Douglas fir-dominated hillslope | place: USA:California | collected 2013-09-17 | reverse complement strand
GTTGTTTTGCCTGAGCCGCTATCACCACATATAGCTACTATTAAAGGCTGAAGAGTAGTTGTCATTTGTTGCACAGGCTAAAGCTCAGCAGGTTGGCATATGTACTGATCCGTTCTGCCAATACGCATACACTACACCTTTCAAAGTAATAGATTTCGCAACAAATGTTGCTCGCTCAGGCTATTCTCTTTTGCGTACTATTAAGTATAGCAGAGGGCAGGCGTTTTAAGCTACAAATGACCTCTCTTATCTATCACAAACGCTTGCCCCATCATTTCCTAAAAGTGGCAAAAGAGGGTACAATAGAAGACGATTACTATCTGTGAAGATTAGCTTGTGGGAGAAATTTTTTTCATGGAACACTTGTTGCTGCAACAACTCCGAGAGCGACCTTTGCTCTGCGACGGGGCCATGGGGTCGCTTTTGTATGCGCGGGGCATAACCTATGAGCAGTGCTTTGATGCTCTTAATCTGACACAGCCGGAACTGATCGCGAGTATTCATCGCGAATATATAAGCGCGGGTGCAGAGATCATTGAGACCAATACGTTTGGGGCGAACCGTGCGAAACTTGAGGCCTATAATCTAGGTGATCAAGTACGGGAGATCAATTTTCGTGCGGTACGGTTGGCGCGCGAGGCACGCGAGATATCAGGATTGCCGGTTTTTGTGGCAGGAGCGGTGGGACCTACGGGGCGTCCTCTACAGGCCCCCGATGAGCATCGTTTGAGCGAATTACGGGCCATGTTTCGCGAGCAGATCGGTGCCCTGCAGGAAGGCGGGGCCGACCTGGTGATCCTGGAGACATTTTCGAGCCTGGCAGAATTGCGACAGGCTGTGCTGGCGGCTAAAGAGGTGGGGGGACTTCCCATCGTTGCGCAGATGAGTTTCTATGAGGATGGGCATACGCTATCTGGTCAATCGGCTGTAAGGGTGGCGACAGTGCTGAATGACCTTGGAGTGGACGTGATGGGCGCGAATTGTAGCGTTGGACCGGCAGCTACACTGGATGCCCTTCAAGAGATGATCACCGAGATGCGCCAGTTAGAGGATGGGGTAAAGCCCGAACTTCGCCTGTTCTCTGCGCAGCCCAACGCGGGTTTGCCGACACGTATCGGCAACCGTTTCTTCTATGTGGCTACCCCTGATTACTTCGCGGACTATACGCTGCGCTTTGCCCAGGCGGGGGTGAGATTGATCGGTGGATGTTGCGGCACCACACCGCGACATATAGCCGCTATGCGAAATGCGCTGGATGAGCAGTATGGTACCCGTACTACGATAAGTGCGAACGCGAAAGAGGAGGTAGTTCAGCTACAACCGGCTGGGCTTTCTAATGGCCAGGCAACGATTGCGCGATTGCTCGAGGAGGAGGTGATTCTGCCACAAGGGGGATCGATGACGCGCCTGCAAGAAAAGCTGGCGGCCGGAGAGTTCGTCGTAAGCGTCGAGCTTGATCCTCCAAAGGGCTTGAATCCGGCGAAGATACTCGAGGGTGCGGCATTGCTGCAGGAGGCAGGCGTTCATTGCATTAATATTGCCGATAGTCCGATGGCGCGGGTGCGTATGAGTTGCCTGGCACTCGCACGTTTGATTCAGGATCACCTGGGCATCGAGACGATTATTCACTTTACGACGCGTGACCGCAATCTGATGGCGCTGCAATCGGAGCTGCTGGGAGCGCACGCACTTGGCATTCGGAATATCCTGGCGCTAACTGGGGACCCGCTGCGCGTGGGTGATTATCCCAACACAACGGGGGTATGGGATGTGGATTCTATAGGATTGATCCAGGTGATACGGGGAATGAATGAGGGGCATGACGCGGCAGGCTCATCGATTGGTGCCAAAAGTTCCTTTCATATTGGTTCGGCGCTCAACTTGAATATGACGGATGAGCAGACTGAGCCGGAGATCGAGAAATACAGGCGCAAGATCGATGCAGGGGCACAATTTATTATGACGCAGCCCATCTACGAACCGGCACCATTGATGCGTTTCCTGGATCAGGTAGGGAAGCCGCCAATTCCGATGCTGCTTGGCTGCATCCCGCTTCATAGTTCACGGCACGCCGAATACCTGCATAACGAGGTACCGGGTATTACTATCCCTGAAGATGTGCGCACGCGTATGCGTGCAGCAGGTGAGCGGGGGCACGAGGAGGGTTTGAGGCTGGCGCAGGAACTACTGACCCAGACACGCAGCATGGTGCAGGGTGTGTATTTGATGCCGTCCTATGGGCGCTATGATGTAGTAGAGAAGTTGACCCGGCTCCTTGTGGAGCCGATCCAAGACACATCACCCAACACGATTTCCTGATAGATAGAGGAAATCAAAATTTGACTTGCTTTTAGGAGTATGCTACACTTTATGAGACTCCTTAGCTTTTGTTTTTGCCAGGAGTAGTTTGATTACCATTTTTCGAATGAAGAAGGAGGTTCAGCCTATTAACAGGGATTTTCGGGGGAACGACCGTCCGCGAGAGACGCGGGTGAATGAGCGTATTCGGACGCGTGAGGTACGCTTAATTGATGAAAGCGGTGAGATGATAGGAGTGATGCCCACGCAGCGCGCGCTTGATATTGCCCGTGAACGGAATCTCGATCTGGTCGAGGTATCGCCCAATGCCGTACCGCCGGTGTGCAAACTGATGGACTACGGCCGGTTTAAGTATGAGCAGGCGAAGAAAGAGAACGAGGCGCGTAAGAATCAGAAGACGATAACACTGAAAGAGATCCGGTTACATCCACGTACAGATGAGCATGATGTAGACGTAAAGACTCGTAAAATCCAGGAATTTTTGGCTGAAGGCGATAGAGTGCGGGTCAGTGTTCAATTCCGCGGAGCGGAGATGCGCCACCCGGATATTGGACGTAAGTTGCTGGACGGGATAGCAGAGGTATTGAAGGGATCGGTTATCATCGAGCGTTCTCCCACTATGGAGGGCAGGATGATGTCAATGATCGTGTCCCGTGCGCCCGGTTGGGAACCGGCTAAAAAGCAGCAGACAGCGGCTCCCGAAAAAAAGAAGGCGACTCCAGCAACAACAAATAATGGAGCCACAACGCCGACACCGACACCTACGCCCGCCCTTGTTCCAGAGAGTAACGAGGCCGCAGGCGGTGTGAAGGACATGTAATCTTCCTTTCCTTGCCAGCACATGCAGATGTATAACCTATAGTTGGAGAGACCGAAGGAAGCATTCTCCACACGGATCGGACAGGGGTGCAGGAGGCCTGGCGAACTCACGATCACCACTACGTTTGCAGAGCATAAATAGCGGTTAGTGGTATTTTATGAGGGTAGCGGGCACGAATGTGCCCCTGTTTTTTGTCATTTGCAAGCTTGTTGACTTTTCCGAACATGGACTACTACCATAGGATTAGCGCAATTATTACATAATGATTTGCGAGCAACTGTATGATTGATATCCATACCCATTGAGATGAATACAAAGCACTCATCTCAAGGCAGGGAAGTATTAAATAGCTTAATGTATTGAGACATGGGAGGCCACTGGTGAGTAGCTACGATGATCCACGCTGGTATGAACAACCCGAACAGCCCCGGCAAAACGATGCAAATCCCCCATCTGCACCTGTTCCTGGCGATGAATCTGGTCCTATGGGACAGTTGGGATTCAATAATAATGGACCCGATCAGCAGAACTGGATGCCCCAGCAGACTACGTCTGATCCTACTCCAAAGAAAGAGCGTGGTGGGAGGCGGATATTTGGGCAGATTGTAGTGGTGCTCGCCTTGATGGCGATTGCATTTTTGGCAGGGTGGTTTGGTCACCAGGCCTATAGCAATACATCCTTCAATCCAAATAACCAATCAAAAAGTTACCAAAATCTGTTTGACCAGGCCTGGAACATCGTAGATCAAAATTACGTCGACCGCAAAGCAGTGAACTATAAGCAAATGTCCTACCAGGCTATTCAGGCCATGCTGGGCGTTCTGCATGATACAGGTCATACGCGCTTCCTTACTCCCCAGGACGTACAGGCAGAACAGCAGCAATTAAGCGGTACCTTCGTCGGCATTGGCATTCACTTGAGTCAAGATTCAAAAACTAAGAATTTCATCATTACTTCTACTATTCCTGGCTCACCTGCAGAGAAGGTGGGCTTTAAGTCTGGCGATATTATTACCACTGTCAACGGTACCAGTTTAGCCGGCAAAAGCCTTGATGCGGTTCATGCACTGATCGATGGACCGGCAGGCACAAGCGTTTCTATTACAGTGAACCGTCCTTCAACGAATCAAACGCTGACAATTAAGGTAACGCGAGAAGTGATAACGGTACCGAATGTGGTCATGCACTATATCGCGCAGGATCATATTGCGGACATTGAGATCTTGCAATTCTCCACTGGTGCCTCAAGTCAATTGAAAGATGCGCTCACTCAAGCTAAAAAATTGGGAGCGAAGCAAATTGTTCTGGATTTGCGCGACAACCCGGGCGGCTACCTCCAGGAGGCAATTAACACTGCCAGCGAATTTATGGATAGTAATAAAATTGTGCTGATCGAGCAGGATAGTTCGGGAAGTAGAAGATCCGACCAGGTAACGGGCCAGACGGTCGATACGACGGATCCAATAGTGGTGCTGGTGAACGGAAATACGGCCAGTGCTGCCGAAATCGTTTCCGGCGCGCTCAAAGATAACCATCGGGCGACCATTATGGGGACAAAAACCTTTGGGACAGGCACGGTGCTGCAAGAGTTCGATCTATCCGATGGTTCTGCCATTCTGCTAGGAACAAGCGAGTGGTTGACGCCCGACGGTCAATTTATTCGCGATAAAGGCATTGCTCCCAATATTGTCGTAAATTTAAGTTCAAACGCTAATGAGCTTACGCCCGATATTGAGAATCAGCAGAACATGACGGAGCAACAGATCCTCAAGAGTGGGGATACACAGTTGATATCGGCTATTAAGTATTTGGAGGGACACCCGTAGTAGGGGCACTCTCTGCTGCTTGATAATATTTACTTGTGGGAGCATGTCCCAGCAACGGTGCGATGAAGCGGGTGGCCGCAACCACTTTATCGAGGTCTACGCCGGTTTGGATGCCCATGCCGTGCAGCATATAGAGCAGGTCTTCGGTTGCAAGATTCCCGGCTGCACCAGGAGCGTAGGGGCATCCACCCAGACCGCCGGCAGACGCATCCACAATACTGATGCCCAATTGTAAGGCCATGAGTACGTTTGCCAGGGCCGTCCCGCGTGTATCATGGAAGTGTACTGCCAGTTGTTCGACAGGGATAGCGCCCTCGTTGACCATGAGGCTGATGACATCGATAACCTGGTTGGGGGTGGCTACGCCGATGGTATCACCGAGTGAGAGTTCATTGATGCCCATTGCCAGCAGAGCCTGTGCGACGTTGAGTACCTGGCGCGGGGAGACGACACCTTCGTAGGGGCAGCCAAAGACGGTCGAGATATAGCCGCGTACGGGGATATCTTCCTGCTGCGCCAGTGTTACGACGGGACGAAAATTGGCAAGGCTCTCGGCGATGGTGGCGTTAATGTTATGACGGGTGAAACTTTCACTGGCGGCTGTAAAGACGGCAACGGATCGTACACCTGCCGCTATTGCACGTTCCATGCCTTTCAAGTTGGGCACGAGGACAGGATAGGATGTCGTAGGTAAAGGCGTGAGGCCGGTCATAACGGCAGTGGCATCACTTAATTGCGGGATGGCGCGTGGGCTGACAAATGATGTAGCTTCAACAACTGGAAGACCGGCACCGGCGAGCATTTGAATGAATTGAATCTTCTTTTCGGTTGGCACCAGTGCTTTTTCGTTCTGAAGGCCATCCCGAGGGCCGACTTCGACGGCGCGTACTGAACGCGGAAATTGTGGAGAGAACGCCTGAAATTGCCCTGGAGTCGAGATCATTGATATCATGCTCCTCGAATCTCGTGATGAGAAAGTTCCTCAGCATGCCTATTGTTTTCGTTATCGGGAGGTGGAAGCATTAGAGATTTATGATCCTCTTCCTGCCGATTAGCAGGAGGGAGGCTTTCCTGAGGTTGGCTGCGGACAACGCTGACCTTGGTAATGCGCCTTCCTCGTGTTGCTAAGACGGTGTAAGTCAGACCTTCAAAGGTGATGGTATCACCTGCGACAGGTATTTTGTCGAGTTTATCATACAAAAAACCTCCCAGAGTATCGTAATACTCACTTTCCAGGTTCGTGCCCATCACTTCGTTGAATTCCTCGATACTGATCTTGGCATCGAAGATGTATTCGTTCTCGTTGACTCGTTCATAGAGGACTTCTTCGCGGTCATACTCGTCTTGAATATCGCCCACGATCTCCTCGACCAGGTCTTCGATAGTCACAAGCCCGGCTACCGAGCCATACTCATCAACCACGATGACCATGTGGACGCGCCGCTGGCGAATTTCATGCAGTAAATCATCGAGTTTTTTGGTCTCGGGCACAAAGTATGCCGGTCGCACGAGTTCACGTATGGGTCGGGTATTTTGTCCTTCGCGCAACTGCCGGAGCATATCCTTGGTGTACAATATGCCGATAATATCGTCAATACCAATGCTCTCTTCGTAGACGGGGATGCGTGAGAACCCTCCTTGCATAGCAACATCTACGGCCTCGTCAACGGTTGCGGTACTCGGAAGCGTCACCATGTCGATACGGGGTATCATCACTTCGCGAACGGTAGTATCGGCAAACTCGAAGATGCTGTTGATCATATCAGTCTCTTCTTCTTCGAGTACGCCCTCTTCTTCACCGACGGTCACCAGCAGGCGCAGTTCTTCCTCTGTCACGAAAGGACCGCGGTGCTTGATCTGACCGCCGAGCAGACGAACCAGCGAATTGGTAATAGCGCTCAACGAGAAGACGATGGGGCGCAGGAGCCAGGCTGCACCACGTACAGGACCAACCAGCATACGCGCCCAGCGCATGGGATTTTGCACCGCGGCCGTTTTTGGCGTGATCTCACAGAAGATGAGGACGATTAAAGAGATAAGAATAGTTGAGATGAGTTCGCCAAGATTTGATGAGAAGCGCAGCGCCAGCACAGTAGCCATACTGGAGGCGACGATGACTGCTACGTTATTGACGATCAGGATGGTTGAGAGAAAGACGTTTGGCTGGGAGAGCAAACGATCAATCTGAATTGCTTTTGGGTCGCCCTCTTCGACCTGATTTTTCAGTTTAATACGGCTGATTGAGGTAAACGCAGTTTCAGCGGCGGAAGCCATGCCGGCGAGAATCAATGCCAGGAAAAGGACCAGGAGTTGTAACCAGGTTCCTGCATCAAATGGTGGAAACTGAAAATCGATTGTGGCGTGAATGACTGCAGAAGCCATCCCTAGAGTTCCGGCTAAGCCAGAGCCGTCCATAACGATACTACTCCTTTTCGCCACTCTCTGCCGTAGAGCCATCCACCGGCTGCCGCATTCGCAAAATTCGCGCTGGCACGCCAGCAACCACCGCCCCAGGAGGAACATCCTGTTTCACTACGGAACCGGCCCCTGTCTGAGCATGGTCACCTACAGTGACAGGAGCTACTAACATTGTATCACTTCCAATGAATGCTTCAGTGCCAATATTAGTATGATTTTTTCGAACTCCGTCATAATTACAAGTGATGGTACCTGCCCCAATATTCACATGCTCACCGAGTGTGGCATCACCGATATAGCTGAAGTGATGCATATCTGTTTCCGAGCCGATATATGAGTTTTTCACTTCTCCAAAGTTACCCATGCGTACATTACGAGCCAGGTAAGCACCTGGACGACAGTGGCTGAAAGGACCGATGCTGACACCTTCTTCGAAAGTGGTTTCTTCCAGCACCGAATTGCGCACGATACAGTGGTCACCGATAATCGATTGATCAATTGTAGTTCCCGGCCCAATACGGCACTCGGAGCCGATGCGCGTTTTGCCTGTAATCATTGTACCAGGGAGAATTATTGTATCAATGCCAATCTCTACATCCGCTCCAATGTAAGTGGTGGCGGGATCGATAATGGTGACGCCCGCGTACATATGGCGCTCCAGGATGCGATGACGCAGCAGTTGCTCAACGGAGGCCAGCTGGACGCGATTATTGATGCCGATCGTTTCGTCGAGTGAGCCGTTGACTGTGACAATTTTTCGTCCCTGGGAACTCGCGATACCCACAAGGTCGGTGAGGTAGTATTCACCGGAAGGATTGCGAGGCAGACTCCGCAGTGCAGTCCAGAGCCACTCTCGATCAAAGCAATAGACGCCGGAGTTGACTTCTTGAATACGTTTTTGTTCGTCGGTGGCGCGTTTCATCTCGACGATTTCGCGCACCTGTCCACGGGCATCGCGCACGATGCGGCCAAAATCGGAAGGCTGATCGGTGATGCCGGTCAAAAACGTGACGGTTGCCTGGTGTGTGAGATGTTCGGCAAGGACACGAGCCAGTATCTCATTGCCGATAAGCGGCGTATCGCCATAGCAGACCAGCACTATTTGAGGTTGGGGTTCCAGCCTATCAACAGTTTCTCGTGTAGCCAGCACTGCATGTCCGGTGCCCAAATACTCTTCTTGAAGAGCGTAGAGGTAACGCTCACCAAGAGCGGCCTCAACCTGCTCTGCTCCATATCCCAGCACGACGATTGGACGGTGAGTGTTGGTAGTAGAAAGCAGAGGGGTAAACGCTGAAGCGTATGGGATAGATTCGATGGCGTTGAGTACATGTGCAATTAGTGGCAAGCCTGCCACCTGGTGAAGCACCTTTGTTAGTGTTGAACGCATCCGTGTGCCTTTGCCAGCCGCAAGCACGACGGTCGCATAAGTGTTCATAATAAAATTCGCAAACCCTTTTTGTTGTCTATGTTGCTCGGGGGTGATGTGCCGGCTGAATATGATGTAGCCGGCCAGCGCAGGCACCGATGGTTGTTCTCTGTCTTACTTATAGTCATGTAACCAACAAGATCTACGCTGCCCATATTACAAAGTAGTTGGCTCGGGCGCCAGGATTCGAACCTGGGAAATGGCGGTTCCAAAGACCGCTGCCTTACCGCTTGGCTACGCCCGATCATTATCAGCTTACAGCATCGTAAGCATGTTGCGATTATATCATGCTGGAAAGGTATTGACAAGGTCTATATTGTATAGTCCAAAAAATTACTTTTCCTCATCTCTCCTAATTCTTCGCTCTTGCACAAACTTCTCAAAGTCATCGACACGGATACGAACATCACGAGTACTACGGCAACTATTGATGCCGGAAGAAGTAGAGTGGATCCAAAGTCCACGGCCTTACCGCCTGGCCACACCCGAATATTGCACGAATAGAGTTTGAGGGAAACCGAAGCTTCTTTCTATCGCACGCATGTATAGTACATGATGCGGAGATTTGTCAACATTGCGCATTGCGTGTTCCCTTGTTCCCTGACGCATCTAGACTGCAAAAGCCTCGTGTGATACGCTTGGACGGAAAAGTATTATCTCTGAGAGGATTTAGTCTGGATGAAGAACCGTATTGAGCGATTGCGTGGTATGCGTGACCTGTTACCAGAAGAATACCGGCAGCAGCGCCGGGTGATGGAGCGCCTGGGAACATTTCTGGCCCGGGCAGGTTATGCCCTCGTAGACTCTCCAATAGTCGAGCGCAGTGACCTCTTCCTGGCCAGTTTTGGTCAAGAATTGTGGCAGAATCTCTACACGTTTCGCTTACATCACCGCGACCTGTGCCTGCGCCCTGAATATACAGCCTCTATCTGCCGTCTTTATCTCGATCATTACCAGCAGCATCCATTGCCATTGCGCTTTCAATATGCGGGGCCGATATTTCGCTATGAGGCACCTGGAAGAAACCGTTATCGCCAGCATACCCAGCTTGGCATCGAATTGTTCGGTGGTCACACAGCCCCGGCGGACGCCGAAATCCTGCTACTGGCATGCGATATCCTCAACGAACTGCATATCGCCAATTATCGACTAGAATTAGGACATATCGGAGTCGCCAGCGGCTTCATCAATCGCCTGCACCTGGATGACCAGGCAGCCCGTCTGCTGCTCAGCTTGATGGAGCAAATCAGCCGCTCGGAAGAGGGTGAACAGCAAGCCCGGGCGCGCCTGGAAGCACTATATCCCACAAATGGATTGGAAGATAGCGAGATACAAAAAGCACCTGCAGGCAATGCCCTTACAGGGGGTACAGTATCGGAGGTAGAATCGCGTTTCATCACCTCGCTATTGGGCAACATCAGCATCACTTTTGGTGATGATACATCCCGGAGCGAGATCGTCGAACGATTTCTATGGAAGATGGGACGCGGCGAGCAACGCCGGCAGATTTTACACGCGCTGGGATTTCTACGCGCGCTTCATGCTATCTCCGGTTCTCCTCCGGAGGTCTTCGAAGCCTTACGTGACCTGTTAGGCCAGTATGAACTCGATGCAGAACCTCTCACCGAACTGGAACAACTCGTGACAATGCTCGAGCAAAACGGTGTTCCTCGCCAGCAGATCATACTCAACCTGGCCCTGGGGCGTGGTGTGAGCTATTATACCGGATTGGTGTTTGAGATCCATGCCGCGGATGAAGATGGTTTCGATGCGCAATTATGTGGAGGAGGTCGATACGAT
>WNFL01322725.1_pt1 | contig 10610 bp, 11 predicted proteins | sample 5400361 | NCBI WGS metagenome assembly WNFL01 (sample SAMN13153351, study PRJNA577476) | soil metagenome | isolation source: 40 cm soil on Douglas fir-dominated hillslope | place: USA:California | collected 2013-09-17 | reverse complement strand
AGGAGCCGTATAAAGTCCGGTCGTGCTAATTGTGCCGTGTGTCGAATCGCCGCCAGTCACGCCATTCACCTGCCATGTCACCGAAGTGTTCGCAGCGTTCGTCACTGTCGCGGTAAATTGCTGCGTCAGGCCCGTGACCACCGTCGCCGTTTTCGGACTGACGGCAACGGAAACCGCCGGAGTGATCGTCACCGTCGCGGTATCGAATTTCGTGTTATCCGCAACGGAGATCGCTTTCACTGTGACCGGATTTGTTCCGGGCACCGCCGCCGGAGCCGTGTACAGTCCCGTCGCGCTAATCGTTCCGTTGGTCGCGTTTCCACCAACAACGCCGTTCACCTGCCAGGTAACCGCCGTGTTCGTGGCGTAGGAAACGGTCGCGGCGAATTGCTGCGTTTTGCCCGTTTGCACGCTCGCGCTGGCAGGCGAAATTTGAACCGAGACCGGTTGTGTCGTGCCTCCGCCGTAACTTCCGGCGCACGCCGCAACGAAGACCGTCGTGGCTGCAAGAACGAATTGGAAAAAGGTGCGCGAGCAGGAAAGGGAAACCCTATGTGTATTCAAGAATCGACTCCACAGTCGTATTCACAAGTTTGGGGACAGAAAGAGACACCAGGCGGCCTCTTTTTTTCCGTAACAAAACGCTAACACAAGAATTCAATATCGAAAATGGGTCGAAAGGACAGTGTGCGGAGAAGTGACAAAGCCTGTTCTCGGTACTTCGCGCCTATGACTTGGGGCCCCACACGCGCTTCCAGAATGTGCGCACGCGATCCGCCACCGTCGGGTTGGCTGTCGGCGCGGATTGCGCGGGGTTTGGTTTCCCTGCAGTTACAGGCGGCGGAGGATGGCTTTCCGCAACGAGCGCGTCGCCCTCTACCCGGCCTTCGAAAATTAACGTCGGTCGCACGCGAACGCGGCGCACCAGCACAATTAGTTTCGGGTCGGGCGGCGGCTGAACTTTCAGATTCGAATCAAAGCGCATCGGCGGCAGAAATACTTGATAAATAGGACCGTTGTCCGCCGCTGGATTCGCCCGAGCGTTCGGGAGATTCGGTTTCGAATCGCTCAGATGGCGTTGCCTAACTTCTTCCGCCGTGGCCGGCACGCTCACCTGCGGCAGCGGTTGCTGAATTTTTAGTTCCCCGAGTTCGCACGATCCGCGACTCGCGCCCGGTTTCATCCCAACCAATTGTCCGTTACTGAGGAGCACGTCGCCGCTTTGCGGAACCACGATACTTTGCCCGCTCAGTTGCTGCTCAATCCGCACCGCCCCGCCGATCGCGCGAACGGAGAGTCCACCGCTTGCATCGAGATTGAAAAGCATTTCCTGTGGCGCTCCGCCGATAGCCAACGGCTTTGCCTGCAGCAGCGCCGTATAAATCGTAAGCGACGGTTCTTGATCCACGTACGAGTGAATCGTGCCTGAATCGAGTGCGACCGTGAGCGCGCCGCCTGATTTCAAAACTGAAAGATGCGCCGGACCGCACACAGCAATTTTGCCGCCTTCGACAAGATCGATCGTGGTCCGCCGCTGCGAAGAACCGTTTTCACTTTACCGTCCACGACGATTGCGCTCATCGGGCCTTGCACCAGGATGGAATCGCCTTCGACAATTCCCACTGGATCCTTTACCGGTTCGTCGGGAGCAGCCGCGCGCAACGCCAGCACACTCGCGCACGCAAGCGCGACAACGAGCAGCGTTCGAAACGCAGTTGACCTGAATTTTCGCAAAGCCATATTCCGATTTCAAACCGGCGCAACGAATTATGCGACCGATATACTATAACTCGCCGGGAGCGCAGCCGCTCGCGGCATTACAATAATTAAACACGATGAATACTCCCGACGCAGCCACGGATTCGCAAGAGCAGCAGGAATCCGTTAACACGCATTACGACACGCGGCTTCCGCAACTGAAGTGGTCGCGGCGAATCCAGATTCCAATTATCGCGGCGTTCGTTTACAGCGTGATTCGATTGCTCGGTCCCACGCTGCGCTTCGAAGTGTTGGGCTGGCATCACGCGGAAAAAGTATACGCCGCGGAGAAGCAATGCGTCTGGGCGTTCTGGCATCGCGTGATTATTCCCATCGTCTGGTGGTACCGCAATCACGGCGTCGTGGTGATGAACACAACCGCGTTCGACGGGCAGTGGACGCGCAAAGTAATCGAGTGGCTCGGCTTCGGAACGGCGCAGGGAAGCTCCTCGCGCGGCGGATTGCGCGGGCTCGCCGTCATGGCACGGAGGATCGAAGAAGGGAAGGATTGCGCGTTCACCATCGACGGGCCGCGTGGGCCGCGTTACGTCGCAAAACCAGGACCGGTGATGCTGGCGCGCAAAACCGGCGCGCCGATTATGGTGTTTCACCTCGGCGTTGATCGTGGGAAAACGTTTGAGAAAACCTGGGACCACTTTCTTCTTCCGATGCCCTTTGCGCGGGCCATGATTCTTTTTGCTCCGCCGATTTTCGTGCCCAGGGACGCTAGCGTCGAGTTGATGGACGCGAAGCACACCGAAATGCAAAAGGAACTGGAGCGCGTTCGCGACGTCGCCGAGAGCTGGTTCTCGTTGAGCGAATCTCAGCGGCAAAAATATCGCGCCGAGTTTTCGAAATGACTGCGCAGCTTACTTTGCGGATGCAGACGGCGCAGGCGACATCATGTCCACAATGCATTTCCACGAGCCGTCCGGCTGCTTTTTCCAGACGACCACCGCCCGGTTGTGCGCAACGATCGTTTTACCCTCGGAATTGTTAAAAGTAATGTCATCGGTTCCCGTGGAGTAAGCGAGATCGCCCGAGCGCGAAACTTCAATTTTTTCTGTATTCCATGAAATGGAAAATCCTGGGGTTGCAAAAGCGCCGGCGACATATTGACGGATTGCCGCCTTACCCGTGATCGCCGGTTCGCCGGGCGGAAGAATTGTTGCCTCATCGGCCCAAAAGGGAAGGGTTCCTTCGAGGTCATGCGCTTTCGCGGAGGCAAGCCAGCTTGCGTCGGCTGCGTGAATCGCGGCTTCTTCCGCCGCGAGATCTGCCCGCTGATAATGCTGGCATCCAGCCGCCACAAACGCGAGCAGAATTACGGTGCAGTGAAATCGAATCCCGTTCATTGCTCACCTCCCCGAAGCTAAGCGCTCGGGCGTTCGCCGAGTTTTACGGGGATCTCAATTTTCTTGCCACCGCGGTAGGCGGTGACCGTGATCGATTCGCCGGGGCGTTTCTTGTTCAGCACCAGATTAACATCAAGTTCAGACGAGACTTTTTGACCGTCGATGGCGATGATTACGTCGCCGCCGACATAGAAGCGGCGCATGCCAAGTTGCGCGATGCGATCGCCGCCATGCAATCCCGCTTGTGCGGCGGGTCCGCCGCGAGAAACGGTTTGCACGAGCAAGCCTTCCTGGACCGGTAGATCTAGAGCTTCGGCGAGGCCTCCGCCAACCGCGTAGCTGCTGACGCCGAGGAAAGCCTGATGAACGCGGCCGTCAGTGATGAGATCGTGGGCGATACGCTTGGCGGTGTTGATGGGAATGGCGAAACCGATGCCGGCCGTAGTGCCAGTCGGCGTGTAGATGGCGGAGTTGATTCCAATGACTTCGCCGTGTGAATTGATGAGCGGCCCGCCGGAATTTCCACGATTGATGGCGGCGTCGGTTTGAATGGCTTGGTCGATGAAAGTAGTTTGACTGGTCTGCACGGTGCGGCCGAGCGCGCTGATGACGCCCGTGGTGAGTGTGCTCTGGAAACCAAATGGGTTGCCGATGGCGAGAACCTTTTGGCCGACTTGGATGGTCGAGGAGTCGCCCAGTGGCAAAGCGACGAGCGGTTTATTTTTTGGTTCGATTTTGATGAGAGCGACATCGTTGCGCGGATCGGCGCCGACGACTTTGGCGGGATAGCGAGATTGATCGCCAAGCACAACTTCAATCGTTTGCGCGCCTTCAACGACGTGGTTGTTTGTGAGAATGTAGCCCTTGGTATCGATGACGAAGCCGGACCCAGCGCCTTCGACCGGCACGGGGTCCATGAAGAAATCGTATTCGGTGGCTTTGGTGAGAATGTTCGCGACGGCGGGCGAAGCCTGGCGATAGACGCGAACGTTGATAGATTCTTCGTCGGTGAGCGCGGCGTCACGCTGGGCGTTGGAATTCGCGTCTGATTTGCCGAGCCGAACGGCTTCGACTTTTTGCGGATCGCGAGGACCCCAACGCGCGCCGGCCCAGTAGGCGCCAGAGATCAGAACCAGTGCGATCAGAATGATGCGCACCGGATGAGTATTGTTCTTTTTTCTTGCGGGACTCATTGTCGTTTTCCTTGTGGCCAATATCAACTCAGACTTTCATTATAGAAAAAAGTTAGCGTTTGCGTTCAGTTTTGCGCGCTTCGCAGGGAATGGGCCAGAGCGGCAACCTGCGTTTGCGTGTCTTCGCTCGTGCCGGACGTGTCGATTGTGTCGGTGGCGTGTTTCAGTTTTTCATCGTTGGGGAGTTGAAGCGCCATGCGGCGCCGCGCTTCGGCTTCAGTGAGGCCGCGTGCGACGAGACGCTCGATTTGTTGTTCGGGCTTGCACCAAATGACGACGAGTCCGTCGAGGCGTTTGTGAATGCCCGCTTCGACGAGCAGAGCGGCTTCGACGAAAACGGGATCACGGGGATTTTCTTTCTCCCACACTGTGAATTGCAAGCGCATGGCATCTTCGATGCGCGGGTGAAGAATGGAATTCAGCTGCGCAAGTTTTCCGGGGTCAGCGAAAACGATCGCGCCGAGTTTTTTTCGATCGACCGATTTGTCAGGACGCAAGATTTGATTTCCGAATTCTTGCACGACCGGTTCGTAGGCAGATTGGCCGGGCTCGAGGAGTTTGTGGCCGAGTTGGTCAGCGTCGAGAACGCGAAAGTTCATTTCACGCAAGCGGGCCGCGACGAAACTCTTGCCGCTGGCGATTCCTCCGGTTAGGCCTAGTTTCAGCATAAAAATCGCCAATCTAAAGATTGGCCACTACAGGGCCGCCTTTGCGGACGGTTTTGCGCGGCGGAGGCGAGCGGCTTTGACGGTGTTGGACATGAGCATGGTGATGGTCATCGGGCCGACGCCGCCGGGAACGGGAGTGAGTGCTCCGGCCGTGCTGAAAGCGTCGGGATGAACGTCGCCGACGAGGACGGAACCTTTTTCGCGGAACTTGGCAAGGCGCTGCGGGAAATGTTTGAGGAGCGATTCGGCTTCGGCGGCGTCGGCGACTCTGTTTGTGCCGACATCGATGACAGCGGAGCCTGATTTGAGCCAATCGGCTTGGACGTAGCCAGCTTTGCCCATGGCGGCGACGACGATGTCCGCGCGGCGGACGACTTCGGGAAGATCGCGCGTTTTGGAGTGGCAGATGGTGACGGTGGCGTTGGCATGCATGAGGAGCAACGCCATCGGTTTGCCGACAATGTCGCTGCGGCCGAGGACGACGGCGTTGGCGCCTTCGATGGGAATATTATTGCGGCGAAGAATCTCCATGCAGCCGGCGGGTGTGCAAGCGACGAGTCCTTCGCGGCCGCTGACGAGTTTTCCCAGGTTCATGGGATGGAAACCGTCGACGTCTTTTGCAGGATCGACTGCCTCGAGGACTTTTTTGGTGTCGACTTGTTTGGGAAGCGGGAGCTGGACGAGGATGCCGTCGACGTTGTCGTCGCGATTGAGATCGTCGACGAGTTTCAGCATGTAGTCGGTGGTGGAAGAGGCGAGCGGAGTGTGCAGCCAACTGCCGATGCTGAGCTGTTCGCAGGCGGCGATTTTGCTTTTGACGTAGAGCTGGGACGCGGGATTTTCTCCGACAAGGACAGCGGCGAGGCCGGGACGGATGCCTTGGGTGTGGAGGCGCGCGATTTCGTCTTTGAGTTCTAGGAAAACCTCGTCGCGGATTTTGAGTCCATCGAGGACGCGTGCGGTCATGCGGCGCTCACTTTCTGAAAATGGAAAAGGAAGAATAGCACATGGGGAAAAGAGGCGTGGGGCCCCCACCCCCGTTTTTTCGTAAGTATGAGGAATAAAGGACTTACGGAAGAGCAATCTTGTAAGTATTGATTTGAAAGGAGATAGCGGGCGCAGAGGAAGGGCGGGCCCACGAAGGCGTATGCGCAGACATAGGCAATCCGGATGGTTATCAAAAAAAAGGGGCGATAGGAGATGCAAAAGGGATCGTTGTCAAAACAAAGGGGATAGGAAATCTGCCCCAAATTAGGATGCGCAGGAGTGGATTGGGCGGGAATCCGGGCAAAAGTGGGGTCGAATAGTTCGAGTGGAGCTTGATTACACTCGTCAGTATAGCACGGTTTATTTTACGAAGTCAATAAATATTTTTATAGTATTTAACTAAAAGAGAGAAAAAGGCTTAGTATGCATTTTGTGGATCGAGGGGTGCAAGCCAACGGAAAACTGTATTTTAGCGACGCGGCGGAACGTTTGGAAGGTTGGGGCATCTTATAGCCGACTGCAAGAGTGTGAGAGAGTGAGGGTATGGCGTTATTTGAGGGAACGGAGCGGAAGCGGCTGGAGAACAAAGCGAAGGCAGAAGGAAGGATTCCGCCCGGGCAGTCGCTGACGCTGAAGTGGCCGGTGTTGCATTATGGGAGCGTGCCGCATTTTGATGCGGGGAAATGGGACTTCAGGATTTCGGGAGAAGTGGAAGCGCCGGTGAAGCTTTCGTGGAAGGAATTTTCCGTGCTGCCGCAGACGGAGGTGACTTCGGATTTTCATTGCGTGACGCGTTGGAGCCGGCTGAATAACCGTTGGAAGGGCGTGTTGTTTACGGAAGTGCTCAAGCTGGTGAAGCCGAAGGCAGAGGCAAAGTTTGCGTTGGTGCTGGCCGAAGAAGGGTATACGGCGAATGTGCCGCTGGAAGATTTGACGCGGCCGGATGTGCTGTTTGCATTTGACCATGATGGAGAGTCGTTGACCGCGGAACATGGTGGGCCGTTGCGCCTGATCGTGCCGCATCTGTATGCATGGAAGAGCGTGAAGTGGGTGCGCGGATTTGTCTTACTGGATCAGGACCGGCTGGGATTTTGGGAGAGAAACGGATATCACGCGTATGGTGATCCGTGGAAAGAGCAGCGGTATTCGGGAAGCTAGCCCCCGTCATGTGCAAGTTAGGCTTTATTGCATAACGTCGTGAGAGTATATTTGCAAAGACTTTATTGAGTGAGTAGCGCCCTTGTCGCGAGAATCCTCAAGATGCCATCCGATGAAAAACGTTTTTGAATTTTTGCGCCTGGCGGCGCTCACACTGGTTTTGCATTTCTGTGCTGTCAATAGCCCTGCACAAGAAACAGAGAATCCCGTCTCTCCCCGATATGGACTTTCTGCATATCGTGCCCCTACACTGGACGATCTCGCTAAGCTTCACTGGGCTCAAAGCCCAATTCCGCTGGGCTTTGAATGTCGGAGCTCCCGAACCGGTCGGGACAGGCTCCGCTCCGGCCCCCCTAAAGAATATTTGGGAGACGACTTCTAGTTGATGAGGCGCAACGGTACTGCGCCCGTGCAAATGAGCATCGAAGCGTGACTTTGCAAATCGTGGTGTGTGCTGTTAGTCGGCGGCGGACGGGGCTTTGGTCGGGTCAATTTCGATGCGGCCCTTGAAATGAGCGCCGTCCTCGATGCTGATGCGTGCGCATGAAATATTGCCGGTGATAGAACCTTCCCGCTTAATGTCGACGCGGCCGCGCGCGCGAACATCGCCGACCACTTTTCCGTAGGCGACGACGTCACCGGCTTGAATTTCGGAAGTGAGCCGAGCATCGGAGCCGACCGTGAGTTCGTGACCTTTAAGAGAAATAGGTCCGTCCACAACGCCATCAATTTGCAGATCTTCTTCGCCACTGACCTGGCCCTTGATTCGGATGCTTGCGCCGATACGCGCAACGCTGCGGGACGGGTTGCTGCCGAGTTTCGAGGACGACGGAGAGCTAAACGGGATGACAGTTGACGGCGGAACTGATGAAGGCGAAACCGCGGGCGGCTCCGCCACTGCTTGCTGCTTGGACCACATAAAACCTCCCTCATGGGATAGGACGAGTATTTGCCCCGGTTGGGAGGGAGCAGTGTGGAATCGATGTTGCGTCTTTAACCTTGGCCGAGCAACAAGGAAAGAACGCGGGTTGCGCAGTTCGGAAACTGACCGAGAGGACAGGCGAGCAAGTTGTCAAAAAGCCTGACTGTGCGATGATGTCTCCGAATTTTTCGCGGGAGACACTATGGTCCGATTTGCCACTTCTTTTCTTGCCGTCCTTTTTCTCACCTCCGTTTCGAATGCACAACAAGCAGATTGGAAAGCGGCTGGAGGACAGGTGACGCTGGCGCTTTGGGCGCATGGCGCGCCGGGAGGAGCGGCAGCTTCCGCGGCGGAAGCGGACATGACGACGGCGAAAGACCATGTGGTGGCGGGGAAGGCGGTCGTGCGACTGGGAAATGTTTCGCGGCCGACGATCACGGTCTACAAGGCGGAGAAGAATAATACGGGCGCGGCGATGGTTGTCTTTCCGGGCGGCGGGTACAAGATTCTGGCGATTGATTTGGAGGGCACGGAGGTTTGCGACTGGCTGACTTCGACGGGCGTGACTTGTGTTTTGTTGAAGTATCGCGTGCCGGACACGGGACCGCTGCCGAAGTCGGAGGCAGCGCTGCAGGATGCGCAGCGGGCGGTGGGGATAGTGCGGGCACATGCAGCGGAGTGGGGAATCGATCCGCAGCGGATTGGCGTGCTGGGATTTTCGGCGGGCGCGCATCTGGCGGCGGCGCTGAGTACTCATTTTGAAAAGCGGGCTTATGACGCGGTGGATGCTGCGGATGCGGTTTCGTGCCGGACGGATTTTGCGGTGCTGGTGTATCCCGGGTATTTGGCGGTGGCGGAACAGAATTTTGCGGCGAATGCCGAAATTCACGTGACGGAGCGGACGGCGCCGGCGTTTATCGTGCAGACTGAAGACGATCCGGTACACGTGGAGAGCGCGACGGTTTATTTTCAATTGCTGAAAAATGCGAAGGTTTCGGCGGAGTTGCACGTTTACGCGGACGGCGGACACGGATATGGATTGCGGAAGAGGGCGCTGCCTGTGACTTCGTGGCCGGGGCTCGTGGAGACGTGGCTGCGTACGATCAAGATGTTGCCGAGCGGAGATCCGGTCGGCGAGTGGCCGAAGGGGCGGGCGAGCGACTACGGCTTGGATGAAGCGAAGCTTGCGGCGTTTGATGCGGATATTGTGGCGGGAAAGTTTTCGTTGGTGGATAGTTTTAAGTTAATACGATGCGGTACGGAAGTTTTTGAAAAAAAGTACGCGCATGATTACGGGAAGATCTATGGAAAAGAAGCGGCGGAGCGTGGGCCGCTGAATCCGCATTTGACGGGTCCTTACAATTATTTCGATCCGGCGTGGCATCCGTATTACCAGGGGATGGAGTTGCATTCGATGCAGTCGGTGAGCAAGTCGGTGACGTCGACGATTCTCGGGATTGCGATTACGCGGGGGGACTTCAAGGCGAGTTTGGATACGCCGGTGCTGAAGTATCTTGATGCGGCGAAAACGAAGAACGTGGATGAGCGGAAGCGGCGGATGACGATACGTCACGTGCTGACGATGACGACGGGGCTGGATTGGAATGAAGAAGTGGCGTACGACGACCCGAAAAACGATACGGCGGTGATGGAGGCGTCGGAGGACTGGGTGCAGTACGTGATGGACCGGCCGATGGCGTACGAGCCGGGGAAAGTTTTCAACTACAGCAGCGGGAATACGGAATTGCTGGCGCAGATTTTTCAGAAAGAGACCGGGCAAGACGTTGAAACGTACGGGCAGAAGTATTTGTTCGAACCGCTGGGGATGGCGCACTTCTGGAAGCGGACGCCGATGGGATTGCCGGACACGGAAGGCGGGCTGTATCTGAGCGACGACGGGCTGGGGAAACTTGGGGCGCTGATTTTGCATGACGGCGTGTGGAACGGGCGGCGGATTTTGTCGCATGCATGGGTTGCAGATGCGATGACGCCGTTTACTACGTCGGATGAAGAGGGCGGGTATGGCTATGGATATCAATGGTGGTTGTGGCCGCGCAAAGACGGCGGCGCGAATCGCTACGTATGGATGGGGCGCGGATTTGGCGGGCAGCGGCTGATGATTTTTCCGGACGAAGAGATGATTGCGGTGTTTACAGGATGGAAGATTTTGGGGGATGAGCCGGGGAATGCGGGATTTGTGGAGCGGATACTTGGGGCGGTGAAGGCCAAGGCTTGTTCGGCGAAGTGACGTGAAGCGATCGAATTTGTGGCATATTGCGCTTCGCGCGGGGAACTGGAGCTGAGCGGCGGTGTCTAATGGTAGCGAGGATGCCGGGTCGCTGAAGGAGGTTCCGTCGTGTGGTCACCGAGCCGGGCAGCCAAAGAGAGAATTGCCAAGCGAAGTTCGGGAGTTCGCGCCAGAGTTGATCAGTGGCCCCTTGTGGGCACGTCCATCGCATTGCTTTTGATCGTGATCGTATCGCAAGGCATGGTGTCTCAAGTCTGTCACATGGCGATCGCCGACTTGCCGCTCACCGCTTACGCGGCTCCTCGGCCCAAGGCGATGCGC
>WNFL01022240.1_pt3 | contig 10610 bp, 10 predicted proteins | sample 5400361 | NCBI WGS metagenome assembly WNFL01 (sample SAMN13153351, study PRJNA577476) | soil metagenome | isolation source: 40 cm soil on Douglas fir-dominated hillslope | place: USA:California | collected 2013-09-17 | reverse complement strand
AACACATCCGCGGTAAATTGGTCGTTGATCACGCCACCGAAGACTGGCCCTTCGGAAAAAACTCCAGCCCTCTCGAGCGAGTTGGGCACCGCAACGGTGTCGCCCGAGATTCCACGCCTTAGGCGATAGCCCTCGTAGGAACCGAAAAAGAACGTTTTATCTTTGCGAATTGGCCCACCGAGCGTTCCGCCAAACTGATTTTGATTGAATTTCCCCTTACTGGTGTCGAAATACCCTTTGGAATTCAAGACTTTGTTGCGCAAGAATTCGTAAACGTTTCCGTGAACTTGGTTGCCACCGGACTTAGTGACGACGTTGACGACCGACCCGGAGTTGCGCCCATATTCCGCGTCGAAAGCATTGGTCAAAATGCGGAATTCCTCTACAGCATCAGGACTAGGCTGAACCGTGGGCGCGTTAACAAACAAGTCGTTGGCATCGCCGCCATTCACGCTGAAGTTATTGGCACGCCCGCGACCGCCGTTCACGGAAACGCTACCAGCATTGTCGCTGCCTGCATACAAGTCCGAGCCCAGCTCTGATTGCACGCCGGGCTGTAACTGGAGAAACTGGTAGGTGTCGCGCTTGTTCAGCGGAAGCTGCGCAATGGATCGGTCATTGATGACCGTTCCTAATTGCGTGCTGGTGGTGTCCACAAGCGGCGCCGCCGTTGTCACTTCAACTACTTCCTTTCGTTCCCCAACCTGCATGGCCATATTAAGCGTAATGACCTGGTTGAGCTGCAGAAGGACGCCGTGGCGAATATTGTTTTTGAACCCCGCGAGATCGAACTCGAAGCGGTAGGTTCCCACCGGAATCTCGAGAAACGAGAAGTCCCCAGCTTCGTTGGTGGTCGTAGTGCGGCTCACGCCGCTGGCTTCATTGACGAGGGTGACCTTGACTCCGGCGAGGACAGCGCCAGTAGCATCCGACACTTTCCCAATGAAACGCCCCCCGGTACTTTGGGCTAGAAGGGTGGAGGCGGAAAGTACTAAGAGCGAAACCAAACACGCGCAGGTGCGGCGCAGACGGGGGGTGCGCATCGAAAGCCTCCGAGGTGAATGCAAACTTTTCTTCAAATGCAACAAGCTCAACAACAAACCAGTTGCGGGATCTGCAAACCTTGCTATAATCCCGCAAGGTTAGAGAACGGGTAAGGGGCTGTCAAGCGAAAAATGTCCCGGCACGTCCCCGCGTCTCACATTGACCATCGTGCCTTCTTCCAAAGACAAAGCGAATGCTGCGAAGAGCAAATCCGTAAATACATATTCTGCTGCGAGCTATCTAAAAATTGGTGACGTCGCGCGGCTCATTGGGGTATCTCCGTCAGCGATTCGCGCGTGGGAAAACTTGGGATTGTCTCAGCCGCAACGTAGCGAGAGCAAATACAGGTTGTATAGCCAGGCGGATGTCAAACTGCTGAAGCGGGCTCGTTACCTACGCAAGGTTCGCGGGCTGAACGCTCCCGCAATTGTGCAGATGTTGAAGGGCCAAGACGGTGTGCGCACTCCGAAGGATGGAACGTCGAGCGCGATTGGAGCGCGCTTGCGGCAACTGCGGGCGCAACGGCGGTTTCCCTTGGAGAAGGTTGCCAAGGCAGTCGGGATTTCCGTTGGGTTCTTGAGTTCGATTGAACGCTCACACATGAGCGCATCGATTACCACCTTGCGCAAGCTGGCGCAGTTTTATGAATCCAATATTCTCCAATTTTTCGACGCGAGTGAATCGCATTCCCCTCTGGTCAAGCCACGAGCGCGCAAGGTGCTGGAAGTGGCGCCGGGAATTCGTATGGAATTGCTGGCCGTGGGCAATCCCGTAATGGAAGCACACATGTTCCGTTTGGCGCCGGGCGCCGGCACTGAGGAAAGCTACACGCACGCAGGAGAAGAATTTCTGTATGTTCTTCGGGGCGAGTTTGCCATCTCTTTAGAAGAGAAAGAGTACAGGCTGAAACTGGGAGACAGTTTCTACTTTGAGAGCACGACGCCGCACCGGTGGTCGAATCCCGGGAAGAGTGAGGCGCAAGTGCTGTGGATCAATACGCCGCCAACTTTCTGATTGCAACAATTGAGTATTAGGGGAGTTCGCTTGTCAGAAGACCAAGGCTGGGCCATCAAGTTTCGCTATTTCGTCGCAGGCATATTGTGTCTGTTTACTCTCCTCTTTATAGCGCTTCCGGCAGCGCGGGCCGTCTCTGCGAAAACTGCAACCGTAATTGTGACGAATGCTCGCGTCTACACGGTGAATGCCAAGCAGCCGTGGGCAGAGGCGATGGCTATCTCTAATGACAAGATTCTCGCGGTGGGATCGAGGAAGACGATTGATTCATTCCGGGACAAGAACACACGCCTGATTGATGCCCGCGGCAAGTTGGTTCTGCCGGGATTCACCGACTCGCACATTCATTTCCTGGAAGGCTCTCGCGTGTTGACCCAGGTGGACCTGAACGGGACTACGTCGATTGCCGGCGTGCAGAAGCGGGTCAAGGAGTACGCCGCGGCTCATCCAACGGCAAGATGGATTCTGGGACGCGGCTGGAGCTATGAAATCTTTGGCGAGGCGGGATTGCCGGACAAGAAGTATCTGGATGAGGTCGTGCCCGACCGCCCTGTTTATCTCGTGGGATTTGATGGACACACGTCCTGGGTGAACAGCAAAGCGCTTGCAATTACTGGGATTACCCGCGATACGCCCAATCCGGCGGCCGGATGGATTGTGAAGGATGCTAAGGGCGAACCTACCGGGGCCTTGAAGGAAGATGCGGATGACATTGTTGGCAACCAGGTGCGCGCGACTCGCGAGGAACAACTAACGGCGCTACGACTCGGCTTGCACGAAGCAAATCGGGTTGGGCTGGTACGGGTCCATTGCCTCGGGAATGCGCAAGAGGTGGTGGGCGACATGCAGAACATCGCGCTCTACCACGAACTGCGGCGCAGTGGCGAGCTTACAGTGCGCATGTACATCGCATCCTATGAAGGACCGCCGACACTGACCGCAGAACAGATCGCCGCCATTGAAAAGGCGAAGCAGCAATACCACGATGAGTGGATAGCGGCAGGCGCGGTAAAGTTTTACCTCGATGGGGTAATTGAATCGCACACCGCGGCGATGCTGACACCGTATTCCGACGATCCGACGCAGATTGGGAATTTGCGCTGGGACGAAAATCAGTATAAACAGGCTGTGACTGCACTCGACAAGCATGGAATTCAGGTGTTTACCCATGCCATCGGCGACCGGGCGGTGCGGTTGGCGCTGGATGCTTATGAGGACGCCGCCAAAGCAAATGGCACGCACGACATGCGGCACCGGATTGAACACATTGAAACGATAACGGCGCAGGATATTCCGAGGTTCGGCAAGCTGGGAGTGATTGCCAGTTACCAGCCTCTACACGCCGAGCCCAACGACGATACTTTGAAAGTTTGGACGCGCAACGCCGGGCCAGATCGGGCTAGCCGCGGATGGACTTGGCGGAGCGTCGCGAAATCGGGCGGGCATCTCGCGTTTGGCAGCGATTGGCCGGTGGTTACCTTGAATCCCTGGCACGGCGTGCAAAACGCCGTAACGCGTCAGACGCAGGAGGGCAAGCCCGAGGGCGGATGGCTTCCGGGCGAGCGTGTTTCCCTGGAGCAGGCGATTGAAGGGTATACGCTAGGAGCCGCGTTTGCAGGACATCGCGAAACGTCGGAGGGCTCGCTGGAGGAAGGCAAATTGGCGGATCTCATTATTCTGGATCAGGATTTGTTCAAGATTGCGCCGAGCGATATTCATAAGATCAATGTGTTGCTGACGATGGTTGGGGGCAAAGTCGTTTACGAGGCTCCTGCCTTCTCTTCTGCCGGGAGTTTGAAATGAAACGATGGTTCGCGTTACTTCCGCTGGTGGGCATTCTTGCGCTGAGTTCGTGTTCCAAGAGGACGCCCTCGCTGAATTTGCTGGTGTGGGAAGGATATGCCGATCCTTCTTTTGTAAAAGCGTTTGAGGAGCAGTGCGGCTGCAAGGTCTCGGCCTCCTACATGGGATCGAGCGACGAACTGGTAGCAAAGCTTCGTGGCGGAAGTGCGTCGAATTATGATGTGATTTCCCCATCGAGCGATGTGGCGACGATGATTGCCACCACCGGGTTGGCGGCGCCGCTGGATTTGACGAAGCTTCCGTCATACGCTCAGCTTGCACCGAAGCTGACTTCCCTTCCACTGGTGCGCACAAACGGTCAGGTGTATGGCGTGCCGTTTATGTGGGGACCGGATCCTCTGATCTATGACACGACCGTATTTGCGGTACCCCCGGAGAGCTGGAAGGTGCTGTGGGATACGAAGTATAAGGGCAAAATCTCGGTTTGGGACGATCTTTCGACGGTATACATGGCGGCGCAGGTGCTGGGGTATGACAAGCCGAACCCTGACCGGCTTTACAACTTAACTGACGAGCAACTGGATGTGGTGAAGAAGAAATTGCTGGAGTTGAAACCAAACGTACGCAAGTTGTGGTCTACGGGCGGCGAGCTTACGAACCTGTTCCAGAATCATGAAGTAGTGGCGGCGATGGGCTGGCCGCTGATGACAAATCAGCTGCGAAAGTCTGGCTTCCCCGCGGGAGAAACCATTCCGCAGGAAAACACGACGGGGTGGATTGATCATCTAATGATTACGTCCGTCAGTGAGAACAAGGAACTGGCCCAAAAATTTCTGGAATTCATGATTCAAGCGCAGACGCAGAAGAAGGTTGCGGACGTTACCGGATATACGCCGGCGAATCCACAAGCAGCGCAGTTTATGAGCGAAGATCAGAAGAAGAGCCTTCATTTGGACGATGTGGACAACTACCAGAAGCGGCTCTACTTTTGGCAGAATGTGCCGCGGCGCGCGAAGTACAACGAGATTTGGAATGAAGTGAAGGCGGCGCAATAGCAGATCGTACCGGCCCGGCGAGTATTGATGGCATCCCTGCTTTCCATTCGGAACATCGCCAAGACATTCGGCAAGACGCACGTGCTGCGTGACATTTCCCTGGAAGTGGCGGAGGGCGAATTCCTCACCATTCTGGGCGAATCGGGCTCCGGCAAGACTACCCTTCTGCGTATTATTGCCGGGTTTGAACAAGCCACCTCCGGCGAGCTTTGGATGGGCGGCGAGCGACCCGAAGACACGCGATTAGACGCTCTCCCTCCTTATAAGCGCCCCGTGAATACAGTATTCCAGCATTACGCGCTCTTCCCTCACCTGACGATTGGTGACAATGTGGCATATGGCCTGCGCATCGCCGGAGTTTCCAAAGAAGAAACCGCAACGCGAGTCAACGAGGCGCTGGCGATGGTGAAGATGACTGCGCATGCCGAGAAGAAGCCATCGAAGATTTCCGGCGGCCAGCAACAGCGGGTGGCATTGGCCCGGGCACTGGTGAATCGTCCAAAGCTGCTGTTATTGGATGAACCGCTTTCGGCCCTGGACGCCAATTTGCGGCGGCAGATGCAGATTGAACTCAAAACGCTGCAACGCGAAGTAGGGATCGCGTTCGTCTTTGTTACGCACGATCAGGAAGAGGCGATGGTGATGTCGGACCGGATCGCACTGCTAAAAGGCGGATGCCTGGAGCAGATTGCGACGCCACGGGAAATCTATAGCCGTCCGGCGACTTCCTATGTGGCGCAGTTCATCGGGCATACGAACCTGTTGCGCGGGAATGTGGAGCACGGCGTGGCGCGATGCGGGTCGCTGAGGTGGCCCGTGCAGGCTGCGGATGGGCCGGCGGCGTTCTCGGTGCGCCCGGAAAATGTTCGCTTGGCTTCAGGTGCCTCCGCCGGTGCAGTGCAGTTCGAGGGGCGCGTGCGGCATCGGGCATTCCATGGGGCGACGGAGATGGTGCGGGTAGAGTGCGCCGATGGGCTGGTGTTCGTTATTCGCTTGACCGGCACGGGCGGCGCCAAGATGGGCGATGTTGTGATGTTGGAATTTTCTCCCCAGGATGCGGTTGCGGTCGATGACGCGGAGGCAGCGTAGCCAGTGTTCTCGCGCGCTTACAAACTTGCAGTGACGATTCCACCCCTGGCGTGGGTCACCCTGTTTCTGCTGGTGCCCTACCTCTTGATGTTTTGCTACAGCTTTTGGGCTGTAGCCTCGGGGAATGTGGTTCACCAGTGGAATCTGGGCAACTATCATGATCTCCTCGCGAAAGATGTTTACCGCGACACGCTGTTGCGGTCGTTGTGGATTGCAACGCGGGTGACGATCTTTGCGTTGCTGCTGGGGTATCCGCTGGCGTATTTTCTGTCGTTCTATGCCGGGACACGTAAGGATCTGCTGTATCAGTTGGTGATCATTCCGTTGTGGGTGAGCTATCTGGTGCGCGCGTATGCATGGAAAACAATTCTGGGAACCGACGGCGTGCTCAATACTCTGTTGCAGTTTTTTCACATCACGCGGCATCCTGTGGATTCTCTTCTCTATAGTCCCTTCGCGGTGGTGCTGACGCTGACGCACATCTACACGCCGTTTGTGGTGCTGCCGATTTATGCGGCGATGGAGCATATTCCCCGGAATTTGGTGGAGGCGTCGCATGATCTTGGGGCGTCGCCGCTGCAGACGTTTTGGCGTGTGATCTTTCCGCTGTCCGCGCCCGGGATGATTGCCGGGGCGACGTTCGCATTTGTGTTGAGCCTGGGAGATTTTCTGGCGCCGCAACTGCTGGGGGGGCCGAGCGGGATCATGATTTCGAATATCGTGGTCAGCTTGTTTGGCGCGGCATACAACTGGCCGCTGGGCGCGGCGATTTCGTTTTGCATTTTGGTTCTGGTCGTTTCCCTGCTGGCACTGGCTGAGCGGTTGGAAAAGAAATGGAGTTACTCGTGAGCGCGGGTGGCGGGGCTGTCCAGAAGTCGCGCTGGCTGCCGCTTCACACGGCGGCTGTGTACGCGTTTCTGTATTTACCCATCGCCACGCTGATTGTGTACTCCTTCAACGGCGCGGGCGTGGGCGGGTTTCCGCCGCGAGATTTCACCCTGAATTGGTACCGGATTTTGCTGCAAGATGACGCGATTTTGGTTTCCGTGCAGAATAGTTTGATTGTTGCGGTGGCGGCGGTTGGAATTGCTTTAGGATTCGGTATCCCGGCGGCGCTGGCATTGGACCGGGCGGATTTTCCCGGCAAAGCAGTATTTCGGCGGTTGGTGCTGCTGCCGCTGATTTTGCCGGGAATTATTACCGGGCTTTCCATTTTGATGCTAGTAAATGTGGCGCAAGTGAAATTAAGTCTGGCGACAATCATTCTCGGCCATGGGACGGCGTTGATTTCGGTGGCGACGACCGAAGTCTTTGCCGGCTTGCAAAAGCTGGACCGGGCGCAGGAAGAGGCGTCGCTCGATTTGGGCGCGAACTATTGGCAGACATTCTGGCGGGTCACGCTGCCGAATCTGAAACTGCCGATTATCGGTGCCGCGCTGCTGATTTTTACGCTTTCCATGGATGAAATTGCTGTGAGCTTCTTCTTGATCGGTCGTGACAACACGTTGCCGTTGGAAATCTGGGGACGTCTGCGGCGGGGGATTACGCCGGAGATTAACGCGATTTCGACGGTGTTGTTTGTGTTCTCGCTGGTTGCGATCGTTGGTTGGTACCGGCTACGGGCTGGGTCGGAAGGAAGGCAGAAATCCGGAGCAATGCTTATCGAGACCGCCTGAACCTACGAAATAACTTCATCGTCCTCGATAAAGCAGCTAAGGTCGTGCGGCACCACATAACTTTCGTAGCATTTCACGCACATCCAGCGATCGCCGGGGTCGCAGAATCCAAAGACCCCAGCATCGATGTGGCTTTTGCACAACTCGCAGTGTTCGTGATCCCACACAGACGGAACTACCCGCGACTCAGCACCCAAATCACTCGCCGGATAGTACCTGCTCACGCCTCTTTCGTTCTGCGCAGGGGAGAGTTTTGTCCAGGTCTTGACCTCGCTGCCGTCTACGATCGATGCGTTTTCTGCTTCAAACTCTTCGGCAATCGCATCAAGACTGTGAAACTGTTTCTTTTGCCATCCCCAGCTTGGGTCACCGACCATCCATACGTTAAAGGCTCGCCAGTACGGGCTAAGGTAAGCAAGTCTCATCCCAAGGATCGCTGGTTCATGCTCCAGGTCGCAGGTAAGAGTCGCCTCGTTAGTCTCCCGTGCAAGCGATTTCAGACTTGCGCATAGGCTCCCCCGTGCGCCGAACAGGAGCCAAAACCAATTCGGAGAAATATTCTTGATGGCACGGTCAAAGATTCCGTCAATCTCAAACTGCGTATACCCGTCGTCAGAAGTTGCGCCTCTGCGCACGGCGGTGACCAGGAACTTGGGAAAATCCTCGATGGTCTTAAGCTTTTTCATATCCGGATCGGCCACGAAAACCCCTGCGCTCGGGCAAGGTGGCGCAAAGCCATCAGCAGGACGCTCGGCTCGTCATCTTCTTCTAATGCGGCCTTCAAATACTCCGCGGCGAAATGGCCGTCTTCGCGGAGCCGACGAACCATGGCCTCGTCGTGGATGACGCTGGATTTACATTTCACCAGATTCTTCGAAACCATAGAAGACCAACCTTACATAAGAATCATATCGAAAAACCTGGAAAGATATGTTCTTGGACGGCCGACGGCGGCCGTCCCCACGCGATCCAAGGCTCATCTGCCTATCCTCCGCTAGGCCGCGCATAGTAAACTAGACCCTGTAGAAGTTCAGCCTATCCGCTATTCTTCCGCTGCACTCTTGAGAGGAACCCAACACTTTGAGTTTGAACATTAGGAATATTGCCATTATCGCGCACGTCGACCACGGCAAAACCACGCTGGTGGACGCCATGCTGCGCCAGAGCGGGACCTTTCGCTCGAATGAGGCGGTTGTGGACCGCGTCATGGATTCGAATGAGCTTGAAAAAGAGCGTGGAATTACGATTCTGGCCAAGAACACGGCTGTGTTTTACCACGGCGTTAAAATCAACATTGTGGATACGCCGGGCCACAGCGATTTTGGCGGAGAAGTGGAACGGGCGTTGAAGATGGTGGATGGCGTCATGCTGTTGGTAGACGCTAGCGAAGGCCCATTGCCGCAGACGCGCTACGTTTTGACGAAGGCGCTGGAAGCGGGGATGCCCGTCATTGTAGTGGTCAACAAGATTGACCGTCCCGATGCGCGGGCTCAGGAAGTTTTGAATGAGGTCTATGACCTCTTTATCGACCTCGACGCGAAAGAAGAGCAGCTGGATTTTCCCGTGCTCTATACCAATGCTAAGGCGGGCACGGCATCGACCGACCGTGAGACGCAGGGGCCGAATCTTGAGCCGCTGTTTGACGCGATTGTAAAGACGATTGAGCCTCCGAAGGGAGATGCTGCCGGGCCCTTGCAGATCTTGGTAGCGAATTTGGATTACAGCGACTACCTCGGACGCCTGGCGATTGCGCGCGTTTTCAACGGCACGATGAAGACGGGCGAGGAAGTTGTGATTGCGAAGCTGGACGGGTCGCTGCACAAAACAAAAATTACGAAGTTGTTTTCGTTCTCAGGACTGAAGCGCACGGATTGCACGGAAACGGAACTGGGCGACATTATTGCGGTGGCGGGCGTGGAAGGCATCACGATCGGCGAGACCATCACAGATGTAGCGAATCCCGCGCCGCTGCCGCCCATTGTCATCGACGAACCTACCATCGCCATGTTGTTTACCGTGAACACATCGCCCTTCGCCGGACGTGAAGGCCAATACGTGACCTCGCGGAATCTGCGCGATCGCCTGGCGAAGGAGCTGTTGACGAATGTGTCGCTGCGTGTGGAAGACACGGGCACCACCGACTCCTTCAAAGTCTTAGGCCGCGGCGAGCTGCAGCTCTCGATTCTCCTGGAAATGATGCGTCGCGAGGGCTTTGAGCTGATGGTGGGCAAGCCCGAAATCGTGACCAAGCGGGTGGACGGCAAGCTGATGGAGCCGGTGGAAATGCTGACCATCGACGTGCCCGAGGAATTCGTTGGCGTCGTCATGGAGCAACTGGGCGCTCGCAAGAGCACCGTGGTCAACATGCACAACCATGGCTACGGACGCGTGCGTATCGAGTTTCGCGTGCCCAGTCGCAGCTTGATCGGACTTCGCAGCCAACTGCTCACCGACACACGCGGCACCATCGTCATGAATGCATTGTTCGACGGTTATATCGAGTGGCAGGGCGACATTCCGCACCGGCTCACCGGCGCCCTGATTTCCGACCGTGACGGGGTTTCCACGGCTTACGCTCTTTGGGGTTTGCAGGAGCGGGGCGAGCTTTTCTGCGGCCCAGGGGTTGAGCTTTACGAGGGCATGATCGTCGGAGAAAATGCGAAGGACAACGATCTCGACGTCAACGCCGTACGCGAGAAGAAGCTGACCAACATGCGCTCCTCATCGGCGGATGAGGCGTTGAGACTCGTTCCGTTCAAGCATCTAAATCTGGAACAAGCCATCGAATTCATCACCGACGACGAATTCGTCGAAGTAACGCCAAAGTCCCTGCGTCTGCGCAAGAAAGTGTTGCAGTCGAACAAACGCAAGCGGGGACCTGCGGTGGTCGAAGCCTAGTCCCAATGGCCAAACCCGCAACAGCTGCGAA
>WNFL01390683.1_pt8 | contig 10611 bp, 12 predicted proteins | sample 5400361 | NCBI WGS metagenome assembly WNFL01 (sample SAMN13153351, study PRJNA577476) | soil metagenome | isolation source: 40 cm soil on Douglas fir-dominated hillslope | place: USA:California | collected 2013-09-17 | reverse complement strand
CAGGTTGGCCCACACCTGGTTCAGCTCGCCGCCGAAGCCTTCGACCGCGGGCACGTCGGGGCCGGCCTGGACCGTCACGGTCACGGACTTGGCGCGCGCCTTTGCCCCCAGCATGGTCATCGTGTCGGCGAGGCCCTGGCCGATCACCACCGGCTTGCGGATGCCGGTCTGGTCCATGTAGGTGAATCCCTTGATCGCCGCCACCAGGGAGTGCACCCGCTCCGCCGCGGTCTCGACCTCCGCCGCCAGACGGCGCGCCCGGTGTCCGGCTCCGATCGAGCGCAGCGCGAACTCGAGCGGTTCCGGCTCGACCACGGAGGCGAGCGCGTCGAGGTTCGCGACCGTGAGCGGCGACTCGACCAGCGCCTCGGCGATGTCCTCGGGCAGTCGATGCTGCCTCAGCCAGTCGCCCACCGCCTCGTCGCGGTCGGCCCGCTCCAGCGGGGTCAGGGACGACTGCGATCCGGAGACGCTGCACTGGGCGCGCAATTGCGAGATCGCGGTGAGCTGCTTCGCGGTGAGCCGCATCGAGCCCAGGGCCAGGGCGGACGCTTCCACCTCGAACAGCCGCGCCGCAAGCTCCTTGGCGCTGCGGGCGACCGCGGAGGCCGGGTTGTTGAGCTCGTGGGCGAGCCCGGCGGCGAGACGCCCGAGCGGGCGCATTTTCTCGTCCTGGAAGTCGCTCTTGGTGAAGCGCCGCGCGCGGTCGAGCATGACGTGGACGAAGATCGCGGTCAGCTCGTGGCAGCGGCTCGCCATCTCCTTGAAGCAGTCGCGGTGGATCGCGAGCAGCTCACAGGTCTCCTCGGCGGTGGTGATCCCCGGCGGGGCGGTGAGGCGCGAATACGGCAGCAGGCCGCTCACGTCACCGGCGCGCCACTCCAGCACCTTGCGCGCCCCGGTTCCGCGGTCGACGCGGATCGCGAGGTGACCGCTGAGCACCACGTACAGCTCTTCCATGGGCGTGGCCTTGGTCCCGACCACCTCGCCCGCGGGGATCTGCCTCAAGGTTCCGCGGGACGCCAGCCACTCGAGCTGCTCGAGGGGGGCGCTCCCGACCGTGCGGTGCGAGGCCAGGCGCTCGACCAGATCCGCGTGGGTCACGTGGGTGTCCTTTCGGCAGGGGTACGGCTCCATCCAGGCCGCGGCGAGCGTGCGATCGGCCACCTGTGGCATCGTGGCGGGCAAAGAGTCATAGCGCAGGCCGCGGTCCGGCGCCAGCCCTGGAGCCCGGCGCGGCACCGCAACCCCGAGGAGGGTGGATGGAGGAGATCAGGATACGCCCGGCCCGGGCGTCGGACGAGGCGGCCCTCGGCCGCTNGGCGGTGCGCTGATGCGGCTGCACCACCAGTTCGACCCGGAACGGTTCATCACCATCGAGAACCCGGAGGCGGGGTATGGCCGCTTCCTGGTCTCCCAGATCGGCGAGGACGACACCGTGGTGCTGGTCGCGGAACGCCGGGACGAGGTCGTGGGCTACGTGTTCGCCGCGCTCGAGCCGATGAGCTGGAAGGAGCTGCGGGCGGCGTGCGGCTTCATCCACGACGTGTTCGTGGACGAGCGCGCGCGGAGCGGCGGCGTCGGCGCGCAGCTGGTCACCGCGGCCGCGGACTGGCTGCGGTCCCGCGGAGCGCCCCGGGTGGTGCTGCAGAGCGCGGCGAAGAACGCCACCGCCCAGCGTCTGTTCGAGCGGCTCGGCTTCCGCCACACCATGGTGGAGATGACGCTCGAGCTGGCCGCCGCCGGCCGGAAGCGATAGCGCTAGGGAGTCCGGGGAGTGTGCACGTACACCCAGGCCCGCCGGCCGGAGGCGAGCGAGACCGCGGTGCGCCGGTAGGCGAAGGCCGCTTCGTACGTGTCCACCCGCTCGAGCTCGGCGTCGGTGACCTCGAACACCCTGCCGGCGACGCGGTGCTGCTCCCTCCCGGTGAATCTCGCATCGGCGTGGTGAGTCGTTCCCGTGGAGGCCACCACCGCCGGATCCTCGATCGGCACCCGCGCGGGCTCGTAGCCGGGGAGCTGGTCCGCTTCCCCGTGGAGACGCCGGCCGAAGGTCGAGAGCTGCACGTCCTCGCGCTGCAGCGTGCCGTAGGAGAAGAGGAATGGCATCGCGCCGGTCCCTCTCCCTCACCCGAACTGCGGCCCGGTCCCCGCGCAGATCGAGCGGGCGGTGCCGATGTCGCTGCGCGGGCCGTGGAACATCCGCGTCAGGCCGCGTCTCAAGGTAAGGCCCCGCTCCGCGAGCGAAGCGGCGGCCAGCCACCCTCCCGCGTGCCGGTCGAGGCTCACGTCCTCTCCCGCAAATCGCGCGAGCATCGCGTCGAGGAGCCGCAGTGCCCCCTCGGCGCTGGTCGCGATCAGGGGTCCGATGTAGGCCGAGGTGCGGTTTCGCCGCGCGAGCGCGTAGCCCAGCGGAGCCCCCGACTCCGCTCCCTCCACGATCGGCTCACCCACGCCCTCGGTCACCAGCAGGTCGAGGAGGCGGGAACGGTCCACGCCGTAGGCGGCGCGGTCGAGAGACTCCAGGGCGCGACGCGCGGCCTGCCCCCGGTCCGCCGGCGCCGGGGCCGATCGTGGAACCGCCGCCCCCTGCCAGCGCTCCATCTCGACCTCGGCGACGAACCCCAGCGACTCGTACAGCGGGCGTCCGGCGGGCGTCGCATCCAGCTTCACGGTCGCGATTCCCCGATCGTGCAGGTGATCGAGCGCCCGCCCCATCAGCGCGGCCCCGATGCCCTGCCTCCGATACTCGGGGTGGACGATCATCATGCCGATCCAGGCCAGCGCGCGGCCGTAGGTCGTGGTCGTGACCGTGCCGATCCGCCGCTCCCCGTCCCGCGCCGCGAAGCACCCGTCGGGCTCGAGCCGGATCATGCGGCTCCAATCCGCCGCGGTCTGATTCCACCCCTCGCCCCCGCTGAGCGCCAGGGCGGCCTCGAGGTCGTCGAGGCCAAGCGTCCCGATCGTCACCCGTGGGCACCCGCCACACGGGTCGAGCCGACATGCATCGGGCGCCTGCCGGGATCGCGCACGGCTAGCGGGCCGCGGCGAAGATGCGCCCGGTGTTCTCCTCGGAGAAGAATTCCGCCGGCGAGGTCACGCCCGCGACCATCCGGGCGAATCCGTTCATCGCCTCCGGGTTGCCGTGCACCGCCTGCAGGAGCTGCAGCATCTGCGGCGGAGGCGGCGCCATGCTGGCGAGCTGGCAGGTGAACTCGTAGATCGGCAGGACGTGCGCGTCGCGCGTGGATCGGTACGTCTCCATCGCGACATCGAAGGGGGTGTCCCCGGTGAACGTCGCGTCGAGCGCGCGGACGCAGAGCTCGGCGTCCCGGAAGGCATCCGAGATGCCCTGGGCGGTGATGAAGTCCTTGTTGTATCCGGCGTCGCCCACCAGCGCCCACCCCGGCCCGTAGGGCTTGCGGAAGTAGTTGGGGACCGGCATGCCGACGAAGCGTTCCTCCCGACGGGCAGCGCGGATCCGCTCCGCGAACGCCGGCGCACGATCGAACGCCCGCAGGTAGTGTCCTTCGATGTCGTCGCGGTTCGCCTCGAACTGCGCGACCGGCCACCCCACCACCACCAGCGCCAGGTCGTCGTTGGTGGGCCACGCCGCCCAGTTCCGGTCTCCGCGGTCGTAGGTCTCGAACCGGCCCTCCATCGGCATCCCGCTCCAATAGGTGTAGTAGGCCGCCAGCAGCGGTGGTTTCTCGTGGTAGGCCTCGGGGCCCACCGCGGCCGAGACCAGGGAGCGGAGCCCATCGGCCCCGACCACCACGCGGGCGCGCTCGGTCACCGAGGGGCCGCCCTTGGAGCCGCCGCGAATCCCGGTCACGCGTCCGTTCTCGCTCACCACCTCTTCGACCGTGAACCCTTCCCGCACCTCCGCACCCGCCGCCGCGGCCGCCTCCACCAGCAGCTTGTCCAGCACGGTGCGCCGCGGGGCATAGCCCACGCGGGACTCCTCGGTGCCCGGAGAGCCCTCGAGGGTGAAGGGCCCGAAATCGAACGCGTAGGTGTGGATCGGCGGGCAGCCGGTCGCCACCACCGCGTCGAGCAGCCCCCATCGCTTCAATGCGGACACGCCCGGCGGATGAACGAGGTGAGTCGAGATCGTGTCGCTGGGGAACGTCGCGCGGTCGACGACGAGCACCTTGTACCCCTTGCGCGCGAGCAGCATCGCCGTCGGCGAGCCGGCGCAGCGCGCGCCCACCACGATCACGTCGTACGAGTCGTTGGCCATGTCGTCCTCCGGGTCGGGAATCCTGGGACGGTAACCCTAGGCCGATCCGGGAGCGTTGTCACCGCCCGATCGTCGACCTCAGGGATCGGTCGAGAGCCGCGACCAGATCTCGGCGTCCTCCCAGGTCTCCTGCTTGAGGTAGAGCGAGCGCAGGACGCCCTCCTTCTGGTAGCCGCAGCGCCGGGCCACGACCTTCGACGCCTCGTTGTCGAAGCGGATGATCAGCTCGAGCCGCCGCGCCTCGAGCTCGGAGAGCGCCCAGCTGGTGAGGCTCCCCAGCGCCGCGGTCGCCACCCCGCGCCGCGGGGGCGACGACGTAGCCGAGCTCCACGGTCTTCGCCTCGCGCTCGATCTTGGGCGCCACCGCGGTGCCGAGGAAGCTCCCACCGGCGTCGAGGATGGCGAACGCCTCGCGCGTCCCGTCCCGGCGCCCGTTCAGGTAGCGGGTCAGCCAGGTGCGCGGGAAGTCGGCCGGCGGCGGATCCGGCACGCGCGTGAAGCGCAGGACGTCGGGGTCGATGATCATCCCGGCCAGCCCGGGCAGGTGCTCTTCGGTGAACGGCACGAGCCGGATGTCGGCCGGCATGGGCGTCATTTGAACACCAGGTGGGCGAAGGTGGACTCCAGATCCCAGTAGATGATGGCGATGGCGAAGAGATCGAAGGCCGCGTGGGCGACCATCGGCATCCACAGTGCTCCGAGACGGAGATAGAGCACACCGAAGACCAGCCCGGTGAACAGGGCCTGCTCGGCGCCTGCCAGCCCCTGTTCACGGTAGTGCAGCGCTGCGAAGTAGACCGAGGTGAACAGCAGCGTCGCGATCCGGGCTCCGGTGCCCCGCCCCCACAGCGTGCCGAGGCGCTCGAAGAGGAACCCACGGAAGATCGTCTCCTCGGCGAAGCCGCCGATGACGATCACTTCGAGCGCCAACCCGGACGCCGCCGGAGCATTGCCGATCAGGTGATGGTAGGCGGGGTTCATCGGGGGCGCGCCGAGCAGCGGCATCACCAGGGACTTCATCACCAGCTTGAGCGCGACCCCGAGCAGCACGCCGCCGACGATCACGAAGGCCCAGCCCTTCGGGCGCGCGAATCCGATCGTGCTCCACCCGGTACGCGAGCGCCACGCCCACATCAGGACCAGGCCCGCGGCGAGCGCGGGCAGCACCAGCTGGGTGCCGAGCACCACCAGGATCGCGAGGATCCCGATCGGCCCGAAGCCGCGCAGCGCGGTGGCGGAGGGATCGTTGGAGACCGGCGTGGATCCGGACCCCACCGCCGGCGTCTCGTTCATCTCCCCTACGCGGTCGAGGGCCCGAATCGCTGCTGGGCTCGCAGCCGCGCCTTGGCCGCCTCGGCCTCGCGGTCCTTCGCGGGAGCCGAGGTCGTCAGGCTGTCGAGCAGCCGGCGTGCGGCCCGCGCGACGTCGTCCACCGCGCGATCGAAGGCTTCCTCGTTCGACGACGACGGCTTGGTGTACCCGCTGATCTTGCGCACGAACTGCAGAGACGCCGCGCGCACCTCGTCGTCGGTGGCGATCGGATCGAAATTGAACAGCGGCTTGATGCTCCTGCACATCGGACTACTCCTTCGCGCCCGCCAGCTTCAACAGGCGCTGATACTGGGCTTCATCGAACGGCATCACCGACAGCCGCGGCAGCCGCGCCAGCTCCGTCCCCTTGAGCACCGCGTCCGCCTTCACCTGCGCGAGCGTCACCGGGCCCGGCAGCAGGCGATCGGCGGCGAGCTGCACCACCAGGCGCTTCGGGTCCCCCAGCTTCGGATCGGGATAGGGATCGGAGGCCGCGACCGCGAGTCCGACCGCCTGCTTCTCGTCCCCGGTGTGGTAGACGACCACCGTGTCGCCCTTGCGGATGGTGGCGAGGTGCTTCAGGGCCACCGGATTCGACACCCCGTCCCAGACCGTGCGCTTGTCGCGCTGCAGGTTCGCGAACGAGTAGGTCGAGGGCTCGGTCTTCACCAGGAAACGCGCCATGGCGGGAGCATAGGCGACCTCCGGCGGGAAACGCGAACGGCCGCCCGGGGGACCGGGCGGCCGGGTCGCGGCTCCGTGCGTCGCTGGAGGGGCATTGAGTCCCGCGGCGCCCCTCCCACCCCTGAGTCCGAGGGATTCGGCGAACCAGGAACGGCTAGCGGCGCGCCACTTCCAGCAGGCGGCAGAAGGCGTTCGCCAGCTTCATCTGCTTCGGGCTGCGGCAGTCGGGCTCGAACAGGCGCGGGCTCCCCACCACGATGCACACGCACTGCGCGCGCGAGGTCGCGACGTTGAGGCGGTTGGGGTTGTAGAGGAACTCCATGCCGCGCGGCGCGTCCTCGGGCGTCGAGCTGGTGAGCGAGTAGATCACCACCGGCGCCTCCTGCCCCTGGAAGCGGTCGACGGTGCCGACCCGCGCGCCAGCGGGCAGGCGCGCAATCAGGTCGCCGACCTGCGCGTTGTAGGGCGCGATCACCAGGATGTCGTCAAGCGCGAGAGCGTGGGTCGCGCCCCTCCGGTCGCGCCAGCACGCGTCGCCGGCGAGCAGGCCCTCGATCAACGCGGCGATCGCGTCCACCTCCTCACGGCACGCGTTTTGTCGGGCGTCATGCTCGGCTGGAACGAACCACAGGCCTGCGCCGTCGAAGCGACCTGTGCCTCCAAGTCCCTGGAGCCCGAGCGTGGGATGCGCCCGAAGCCTGCCTTCGTAGAACAGCTCGGAGGTGAAGGCGCAGATCTCGGGCGGGAGTCTCCAGGTCTCCTCGAGGAACAGCCCCCGCTCGGGATCGATCGTCATGCGGCCCTGGAGCACGTGATCGAGCGCGGACACCGCCGTGCCCTCCGGGTGCGCGCTCTGGATCGGCTGCTCGAGCTGGCGCGGGTCGCCGAGCAGGACCAGGCTGGCCGCCGCGGGGGCGATGGCGAGCACGCCGGCGAGCGACATCTGTCCGGCCTCGTCGACGAACAGCACGTCCACCGACTTGGAGAACTGCTCTCGCGCCCACAACCACGAGGTTCCACCCACCACCTGCGCTTGGTGCCGCTGGAGGGCCCCGAGGGCCTCGTCGTTGGTGGAGGCGATCCGGACGTCGGCGTGGGCGTCGTCCGGGTCGGTGATCTTCTGGAGGCAGGCGACGTCGAGCGACTCGCTCGCCGCAGCTTCGAGCACGCCGGTGATCAGGTGGGCCACCACCTTGTGGCTGGTCGCGCAGATCCCGATCCGCTTTCCGGCCCGCACCAGGTCGCAGATCATGCGCGCGCCGGTGAAGGTCTTGCCCGAGCCGGGCGGTCCCTGGATCGCGAGCACGCCATGGTCGAGCTCGAGCGCGATCCGGCGCGCGGCGAGGACACCGCCCTCGCCGCTGCGCTCGAGCACTCCCGCCGTGCCGCCTGGGCGCCGCGGCTTCAGGCCGAGCAGCAGGTCCCGCGCCGCCCGATAGTCACCGTCGGCGTCGATCCCGTGGTCGGCGACCCAGGTCCCCAGGCGCAGCAGCGACTCCCACTGCTCATCCGCCTTGTAGGCCCTGTGGGCGAAGACCGCCGATGGATGCAGGTCGGCGCATGCGCCGCGTTTCTTGACGTCGATCGTACGGGCCGCGAGATCGATCGCGACCACGTCTCCGAACTCGCAGTCGGCGGGGAGCGGCAGCTTGAGCTTGCTCTTCCGCCGGACGCTGGTGTCCTGGAGCGGAAACCGATAGCGATCGACCGGCGTCCTCCCTTGCGCGGGCCGCCGATCGACGAACTCCAGCCCCGCGAGCCCGGCCGTCTCCTCGAGCAGGTCGGCGTCCGACGGCTCGATCAGCCGGTAGTACTCCCACCAGTCCGCCTTGTCCTCGCGCCGGTGGAACTCGAGCATGTTCGCCAGCAGCCAGGTCGCCTGCTGCTCCGGGGATCGCACCAGAGGATCCTCGGGGATGCCCTCCAGCAGACGCGCCGCCAGCGCCTGCGCGCGGCGCTCGCGGTCGTCGATCTCCGGTCGCGGGTCGCCTGAGGTCCACACCGGACGCTCGATCTCGGCGCCCTCCGCCACCGCCTGCTCCCGCAGACGTTCGAGCCAGTCGCGTAGCGCGAGCGTCGAGACGCAGTCGTCGCGGTTGTAGGCCTCGACCTGCCGGCCGTTCTCGTCGTCGGGCGCCACCGGTGCCCCCAGCTCGAGGCTGCGCTGGATCACCCGCAGCGCGGCGTTCGCGGGCTCGAGCGGCTGCTCGCGTTCGAAGCCGTAGAGCGGCTCCAGCTTCTTGATCGAGTACTCCTCGACGCTCGCGCGCAGCGCCTGCTTGACGACCGCGTGCAGGTCGACGAAGCGGTTCGCCCGCAGCAGCCGGTCCACCTCGGCTGCGCGCGTCGCGTGGCGTCCCATCAGCCGCTTGATCGCGCCCGGCTCGTAGACGCCGTAGTGGTAGACGTGCATGTCCGGATCGGAGGCCCAGTGCTCGAGAATCGTATCGATCACGGCCTCGAACCCGCGTCGCTCGGCGGCGCGATCGAGCGCCCACCGGGCGTGATACCTCGGAGCGCCGACCTCGAGCGCCAGCGTCCCGGCCCGTGGGGGATCGACGACCACCCAGCCGAACAGGTACTCGAGCCCGCCCGCGTCGACGTAGGGATCGGCCTCGAGGTCGAGGAACAGATCCCCGCGCGAGGGCGCGGGCAGGCTGGCGAGGCCGAAGCCGGGCACGATCGGCAACAGCTCGTGACGGACGTCGCGTGCGCGGCGGCCCTCGAGCTGGATGCGCGCCTGCTCGCGCACGCGGCCGTAGCCTTCGCGCGCTCCGCGCGACGGCGTCCACGCGATCGGCAGCGGCTCGACCGCCAGCCGCGCCAGCGTCCCGATGGCGTGCGCGACGAGCTCGCGGCGCTGGAGTCGGGTGGCGCCGGCCACCAGGCTCAGGTGGTCGTCGTCGCGCTGGCGACGATCGCAACTCTTCCACCAGCGGCAGACCTCGCAGTGCGGAACCGGATCGGGATAGGTCGATTCCCGCGCGGGATCGGCATCCAGCGCGGCCTCGAGCTGCCTGCGCACCAGGCGGTAGTAGGCGAGGTAGTCGTCCAGGCGGTAGGTCTCGAGCGGAAAGTCCGGCCGGCGCGGGACCACGTGCACGCGCTCGGGCGCGATCTGCTGGATCTCCTGCAGCAGCTCGGCATAGAGGCAGAGCTGGAGGATGGCGCCGGCCTTGGTCTCCTGCGCGAGCTTCACGCTGGCGCGGCTGGCGGTCGAGCCGCTGCCGATCGCGTGGACGCCGTCGCGCGGAGCGCGCGAAGGCTACGGCCGCGTGCGCGAGCAGGCGCGCATCGCGGCGATCGCCTTCTCGATCGCGCCGCCGTCGTCGGATTCGTCGAGCCGGGTGATCGTCCGGCCCAGGCGCTCGAGGTGCACCAGGTACGCAGCCTCGTGCTCCAGCCCGCGCACCCGAAGGATCTCGGCGTCCGGCCGGTTCCAGTCCGGCTTCGCCGCGCGCCCCTCGGCGACCGCGCGGTCGAGCGTGGTGAGGTGCCGGCAGGCGAGATGGTTCGCCAGGTCGGTGGCGGAGAGCCGGAGCAGGTCGAGACTCTGCTTCACCGCGCCCTCCTCACGCGGTCGCGCCCTGCTCGCGGCACAGCTCGATCAGCCGGGCGGCGAGCCTGGGTCCGGTGCCCTCCTCCTCGTGCTTGAGGAAGACGTAGGCTTCGTTCCACGGCTGCTCGCCGATGCGACGCGCCCAGTCGCGCAGCTCGTCGTCGCTGAACTCCTCGCGACGCAGCCGCAGGTATCCCCAATCGGTGGTGGCGACCAGCGGCGCCGCCGGCTCCTCTCCGGTGTCGGCCACGCACAGCGCCGCCCCCTGACCGCGCAGGACCTCGAACACCTCGTCGTCCGCCTGCGCTCCGGCATCGCCTCGAAGAAGCCCTTCAGCCGTTCCAGGTCCTTCTTGAAGTTGGGCGGGAGCTGGAACAGCAGCGGCCCGAGGCGCGCACCAAGCGTCGAGGTGATGCGCACGAAGTAGCCGAGCGGCTCGGCGATCTCCTTGAGCCGAAGGTCGTGGGTGATGCGCTTCGACGCCTTGATGACGAATGTGAAGCTCTCCGGAACCTGCTCCGCCCAGCCGCTGAGGAGCTTCTCGGTCGGCATTCGATAGAAGGTGTTGTTGATCTCGACGGTGGGGAACCGGCTGGCGTAGTAGCCGAGCATGTCCTTGGCGGACATCTTTTCCGGATAGAAATGACCCTTCCACTCCGGATAGGAATAGCCGCTGGTCCCGGCCAGCACCCGCATGCTCACGCGCAGCCCTCCTCGATGGGAACTCCGGGCCGGAGCATAGCACCCTGCTTCGTGTTGGCCCTTGTTTCGCCCGCGGGTGGTGTGGCACCATTTTTCGGGCCGCTCCGACGTG
>WNFL01143768.1_pt1 | contig 10611 bp, 8 predicted proteins | sample 5400361 | NCBI WGS metagenome assembly WNFL01 (sample SAMN13153351, study PRJNA577476) | soil metagenome | isolation source: 40 cm soil on Douglas fir-dominated hillslope | place: USA:California | collected 2013-09-17 | reverse complement strand
AAACGCTCCACGTCCCGTTCATCGTCCACAACCCGCGCCTCTTTCCCGGGCGACAGACCGTCGACATGCTCACGAGCCACGTCGACATCCTGCCGACCATGCTCGGCCTCGCGGGCGCCGACCCGAACGCGCTCGCGCCGACCCTGACGCCGACGCACAGCGACGTGCGCCCGCTCGTCGGGCGCAACCTCGCCGCGCTCGTCACGGGGAGCGGCACGCCGGCCCGCGCGAGCGAGCCGATCTACTTCATGACCGACGACGAGCCCACGCGCGGCAGCTTCCAGGAGAACTTCACCGGCTTCACGTACACGTCGGTGCGGCAGCCGAGCCACGTGGAGACGGTCATCGCGAAGATCAACGGACAGACCTGGAAGTACTCGCGCTACTTCGACAACCCGAATTTCTGGAAGAAGCCGTGCCAGTCCGACGAGGTGCCGCGCCTCGAGGTCTTCGAAGAGGCCGACTTGTGCGACACGGTGACGAAGATTTTCCCGGTGCCCGACCAGTACGAGCTGTACAACCTCGACGCGGACCCCTACGAGTCCACGAACCTCGCGTACCCCACGAACCAGACGACGCAGAGCGAGGCGGTGCGAGTGACCATGCAGGCCATCCTCGAGCAGCAGCGCCAGCAGAAGCGCCTCGTTCCGCAGAGCGGTGAATCTCAGGATGTCCCCGCGTGCCCGGTGGCGGCGGCGTGATGACGATGCCGGCGCGCCGCGCTCTCACGGTCCTCGCCCTTCTGGGTCTCGTCTCCGCGACGGCGTCGACGGGTCACGCGGCGCCGCCTCCCGCGAAGGCGAAGACGACGCCGAACATCCTCTTCATCATGCTGGACGACGTCGGCATCGACCAGCTCCACGTCTTCAATCCGCTCGCGCCGGTCCACCCGAATACGCCCGTCCTCGACCAGGTCGCGGCCAAGGGCGTGAAGTTCACGAAGTTCCACACGATGCCCGAGTGCTCGCCGAGCCGGACGGCGTTCTTCACCGGCCGCTTTCCGATGCGCACCGGCGTCACCGCGGCGCTCCTTCCGGAGGACCTCCCCGCGGCGCAGATCTCGCCTTACGAGGTGACGACGCCGCAGGTGCTGGCGAAGGCCGGCTACACGAGCGCCATGCTCGGCAAGTGGCACCTCGGCGGTCCCGAGAACCCTCAGGGCGATCGGACGCCCACCGTGCTCGGGTGGGACTACTACAGCGGGAACCTGAGCGGCGGTCCTCCCGGGTTCGACCCGACAGTCGGCGGGCAGTACACCAAGGACACGACCACGTTCTCGTGCGGCTTCCCGACGGGCGTCGGCAAGGGCGCGTGCTGGCGCCAGGGCACGGACGGGAGCGCCAGCCTCGACACGAACGGCGGCGCCGGCTACACCGGTCCTGCGTGTGCGGCGCTCGGTGGGGTTCCGGCCGTGGACGCGAACGGTGCGCAACTCCCCTCGTGCCCCGGCTGCGCCGCTCCCGACTTCACGAAGACGAACGGCTACTACGCGTGGGAGCGCGTCACGAGCGACAAGAAGGGCTCGCGCCGCGACCTCGTGCGTCAGTACATGACGTACGCGCAGACGGACCAGGCGGTCGCGTGGATCGAGCAGCAGCAGACGAAGCCCGGCAAGCCGTGGATGGCGACGGTCAGCTACAACTCCGACCACATCCCCTATCAGCCGCCGCCGAACTCGATTGCGCCGTTCGGGTGCGTGCCGTCGGATCTCGTCCAGCAGCGCCTCCTGAGCGACCGGATGATCGAGGACATGGACCGGGAGATCGGACGCCTCTTCGTCGAGACCGGCCTCGCGCAGGCGGGTCCGGGCGGTGTCGTCGTCTACTCGCCGGAGACGACGAACACGATGGTCGTGATCGTCGGCGACAACGGCTCCTTCCTGCCGAGCGTGAAGTACCCGTACAACCCGCTGCGCTCGAAGGCCTCGGTTTACGAGACCGGCATCCTGGTGCCGCTGATCGTCGCCGGGCCGATGGTCGTGTGGCCGGGCCGGACGGTAGACGCGCTGACGAGCTGTGTCGACCTCTTCGAGCTCTTCGGCGAGATCGGCGGCGTGGACGTGCGGAAATCCGTGCCGACGGAGCACGTCCTCGACAGCCGCGGCATGCTGGCGTACGTGAAGGACCCCGCGCAAGGCGCCCTGCGCAGCCACGCCTTCTCGCAGCTCGGCGACGGCCTGAAGCCGCCGACCCTTCACATCTGGCCGTGCGTCCTCACCTTCGGCCAGAACATCTGCACCGACGTCCTGCTGACGACGGAGGATCTCTGCATCGCAGCCGGCGGCGAGTCGTGGGGCCCCGAAGGCGGGCACAAGGACGAGGACGGCAACCCGCTGACGTACGGCACGTGCTGCGCCGTGAGGGACGCCAACGAGTACGACCAGCTCACGGTGGTGCCGAAGCGCTCCTGGTCGATCCGGAACAACGCCGGCTACAAGCTGGTGCAGATCGAGACGCCCATCTGCGAGAGGGAGACCCCCGACGAGCTCTACAGCTACGAGCTCTACAAGCTGGGGCCGCTGCTCAGTCTCGACAACCCGCTCGGCATCGACAACCCCGACGACAACCTCCTGCCCGGCCCGCTGACCGGGGAGCAGCAGGCGAACTACGACGAGCTCACGGCGGCGCTCCAAGCGCAGATCACTTCCGAAGTGCCGTGCCCCGGCGACGGCAACCTCGACAAGCGCGTGGACGGGAAGGACCTCGCCGGCGTCCTCGCGAACCTCGGGCAGCCGAGCGTCTTCGACTTGAACGCCGATGGGACGACCGACGAGGCCGACCTCGCGATCGTCAAGGCCAACCTCGGGACGGACTGCCGCGCGGGTCACTGAGGTAGGCGATTGAGAAGAGGGAAGTCCGTCGTCGCCGCGCTCGCGCTTCTCGCCGCGGGGGCGGGCTGCGCGAGGCACGGAGGCGGCGGTACGGATCCGAAGCCGCCCGGGATGGTCTGGATCCCGGGCGGCGAGTTCACGATGGGCAGCGCCGCGAGCGAGCCGATGGCTCATCCGGACGAGGTCCCCGCGCACCGCGTGCGCGTCGACGGCTTCTACATGGACACGACCGAGGTCACGAACGCGCAGTTCACGGCCGAGCGCCCGCCCGCCGACGAGCTCGTGCCCGCATCGCTCGTCTTCACGCCGCCGCGCGCGCCCGTCCCGCTCGACGACGCGGCGCGCTGGTGGAGCTGGACGCGCGGTGCGTCCTGGCGCCACCCGCATGGTCCCGAGAGCAACCTGACCGGGAAGGACGATCACCCCGTCGTGCAGGTTTCGTGGGACGACGCGGTCGCCTACGCGAAGTGGTCGGGGAAGCGCCTGCCAACGGAGGCGGAGTGGGAGCTCGCCGCGCGCGGCGGGCTCGAAGGGAAGCGCTTCTTCTGGGGGGACGAGCCGGTGACGCCGAAGCGCGCGAACATCTTTCAGGGTCACTTCCCCGACACGAACGCGGCCGAGGACGGATACGAGACGACCTCTCCGGTGCGTGCGTTCGCGGCGAACGGATACGGCCTCTACGGAATGGCGGGCAACGTGTGGGAGTGGTGCGCCGACCTCTACCGCCCCGACACCTACAGGAAGGACGCGGAGAAAGGGCTCGTGGTGAACCCGACGGGTCCGGAGGCACGCGACGCGCGTGCAGCGCGGAGGCTCCTATCTCTGCGACGCCACCTACTGCTCGGGCTACCGCGTCGCCGCGAGGATGGCGACGACGCCCGATACCGGCCTCTCGCACGTCGGCTTCCGCTGTGTCGCGTCGAAGGATCCGCGCTGATGCGCCGTCAGCCGATCCAGGTCATCTCGCGGCCGGCCGTTACCGTCGTGCACAGCCCAATCCGAGATCCCATCGGAGGGTATTGACAACTTTTGTTGTCAATGCTGGAATCCCGGTGATGGACGTCGACGTCATCGAGGATCCGGCCGCGGCCGTCGTTGCCCTCGATCCCGTGCGCGCGCGCCTCCTGGCCGAGCTCGCGACCCCAGGCTCGGCGTCCACGCTCGCGCCGCGCGTCGGCCTCGCCCGCCAGAAAGTGAACTACCACCTGCGCCTCCTGGAGGCGCACGGCCTCGTGAAACAGGTCGAGGAGCGGCGCTGGGGCGGCCTGACCGAGCGCTTCGTGCAAGCGACCGCGAGGTCGTACGTCGTTTCGCCCTCGGCCATGGGCCACGCGGCGTGCGATCCCGGCAAGACGCGCGATCGCCTGTCCGCGCGCTACCTCGTCGCGCTGGCCGCCCGCCTCGTGCGCGAGGTGGCCGCGCTCGCGAGGAAGGCCGACGAGACGGGCAAGAGGCTGCCCACGCTCGCGCTCGACACCGAGATCCGGTTTCGCTGCGCCGCCGAGCGCGCAGCGTTCACCGAAGAGCTCACCGCCGCCGTCACGGACCTCGTCGCGCGCTACCACGACGCCTCGGCGCCGGCGGGGCGCTCGCACCGGCTCGTGGTGGCGGCTCATCCCATGCCGACCGAAAAGAAGAAAGAGGAGGCTCCATGTCCATCCTGAAGGAACCCGGAAAGCGGTCCATCCAGCTCGAGATCGAGGTGCCCGGCACGCCCGAGGAGGTGTGGCAGGCGATAGCGACCGGCAACGGCTTCACCGCGTGGTTCACGCGCGCCGAGATCGAGGAGCGCGAGGGCGGAGCCGTCGTCCACTACATGGGCGGCGGCGAGTCGACCGGCGTCGTGACCGGCTGGCAGCCGCCGCTCCGCTTCGCGTCCGAGGCCCCGAACTACATGCCCGGCGCGCCGGCTCTCGCGACCGAGATCCTCGTGGAGGCGCGCTCCGGCGGCACGTGCGTCGTGCGCCTGGTCAGCAGCCTCTTCACCGACGCTGCCGACTGGGACGGGCAGCTGGAGAGCCTGGAGTCCGGATGGCCGGCCTTCCTGCAGGTGCTGCGCGTCTACCTCGCCGGGTTCGCGGGGCAGCGCGCCGCGATGGCGGAGCTCGTGGGCATGGGGGAGGGACCGACGGACCGCGCCTTCACGGAGCTCAAGGAAGCGCTCGGTCTGTCCGGAGCCGCCGTTGGCAGCCGTGTGGAGGCACCGGCCGGGTCGCCGCCCTTCGCCGGAGTCGTGGAGCGCTCGGACTCGCACGCGGTCGTCGTGCGCATGGAGTCGCCCATCCAGGGCGCGGCGGTCCTCGGCGCAGTCGACTGTGGCGGTCCGGTGATGGCCTGGCTGAACCTCTACGTGTATGGAAGCAACGCGGAGCGCGACGTGGAAAGCGCCGCGGCACCCTGGCGCGCGTGGATGGCGCAACGGTATCCGGCGCCGGCCGTGCCCCAGTCGCCGGAGGCTGACGCCTCCGCCTGAACCGCGAGCGGAGAGCACCATCTCTGTGGCGTCACGGGCAGAAGATCTGCCGGAGATCAGAGCCGATGTCCCACGCCGGAACGGTATCCTGTCGAACCGCCCATGACACTTTCGCCAGGTACCCGTCTGGGCCCGTACGAGATCATCTCGCTCCTCGGCGCCGGCGGAATGGGCGAAGTCTTCCGTGCCCGCGATTCGCGCCTCGGCCGCGACGTGGCCGTCAAGGTCTTGCCCGAGCGCTTGTCCTCCGACACGGAGGCGCACGCACGGTTCGAGCGCGAGGCGCATGCGGTGGCCGCGCTCTCTCACCCGAACATCGTGGCGCTCCTCGACATCGGGAAGTCCGGCGAGACCGCGATTGTCGTGATGGAGCTCCTGAATGGGGAGACGCTCCGGGAGCGCCTCCACTCGGGCCCGCTGCCGGGCAGGAAGGCGGTCGAGACGGCGCGCGAGATCGCGATCGGCCTCGCGGCCGCGCACGAGCACGGGATCGTGCACCGTGACCTGAAGCCGGAGAACGTCTTCCTGACGCGCGACGGCCGCGTGAAGCTCCTCGACTCCGGTCTCGCGAAAGATCTGGTGCCGCTTGCGCCCGGCGCGACGAGCGCGCCGACGATCGCGCCGACGGAGCCCGGCACCGTGATGGGAACGGTCGGCTACATGTCGCCGGAGCAGGTGCGCGCCAAGACTCGAGGCGACCCGCCGATTGCGCGCGGCCCTCGGTCCGATCGGTGTCGTCACGTCCGTCGTGGCGCTTCTCCTCGCGGCCGTCTTCGCGACGCTCTCTTCAGATTCACTCGCGAACGGGAGGTCGAGGCCCGCCACGTGATGCGGCTCCAGATCGTGCCACCGAACGGAGTGCGGCTCACGTACGATTGGGGGCGCTCCTTCGCGCCACGTGATGCGGCTCCAGATCGTGCCACCGAACGGAGTGCGGCTCACGTACGATTGGGGGCGCTCCTTCGCGATCTCTCCGGACGGCACGAAGCTGGCGGGCGGGACACCCTTGACGCTCTGTGATGCGCCGGTCTTTCGCGGCGCCGTCTGGGCCACCGACAACTTCATCTACTACGTGCCGAGCATCTACTCGACGGTCTCACGAATTGCGGCCGACGGTGGAACGCCGCAGATCGTGACGAAGATCCGCGCGGCGGACGGCGAGCAGCAGCACCGGTGGCCCGAGGTGCTCCCGGACGCGAAGCACCTCCTTTACGTGATCGGGTCGGGCGGGGAGTGGGATGACGCCACGATCGTCGCGGAGCGGCTCCCCGTTTTCCACGAGACGCGCTCTCCTTGTTGAACCGGAATGCCGCGCGCGCCCGGCTGTCGATCGCGCTCGTCGCCTTCGCCGCGGTCGTCATCGCTGCCTACGTCTACGCGGGAATCGGTCTCGTCCGCTACGACGGGCTGAGGAAGGACCCCGGGTGGTATTTCACCACGGGTGCCGGCGGCTGGACCGTCCTCGCCGTCGACGCGAAGGGCCCAGCCGCGGGCAAGCTCGAGCCGGGCGATCGGATCGTGTCGATCGACGGCGATCGCGAGGCGGGCGACGGGCTCCTCTGGGCCGTGATGCGCCGCATCCCGCCCGGGATGCCGTACGTGGTCCGCGTCGCCGGACCCCGCGGCGAGCGCGACGAGGTGCTCACCGCCCGCCTCACGCCGGCGCCGGGGCGGAGCGCGCGGAATGTCGGGTTCTTCCTCTGCGGGCTCTCGTTCCTGACCGTCGCGGTCACGGTCCTCGCGCTTCGACCGCACGCGAGCATCGCGCGGCTCCTCGTCCTCGCGCTTCTTCTCGGCGCGTTCGCCATCCTCCGGCCGATCGTGGTCGCGCTCGAGCACCAGATGAACGGCGCCGTTCTCTGGTTCGCGACCCTGTTCGCGCCCTTGCTCCTCATGCCGGTCGGCTTCGCCTTCTATCACCGGTTTCCCGACGGCGAGCCGAAGTCGCGTCTCACCGTTCTCGCCGAGCGGATCCTGGCCGCGGTCGGGGTGCTCCTCTTCGTCGTGCTGGCGGCTCTCCTCTCGTTCCCGGCCCGCCCGTGGGTCTACAAGCTCTACGTCCCGTTCGAGAACGTGCGTCAGGCCTTCCTGAGCGGCGCCGTCCTCGCCGACTGCGCGATCCTGGCCCGCACGTATTTCACGGAGCGCGATGCGCAGACGAGGCGGCGAGTGAAATGGGCGGTCTACGGCTCGTTCCTCGGCCTCGTCCCTCTGGCCATCATCACGATGAGCCTGGTGTTCGAGCGGGCCGCGGTCGTGTCCGCCTGGCGCTGGACGGCGGCGATGCTCTTCGTCGCGTTGGTCCCCGTCTCCTTCGGCTACGCGGTCGTCAAGGAGCGGCTCTTCGACATCGACGTCGTCGTCCGGCGCGGCGTCCAGTACCTCCTCGCGAGGAACGCGCTTCGCGCCTTCGTCCTCGTCCCGCTCGCCGGGATCGCGTATGCGCTCTACCGGAACCGGCAGCTTCCGCTCTCGCGGATCGTCGTCGAGAACACCGGCTTCCTCTTCGTCCTCGCTCTCGCCGCCGTCGCCCTCCGCTTCCGGGGCGAGATCGCGGACACGATCGACCGCCGCTTCTTCCGCCAGGCGTACGACCGCGAGCGCGTGCTCGGCGGACTCGCGGATCGCATCCAGAGGCTCGACACCGAGACGCCCGGCACGCTCCCCGAGGTCGCCGGGCTCGTCCTCTCCGAGGTGGACGCGGTGCTCCACCCCGCGCACGCCTCCCTCCTCTTCCGCCCCGGCGAGTCGAGGTTCGACGGGTGCACGCTCCGCGACTCCCGCGAGTCCGCCGAGCTCCGCGAGCGCGGCTTCGAGAGCGTGGCCGCGTTGCGGGCGCGCGAGCTGCCCCGGCGATCGTTCGCAGCAGACGAGCTCGCGGGCGCGGACGGCGCGTGGCTGCGCGAGAACGCCGTGGACCTCGTGGTGCCCGTGACGTCGTCGGCCCGACGCCTCCACGGCTTCCTGCTCCTCGGCGCCCGGCTCTCGGAGACGCCCTATGCGGCGACGGACCGCCGTCTGCTGGAGGCGATCACCGACCAGGTCGCCGCCGCGTACCAGACGTTCCTCCTCCGCGAGCAGAAGGAGCGGCTGGCCGAGAAGGTGATCGAGCTCGAGGTCTCGGAGCGTCGCGCGCTGGTCGCGAACCGTGCCAAGAGCGCCTTCCTCGCCACGATGAGCCACGAGCTGCGGACGCCGCTGAACGCGGTGATCGGCTTCGCCGAGCTGATCGCGCGAAGCCGCACGATCGACGACGAGGACCGGCAGAGCCTGCGGATCATCCGGACCTCCGGCGAGCACCTCCTCGGCCTCATCAACGACGTCCTCTCGATCGCGAAGATCGAGGCCGGCAAGGTCGAGCTCGTCGCGCAGCCCTTCGACCTCGCGGCGCTGCTGGAGTCGGTGCGCGATCTCGTCAGGAACCGCGCCGAGGCGAAGCGCCTCACGATGCGCCTCGAGGTCGACGCCTCGCTGCCGCGCGTCGTCGTCGGCGACGAGGGGAGGCTCCGGCAGGTCCTCCTCAACCTCCTCGGCAACGCGGTGAAGTTCACGGCGAGCGGCGGCGTGACGCTGAGGGCGCGGTGGGACGCCGGCCGCGCGAGGATCGAGGTCGAGGACACGGGACGCGGCATCTCAGACCAGGAGCTCGGGACGCTCTTCGAGCCGTTCGTGCAGACGGAGAGCGGACGCGCGTCGAAGGAAGGCACCGGCCTCGGGCTCTACATCAGCCGCCAGGTCGCAAGGCTCATGGGCGGCGACATCGAGGTCTCGAGCCGGCCGGGCGCCGGCAGCACGTTCTCGGTCGACGCCGTGCTCGACGCCGCCGAGGACGTGCTCCCCGTGACCGCACCGGCCGAGGACCCGCTCCGCGTCGTGGGGCTCGAGCTCTCGCCGGCGGATCGCCGGCCGCGCCTCCTCGTGGTGGACGACGTCGAGGAGAACCGGCTCCTTCTCGCAAAGCTCCTGGTCTCGGTCGGCTTCGACGTGCGCGAAGCGCGAAACGGCGTGGAGGCGATCGAGGAGTGGCGCACGTGGCAGCCGGACCTCGTCTTCATGGACATGCGGATGCCGGTGATGGACGGGCGCGAGGCCACCCGCGCCATTCGCGGCCTGCCGAACGGCGCGCGGGCGAAGGTCGTCGCGCTCACGGCATCGGCGATGGAGCACGAGCGCGAGGAGATCCTCTCGTGCGGCGCCGACGACTTCGTGACGAAGCCCTACCGCGAAGGGACGATCTTCGAGACGCTCGAGCGGCAGCTCGGCTGCCGCTTTCGCCGCGAGGAACGCGCCACGGAGGCGGAGGAGACCGGCGCCGCCCGCGCCGCTGTGCTGACGAAGCGGCGCATCGCCGCGCTTCCGCCGGCCGCTCTCGAGGGGCTCTACGAGGCGCTTCTCAGGGGCGACTTCGACCGCGGCGCGGCGCTGGCGGAGCGCCTGCGCACGCACGACGACGCTCTCGGACGCGCGGTCCTCGCCGAGATCCGCGCATATCGCGCCGACGGCCTCCTCGCCCTCCTCGACCCGTCGGCGCGGGGCGGCGCCGCTTGACCGCGGCCGGCGATCGTGCCGACCATGTCTTGCAGTCGCCCATCCCTGTAGGCTTGGAGCATGTCCGCCCCGAACGTGCGCGCCGCCGAGGTCGTGCTTCCGTGCGAGGCGCTCGACGTCACGCAGGCGTTTTTCGCGGAGAGGCTCGGCTTCCGCGTCGACGCCGTCTTCCCGGCGGACGACCCGCGCCTCGCCGTGATGAGCGGGCACGGCGTGCGCATCCGCCTCGTGCGCGGCGCGGACGGCGCGCCGGGGCGCTCGCACCGGCTCGTCCCCGTCGAGGGCCGCCAGCGCGCGGCCAGAGGATCGGTCGCGGCTCACGCGGTCAGCGATGGGAAGCCCTCATTTGAGACACGTTCGCATCTCGTCCGCTCTACGGCCGTGGTGATGTTCCCCGTCTTTCCGGTCAGATCGAAGTGGGGAGGTAGAACTCAGGGTTCGCTCTCTCCAATACGACGACGCGCAGAACCGTCCAGTACGTAGATGTTTCCCCGATAACCCGCATGTGCTCTGCTGATTCAGTCGTCGGAGGACTTTACGCTGCTGCCGTGGCTCCTTGGCAGCCGGGTGATCGAAAAGGTGCCCGGAGTATGAAACTGCGATGGAATGGGAGCCCTCCCGTCCAATTGAATGAAGGTTGTGAAGGGAGCTTCAGGTGACGTCTGCGGAGTCTTATTTGCCGTCGGCGATGCGTTCTTGTCCATCGGGACCTCCGGCGCGGTACGAGCCGGCGTGGATATGATGACGGATTGCGGCCCGA
>WNFL01074139.1_pt2 | contig 10611 bp, 6 predicted proteins | sample 5400361 | NCBI WGS metagenome assembly WNFL01 (sample SAMN13153351, study PRJNA577476) | soil metagenome | isolation source: 40 cm soil on Douglas fir-dominated hillslope | place: USA:California | collected 2013-09-17 | reverse complement strand
GGTCGGCGACCAGCCCGCGGGCGGGGCGAAGTCCACGGTGTCGAAGGTGGGCGAGAACCCCATGTCTTGGATGCCGGTTGTGATCGGGTCGGGCGTGAGCATGAGGTCAATTGAGCCGTTCGAGCTGAAGTAGATGTCGGTGCGCGGATCGTCCCAGGCGCGTACGGCGTAGGCCGAGAAGTCCCATCCGCTCTGGCCCGGATGGGCCTCGAGGGCCTGCAGCACGGCGCCGGTGCCGGCCGGGCGCGGGGTGTCGTACACGTCCTGGTGGGACAGGTCGCTCTCGTTGCCCGCCCGGTCGAAGGCCGCGACGGCGTAGTAGCGCGTCACGCCGTTCGGGAGATCCTGGACGATGAAGGAGGTTCCGGCCGTGATCCCGACCGGGTCGTAGGGACAGCTGCTCCCGCTCGCGCACGGCGACGAGTAGATGCGATAGCCGGTGACGTCGGCCTCGGTATTGGCGAGCCAGTGAAGCGTCACCCGGCCGTCCCCGGTAACGCTGTAAAGGCCGCGAGGTGCCGCGGGGGGCGTCACGTCGCGCGGGTCGTCGATGCAGCCCGGGAGCAGCAGGACCGCGAGCAGGAGACCGGAGATCGGGCGGACCATGGCGTTTCCTCCTTCATGAATCGCTTTGGGGTGATGCCTGCGAATCATGAGAAGCGCAACCGCTGTGCCACGTCCAACCGGGCCGGTCCACGCCAGGGTCAAACCCGTAACGCGCTGCGGGGCAATGAGAAGCCCGCCCGCACGGGGCTGGCTATGTGCGGGCGGGCGGTGCAACTTCGATGCAGGTGTGAGGCTGTCGCTACACTTCCGAAAACAAGGGACACCGGTCGAACATCCGCGAAGAAAGCCGAGACATCCCCCAGTGTTGGCCTTTCACGCGCTGACCGGTGTCCTTACGTCGGCCTGCTGCCAAAACCTTCAACCCAGGTCGTGCGGCGGCTCTTCGCTAGTCGACGATGCGGAGCTGGATGAACTCAACCATCACTTGCCGCCGCACACCCCGGGTGATTGCGCTCACTCCAAGCTAGCCGGTCGTAGAGGACGGTGCGCTGTCCTTGAATGACTGGGGCTCGTACCCTTCGACCGGTCTCTACAGTACCGGCTAGCCCAGAAAGTGGTTCAGCTTGCTGCTGCTGAACTTGTTTGGAGGTCCCCCCCCTCCGCCGACATTACGTAGCACCCCCTGTGCCATGCGTGTCACAGGATCTGGACATACGCTGTAAGGCCATTACTGGCAAGCCAATACTGGATTGCGAGCGACGGGTTGGCCGACTCAGCAATGAGCCTCGGAAGGGGCCATGTCTAAACATTTCGATGATGATTTCGAGGCCTGGCGCCTAAGCCATTACCCGACAGTGTCTTATTAGTAAAACTTCTTAATAGACCACTGGGTAAACAAACTGGCGTACTTTCCAACAGGTCTCTAGAGATGGGAAAGGGCACGCTGCCAGGGCCCAAAGAAAAAGCCGCCGACCCTTTTCGGGGTCCGCGGCCACGTTCGGATGGCGGGGTCAGTCGCTGCGGCGGCGCTCGATCTTGAAGGTTCGAATCTTGGTCAGCAACGTCGGGTAGCTCAGCCCCAGCTCGCGCGCGACCCGCGCCTTGTTCCAGCGATTGCGATCGAGGGCCTCCTCGATCATGCGCCGCTCGAGCATCGAGACGTTCGAGCGCAGGCTCTTGCCTGGCGCGCTCTCGAGCAGCGGTGCGGCCTGCTCGCGCATGTCCGGCGGCAGCAGCTCGAGGCCGAGCGTGTCGCCGTCCTCGGCGAGCACCACCATGCGCTTCACGGTCTTCTCGAGCTCGCGCACGTTGCCGCGCCACTCGTAATCCAGGAACACGCGCAACACCTCGGGCGTGAGCCCTCTGACGTCGCGTTCCATCTGCCGGCTATAGTGCTCGAGGAAGTGCTGCGCCAGGACCGGGATGTCCTCGCGCCGCTCGCGCAGCGTCGGCACGCGCACGGTGATGTCGTTGAGCCGGTAGTAGAGGTCCTCGAGGAACCGTCCGTCCTTGATGCGCTCGCGCAGATCGCAGCCGGTGGCGCAGATCACGCGCGCGTTCACCTTCTTGCTGCGCGTCGCACCCACCGGGCGGATCTCGCTGCAGTCGAGCACGTGCAGCAGCTTGGCCTGGACCGACTCGGGCACCTTCTCGATCTCGTCCAGGAAGATGGTCCCGCCTTCGGCCTCCTCGAACAGCCCGGCCTTGTCGCGCGTAGCGCCGGTGAAGGCGCCGTGCACATAGCCGAACAACTCGCTCTCGAGCAGCTGCTCGGGGAGCGCCGCGCAGTTGACCTGGACGAAAGGATTGTCGCGGCGATTCGAGATCTCGTGGACCACCTGCGCGAGCAGGCCCTTGCCGGTGCCGGTCTCGCCCATGAACAGGACCGTCGCCGAGGAGTCACCCACCTTGCCGAGCAGGCTCAGGATGTTCGTCATCTCGCGTGACTGGGTGACGATGCGTTCCATGCCCGGCCGCGGCTTGAGCTTGTCGCGCAGCTCGCGGTTCTCCCGGATCAGGTGCGAGCGCTGCGCTTCGACGATCGCGACCGCGGCCGTGTTGGCCAGCACGGCGAGCAGGTTCAGGTCGCGTTGCTTGAAGGCGCCGAGCAGGTTGTCGTTGAGGCGATCGACGTACACCAGGCCCAGGGACTGCGACGGGAAGTTGAGCGGCACGCACACCAGGGAGCCCACGCCCTCGAGCGCCTCGGCGACCGCGCCGTTGAAGCGCGGATCGGCCGCGACCCGGCTCGAGAACATCGGCCCGCTCTCGGCGATGCGGCTGCCGCTCACGCCCTCGATCACGCGCAGGATGCGGCGGGCCCGGTCGCGGCCCACGCCGTGCTGGGCGACCACATCGAGGCGCGTGCCGCTGCTGCTGAAGGCCACGAAGCCGCGGTCGCCGCCGGCGTTCTCGACCGCCAGCTTGACGGTCTGCGCCAGCAGGCCGTCCATGTCGGAGGTCTCGCGGAACAGCCGGTTCGCGTCTTCGAGCGCGCGGAACTCGTTGCAGGTCGAAAGCGACACCGCGACGTATTGACGCTCGAGCTCGCGACGCAGCGCCCCGGCGCGATCCTCGGCTTCGGGGTCGCCGGACTCGACCAGCCAGGACTCGGCCTGCTCGAGCAGCGACACCGCCTGGTCGTAGTGCTCTCGCTCGGATTCGAGCCGCGCCAGCGTCAGCAATGACTCGGCTGCCAGCGGCACCACGCCGAGCTGCCGGAACAGCGTCGCCGCGCGCTTGGCGGCATCCGCGGCCGGCTCGAGCGCCACCCGCAGGCGCGCGCTCGAAGGCAGGACCAGCAGGTACTCGCCCCATGCCGCGAGCGTGGCCGCGAGCTCGTAGATCTCGTTGAGCTCCTCGAAGCACTGCGCGGCCGCGCGAATCTTGAGCTCGAGGCCGGCGGCATTGCCACGCGCGGCGTCGAGGCGCGCGAGCGCGCGCTGCGCGATCGCCTGCTCGATCCGGTCGCCGATCTGCTCGTTGAGCGCCGCGCCGCGCAGCAGGTGCGGCTGGGCCTCGTCGGTGCGCCCGGCATGGAGCAGCGCGATGCCGAGCCGGGTCTCGAGCTCGGCCACCATGTCGCCCTGGGGCGCCATCCGCTTCGCGTCCTCGAGCGCGGCTTCGAACAGCTGGACCGCCGCCGGCGCGTCCCCGCGATCGAGGGCCAGCTCACCCAGGAACTCGCGCCCCAGCGCATATTCACGCTGGGCCCCGGACTCGGAGGCGAGCTGGAGCGCCCGGCGGAAATGCTCCTCGGCGCGCTCGTGCTGGCGGCGGCGGCGGCACAGCATGCCGAGCGCGAGCAGCGCTCCGGCCTCGCCCGGCACGTGCCCGATGTCGCGCGAGATCTTGAGCGACTGGCGGAAATGCTCCTCCGCGAGATCCCACAGGCCGAGCCGGAAGCGGATCAGGCCGAGATTCTGATGATGGGTGCGCATCCGGGCGTAGAGGCCGGCGCGCTCGTCGATCTTGAGGGCCTGCTCGAGGAAGCGGGTCGCCTCGCGGCCTTCGCGCAGGTTCTTGTAGACCAGCCCGAGATTGTTGAGCGCGGCGACCAGGCCGTCACTGTCGTCGATGCGGCGGAAGGTGGCGGCCGCGTTCTGCAGCCACTCGATCGCGTCCGCGGGCTGCCCGAGGCGCGCGCAGCACAACCCGCACACGACGGCCACGCGCCCGACCGTGCGATGGTCGTCGGAGTCGCGCAGCATGCGGTAGGCATAGAGCGCAAAACGGCGGCTGCGGCGGTATTCGGCCTGCTCGACCAGCGCGCGCGCCAGCCCGGCGGCGATGCGGGCGCTGAGGCGTGAATCGCGCAGCGTGTGTGCGCTGGCGCGGGCCTGGCCCAGGGCTTCCAACGCCGCATCGGAGTCACCGCGGTTGTTCTCGGCTTCGGCGAGCCTCAGCAGGAGCCGGCAGCGCTCCGCGAGCGCCTCGGCGGGGGTCGCCAGAAGCGCGGCACGATACTCGTCGGCCGCGCCCGAAAAATTGTCGGCGGCCAGATGAAGATCACCGATTGCCTCACGTTGCCGCGAATCCTCTCGACTGGAGAGGCGCGCATGAGTCAGATCGGGGGGGATCGCTCGCTGCACTTTCGAACCCTCGGATATTCACACCCGGTTTGGCGCCTCGGCGGTTCGTTCCGAGGACACCGCTCGCGATCGGGCTGGAATTGAGATGCTCCACAGCTCTCTCGAGATGTGGAGCTATCTCCCTCCCAGATACCGCGCCATCCAGATCATTCCGATCCTGCTGAGCCAGCCGTAGGAGCCACCACTCGGATCATCGCCGGGTTCTTCGACGGCGCCTCCGATGCGGCCCGATACGAGGGGCGGGTTCTTCGACGCCCCGGCATCTGGTTCCCCGCTGGCTGGCCGAGCGCCAGGACGCGACCCGATCATGACGCCCGCGGTGGCGTACGAGCGGGCCCAGCGGGCCCCTTCGCGCGGTCGTGCATGAGCGGTTGTCCAGACAGCGGAGGCGGCCACCGCGAGTAGGACCAGCGTGATCAGGAGCCTGCTGCAAAGTCTGCGCATGCGGTGCTGCTCCTTCCACAACTGGTGAACGGCAAGAAACAAATACCCTTCGGCCGGGCGGAGAAACCCGTCGGAAGCCATCAGAATATTGAGGGGACCTGCTTTCAGCGCCAAGCTGAGTATCCGCCCGCTTCGAGGCAACCGTCAATCGTCATTTGTCGGTCGTGCGGGGAACGGATCGTCGGACCGGCGTCTAGGCTGGCTCCGAGGCGCCCCCGAGGGCTTCCTCCGCGGCCAGACGGGCGAGGCCATAACGCAGGCCCCGGGTCGAGCACACCAGGCCGGGTGACGGGAATCGCGCCGCCAGCTCGCGCACGACCAGAGTCCCCGCCACCACGATGTCGGCTCGGCCCTCCCCCATGACCGAGAGCGCCAGCCGCTGGTCGTGGCTGGCCGCGACCAGCCGATCCACCAGGGCGTCGAGGCGGTCGGGCTGGATGAGCCAGCCCTCGATGAGCGCGGGCTCGTACGTCGAGAGCTCGCGGTCGAGGGAGGCCAGCACGGTGACCGTGCCCCCGACGCCCGCGAGCAGCGGCGTGCGCGACGGCATATATGCACAACCGTGCATAATTCCATCCCTCACCTCGTGGCGCAGGGCCTCGACCTCATCGCCCGCAGGCGGATCCGAGGCCAGGTGGCGCTCGGTCAGGCTCACGGCCCCGAAGGGCAGGCTGACCCAGCGACCCGAATGAGCCCCCATGCCGCTGACCACTTCGGTGCTGCCCCCTCCCAGGTCGAACACCACGCACGGGCTGCGCATGGCCGCGGCTCCGAGCCCGGAAACCACCGATCGATAGACCAGCTGGGCTTCCTCGTCACCGCTCAGGATCCGGACCCGGAGCCCCGCCCTGCCGGCGATGATCCCCGCCACCTCGGCCCCATTGGCAGCATTCCGGAGCGCGGCCGTCGCGCCGATCACCACGTGAGAAGCCCCCAGCCCCCGAGCCCGGCGCAGGAACTCGAAGGCCAGCAGGCCGGCCCGTTCGGCCAGCTCGGGATCGATGTTCCCGCTGCGCTCGAGCCCGCGCCCGAGCCGGCACACCTCGCCCGCCCGCGCCACCGTGACCAGGGCCGAGTCGGGGGTTCCGGGCTCGGCCAGGTCGGCCACCAGCAAGCGAATCGAGTTGGAGCCAATATCTATTGCACCGACACGCATAGTTTTGGGTCCGTTCAAAGCAGGTAGTCCTCCAGCTCATCCCGATGCGGGCGCCGAGGGACAGGGTCGGGTGCGGGCTCCGCGGCCGGCGCGGCCTCGCGCCGCGAGGCCGCGGCAGGCCGATCGCGGTGCACGTCGGCGCCCTGCATCAGGCGCGAGCGCCGAACCCCCGCTGTCGGGGCCCTTCCGGCCCGGGCGGACATCGCCCAGGTGAGCAGCTCACCCACCTGCGGCTCCTCCAGGCAGAGGTGAAACAGCACTCGCTTGCCCGCGCGCTCACCGCGAACGATCTGCTCGCGCTGGAGGGCCTGGAGGTGGCGGGTGGTGCACGACTGGGACAGGCCGACCACGCGGGCAAGGTCGCTGACGCAGCGTTCCCCGCGCACCAGGTGCCGGACGAGCTGGAATCGGGAGGGGTCCCCGAGGCAGGACATCAGGCGGCGCATGCGGGCTTGGGCATCGACCATTGCACGCAGATGCATAACATTGCGACCGATTGACCGCAAGTGATTGCTCTGATAAGTTCTGGCCTGCGGTACTCCCCTCGGCAACAACGCCCCCGGAACCCTCATGTCCAGCGTGCCCCTGACCGTTGACCATCTGGAACCGCCCAGCTTCTTCGACCTGACCCGCGCCGGGCTGGCCGAGCGGCTCGATCACCGTGGTGAGCCCGCCTACCGCGCGACCCAGCTCTACACCTGGGTGTATCGCCGGCATCAGCGCGACCCCGCCGTGATGACCGACCTGCCGGCGGCCTTGCGCCGCGAGCTTCCGGGCTGGTTCGACCTGGCCTTGCCGTCGCTGGCCTCGGTGCATGCCTCGCCGGACGGGCTCACGCACAAGTTCGTGCTGGCGCTCGCCGACGGTGCGCGGGTCGAGTGCGTCTCGATGCGCACCGAGCGCCGGCTTACGCTGTGCCTGTCGAGCCAGGTGGGCTGCGCGCTCAAGTGCTCGTTCTGCGCCACCGGGCTCATGGGGCTCAAGCGCAACCTGTCGGCCGGCGAGATCGTGGCGCAGGTCCTGGCCATGGGCGAGTATCACCGCTGGCAGGACGACCGCTTCAACCTGGTGTTCATGGGCATGGGCGAGCCGCTCGCGAACTACCGCCCGGTGATGGAGGCGGTGCGCATCGTCCATGATCCGGAGGGCATGAATCTGGGCGCGCGTCGCATCACGGTCTCGACCAGCGGGCTCGTGCCCCAGATGCGCCAGCTCGCCGAGGAGCGGATCCCGGTGGGCCTCGCGGTCTCGCTCCACGCCACCACCGACGCCCTGCGCGACCAGCTGGTGCCGGTCAACAAGCGCTGGCCGCTCGCCGAGCTCATCCCCGCCGCACGCGACTATGGACGCGTCAGCGGGCGCCGCGTTACCCTCGAATACACGCTCATCGCCGGCGTCAACGACAGCCTCGAGGACGCCGACCGGCTCGGCGCCGTCGCCCGTGACCTGCCGAGCAAGATCAACCTGATCCCCTACAATCCGGTGCCCGGGCTGCCGTGGCGCCGCCCGGTCCCCGCCGCCGTGGAGGCCTTCGCGCATCGCCTCTATCCGCGCGCGCCAGCGGTGACGGTGCGCCAGACGCTGGGCGGGGAGATCTGGGCCGCGTGCGGGCAGCTCGGGGGGCTGAGTCCCGAAGCGTGAGGCCCGCCCCGCTCGCGGCCGCCCCGTGACGCTGCGCGCCCGACTCATCGTCGCGCTGCTGGCGCTCGCGCTCATCCCCACCGCGGTCTTCACGGCGTTCACCCTCGATCAGCTCGACCGCGCGACCCGGCGGTGGTTCCGTCCCGGCGTGGAGGCCGCCCTCGAGTCCTCGCGCGAGGTCAGCAAGGGGGCCCTGGCGCGCCTGGACGCCATGGCGCTGGCCGGCGCCGACGAATGGGCCACGCGCTGGCCGGCGGGCGCGCTGTCGGCGGCCCAACGCGCGACGATGCGCTCCCAGCTGCGCGCCGACGCCCTCGACCTGGTCCAGCTCTACGTGCGCGAGGGCGGTCGCTGGCGGCTGGCGGAGCAGGTGGTGGCCGAGAAGCTGATCGTGCCCCAGGGGCCCGACTTCGCCGACCGAATCGGCGCCGCACTCGACTCCTCGAGGCTGCTCCACACGCCGCGCGGGGCGCTGGCGGCGGTGGCGCGCGTCGGCCCCGCGCCGGCCGTGCGCGCCTCGAACGGCCCCGAGCGCGCGGTGGGGGTCGGCATGCTGGTCCCCAACGACTTCTTCGAGGAGGGCGACCGGATCGGCGAAGGCCTGTCGCACTACCGCCAGCTGGGCGTGCTGGTGGACGTCCAGCGCCGCTTCGTGTGGCTGCTGGTCGCGGCGGTGGTGGCGGCAGTCCTGGGGCTCGCGTTCTTCGCCGAGCGCGCTCGCGGCCGCCCTCGAGCGCGTCGCCCAGGGCGACCTCGAAACCCGCGTCGGTCCCGCGGGTGCCCGCGAGCTGCGCGCGCTCGGCACGGCGTTCAATACCATGATCGAACGCCTGGCCCGCGCGCGCGAGGGGCTGGCGCAGGCCGAACGGGAGGCGGCCTGGCGCCGCGCGGCGAGCCAGATCGCCCACGAGATCAAGAACTCGCTCACCCCGATGCGCCTGTCGCTGGCGCGGGTCGAGCGTCGCCTCCCGGCGATGCCCTCCGGGGAGCGTGACACCATCCAGCACAGCCTGGGCGTGCTGCTCCAGGAAATCGAGGACCTGGCGCGGATGGCCGACCATTTCTCGGAGTATGCGCGGCTGCCCGAGCCGCGGCTCGAGCCGCTCGATCTCGCCGAGGTCGCGGGCGCGGCGGCCGCTCTCCACGACGCCGCGGCGGTGCGCACCGACATTGCGCCCGGATGCCGGCTTCCGGTTCTGGGCGACCGCCTGCTACTGTCGCGGGCGCTCCACAACCTGATCGTGAACGCCCGCGAGGCGGGCGCGACGGGATCGGTGGTCGAAGTGCGCGCGAGCGCGGACGCTGGCCAGGCCATCGTCGCGGTGCTCGATCGCGGAGCGGGGGTGTCCGAGAGCGTTCGCACGCGTGCGTTCGAGCCCTACGTGAGCACCAAGGCCCGCGGCAGCGGGCTCGGGCTGGCGCTGGTGCGCGACATCGCGATGCAGCACGGAGGCACGGTGACGCTCGACCCGCGCGAGGGCGGGGGCGCGTGCGCGCGGCTGTCCCTGCCGCTGCGCGTCGCCGGGGAAGCGGACCCGGCCGGGAGGACGCAGCCCACATGAGTGCCGATCGCAAGCTCGAGGTGCTGGTCGTGGACGATGATCCACGCGTGCGCGACGCCGTGCGGCTGCTGCTCGAGGACGCGGGCCAGTCGGTCACGGTGGCCGGCGACGGCGATCAGGCGCTGGCGGCGCTCACGCCCGGCCGCTTCGATGCCGCGGTGCTCGACGTCAACATGCCGCACATGAACGGCCTGGTCGCGATGATGCGCATGGCCGAGCTCGATCCCGCGCTCAGCATGATCATCCTCAGTGGCGAGAGCGCGATCCAGACCGCGCGCGAGGCGATCCTGCGCGTCGGGGCCTTCGACATGGTCGCGAAGCCGCCGGACGGCGAGCATCTGGTGGGCGTGGTCCAGGAGGCCGCGCGCGTCACCCGGCTGCGGCGCAACGGCCCGCGCTCCGCGGCCGTGGCCCGCGACGAGGACGACCTCGGCATGGTCGGCGACAGCCCGGCGCAGCGGGCGCTGGCCGAGCAGATCCGCCAGGTCGCACCCTCGCAGGGCCGCGTGCTCGTGACCGGCGAGAACGGCGCCGGCAAGGACCTGGTCGCCCACGCCATCCACCGGCTGTCGAAGCGCGCGGCGGGCCCGTTCGTCAAGATCAACTGCGCGGCGATTCCCACCGACCTGGTCGAGAGCGAGCTGTTCGGCTACGAGCGCGGCGCGTTCACCGGCGCGCTGCAGGCCAAGAAGGGCCGCCTCGAGCTCGCCGATGGCGGCACCCTGTTCCTGGACGAGATCGGGGACCTGTCGCTCGACGCCCAGGCCAAGCTGCTGCGCGTCATCGAGACCGGCGAGGTCGAGCGCGTGGGCGGCACCCGCACCCAGACGGTGGACGTGCGCATCATCGCCGCCACCAACAAGGACCTCGCGGCCGCGATCGAGTCCGGCGATTTCCGCCAGGATCTCTACTACCGGCTCAACGTGCTCCCGCTCCACGTCGCGCCCCTGCGCGAGCGCCGCACCGACGTTCCGCTGCTCGCCGCCCATTTCCTGAAGGCCTGCTGCGCCGCGGAGGGCAAGCCGCCCAAGCGGCTCGGCGCCGAGGCCGAGCGCATGCTCGCGGCGTACCACTGGCCCGGCAACGTGCGCGAGCTGCGCAACCTGATGGAGCGCGCCGCGATCCTGGTGGCGGGCGAAGAGGTGCGCGCCGAGGATCTGGCGCCCTGGCTCGAAAGCGCGCGCGAGCGTGACGAGGCAGTGGGGCTGCG
>WNFL01425266.1_pt1 | contig 10612 bp, 12 predicted proteins | sample 5400361 | NCBI WGS metagenome assembly WNFL01 (sample SAMN13153351, study PRJNA577476) | soil metagenome | isolation source: 40 cm soil on Douglas fir-dominated hillslope | place: USA:California | collected 2013-09-17 | reverse complement strand
GACGTCCCATAGGTACGCACCCGCGCCGCGCGCGAAGAACTGCGGATAGTCGTCCGGCAAGGCCGCCACCGATTGGTGTCCGTACATGCCGCCGGGAATCACCGCCTCGGCCCGGCGGCGCAGCTGTGAGTCCCTGGGCGTGGATGCAGTCATCGTTCATCTCCGTTTTGACCATGATCGCGGAAGCGTTGCAGCACCTCGTCCCTCTGCAGCGACGGCATCATGCCGATGCCGCGGCGGCGATGGCATCCGCCTGGGCGTAGGATTCAAGTACGCCCAAGGTTGCCGGGCCGCGCGCCACCAACGAGGCGGTCGCGGCTGCGAACCTCAGGGCCTGACCCCAGGGTCGGCCGCGCAAGGTGGCGGCGATGAATCCGGCGCAGAAGCTGTCACCGCAGCTGGTGGTGTCGACAACGCGGTCGATTTTGACCGCTGGAACGACTCCCAAGCGGCCCGCCTTATCCAGGGCGAGTGCGCCGTCCGCGCCGTTCTTGATCACGATGGCGCCGGCGCCCCAGTCGCGCAAGGCCTGCGCCGCCCGCGGCAGATCGCTTTCGCCGGTGACGAAGCGCGCCTCGACCGCGCTCGGCATGAATACATCGATGTACGGCAGCAGCCGGCGCAGTTCCGCAGCGCTGTTGGGCCCGGGGGCAATCAAGTCGCAGGTGATCAAAGCCCCGCGCGCCTTGGCGGGTGCCAGGAACTCCGCGGCATGGCCGTCGAGATTGCGCGCGCCGACGCCGGCATAGTGCACTGCACTCGCGCTTGCCGCCGCCGTCTTGAGCGCATTGCTCAAACTCATCAGCGCGGCGGCACCCGGGGAATGGTAGATCATGCGGTTACCCGCCGCATCGATGGGTATCAGCGTGGCGGAGGTGGGCAGCCCCGGCAACACCTCGAGCAAGGCGACATCCACCCCGGCGTGAATGAGCTCACCGCGAATGAATCGTCCCGCCGCGTCCGGGCCCACGGCACCCGCCAGTTGCGTCGCCACTCGAAGCTTGGCGGCGACCAGGGCGGTGCCCGCGGCCGTGCCGGCGGGTGCCATCTGCACGGCATCGATGAGCCGCACGCCGTCAAAGGGCTCCAGCCGCACCGGAAGCGCCACCACGTCCACGGTGGTCAGGCCGATGCAGAGCAGCGAGGGGGGGTGGGTCATGGGATTGTCAACGATAGTGAATAGTACTGCAGGCAGTCAAGCGCAATCCGGGAGCGGTCCCCACCAACACGTTTGACGCCCCGCGTTGCGAAAAAATGTCGTCATTTCGGCGTTGACACCGGTGAGTGTGTGGCATTTACTACAGTGAGTTGCAGTCGTCCACAGTAGCGCCAACTAGCACTCGAAATAAAACTGGGAGCCAACGATGCGGGATGTGACGAGATTGACGGCGTGGCGGATTACTCCGGGGTTCGTGCTTGCGGCCCTTACTCCCTTGACCGGCGGCGGTCTCGCGATGGCGCAGAGCGCGGGCGGGGCAGCGAGCGAGAGCGACAACGAGCTGCAAACGATCGTGGTCACCGCCCAACGGCGCGCCGAAGATATTCAAAGCGTCCCCATCAGCATCCAAGCCTTTACCGCCCGGGACATCGAGCAGCTCGGAATCCGTTCGTCCTCGGATATCGGCCAATTTGCATCGAACGTGGAGATTGCGCTGCCTGCGGGGGCGGGCAATCAGCCGCTGATCAGCATTCGCGGCATCGGGCTCAACGATTACGACACCAACAACGCCGGTCGCCGTCCTCGCAGACCTTCGCGACCTACGATTTGCAGGGCATCGAAGTGTTGAAGGGCCCACAAGGTACGCTCTACGGGCGCAACACCAATGGCGGCGCCATCAACATGACGACGGTGAAACCCTCCGATGAGTTTTCCGCCAATATGCACGCGGACTACGGAAGCTACAACACCGCCAATCTCGAGGGAGCCATCGGCGGCCCCATCACCTCGACGGTCGATGGGCGATACGCGTTCAACGCGAACCGCTCCGACGGCTACATGCACAATCTGCTCACGGGCGACAACGAAAACGGCGCCAACAATTACGCGGCACGCGGCATGCTGTTGTTCAAACCCCTCGGCGGCTTGAAGATTCTTTTCAATGTGCACGCCGGGCAGGTCAACAACCGGCCGGTGGAGTACCGGCATATCGGCACGTTCGATCCAACCACGCTGGGTAACCCTTCGCCCACCGTGTGCTCCCCGGCGGCCGCCTACGCCGGCCGGTGCACCGACTTGTTCGGTTACGGCACGCCGGGCAAGTTCTACGACGGCGCCTACAATCGGCAGCAGCATTTGCGGGTCACGACTGTAGGGTCCTACCTGCGCGTCGACTACGACACCGGGGTCGTGAATGTCACTTCGATCTCGGCGATCGACTACAACGACAAACTTCATCCCGAGGACACGGATACGTCGCCGAATCAGCTGCTCGAGATCAACTACGGCGTGCGCTCGACCAATTATTCACAGGAGGTTCGGGTTTCGCAGAACCGCGATTCGTACAATTGGGTCGCAGGCGCCTACTACCTGCACGAAAAACTTCATCAGAACCAGCCGCTGTTTTTCGGCCTGGGCGGCGATACGGTCGTCGGGTTTCCGGGCGCTTTCGACGGCATCGCTTTCCAGGCGTTCGACGTGAGCCAGCAATTCACCGACGCACGTGCGCTGTTCGGACAAGGCGAGTATCTGTTGACGGATCAGTTGAAGTTGATTCTCGGCGGGCGATTCACCGATGAGCATCGAACGTTCGACTATGTCGGAACGATCCGATACCAGCAGGGCGGCGAAGGCAATTTCGGTCCGACCCTGCCCGTCGGCAGTGCGCACGAGTTCCTGCAGAACGGCGCCTTTTCCTGGCGCACGGGACTCAACTTCAGTTTCACCAAGGACATTCTCGCCTATGCCAGCGTCGCCACCGGTTTCAAAAGCGGCGACTTCAACGGTAGCTTCCTGAGTTTGGTGCCAGCGGAGATCGAGTTTCAATTGCGGCCGGTGAAACCGGAGCACGTTGAGACTTTCGAGCTGGGTATGAAGTCAACCTTGCTCGACCGCCGTCTCATCGTCGACGCCTCGCTGTTCTACAACAAATACCACGATATGCAGGTGTTCCAGCTCATCAACGTGCCTGGTAGCCTGCCGGTCAACGACCTCGTCAACGCCGACGCTCACACCAAAGGCCTCGACTTGCAGATCACGGTCAAGCCGACATCGCAGCTGACGGCGACACTGCAGCTCGGCTTGCTGCAAACCAAGGTGGATAGGTCGAATGCCGACCTGGCGGCGGCACTCTCCAGCTTTACCGGCAATCAGCTGCCGCTGGCGCCGCACGTGTCGGCGTCCACGCTGGTGCAGTACCGGATTCCCTTGGGCGAGGGCGCGCTCAACTTGGAGGGTAACGCCAACTACAAGAGCCACGTGTTCTTTGACGTCTACAACGATCCCTATATTCAGCAAGACGCCTACTGGATCGGCAATTTGCGCGCCTCGTATGAGTTCACGAAGCACCTGGAGATCGGCGCGTACGTCAACAACGTGGCCAACAGGCAGTATTATTCCGACAAGTTCGATCTCACCAGCACCTTCGGATTCATCCAGGGTATCGTGGGGACGCCGCGCATCGCCGGGGTTGAGTTCAACTGGCGCTATTGAACGGTGCCGCACGCTCAATGGATCGGACCGCGTCCTGCCGGACTGCAGATCGGCATGATTCTTTTTGTCGGCACCATTGGAATACTCATTCCCGGCGTGCAGCCCGTGGTGCTGGCGGCGCTCCTGGCGGAACAGCACATCACCCTTACTCAGCTTGGGCACGCGGCTTCGGCTGAGCTATTGAGCATGGGGCTGGCCGCGGCATTCGCGGCCGCGTTCTTACCGCCGCGGCGGTTGCCGCCGATTGCGCTCATCACCAGCCTGGTGCTGGCGGCCGGCAACTGGCTCACGCCCTTCGCCATGGGCGAGATGGTGACGGCGGTGCGCGCGCTCACCGGCTTCACCGGCGGCATTCTCATCTGGGTGGCTGCCTGCATGATTGCGCGCTCGGCCGCACCGGATCGCTGGGCCGGCATTTATCTCACCGTGCAGACGCTCACCCAGCTGTTGTTCGTGGCCGCCATGAGTGTCTGGGCCGAGCCCAAGTGGGGCGCGCAGGGCGACTTCGCGCTCCTGGCAATTGCCGGTCTCGCGAGCGGCGCGGCCGCCCTGTTGCTGCCGCGCGCCTTCGTGGCTCTGCCAAAAACGGGCCACTCGCCTGCCGGCGGACTTCCGCCGCCGTTGGGCGTGGCGGGTCTCGTCGTCAATTTCCTGTTGATGATGTTCATCGTCAGCATCTGGGTTTACTACGATCCCATTGCCCGCGAGGCGGGATTGTCGAGCAAGGTGTCGGACTCGGCGGTGCAGGTGTCGTTGGGGTTTCAGGTGTTGGGCGGCACGGCCGCCACGCTGTTTGCGGGACGATTGCGCTGGTATCCCACGCTGCTGGCGTGCACGGCGGTGGATTTTGCCATGGTGTGGATTTTGGGCACGCGGCCGACGGCAGCGCTGTTTTTCATCGACGCCGCGATCTTTGGATTCATTTGGCTGTTCATCTTGCCGTTCATGGTTCCCATGCTCATCGAAGCGGATCCGTCGCGGCGCGCAGCGGTGCTGACCAGCGGGGTGGGCCTGCTGGGCAGCAGCATCGGACCCACGGTGGCGGCGATGCTCATCAGTCCGAACGATACCCGCGGAGCGCTCTGGTTGGGCGCAGGTTGTCTTGCCGTCTGCTTCGCGATCGCCACTGGGCTCCGCGTGGTCACGCGGCCGCGCGAGGCATGAGGCATGAGGAGGAACAGGGTGGCCGCCAAGCGCGCGTCCGGCTCGGTCAAACTGGGTACCAAGATCACCCCGTCGCGTCCAACCGGGGTATCGACCTTCGAGTACTTACTGAGCACGGCCGGACAGCTCCTGGGTGAGGTGGGTTTCGAGGGGCTGTCCACCAACCTCATCTGCAAACGTGCCGGGATGACGCCGCCGGCGCTGTACCGCTATTTCCCGAACAAGTACGCGGTCCTTCAGGAGCTGGGCAGGCGACTGATGCGCGCCCAAGACTATGCCGTGTTCGCTTGGATGGCGGAGGGCGGTTTGAATTCTTCGAGTCTGGCGGCGACCGTCGAGAGCAATCGACGGCTGCAGACCGAAGTGAATACCATTACGCGCCGTCAACCGGGTGGCATCTGGATCATGCGCGCGATGCGGGCCGTGCCGCTGCTGCACGCCGTACGGATCGAATCGCGCGACCTGGTGGCGCGGCGTCTGGCCAAGGCCTTGCAGCCGCAATATCCCAATCTTTCGCACAAGCGCCTGCTGGCAGCCACGCGGCTCTCGACGGAAGTCATGTACGCTGCCACCGAAATGGCCCTCGAGGCGCCGGCGCAGGAAGCGCAAATCACCGCCGAGGTATGCTGGATGGTGTCTCTGTACTACGCGCAGCTGCGCCCGCGCTGAGCCGGCTGCGAGGAGGTTCAGTGAACTTGAAATTATTTCTGAGCGAGCCGTTGCTGGGGAAGACGTCGCTGTCCAAGGTATTTTGGCTCTACGGAATACTAGGCTCTATCCTGGTGAGCGCGGTTGGCTTGGCCGTCGATTCCGGCAACGAACTTGCGACGCGGATCTACGTGGTGTTCGAACTCTTGTTCAGCGCCTACGTGACCGTCGCGACGTATCAATGTGCATCGAACTGCCGGTCGACATTCCTGGCTCGGCTGGCTCGAATTTCAGCCGTTATTTCGCTCCTACTGTTGCCTGTGTTGGCGTATTTGTATTTTTCCGGAGCAATCGGCGTTGCTCTGGTCACCCTGCGCGGCGAACAATAACCGCTCGCATCAAAGGTGTAAAGCTCACGGGAGTCGAGATACAATTCCGCCATGCATTCCAAAATTGCCACAGAAGCGAAGTCGGCGTTGCTGACGGCGACTCAGAGGCTGACACCGGAAAGTCGCCTGAACGCACACGACGAACCGACAGCAGTGCGCCCGTTCAACCCGTTTATTTGACGCGCGACGCGACGCTGCGTTTGGCGATGCGTTGAACATGCTGCGGCTCGGCGTTCCGCTGTTGTTCGTGTTGATTTGGTCAACCGGCTTCATTGTCGCGAAAGCCGTGGTGCCGCACGCGGACTTGCAATGGTTTCTGGTTGCGCGCTTTTCTTTGACGGCCCTGGTGATGGGCTGTGCCGCACTCGTCGCGGGAGCGCAGTGGCCGGGGGTGCGCCGGGCGGCGCCGCATGTGTTGGCGGGTGCCTTGATGCAAGGCATATACCTCTGCGCGAGCTATTGGGCCATCTCGCGCGGTTTGGCGGCGGGTGTAATGTCGCTGCTCGGCGCTTTGCAGCCTTTGTTCACTGCCTTGTTGGCCGTTTCCGTCATGGGCAGAACGCTGCAGCCTCGAGCGTGGGCAGGTTTGCTCATTGGATTCGCGGGGGTTGGCCTGGTGCTCGCCCCCAAGCTCGCGAGTCACGGTGTGGGCTCGCTGACTCCGCTGCCCGTGGCGGCGGGAGTGGTCAGCGTGTTTGCCGTCACCACCGGCACCGTGGTGCAAAAGCGGCTCGCCACGACGGATTTGCGCACCACGGCGAGCATACAAAGTTTCGGCGCGGCGATCTTCGCCGCTCTTGCAGTGCTGTTCATAGGGACGCCTCGATGGGACGGGGCGCCGATTCTGTGGGGTGCGCTTGCGTGGGCGGTCTTGGTGCCTTCCGTAGTGGGCACGACCTTGCTCATGTGGATGATGCGTCATGGAGAGGCGACGAAAGTGACGGCGCTGCTGCTGCTGGTTCCTCCGCTGGCGGCGGTCCAGGCGTATCTGTTTTTCGGTGAGACGTTGGCGCCGCTGCAGTTCCTCGGGTTCGCGCTCGCGTTAGGCGGGGTGCTGATGACCCGGTCCGCGCGTGCTCCCAGTTGACTTTCATGGTTCTGTATCCGGGCACCGGACGCGGGATCGCTAACTTTCAAGGATCTCTATGTTTCTGCTTCGGCATGGGCAAAGCTACTTCAATCTGCACTTCAACGAGACTCGCGTCGATCCGGGGATCGAGGATCCGGAATTGACGGCGTTGGGGGCCGAGCAGGCGGCCGAGGCTGCGGCGCAATTGGCGGAAGTCGCGCTGACGCGGATCATCATTTCGCCCTACACGCGCGCATTGCAAACCGCGGAGCCCATCCTCGCCGTTCATCAGGTTCCGGTGCATATCATGCATGAGGTTCGCGAACGGACCGCGTTTGTATGCGATGTCGGAAGCAACCCTACAGTGCTTGCAAATCGATTTCCGCATCACGAGTTTGCTCATCTGCCGCAGCAATGGTGGGCGAAAACCACTGAAACATTGGAAGAGACCATTGCGCGCGCAGATGCGTTTCGGACGCTGATGGCGGCGCGCAAAGACCGCGCCACCACCTTGGTCGTCAGCCACTGGGCGTTCATTCTGGCGCTGACGGGGATTTCGGCCAGGAACGGGGAAATTCTTGAATATGATCCCAGGAGCCCAGCGCCGCAAAACATCGACTGGTACGTGTGATGTGGACTGGCACGCGGGATGAGGACTGGCACGCAGGATTGAGGAGAAACCCCCTTTGGCCGGCAGAATGTTGCGACGCAACGCGCCGCTGCCGGCACCGCATCTCGCAGGCGCGATAATTCACCGGGCCCTGGATGCGCACTGCACGGGCGTTGGATGCGCACGACTGCATAAGCTGAGACCCAAAACTTCGTTGGCGGATCCGGGCGAATCCGATATTTTTCGGTTATGGCGAGCGAGACTGGATCGAGTGAACGATCGCCGGCCACCGATGGGCAGCCGGGCGTCGCGTGGATCGTGGGCGTTGGTGCTTCCGCCGGGCTGGGTGCGGCAGTGGCGCGGCGCTTTGCAAAAGGCGGCCTGATCGTCGCGTTGACCGGTCGGAATGCCGAGCGTGTCCGCACGATAGCTGACGAAATCACGGCCACCGGCGCCCAAGCTCGAGCACTCGCGGGCGATGTCAGCTCGGCGGAGGACATCCATCGACTGGCGGGCGAAATTCAAGCGCTCGGGCAACTGCGAGCCGCCGTGTTCAATGTCGGCAATGCCGTTCGGGGCGGTCCTCTCGAATTGACTCCGGAACAGTTCGAATCCACTTGGCGAGGCAGCACCTACGCCGGGTTTCTGTTTGCCCGCGAAGTGCTTCCCAAGCTGCTTGCAGGCGCCGGCGGCAGCCTACTGTTCACCGGTGCCACCGCTTCAATTCGCGGCCGCGGGCCATTCGTCGCGTTCGCTGCGGCGAAGGCGGGCTTGCGCTCCCTCGCGCAAAGCATTGCGCGCGAGTACGGCCCGAGGGGGATTCACGTCGCGCATGTGGTGATCGATGGCGGCATCGACGGCGAGCGCCTGAGAACCGCGGCTCCGGAATACTCTGCACGGGCGGGCGCCGACGGACTGCTGGGTCCCGATGCCATCGCAGAAACCTATTGGCAATTGCATCAACAACATCGCAGTGCGTGGACTCACGAGCTCGACCTGCGTCCTTATAAGGAGCCGTTCTGATGAGTGCCGTGATTGACGAAGCCATTGAGGATTTCACGACCGTCAGACCGGTCCTGAACTACACCCGCAACACCGGGGTTCAGATACGCGCGATGGTGTTCTGAACCGATTCTGGACGAGATGGCGGAATGCGGCGTGGCGAAGCCCTTCGACGTCACTCGTTGCGCCAGCGATTGACGATGGCCCAACCCTCCGGCCACTCACCTAGACCGCTCTCGGCATTGATGTGCCCGCGCCGGCCCAGACGAATGTGCTCGGCGCCCCAAGCTGCGACCCGGTCCTCGGTAAACGACGTTGTCGCATAGGGGTCATCGCTGCTGCTGACCACCGTTACGTGATATTTGAGCAACGCCGGAGGCACCGTGGCAAAGCCGGTGGCGGCGCTGGGAAACGCGGGCCCGCCGGGATCCGGCACTCCAACGAGCAGGATGGCAAAACAGGGTCGGTCCGATCGCGCTGCCCAGTGGGCAACCGCAAGGCAGCCCAAACTATGCGCGGCTAGAATCGGCGACACTGCCGCTTGCCCCACAGCGTGATCCAAAGCCCCGACCCACTCATCGCAGACAGGACTATCCCAATCATGCTGAATGACGCGGCCTACGTCAGGGTGTTTTGCCTGCCACAGTGATTGCCAATGAGCGGGGCCGGAATTGCCGATGCCGGGCACAAGAAGCACAGGACGCATATGAATTCTCGTCGTGAAGTCAGTGATACGATAATCATCCTGAATGGGCGGCGCCATCGCGAAGCATCGATAGTAGGGGCGCAAAACCTTGAATTCATCGGAAGGCCGCGGCGCGGATGGACCTCGATAAAAAAGACCGACTGATCATCAAAGCGTTGCAGCAGGACGCACGGCAGAGTCTCTCTGCTTTGGGCAAGCGAATAGGGCTGTCTCAGCCTGCAGTCAGCGAGCGAGTCAAGAAACTCGAGGATGCGGGCGTTATTTGCGGCTACTCGGCGCGAATCGATCTGCGGGCCATTGGCCTTCGCCTTCAGGCCGTCGTACGGGTGCGCACCACGCATGAGCACATTCAACGGTACGTTGCGCTGTTCGAATCCATGCCGGAAGTTTTGGACGTAGTGCGTGTCACCGGTGATGATTGTTTTGTGGTTCGCTGTGCGTTTGCGGAACCAGAAGATCTGGAGCGTGTAGTCGATACCCTCGCCACTCACGGCAGCATTACGACTGCGCTCGTGCTCTCGCATCCGGTATCGAAGAGCACCACTCTAGCTTGATATATCTTTGGCTCGGCGCACGACCGCGTCATAAAGTAATTGACAGATCGGAAAGACTCTCTATCCTACGCAGCGGGCCATCCGCTCCCAACGGCGGACGCTCATCTGTAAGGATGGGAGTAGAACTTGATGACACACAGACCGCCGCCGGGCATCCGTCCGGCTGATGCCCGATTCTCATCGGGTCCGACCAAGAAACGTCCCGGGTGGAATCTCAAAGCCCTTGAAGGAGCGTTGCTCGGCCGCTCGCACCGTTCCAAACGCGCGATATTGGGCGTGCCCGCCGATTTCAAAATCGCGATCGTGCCGGCTTCCGACACCGGTGCGGTGGAAATGGCACTGTGGTCGATGCTGGGCGCACGTCCGGTGGATGTGTTCGCCTGGGAAAGCTTCGGCGAAGAATGGGTGACCGATGCCGCCGAACAATTAAAACTCATCGATTGCCATATTCATGTGGGCCGGCCCTACGGCGTACTGCCGGATCTGTCTCTTGCGCGTGGCGCGGCGGACATCGTCTTCACGCAGAACGGAACGACCTCGGGCGCCAAGATCCCCAATTTCGACTGGATCCCGGCGAATCGCGAAGGCCTTACCTTCAATGATGCGACCAGCGCCGCCTTTGCACAGCCCATCGAGTGGTCCCAATGCGATGTGGTGACCTTTTCCTGGCAGAAAGTGCTGGGCGGCGAGGCGGCTCACGGCATGTTGGTCCTGTCGCCCCGTGCGGTAGCTCGATTGGAAAGCTATGTGCCCCCTCGACCGCTTCCCAAGATCTTTCGAATGACCAAGAAGGGGCGACTGGATCAGGAGTTGTTCGATGG
>WNFL01235511.1_pt1 | contig 10614 bp, 11 predicted proteins | sample 5400361 | NCBI WGS metagenome assembly WNFL01 (sample SAMN13153351, study PRJNA577476) | soil metagenome | isolation source: 40 cm soil on Douglas fir-dominated hillslope | place: USA:California | collected 2013-09-17 | reverse complement strand
TGACGTGAACGCGCTCGTGCCCCAGAAATACCGCTTCAGCGATTAGGCGGAGGGGGTGGAACTTGGCAACGACTAGAGCGGGCGCGGCGACGATGACCAAACCGGCCTACGGGCTTCCGTTCGTCATCACCGCGGCATCCGCCGGAACGATCGTCGAGTGGTACGACTTCTATCTGTACGCGACGCTTACTCCGTTCCTTTCACCGCTCTTCTTCCCGGGTGACAACCCGACCGCGGTACAGCTGTCCGGATTCGCCGCGTACGCGGCGGGTTTCCTGGTTCGGCCGTTCGGCGCCGTCATCTTCGGCGCACTCGGCGACATCATCGGACGCAAGTACACGTTCCTCGTGACGATCACCGCGATGGGCCTTTCGACGGTGCTCATGGGTCTGCTGCCCACGTACGCGTCGATCGGTCTTCTCGCACCGGTCGGGCTCGTGGTCCTGCGTTTGATCCAGGGCCTGGCGCTCGGAGGTGAATACGGTGGCGCGGCGATCTACGTCGCCGAGCACGCGCCAGACAACAAGCGCGGTCTGTACACGTCGTGGATCCAAACGACCGCAACGCTCGGTTTCTTCTTCGCGCTCGCGGTCATCCTGTACTTCCGCACAACGATGGCCACCGCCGACTTCGCCAGCGTCGGCTGGCGGTACCCGTTCATCCTCGGCGCGCTGCTGCTCATCGTCGCGCTGTACATCCGCATCCGTCTCCGCGAGACGCCGCTGTTCGCGCGCCTCAAGGCCGCGAACCAGTCGGTCACGAGTGCCGGCAACTGGGCCAAGGAAAGCTTCAGCGGCCGCAAGGTCGGCACGATCCTCCTCGTCCTGCTCGGCCTCACGGCCGGCCAGGGCGTCGTTTGGTACCAGGGCCAGTTCCAGGCGAACTTCTTCATGACCTCGTACCTGAAGCTCACCTTCACGCAGTCGTACACGGTGATGCTCTGGGCGGTCGCGCTCGGCACACCGTTCTTCCTGGTCTTCGGCTGGCTCTCCGACAAGATCGGACGCAAGGTGATCATCCTCACCGGCTGCCTCATCGCCGCGCTGTCGTACATCCCGATCTATCACGCGATGTACGACGCGGCGCACGTCGAGTACGGCCCAACTGGGCTGATCACGAAGGCGAACCCCGACACGTTGATCCTTGTCGGCCTCGTATGGATCCAGGTCATCTACGTGACGATGGTCTACGGACCGATCGCGGCATTCCTGGTCGAGTACTTCCGCGCGAAGGTCCGCTATACGTCGCTCTCGATCCCCTACCACTTCGGGAACGGCTGGTTCGGCGGTCTGCTACCGCTGACCTTCACCGGACTCGTCGGGGCAACGATCCCGATCGCGACGTCGTACGTCCCGTGGCTTGGCATCTTCGACCTGCGGAGCCTCAACACGTCGACGCCACCCGACCCGAACGGGAACATCTATCTCGGTCTGGCGTACGTGATCACGGTCGCGCTCATGACCGTGGTCGTCGGCACGCTCTTCCTGAAGGAACCCAAGAACGTCAAGATCTGGTCAGAGGTCGGTGGCGAAGAGCCCGGCATGATGACCGAGGCGACACCCGCCGAGTAGTCACGTCTCGCGAACGCAAGGAGGGAGGCGGTGTCGCCTCCCTCCTTTCTATTTGCCGAAGAAGCGCTCCTCGTCGGCGCGCTCAGCATCGAGGCCGGTCCGCGCGTTCCAGGACTCCCAGCCCTCCCAGGTGTTCATCCAGATGACGTAGCAGACGACGAGGCTCGCGCCGATCGCGCAGAGCGCGGAGGCCAGAAGCAGGAACCCGCCGACGGGATCGCCCTCATTCACTCGACCGCAAGCGTACGCGCCGCCGATCAGGCGTCCTGAGCGCCGCCCTATTCGAGGTAGCGCTCGAAGCTCACCCACCGCAGCGCGGCGAACAGCCCGGCGGCGCCGAGCGCCAGGAGGAGCGCCGCGACCGCGTACGTGCGCGCGGGACCACCCACCCCGCCGAGCGTTGCGATGGTGAGAAAGAGCGCAGGCACCACGAATGCGCCGCTGAGGTTGTTCGCGGTGCGGAAGTCCCGCGCGAGGAGCGTGAGCAGCAGCGAGATGCAGATCGAGCACGCAACGGCAGCGAGGAAAGGCGCGAGGAGCGCCGGAATCGTCGCGGGGCCGGCGATCCCGAGGATCAGCAGCAGCGTTAGGACGATGGCCACGTACGGCAGGCCGATGATCGCGGTGACGGCAAGCACAGCGAGGAGCTTCGCGGCCAGTATCTCGGCCACCGTGACGGGAAGCGAGATGAGGAGCTCGAGCGAGCGTCGTTCGCGCTCCGCCACGATCGCGTAGGTCGTGGTGAGCGACGGCAGCAGGAGACCACCGATCACGAGCAGCATCGGATAGAAGAACTCTACGAGGAGCTGGTTGGAGTCCGTGACGTCAGAGAGGCCCGGCAGCGGCGAGTTGCGCAGCTCCTGGAGCCCGGGCCCTCCGCCGAAGTGCGTCGCCACGAGCAGCTGGATCGGCGCGAGGAACAGGATGATGAACGGGAGCATCGTTGCGGTGAGCATTGCGGTGCGGTTCCGCCCAAGCTGCCGGGTCTCCTTCCACAACAGCGAGCGCACAGAGCTGACTCTCATCGCGCTACCGCCTCGAGGAAGAGCTCTTCGAGCGTTGCCGAGAGGGGCCGGCACTCGTACACCTCGATGCCCTCGCTGAGGAGCGAGCGCAGGAGTACGGGTGCATCGCTTCGCGCGTCGATGAGCGCGATGACGCCGCCGTCTTCAACGGACGCCGCGTGCCCGTGCGCGCGAACGCGACGAGCGAGCTCCTCGGCGGGCTGCAGTGCCGCGAGCCGCGTGCGTGGACGCTGACGCTCGCGCAGCGCGGCAAGCGGCTCGTGGAGCAGCACCTCGCCGGAGCGAAGGATGATGACGTCGTCGCAGAGCGCCTCAGCCTCCGCGAGGTTGTGCGTGCAGAGAAGCGTCGTGCGTCCCTTCATCGCCTCCTGCAGGTAGCCGTGGACCTCGCGCGCGGCGACCGGGTCGAGTCCGACGCTGGGCTCGTCGAGGAGTAGCACCTCGGGCTCGGAGAGCAGCGCCGAGGCAACGACGACACGGCGTTGGAAGCCTCCGGACAGCTGGGCGAGGCGCTTGTCGCGGTGGTCTCCCAATCCGAACTGCTCGATCGCGCGCCCGACGTCGCCCCGTCCGTACAACCGGCGCGCGAGCTCGAGGTACTCGGCGGTCGTGAGGTCGGCGTACATGCCCGCGTTCTGTGGGACGATGCCGCAGCGCCGCCGCGCGTCTCCGTAGTGAGCTCCGTTGACCTGCTGGCCGAGCAGCGACACCGAGCCGGCCGTCGCCGCGAGCGCGCCCTGAAGGAGGCGGATCGAGGTCGTCTTGCCTGAGCCATTCGGTCCCAGAAGGCACGCTCGGGCCCCAACGGGGATCGACCACGTCATCTCGCGGAGCGCGAGCGTTCCGTTTCTATATCGCTTGCTCGTTCCGTCGAACGCGATCGCGGTGTCCACCACGTTCACAAGCGTATGTCGCGCACGAGGTGGAAGGTTTGCTTCGTGGCCGTAGTCTCGCGCGGTGATCCAGCGACTCCGCGACAACGGCAGCCCCGCGCTCGCCGTGCTCGCGACGATCTCGTTCGTCTCGAGCCTCGGCATCTCGATCATGCTGCCGCTGCTCCCGCTCTACGCGCTGTCGCTCGGCGCTTCGCCGTTGCAGCTCGGGCTCATGACGAGCGGCTTCGCGGTCGCGAACGGCGTCGCGCAGTTCGCGTCCGGATTCCTGATGGACCGTTACGGCGCGCGCCGCTTCATCGTCGCCGGCATCGGGACGTACGCGGCCGCGAACCTCCTCATCGCGACGGCGCCGACCGCGATCGCGCTGATCGGCTACCGCGTCATCGCGGGACTCGGCGGCGGCATCAACATGGTCGCGACGCGCCTCTACATCTCGCAGACCGCGGAGCAGGCGAGCCTGGCGTTCTTCAACAGCATCATCTCGGCCGCGAACTCCGCTGGGAGCGTCCTCGGTCCCGGCTTCGGCGGCCTCGTCGCGGCGGGCGGCGACCTGCGCGCGCCCTTCGTCATCGTTTCCGCGACGAGCGCGCTCGCGTTCATCGCCGCGCTGTTCCTCCCGCGGCCGGCGGCGCGACCGCCCGAGAAGGGCGCCGGCGCCGCGACCGCCGGGCGCGTGTGGAACCGCACCGTCTTCATCCTTCTTGCCGGGAATCTGCTGCTGCTCATCGGCTTCGGCGGCTGGATCACGAGCTACGCGCCGTTCGTGACGACACGCCTCGGCTGGTCGACGTTCGACGTCGGGATCATCTTCACGATCTTCGGCATCGGTGACATCACGCTCGGCCCGTGGCTCGGCCATCTCGCCGATCGCACGGGCCGGCGCCGCATGGCGGTGCTGGCGTCGTTCCCGATCTTCCTCTTCGGCTTCATCGTCTTCTTCGGGTTGCCGAAGCCGTTCTTCTACGCCATCAGCTTCGTCACCGGCGCCGCGCTCACCGCGTACAACGCGTCCTGGTTCGCGCTCCTCACCAACGCGGTGCCGACCGCGCGGCGCGGGCGCGTGTTCGGTGTCGTAAGCGCGGTCGCGCAGACGGGCACGGTCATCGGTGCGCTTGGCGCGACGGCGATCTGGCAGCTGACCGATGTGGGTGGGGGACTGATCCTCTCGTCGAGCGCCGCCCTCGGCGCGGGTCTGGTATTGCTGCTGCTACCCGCGGAGGTCAGGCCAGCAGCTTCTCAAGCTCCACGTGCGCCGGAAGCATCTGGTACCCCAGCTTCGCATTGATCCCGCGCATCGACTTGTTCGGCTCGTCGTTCGTCGTTCCAAGCGCGCGGAGCCCTTTGCGCTTGGCGCGCGTCAGCGCCTCGACTTTGAGCGCCCGCGCGACGCCGCGGCCACGGTACTCGCGCGCGGTCCCGGTCATCCACGTCCATCCGTCTTTGTCCTTGCTCTTACCCGTCGTGGTGAACCCCGCGATCTGGTCCCCGGCGTACGCGACGAGCGATAGGTCCGCCAGCTGCTGGCCGCTCGTCGCCGCCTCGTAGAAGCGGTCGTATGGCCAATGCGGGGTCGGCGTCGCGAACGGGATGTCCTCCCACATCGGCGCCTCGGCGTCGTAGAGGGCGCGCCACCATTTCTCCTGTGCAGCGGCGTCGCGGCCCTCGAGCGTCTCTGCGAAGCTCATGATCCTGATCCCGGCGGCACGCGCGCGCTCGAGCGCCTCGGAGAACTGCGCGGGATCGAACTTCGCGAGCTCGACATAGGACGCGATCCGCCGACCGATCTGACGGTAGCCGTGGCCGAGCGCCCAGTCGAGAGCGAACTTCTCGCCCTCGTTCGCGCCCGCCAGGAGCTTCGGAACGTTGCGGCGCCGGGCCTCGTCCTCGAGTGCTTCGAGCAGCGCGGTGCCGATGCCCTTCCGCCGGTGCGGTGCCACAACGGTCATGCCGACGAACTGCGAGCGGTCGGGGCGCGGCGTGAAGCCGGTGCCGATATCCGCGATCGCGGCGATGGTGCCGTCGGGCGCTTCGACGCTCACACGCAGGAGCGTCGGGTCTTTGATGAGGTTCTCCCAGTGGCGCCACTCTTCCGCGCTGCCCTGTTGCATCCAGTGCTGTTCCTTGTTGCGCTCGGCCACGAATCCGTCGCGGTCAGCGTCGGCGAAGTCCCGCGCGCGGTAGCCCGACGGCAGGCGTGCGCTAAGACCAAGGACATCAGCCACAGCCATGGCGCCAACGATGACCGCTCTTCGGCACGACCGTCAATGTTGGCTTCGAGGTAGTCGGTCGACCGGCATGGAACCTAGCGACCACATCGAACGTACTGTCTGCGGATGCTGGAGGGCTGGGGAAGGTTCGTGCATCGCAGGCGCTGGGCCGTGCTCGGCGCTTCGCTCGCGATGCTGGCGCTGAGCGGATTGCTCCTCGCGCAGGGCGGCGATCTCGGCAACCCGGACACGATCCCGTCCACAGAATCGGGGCGGGCGTCGCAGCTCCTGAGCACCGAGCTTCCACGACCGACGGGCGCGCCGACGGGAGCGTCGTTCACGCTCGTGTTCCGCAGCGAGACGCTGGCCGTCGTGGATCCCGCCTACCGTCAGGCCGTCACTGACGCCCTCGTGCCGCTGCGGAGCGATGCGCGTGTCACGTCGATCCGCACCTATTACGACGCGCCGACGCCCAGCCTGCTGTCGCGCGACGGCCACGGGATGCTCGCCTTCGCCCAGGTGAAGGACGCGCGTTCCGTCGCCGAGGTCTACTTCGAGGACCTGCGCTCGCTGGTCAGATCGGACACTCTCACGATCCTCGCGACCGGCGGTCTTCCCATCAATCGCGACTTCGACGTGATCCTCGACCGCGATCTCCAGCGTGCGGAGGTCGTGTCGCTGCCCGTCGCGCTGATCCTCATGCTCATCGTGTTCGGGACCGTCGTCGGCGCGCTCGTGCCGCTCGGCGTCGGCGTTCTCGCTATCGTCGGCGGCCTCGGCGGCGTGTTCCTGCTCACGCGCTTCACCGACGTGTCGACCTACGCGCTGAACATCGTCACGCTCATCGGGCTCGGCACGTCGATCGACTATTCGCTCTTCGTCGTCGCCCGGTTCCGCGAGGAGCTCGCCGCCGGCGCCTCGCGCGAGGATGCGCTCGCGCGCAGCATGGCGACCGCGGGCCGGGCGGTCGTCTTCTCCGGGCTCACCGTCGCCATCGGCCTGTCCGGTCTGCTGTTCTTCGAGGGCACGTTCCTCGCATCGCTGGGTCTGGCCGGCGCGATCGTGGTCGCCATCGCGGTGCTGTACGCGCTGACCTTCCTCCCTGCACTTCTGGCGATCCTCGGGCCCCGCGTGAACGCCTGGCGGCTGCCGTTCCCGCGCCCTGCGCAGAGTGGGACCGGCCTGTGGCACTCGATCGCCACGACCGTGATGCGTCGTCCGCTGCTGGTGCTCGTTCCGACAGTGGCGTTCGTGCTCGTCGCGGGCTCGCCGTTCCTCCACATCCGTCTCGCCAACGCCGATACGACGGCCCTGCCGCCACAGTCGGAGTCGCGTCGCGGCTACGACATGCTCGTGCGCGATTTCCCCGGCCAGGAGCAGTCGGCGTTCCCGATCGTTCTGTACTTCGCCGATGGCGAGCCTCTCCGCTCCGGACGTGACGCCGAGATCTTCGCCCTCTCGCGGAAGATCGCCGCGCTTCCGGATGTGCTCCGTGTCGAGGCCCCGTTCGACGACACCGGCCGGCTTCTGCCTGGCGCGGCGGTGACCGGGCCTCACATTTTCGTGATGCGCGTGGTCACGGCGCGGCCGGGGTCAAGCGATGAGGCGCGCGACCTGGTGAGCGCGATCCGCGCGCTGCCCGATCCGGCCGGCGGCGAGATCCTCGTGAGCGGGCAGACCGCGTTCGACCTCGACACGATCGACTTCATCGCGACGCATGCCGTCCGCGCCGTCTCGTTCATCGTCGTGCTGACATACCTCGCGCTCTTCCTGCTGCTTGGCTCCGTCGTTCTCCCTCTCAAAGCTGTGCTCATGAACCTCCTGTCGATCAGCGCATCATTCGGGGCGATGGTCTGGGTGTTCGTCGAGGGCCACTTCAGCCAGCTCATGAACTTCACCCCGCAGGCGCTCGACCCGTCGGTGCCGGTCATCCTCTTCTGCATCGTCTTCGGACTCTCGATGGATTACGAGGTGCTGCTCCTCAGCCGGATCCAGGAGGAATACCGGCGCACTGGTGACAACACCCACGCCGTCGCGGAGGGCCTCGAGCGCAGCGGTCGGCTCATCACCGCGGCGGCCGCGATCATGGTCGCGGTCTTCACCGGCTTTGCGCTCGCCGATGTCGTGATCATCAAATCGATCGGACTCGGCATGGCCGTCGCTGTCGCGCTCGATGCGACGTTGGTCCGCGCGCTCATCGTTCCCGCAGCGATGCGGCTCCTTGGCGATCTGAACTGGTGGGCGCCTGGGCCGATCGCTCGTGCGCATCGCTGGCTCGTTTTTGCACGACGTCGCCCCGCATGATGCCTTCGTGATCGCATCGCAAAAACACCGTTACACACGCGATGCTGGCACCGCTCTTGCCGCCTCGCCCGTGGGGCCTCTGCGGCCCACATAGGAGGACACACTTCATGAAGGACAAGACAGAGGGCAAGTGGGACGAGACCAAGGGCAAGGTCAAGGAAGAGGCCGGCAAGCTCGGCGGCGACCGCTCGACCGAGATCGGCGGCAAGCTCGACCAGGCCAAGGGCAAGGTGAAGCAGGGTGTTGGCGAGGTCAAGGAAGAGATCGACGAGCTCGACAAGCCGTACAACAAGCCGTAGTTCTCTGACGCCCCAGTGACTTTGGGCGCCAAGCGCACAATGACAACGTGCGTTTGGCGCCTTTTCTATTGCTCGCTGCGGTCGTTGCCTGCGGCTCGCCCGCGCTAGGCCCCGGCGGCGCACCACGCGCGCCCGCGGCGTCGGCTGCGGCCGACAGCGAAGAGATCTCGCTCGAGATCTCGGCACTGATGTGAAGCTCCTGTGCGTCACAGGTAGTGACGGGGAGCCGGAGGATCGAGGGAGTGGTCGGGGTCAGCATGGAGGCGATGGATCGCCGGCTCATCCTGCGCTTCGATCCGCGCGTGACCACGGCCGATCGCGTCACAGCGGCGGTCATGGCGGTCGTCGATAGCATCGAGCAATAGTCCGGTCGCGCGCGAGCTCGTCGCTCACCATGCCGATCCGATCGGACATGTTCTCGGCTGGCTCTCGCTCGTGCGTCCGCGCTTCCGCGATGGATGCTTCCTTTATGTGAGCGATCGCGGCCTCGCGCACTACGTGCTCACGAGGCGCGGCTATGCGGCGATCACATTCGGCCACGTCATCGTGTTCGCGCACGAGCCGACCGAGAGACTGTGGCGACACGAGCTGCGGCATGTGAAGCAGTACGAGCGCTTCGGCCTCGCGTTCCTTCCTCTTTACCTGCGGCTGTACGCGACGCATGGATACGCGGCGCATCCACTGGAGCGGGACGCATCTGAAGTGGCTACGCTTTTCTCGTGACGCCGTACGACATCGCCATCCTCGGCGGCGGCCCCGGTGGCTACGTCGCGGCTCTCCATGCCGGTATGAAGGGAGCGCGCGTCGCGCTCATCGAGCGCGACCGTGTCGGCGGCATCTGCGTGACGGTGGGCTGCATCCCGTCGAAGGCGCTGCTGGATTCGAGTCACGCGTACTGGGTCACCACGCACGGCGAGGAGCACGGGATCGTCGTGCAAGGCGCCCGCTTCGACCTGAGCAGGGCCGTGGCGCGGAAGGACGCCGTCGTCGCGCAGAACGTCGCAGGCGTCGAGCAGCTCCTGAGGGCGCGCAAGGTCGACCTCATCAAGGGTGAGGGCACGCTCGTTTCGCCGACACAGATCATGGTCCGCGCCGCGACCGGCGAGCAGGCGATCGACGCGAAGAACGTCATTGTCGCCACCGGTTCGAAGGTCGGGATGCCGCCGATCAAGGGGCTCGCCGAATCCAAGCCGCTCGACAACGTCGCCGCGCTCTCGCTCACGACCGCACCGAAGCGGCTCATCGTCATCGGCGGCGGCGCGATCGGCCTGGAGCTCGGGACCTTCTACGCCGAGCTTGGCTCCGAGGTGACCGTTCTCGAGATGCTGCCTCAGCCGATCGCATACGCGGATCCGGAGCTCGTGCGGCTACTGGTCCGGGCGTTGCAGTCGCGCGGCATCACCGTCGTCACCGAGGCGAAGGTGACCGAGGTCTCGCGCTCGGGCGGGACCGTCAAGGTCACCGCCGAGGTCGGCGGCGCATCGAAAGCGTTCGAGGGCGACGAGGTCCTCCTTGGCGCCGGACGCGTCGCGAACCTCACCGGGGTCGAGAACGCCGGCTTCGCGACCAACCGGCTTGGCATCACCGTCGACGAGCACATGCGCACGAGCGTGAAGGGCGTGTGGGCGATCGGCGATTGCATCGGCGACCCGCGCGCTCCGAAGCTCGCGCATGTCGCGTCCACGCAGGGCGAGGTCGCGGTCGACACGATCCTCGGTGAGGACGCAGCGATGGATTACGACGTCGTGCCGAACGTCGTGTACACGCATCCCGAGATCGCGCAGGTCGGTCTGACCGAGGCTCAGGCGAAGGAGAAGTACGGCGACGAGGTCAAGGTCGCGCGCTTCTCGTTCAAAGCGTCGGGCCGCGCGCGGGCTCTCGGCGAGAGCGACGGCGTCACGAAGATCGTTGCAGCAGGGAACGACCAGCGAATCGTCGGCGTCCACATCGTCGGAGCGCAGGCCAGCGAGCTCATCGCCGAGGCGACGCTCGCGATGCGTCTCGAGGCCACGACCGACGACGTGATCGCGACGATCCACGCACACCCGACGCTCGCGGAGACGTTCCGCGAGGCGGCGCTCGTCGCGCGGGGGAGGGCGATCCACACGGCCCGGTAGTGACTGCCTCCCCGATAATTAGCGCGGGCCGTTAGCTCAGTGGATTAGAGCATTCGCCTTCTAAGCGAAAAGTCGCGGGTCCGATTCCCGCACGGCCCGCCGACGGTGCTCGTTCTTCCAAGCGAGAGCATCCGGCATAGAGTTGGTCCGTGGCCGTGACCCCGCCCGATGCGTTCGTCGAAGAGCTCTGGCAGG
>WNFL01008896.1_pt1 | contig 10614 bp, 6 predicted proteins | sample 5400361 | NCBI WGS metagenome assembly WNFL01 (sample SAMN13153351, study PRJNA577476) | soil metagenome | isolation source: 40 cm soil on Douglas fir-dominated hillslope | place: USA:California | collected 2013-09-17 | reverse complement strand
TCACGAAATCCACGTCCTCCGAGAAGGCCAGGAACAGGGTCGTCATCTCCCGCGGATCGTACTGCGCGTCCCCGTCCGTGTAGAAGACGAGGTCCTTGGCCGATGTGGCGAAGCCGGTGCGCAGCGCTCCCCCGTAGCCGCGGTTCTTCTCGTGGTGGACGACCTTCAGCCAGGGGAAGGTCTTCGCCATCTCGTCGAGGAGGACGCCGGTGTGGTCGGGGCTCCCGTCGTCCACCACGATCACCTCGTAGTCGTCGGTGAGGGTCCGCGCCGTCATGTGGGCCAGGAGGGCGAGGCTCGCGATCGTCCCGGCGTCGTTGTAGGCCGGAAAGAAGATGGAGAGGCTCGGACGGGAGGGCGTCATGGGGGATGGGTAAACAGGGGAAGCTAGCACGCGCCCTCGCGCAGGGTCAAATAACGCGGAGATCCCTGGGCCGTGAGGATCATCCTCGAAGCGCTCTCCCGAGGAGGCTCGCGGCCGCCAGCGCCGAGAGGAGCGCGCCCACCGCGAGGCCCCGGGCTTCGTAGCGCAGGACGATGCGGTGCGTTCCCTCGGTCAGGACGACTCCCAGGGCCCCCCCATTGACCCGGAAGAGGGGCGCCGCGCTCTTGTCGACGGCGGCCGACCACCCGGGGTCCCAGCTCTCGGTGACGACCAGCAGGCCCGGACCCTCGGCCCGCAGCTCGAGCCGGCTCCCCTCTTGCCGCCCGAGCTCGGCCCGCGACGAGCGGCTCCCCGGGGGCAGCTCCAACCCGTCGGCTTCCGCGGCGACCACGAGGGCCTGGCGCCGTGCGTCGATTCCGGCCCGAGTGGACGAACGGAGGAGCCGGAGGAGCGTCTCCTCGTCCGGAGCGCGCCGCACCGACTCCACGACCCAGGCCCGTCCCAGTCCGCGCACGACTTCGAAGAGCCGCACATTAGGAGTGGCCGCGCTCTCGGTGAGGCGCGCGGTGTCGGACAGGTAGGCCGCGGTAAGGGAGACCCCGGTTCCGCGGCCGGTGAGAGCGTCCACCACCCCGACGCGCACCAGGCGGAGCGGTGGCGCGCCCGGCGGGGCCTGGAAGCGCAGGCCGTCCAGTGCGTAGCGCGCGGGGAGGCGGAGCACGGCCAGGTAGTGATGGCCTTGGAAGGCGGCGCCCGCGACGGGGAAGCTGGCCGCGACCCGGGGCCGCTCGTGGCGCACCCGTTCGCGCACGTCGGCCCGATCGAACGCCCACTCCGCGGTGTCGATCCCCGCCCGCACCGGCAGCTCGATCTCGCGGCCCGAGGTGAGTCGCGCCAGGACCAGTGCCACCAGGGCGCCCTGCGGCACGTCGACGGCCTGGGAGAGCGAGGACGAAAAGCGCACCTCGGTCGCGCGCGTGATCGGCAGGGCAAAGAAAAGGGCACGAGCCGGCGTCAGCCCGAGGTCCATCTCTTCCCCGAGCCCCATCGCGTCAGCGGGTGCCGTCAGCGCGGTCGTTGGCGCCTGGACGAACCGGATGCCCAGGAGCTCCAGCCGTCCGGCGTCGGAACGGAAGAACGATCTCGGGAGCGCCCCCGCTACGCTCATGCCGTCGTACAGCCCCCGGCGCGCGCGGGGGACCAGTGGGTCGTAGCCGTCCGCGTTGTGCCGCCCCACGAGGCCGGCCCGGTTCGCGAAAGCGAGGTCGGCCTCGGCCGCGCGGGGCCAGGCTTCGACGAGGGAAAGCGTCCGCTCCTCGTGCAGCCGCGGTGCCATGACCCGGTCGATCGCCTCGCGGGTGGGGGTGGGCCGCGCCAGCTCGTCCGCGGTGGGCGCCCCCGCCCAGGCCTCGCGGCCGTGGGGCTGCAGGAGGAACGAGGCCGTCAGGGCGATGAGGAATGCGTGGGCCGCCACCGGATCATGGGCGTCCGCAAGGTACAGATAGAGGATGAGCGACACCGCGAGCACACCCACGGCTCCGGCCAGGACCTGGGGCAGCGGGCCCGTCACGGTGGCCGCCACCGAGAGGGCGGCCGCCGAGGCGAGGCAGGCCAGGAGGAGCCACGCACGGAGGCGGCGTCCGAGCGGCTCCCTCCGCGCGGTCCACTGCGCCGACAGCGACAGGCCGAGGAGAACGGCCAGGGCGAAGTCGGCCAGGAGCGCGCCCGATCCCGGATCCGCCAGCCGGGCCTGCTGGCCGAGCAATACGAGGCCGGCGAGGAGGGCCGCCGCGGCCCGCCGGACCCAGACGTGGGTGAGCGCGAGGGGCAGCGCGGCCAGGGCCATCGCGGGACCTGGGGTGTGCGAGACGTAGCGCACCACGAGGCCGGTCACGCCGTCCGGGACCGCGCCGGGTGCCGTGGCCGCGCCGGCTCCCCCGGGCCCGGCCGCGAGCCAGGCCCAGAAGGTGGGGACGATCTGCGGGGCGGCCAGGAGGAGGCCCGCCGCCACCGCCAGCAGAGAGGAGCGCGGGCGGGCGATCGTTTTCTCCGCCGCATGCGCAAGGAGCAGACGGCCGACCACGAGGATCGCCCCGGCGCCCGTCGCCTCTGGTGAGCCGGCCAGCAGGAGCAGCGCCACCGCGGCCGCCAGGCCGGCCGCCGCGCGCGACGTCCCGCGCGCGAGGTGCGCCTCGGCGGCGAGGAGGGAGAGGGGCAGCAGGGGAGCGGCCACGAGGGTCGCGGTGTCGCCGAGGTGGGCCACGAAGTAAGGACCGAGGGGAAAGGCCAGGCCGGAGGCGTAGGCGCCCACGCGGCTCGCGCCGATCCGGCGCAGATAGCCGTACGTGAGCCCGCCGGCCGCGGCCAGGGAAGCGAGCACGAGGGCCTGGAAGGCGGCGAACGGCGGAAGGAGGGCGAGGACGGGCATCGGCGGGTAGAAGGCCCCCGGCCGATAGGCGGCCAGGAGCGGGGTCCCCGAGAACACGCTCGGGTTCCAGGCCGGCAGGTCGCCGCGCTCGTAGGCGCGCCAGACCTCGGTCCGCAGCGGGAAGTGAAGAGCGGCCCCGTCACCCGGGCCCAGCAGGCGCCCCTCCCGCCAGGCGGGGGCGTGGGCGAGGGCCGGGAGCAGCGCCAGGAGAGCCAGCAGGAGGGCGTCGCGCCGGTTCATCGACGCCGCTCCACCGCGGCCCGCCAGCCCGAGTAGAAGCGGAACTGGGCCACGTTGTCGAGGACGGCCGGGGGCTCGACCTTGGGCGCGGAGCTGGTTCGTGAATGGCCGCCATGACTCCCGACGTCGGCGGCGCGGCCTGGCCCAACACCGGAGTGATCCGCCGGAACGAATCGTCCACCTGTACCCGGGGAGCCACCTTCTCGAGCCAGCCGAGCAGCTCCAGGAGCGACGAGCCGGTGACCGTGAAGCCGACCTCGAAGTTTTGAGGGTCCAGCTCCACCGGCCGCAGGTCCCCGTGCCGATGCAGGTGGATGCGGTAGCCGCCCTCGAGGGAGGCGGTTTGAAAGCGTCGGATCTGGACCGACGGCTGGTACTCCCGCAAAATGGGACCCCGCACCAGCAGCATCAGGTCCTCGTCCCGCAGCACGAGAGGACCGTCCGCGAGCTTGAGGTGCAGCGCGTCCCCCTGCTGCGCGCCGCCAAGGGCCAGGAGCGGCGGCGTACGCACTTCCTGCTCGGGCACCGCCACCACGTGGAGGCCGCGCTCCCGGAGGGTGCTGGCCGTTTCCTGCGCCTCCCCCTCCTCTCCGATCCGCAAGAGCTGCAGGCCCCCGCGCCTCTGTCGCTGCCCCGCTTCGAAGCGGGAGATGCCGAGGGCGGCGGCTACCTCGTCCTCGGTCCCGGAGTCGAAGTCCATGACGAGGACGGAACGCGACGCCGGGAGCGCCTCCGCGGGCGGCGTGGCCGTCGCAGCCGCAGCGGCGCTCTTCGCCGCTTCCTCTACCGCCGCGGCGGGCAGCGCCGCGCCGCAGTAGACGCAGGTGGCACGCACCATCGCCACCGGGCGCCGGCAGGCCGGGCACTCAGCCATGGAAGGCCCCGCTCAGACATTGAAGCGGAAGTTGATGACGTCCCCGTCCCGCACCTCGTAGTCCTTTCCCTCGAGCCGGAGCGTCCCCTTCTCGCGGCAGGCGGCGATCCCGCCGGCGGCCACGAGGTCGTCGAAGGCCACCACCTCCGCGCGGATGAAGCCCCGCTCGATGTCGGAGTGGATGGTCCCCGCCGCGAGCTGGGCCTTCGTTCCCCGCCGGATGGTCCAGGCCCGGCACTCGTCCTCGCCCGCGGTGAGGAACGAGATCAGGCCGAGGAGGGTATAGGAGGTCCGGATCACGCGCTCGAGGCCGGGCTCGTGGAGGCCCAGGTCCTCCCGGAAGGCCCGCGCGTCCTCGGGGGAGAGCTCGGACATCTCCGCCTCGATGGGCGCCGCGACCGGACACAGCCCGAGGTGCGGCCGCGAAGCGAAGCCCGTGAGGCCCGAGCTCTCCAGGAAGGCGGCGGCGGCGCGGATCTTCTCCTCGCCCAGGTTCACGACGAGCAGCATCGGCTTCTCGCTGAGGAACGAGTAGCTGCGCAGGCGCCGACGCTCCTCCTCCTGGAGGGAAAGCTCGCGCAGGGGGCGCTCCGACTCGAGGCAGTCCTTCATCTTCAGGAAGATGGCGCGCTCGGCCACGTCGTCGGGCTTGTTCGCCTTCTTGATGTTGGCCTCGAGGCGCTCGAGCCGCCGTTCCACGGCGGAGAGGTCGGCCAGGATCAGCTCCAGCTCGAGCATCTTCGCGTCGCGCAGGGCATCCACCGAGCCGTCGGGGTGCGGCACCTGGTCGGATTCGAAGGCCCGCACCACGTGGACGAGGGCGTCCACGTTCCGCAGGGCCGGCAGGTCCACGAGGGCAGCGCCCTCGCCCTTCGACACCCCGGGCACGTCGGCGTACTCCATGGTGGCCCAGGTCTTCTTGCGCGGGCTGTAGATGGCGGCCAGGGCGTCGATGCGCGGGTCGGGGACCCGGGCGATCCCGAGGCGGGCCTCGGGCCGGCCCCCGGGGACGGGCGCCGCGGAGCCGGTGAGGAGCTGGAAGAGGGTGCTCTTTCCGACGGAGGGGAGTCCGATGATGCCGGTCTTCATCGACTCCTCACCCTATCATTCATCGACCCCCCACCCTATCCCTCCCCACGTAGGGGGAGGGGAATGTTGTTCCGCGTCCGGCCCCGCGTCATCGGCCACAGCAACGGGCTGCGAGCGTAGCCGAATTCACTTCGGCGAAGCGACCGGGGTTTCAAAGGGGTGCGACGCAGCACCCCCTTGCTCAATGACGACCCCCCACCCTATCCCTCTCCACGTAGGGGGAGGGAACACTGAAACGTGTAGGTTCCATATATTGTTGCAGTAAGTTCGGAGCTACGGTCGGCGTAGTAGAATGTGCCGACGATCCATGGCCCACCTGGCGCCCCTGCTCGGCCTGCTCTTCCTCGCGGCCGGTCCCAGTCCCAAGGCCGCGCCCTCCCCCGGGCCGACGCCACCCGCCGGGGGCACGCTGATCTTCTTCCTGATCGACAACTCGGCCTCGCTGCCGCCTCTCGACCCCGACGAGAAGCGGGTGGCTGCCCTCGAGAAGATGTTCAAGTTCCTGGAGGGCCAGCCCTACCGGTTGGTGCTGTTCGGCGGCCGCCGGGAGATCTTCGTCGACGACGTCTCGCGCTACCGCAACAACGGCCAATGGACCGATTTCTACTTCGCCTTCGACCGCGTCCGTGAGCTCATGAAGGAGTATCCGGCGGGGACGGAGTTCCGCATCATCCTCGTGACCGACGCCATCCCCGACCCGGACCCGGCGGACTGGCACGACCAGAGCGTGCCCCCCGGGACCGACCTCCTGGCGTTCTCGAACAAGAAGCTGCTCGCCCTGCTCGGGGCGATGAAGACTCCCCTCTACGTGATCCTGGTGGGGGATCCGCCCAAGGAGGGCGTGAGGCCGGGCGATCTGGTGCAGGCCCCCGGCCTCATCCTCGACATGGTCAACGCCGCCAACGGTGCTGCGGCCTCGCCTACCGCCCAGAGCCTGGCCTCCTTCTTCAAGGACGACGGACTGCTGCTCAAGAAGTTCGTCTATCGGGTGCAATCCCACGAAGGCCTCCAGAAGATCGAGCCGGCGGTGAGGCGCATCGTGGCTCCTTCCCGATCCCGCGTGGAGCTCGGTTTCTTCGGGGCCCTCGTCCTGCCCATGGTCCTCTTCCTTTTCTTGCTGCTGGGCCTCCTCGTCCGTGCCTTCCCCGGCCCCGGCGACGTGGAGGTCGTCGAGCTCAAGGAGGGCCTGCCGGTGTACCTCGCGGTCGACCGGATCCACAAGGTCGAGAGCGGCGGCTGGGGGAGGACCGGCCTCTCCCTGGTGGCAGAGGCCCGCGACGCGGCCGCCACCGTGACCTACCAGGCCCCGAACATCGACCTCACGGGGACGGGTCTCGACGTCCAGGGCGCGGACGCCATCACCCGGGGCCTCCTCACCCTGGGATTCGACGAGCTCAAGCGGACGATCGAGAAGTACTCCGACGAGGGCAGCAAGGAAGAGAAGATCTACGCCTTGAACCTCGACTACATGGCGAAGAACCTGACGGGCCCGGAGGCGGAGCGTCTGCTCACCACTGCCCCCGCCGACCGTCGGCGCATTTCCGCGATGGACTTCCTCCGGGCCAAGGCGCACCTGATCGGGAATGACTCCCTCCGTCGCAAGGTGGTCGAGCCCCGCGCCCAGATCGCGGGCTACGGGAAGGAGGGGGGTCGCAAGGAGCTGGCTCCGGGGGCGAGGGTGCGCATCGGACGCTACGGTTTCATCGTGAAGGACGTGAGCCGGGGCGGCCGCAAGGATGCCCGGCTCTCCCTCTACTACGACCGGGTCCCTTCGCTGCTCGCCTTGAAGACCCTCCTGCCCGACGCCTTCCAGCGCGCTTTTCGGCTTCGCCGCAGCAGCCACCGCATCGTGAGCTGACCCCATGTCGGCCCCGATACTCGTGGCCGGCCTGGACAGCCGGAGCCTGCTCCTCGAGGCGCCCGTGCTGCTCCGCGACCACGCGCTGCTCGCGGAGAGGCCTTCGGCCCGTGAGCTGCTCGACGGCCTGGCCCGCGAGGGTGGACGGCTGGTCGTGCTGGGGCCGATCCTCCCCGACCTGGCGCTTCCCGAGGCCATTCGGCGCATCCGCTTGCTCCCCGCCACCCGGCGCGTCTCCATCCTGGTCCTGCTTCCCGCCGACGAGCCGCCCGGGGCGGAGCAGGCAGTCGTGGAGGCGGGGGCCAACGCGGTGCTGCGGCGGCCTCTCGACCGCGTCGAGCTCGAGCACTGGATCACGAAGCTGCTCCACGTGCCGCGGCGCGTGGAGGCGCGGATGCCGGTGCACGGCCAGGTGGTGGGGACGCCCCGCGGCGTCCAGAGAGGCCACTTCTACGGGCTGTCCCGCAACCTCTCGATCAACGGGATGCTGCTCGCGAGCCCGGTGCGCCTGGCCGACGCGCCCGACCTCGACCTGGAGATGCAGCTCCCGGAAGCGCTCCGCATCCGCGCCCTGGGCCGGGTGGTGCGCGACGCCATCGACGTGGGCTGGCCGTATCTCGGCTACGGCGTGGAGTTCCTGTTCGTCCCTCCCGACAGCCTCATGGCGCTCGCCAGCCTCGTGGGGGCGCGCACTCCGCCGGTGACCCCGAGGGTCGTGGCGCCGCGCCCCCTGATCCGCGCCACCGTGCGACTCGGCCCCTGGATCTACGAGATCGTCGAGCCGGCGCCCTACGCGTCGGGCTTCCTCGTGGAGATCCGCCGGGGCCCGCGCGAGGGCTGGCGCCCCGGCCTGTCCGGACCGTTCTACGTGGTGGAGGGGCCCTCGGAGGCGGCGGCCCTCCGCGCGGCCCGCGAGTTCGTCCAAAAGAACGCCTGAGAAGGCGCTTTCGAACCCGCGCCATGCCCCGCGTCTCCATTCTCCTTCCGGTGCGCGACGCCGCTCCGACCCTGGGCCCCTGCCTCGACTCGCTCCTGGGCCAGACCCTCCGCGATCACGAAGTGATCGCCGTGGACGACGGCTCCACCGACGGGACGGATGTCCTCCTCGACGCTCGGGCCGCCGTGGACTCACGGCTGCGCGTCCTGCACACGCCGCCGCGCGGCCTGGCCCAGGCGCTCAACCTCGCCCTCGAGGCCGCACGGGCCCCGCTCCTGGCCCGCATGGATGCCGATGACGTGGCCTCCCCCGTACGGCTCGCCCGGCAGGCGGACCGCCTGGAGCGGGACCCGTCGACGGACGTCCTGAGCTGCCGGGTCGAGCTCCTGGGCGACTCCGGCAAGGCGGGGATGCGGGCGTACGTGGAATGGCTGAACCGCCTCGTCGACCATGACGCCATCGTTCGCGATCTGTTCGTCGAGTCGCCTCTCGTCCACCCGAGCGTGGCCATGCGCGCGGCGGCCCTGCGCCGCCTGGGCGGGTACCGCGACTTCGACGGCCCCGAGGACTACGACCTCTGGCTCCGAGCCTGGGAAGCGGGCCTGCGCTTCGCGAAGCTCGAAGAGACGCTCCTGGCCTGGCGCGACCAGCCGCGACGCCTCACCCGCACCGACCCGCGCTACGCGCCGGAGCGCTTCCGCGCGGTGAAGCTCGAGACGCTCCTTCGCGGGCCCCTCTCCCCGGGGCGGCCCGTGATCGTCTGGGGCGCGGGTCCCATCGGCAAGGGCTGGGCCCGGGCGCCCGGGAAGGCGGGGCGCGTGGTCGCGGCCTTTGTCGAGGTCGACCGGCGGAAGATCGGGCAGACCATCCACGGCGCCCCGGTCCTGCCGGTGGAGCGCGCTCACGATCTCGGGGGCGCCTTGCACCTGGCGGCCGTCGGACAGCCCGGAGCCCGGGCGCGCATCCGCGCGGAAGCGGCGCGTCTCGGCATCGTGGACGGCCGCGATCTCGTGGCGGTGGCCTGAAGCCGGCGGGGCCGCCGTCATCGAGCCGGTATAATCGAACTCGAAAATGAGGTCCCCCGGGCTCCCGCCGATTTCGCTTTCTCTCGGGCTCGTCCTGGCGCTGTTGCTCTCCGGTCCGGCGGCCCTGGCGTCCGCCGAGAAGGCGCGTCCCGTGCCGCCTCCCACACGGATCGAGACCCTGGGCCGCATCCTCGCCCTCGAGGACTCCCGGAGCGTCGGGGAGGGAGAGCTCGATCGTCTCCTGCGCGCCCGCGATCGCGGGATCCGGCGCCGGGCCGCTCTGGCCGCCGGGCGCATAGGCGACCCTGTCCTCGTCCCCACCCTGATCGACCTCATGAACGACGCCGAGCCCGAGGTGCGGCAGATGGCGGCGTTCGCCCTCGGCCTGATCGGCGACAAGGGAGCGGTCGCGCGCCTGGTGGCGGCGCTCGGTGATTCCGAGACCGTCGTGCGGGCCCGCTCCGCAGAGGCGCTGGGGCGGATCGGCGACCCGCGGGCGGCGGCCGACGTCCGGACGCGGCGACGACCCCGGCAGCGCCACCGACCCCTGGATCGAGCTGCGCCTCGCCCTCTTCGCCCTGGTGCGCCTCAAGGAGCCGAAGGCGGCCGCGGAGGCCCTCCTGCTCTCGGGCAAGCCGCGCTTCGACTGGTGGGCCGCCACCTGGGTGGCCAGTCGCATGGAGAGCCCCGCTCTGCGGCCGGTGCTGGTCGCGGCGGCGGCCTCGAACGACGCGCTCTCCCGGACCTTCGCCGCCCGGGGGCTCGGAGCCCTGAAGGACGCGAGCTCTCTCGACGTCCTCGACGCCCTAGCCCACGACGCGGACGCGACGGTAGCCGCCTATGCCCTCCACGCGCTGGCTGCTCTCGCCGATCCGCGGGCCACGGCCGCCGCGGCTTTGCCTCGCCGAACCCTGTGGTCAAGCGCGAGGCTCTCATGGCCCTGGCCGTCCTGCCCCCGGACCGGAGCCTGCGACGCAAGCTCGTCCCCCTGGTCGGCGACAAGGACCCGTGGATGCGCTCCGCCGCCTTCGCGGCTCTCGCGCGCACCGACCGGGAAGACGCCGCCCTCGTCCTCTCGGGGATCGACCCCGATCCCGTGTGGTGGGTGCGCGCATCCCTCGCCACCGCCCTCGGCGCCGCGGGAGACGAGATCAGCGTGGGAATCCTGTTCGGCATGCTCAAGGACGAGGACGCTCGGGTCCTGCCGTCCGTCCTCGAGGCGCTCCGGGTGGCCCGGGGCAGCGACGCGGTGGACACCCTCAAGCGCCACCTCGAGCACCCGGACTTCGCGGTGCGGGCGGCCGCCGCGGAAGGGCTTGCCGCCGCGAAAGCCACCGGCCTCGCCGCCCCCTTCACCGCCGCCTACAAGCGTGGGCTCGGCGATCAGGAGCTCGGCGCGCGGCTGTCCGCGGTGGACGCCCTGGCCGGGCAGAACGACGACGCGTCGCGGGCGGCTCTCCGCGAGGCAGCCAAGGGCGACCCGGCGCGCGTGGTGCGCGTCCGCGCCGCGGCGGCCCTCAGGGACCACGGTGATGCCGAGGCGCCACCGCCGGGCCCCGAGACCGTGCTCAAGGCGCCTCTCGACTACCGCCTGGCCATGGCCCCCTACGATCCCCTCCCCGACCTGCCGCTCTTCACGCCGCGGGCCTTCCTGTTCACGCGACACGGTACGATCGAGATCCATCTCAACACCGTGGAGGCGCCGCTCACCGTGATGTCCTTCCTCGACCTCGCGCGCCGCGGGTTCTACGACGGCCTCACCTTTCACCGCGTGGAGC
>WNFL01235400.1_pt1 | contig 10615 bp, 8 predicted proteins | sample 5400361 | NCBI WGS metagenome assembly WNFL01 (sample SAMN13153351, study PRJNA577476) | soil metagenome | isolation source: 40 cm soil on Douglas fir-dominated hillslope | place: USA:California | collected 2013-09-17 | reverse complement strand
TTCATGTAATACGTGCCATATCCGATACTGCAAATATTTGATAATGCAACCGTTTTGGGTGTCGACGGACCACTTGCATTATAGAAATTTCAACTGTAGCAATAATACGCCAAAATAGTGGTGCTGCCTTCCTGGGGGAACCTTCGCAATGACTGCCACTATGGAGGAAGAAAATATTTACTTGGCAAATCCAGAAAAACGTATAGAGGACTGGGTTCTTCGGGTCCAACCAAAGACAGTCGAATAAAGTGGCGCGGCTCCTCCTTCCCGCATTCTTCAAAGTCCAAATGACCCCGCCCAACTCAAGAGACGAACGGATCCAGTGTGTTGCTGCAGAGGTAGGTGTCGCGTCTTTGCGCCTGCTATTGCATTAATGTGTTCGCCTGAAGATAGGCGCTGTAGGTAGAACGGTCATAGTAGTAGACAGAAACAACCACCACCTAATGCTTGGGCGATGGTGCTCACAACCCCGCTAAATGTCCTACGTTTCGGACGGACGTGGTCCTTCAGAAACCAACCTACGTCCACGCTTCTCCGTTGTTGAAACCACATGACAACCACTCATGAATGATTCCTTCCGTCAGCCCATTGGTAAATTGAATACCTTTGCAATCAAGATGACGCTACATTCCTCGTTATCCAGGTATTATTCCCCTATCTTCCAGTCATCGTTGGGTGACTTGTCCCATCGTCGTCTCCTGAGCACTCGCTCCCTCTCTGACCTGCTCTCAGGTTGAATGAATGAGAGCTCGATGCTCCTCAGGTCAAGACCGCCCAAACCTGTCTCAACAGGGAGGATATTATTGTTCACCCACCGAGTCCATGGGCCAATGCCCTGTCCTGTGTTGTCAAAGATATCAAGCCTGAGACTACGCAATGGCGCTGGCAAAATAGCGTTGCAGAGATAATTGGCGGAAATTTCTACTTCAACCTCCGCCTTCTCTCTCTTCTCCTCCCAGTCCACGCTGTACGGGATTACGATGAAAAGGTCCAGCACATTTTGTTGGGATCGAGCCAAGACCAAAGCAAAGTTTCGAAATGACCACGGAATGTGAAGATGGAGGAAAGTAATCCCTGGGAAATGATGTCGGACGAAATGATGATAGATGTATAGAGCGAGGTCGAGATCACAACGCGGCCTTGTGAAGATATGACCACGGAGAGTCAAGGATGTGAGCTGAGACCATGGGTCGACCCCGAAGGTAGTTCTTGGTAGCATCCACTCATCCGTTGAAAGATGCTGGAGGCTTTTTGGCGGGGAAGGGATGCCGGGATAGTAGAGCTGGCCAAATACGTGCAGATGAGTAACTCGAGGTGCAAGCTGAAGCAGTTCGATCAGCATGAACGCATTGTCAAACTGGAAGCAATCCCTCTGGTAGTGGCGTAGCTCGTGTAAACATGAAAAGGAAGGTAGGTGGAACTGTTGCTGGTACAGATCTGGAAATTTGAAATCGCAACAATGGAATTCAAGGTACTCGAGTGAAGTTGCCACCAGAGCAATCAGTGGTTCGAGAGCGTCCCATGAGTGCATCTCCCTTAGGGTCAATTTACGGAGTTTCGGGGGCCAAGGCGGCGGCGGAAACGTGTATATTACCGGCAGGTGTATGGCCTCAAGAATGAGATACGTGAGATGGGGAGAAGAAAGGATGCAATAGAGAAACGTTCTGGGTAGGAATATTTGGGACAACTGGACTGTGTGTAATTGTCGCATTGCCGGGACGGCCTTGGTTAGTGTGAAGAGGGTAGGGGAGAAAATGATCGGAAATTGGCCTATCCATCGGGAACTCCACCGGCTTGTCATTTGTCCTATGTTGAGTTTTCCCACACTATCCAGGAAGGTCGAAGCGCGAGTGATCGCTAGCGCCTTCCAGAGTGCGTAGTTGGAAGAACCACCAAGCACAATAGTGATGGTGAACTTCACAAGGGGTCGAAAGATCCATCGGAGTGTCACACAGACCCCCGCAAGCACTCGGATGTCATCTTGGGTCAGATGCGGTAGCAGCAAGAGCCATAGCTCAGTAGGAAGATGTATCTGGTTTTAGTTTCAGTATGAAGAGGTGCGCTTGTTCGGCGCTTGTACCCACTGGACTCAGAGCACGAGCCCTATTTTTTCCCCTATCGCGTGCTTGAGAGTCAGTCCAGATTCAACAGGAGGGGCAACCTTGAGCGCGTACAGAAATCGATATCGGTGACCTAGACCGCTTGATTGCCTTACTGGCCACATTTCGTCGATAGGACAAGATGTAGCTGCTTTGTTCTCAAGGCTAGTCATATTCGGCGCGTGTTAGGCGCCCCCAAAGTACAAAGTGATGTATTATTCGTTCTCGTAAGTTCAAAACATTGAATAAAGTGAGTCCCTCTTAGTCATGAATGTTTTGCTCAGACCACTTCTTTTTTGGTCGTGCCTTTCGTTTCCTCAGACTGTGCTTCGTCCGTCATCGTCTTCATGGCGCTGCGCTCGAGTAAGCTGTAGTTCTTGATGAGAAGGGTCGTGAAGGCCGCAACGCCAGCCCATGGAACGACCGTGACCAAAGCGTAGTTAATCGCAGAAACGTATAGGGCTATGACGTTGGACTTGAATTCCTGTGGGACAAGAGCCAGTGCGCCAACTGATTCTCGTAATGCCTCAACAACCTCCTTCGAGAGGCTAGGAAGATCGTGTGCTATCCCAGAAAAGAGTTTGTTCGAGAAGATCGATCCTGCAACACTGAGAATGGTCAGTTATTGTGGAGTCGCGTCTCACATGTAAACCTACGAGATACCAAGGGCACCTCCCATTCTTTGGAAGAAAGCACCCAGACCCATTGCTTGTGCCAAAAGACCTAGCTCGTACGCGTATTCGGCCTGCAAGGACATCACTGTTGATTGTTAGTCCAGTTGCAAGGGCAGAATGAGAATTCAACCGTACTGGCGTTCTGGAATCCGAGGCCAATACCAAATCCAAGAAGTATTTGGAAGCCAATAAGACGGCTGGCCGAGGTCGCAGGATCGATGGTAAAGAGCAAACCACCTCCAATAGCGCTGATGCAAGCGCTGAATATGAGGAATGGCCAATATCGTCCAGTTTTCCTGACAACACCACCACCAATCGCGGTTGTGAGAATGAAAGAAAGCAGGAGTGGGATGATGTCAACGCCTGATTGCTCGGCGGTACGACCGCGGACGATTTGGTAGAACGCCGGCAAATAATAGGTAGGGATATTGAGACACGAGAATATGCATGCCAAGAAGATGACCGTTCCGACGGTCGTTCTGCTCTTGAACAGGCGAGTAGGAATTAGAGGCAGAATGGTCGAATTTGGTCGAGAGAGGTAGGTTTCCCAAGCCGCGAAGACGACGGTGAGGACGCCAGACTATATACGGGGTCAGTAGAAATACAGGTCCCTAGCAAAAGTACTAACCACCACAAAGAGAGCAATCACAATTGCATCGTTCCAAGCATATCGATTGCCACCCCAAAACAATGGGAGGAGAAATGAGACAGTGAGACCCATCACTAATATAGTACCGATCCAGTCCATTGCCAAAACTTTCTGGAGCATCGTTTTATCTTTGAGCGAAGGCGGAGTCAGGGCAGGTTGATACGGGAGGAAGAGTACGAGTGCACATAATGCCTGAAGGGGGATTAGTTCGGGAACGAAGAATGTAGCTAAGCAAGGTACTGACGACTCCACCGATCGGAAGGTTGATCTGCAATGAGGGTTAGAAGGAGATTGGACGATTGGAGAAAGACCCACGTAGAAGCACCATCGCCACGTCACTTGAGAAGTGAGGGCACCTCCGACGACGGGACCAATAATGCTCGCGATGCCGAAAACAGCCCCTCCTATGCCAGCGAAAGCGGGGCGTTGCTTAAGAGTTGTTACTTGGCTCAGGATAGACATCATTGTTACGAAGATGGGACCAGCCCCTGCTCCCTGAATAGCCCGTCCAGCGATAAGAGCGTTCATATTTGGTGCGAGGGCACAGACCAGGCTTCCGATTTCAAAGAGGGCGACCACGGTTATGGCGACGTATTTTGACGGACATATATTGAGAATCTGACCAGAAGGCATCACAAATGCAGCTTGAGTTACTGTGAGAGGTATGTGAGCAACTAAACGCAAACCGAGTTTATGGGTTGATGGTCTATTAACATAATGCGTACTAAGGAAGGCGGTCACTATCCATGTGAGTTCATCGAGAGATTTGAGCTCCGACGATATGACCGGCGCTGCTGGAGCGACGATCATGATATCCAAAGCGATGAGGAAGATCGCTAACATCATCGGACTAACGGATATCAGTCGGACAACCAGCAGAAACGAGAAACCGTTCGTACGCTACGACCAACGCAAGCTGCCTTCCATGCAATATTCGACTCTTAACATCTTCAATCGCAGCAGCAGTGACTGTGTTCTCGTCGGCAACTGGTGTGGAAGGCTCCTTGGTTAGGGCATTGTCGGTGTCACTCATGGTGAACGGTTGATGAAAATGCCTGAGGGAGGAACCAGATGGCAGCTCAATAATGAACCTTTTTATAGCGCGGGCGCCGGCCATACACGTACTCTGCGAGATCGTTCCAAGTTCCGCAGCGGGATGGATATTCTTTCTCAGCCGGGCTGGTGGCGTGTCGTTGTGCCGAGAAGCAAGCGCCTTTTGTACGTCCGGCGATGACCAGGCTCCTCAACTGCTGTGGATTCCAATGAGTAGCTGCGTGCCGTTTTAAAGACCGACCCACCACGTCAAAAAAAACCACCGTCTCGGTGGTTATCGGAGACGGTCCCTCTTGATGGACGGACAGGGACTTGGTTTTATGGTAGGCTCCTGGTCAAGAATATAAAAGTCACGGGACGACGCGAGACGACGCAGGGTACTGCGAGACGATAAGCGATGACATAGGATAGCCCGGAATGGCGCAGATTTCCATGAGATGAAGCACTAGTCCCGAGTATTGACCGATGATACAACTCAGGACGAGAGGTTTTATTACTTGGAAGAGTGAGTATCAACTAAGGGAAACCCAAGCCCGGGAAGAAAAGGTACTGACAACAAAGCAAAACAAAGCAAGCAGACTGCAGCTTGCTTCGACATTTTGACCCCTGAACACTCCGCGGACTGGGACTGGTAGCATACTACATGTTGTTGACTCCCCGGTGCATATTAACATTACGCTATGTGTATTCCGTGCCGACCTCGCGATCATTCCACCAACTCCGCTTCATTTATCCCGCCCTCATCCCACAACTCATCATGTGTTCATCCCGTATCAATCCCTGAATGTTCCAGTTGCAGCCCTTTGTATCCTTGCGCAATCTCCAAACCTCACAATCCATGCCATCATCCTCTCTGCGTCCCGCTTGCCTACGTTATATATCCGCACCCATCTCTCTTTGCTGCGGCGCTGTTTCTTCGTTTCTCACAGCCTTCCATACTGCTTGTCATGCAGGAACGGACTAAAGCCGTTTGAAAAGGGTATTAGCTCTGATGGTTGATCGATGCAGCAGCAGCTAGCATGAGTTCGACATGTCGTATGCCGTGGTCTTTCGTGCTCCACACAATGGGTGTACCGCTTTGGCCGACAAATAACCCCAGAAATATTGAACAAGTAAAATTGATGATAAATGAAAGCCCCGAATAGCACCCCAACCAGGATATCATAGACAACTGGACAACTTATGAGCGAGGATATGTCCCAAATATAGTCGACCGTTTGGAGTAGCTCTGAAAAAGCATGTGCTGCATCTCATTCATATCGAAACATGTACAGTCACCCTTCGATTCCGGTACTGTTGGAGTTGGTGATTCCTCCACATACTATGTCCTTATTTAAACGAACAGTGACGACATATCCTTCATACAATTTGTTCTCCTGATATGACACACGTTTCAGACACTTCGTGGTAATTGAGGTATATATTGGCCATGAAGAGTAACGAGGCAAGGTAGAAGGTATTCTTACAGTGAGTACATGCTGCGAGTGCCTCCACAAATTTCCGTGTGCTTGACCATTGCTCGGCTCACAATATGTACCTAATCAGAATGACATTGGACTGGAAGTGGAATACATGTTACAGACTTCTGGCCTGTTTGGTAGGAATACCTTGGCCTTCCACTGTACTAGGGCACATCAACTTCGTTAAGCACCAAATTTCCTACACCCCATTCCGCCCAATCGTCGTGTTTCATGCGCACAGAACCCGCAAAGCTGCCCTCACTTCCTGCAACATCAAAGTGCAAGAGCTGCAAGACCAAGAATGTTATGAACAGGCCGAAATAAGGGCATGAGGGCATGAGGACTTTGAAGAGTAGACTATCAAAGACCTCATGCCCTCATGCCCTTATTTCGGCCTGTTCATAACATTCTTGGTCTTGCGCAGCTCTTGCACTTTGACATTGCAGGAAGTGAGGGCAGCTTTGCGGGCTCTGTGGGAAAGCATAGGTGTCTCTTGATGCCTTCAGCAAAGTCTGGCTGGTGCACAGTTCTAATGACAGTAAGGAGAAGAGTAAGAACACATTATTCGGGCCGATAACATAACGTATAGCCCAGGTCCAGCCACGGGTCTGCGAGGGGGAGGGAACAGTCATGCTAATTTTGCTCCCAAACACAGCCCGAGTCGTCACACAACCAAAGCACAACCACATATGGAAGCGCAAAACAGAGCCTCTCGTATGGTATTACAGGTGATTATATCATTTTGGGACTGAAATTTCGAAAGTCTATTTTAACAGAGTGAAGATTTGACACGTCGCTCGCAGTCTGGGGTTGCACTGAACATGGACGTCCTGCGCTTAATCATGGATTGTGCAGTGGAGTACAACACGGGACAACCGCTACGATATCAGTCCCAGCAAACAGCGCTCCTTGCATACACGCAAGTGAATCGAATATGGTGTCAAGCTGCCCAGGAAATACTATTCCGCCACATATTTTTGCAAATAAGATCAACATTGGTCTCATTACTTCGCGCTATAACCCCACGGACACCCCGAGGACGACTTCTCGCCTCTTTCGTCCGTACAGTCACCGTCAAACTCTGTAGGCTACCAGAGGCATCAATGCACAACGTCATTGGGTTTATACACCCTCGACATCTTTCTACGCTCCTCGCGCATCTTCCATCACTTCACACTCTGAATCTCAGAATGGGAGAGGACCCGTGGACGAAAGCGGACTTAGCAGCCCTGAATGGTCGGATGTACTGCCGTACGATAAGGATGACCAGTAATAGACCATTCGACCAACTCTTTATTCCCATTGAACACAATCCTTGGCAGCACATCCAGTCGCTGTCGCTCTTTTACGCTACCCTTTCCCTACCCTCATTTTATCTACGCGATTCCTCACCTCCTTTATTCTCGCTCGTCCATTTTGAATGTGGCGGGTTTCCGGGTGTGAGGAAAGATGAGCTGCTCTGGCTCCTCGGGAACTCGCATACAACCTTGCGCCATTGTGCTATGCATCTTCTCACCCCAGACAATGACCCGACTGCAGTCTTAGCGCCGCACGTAAAATCAATCGAGTCCCTCACACTCCATTCCGTTTCCTGGAACGCATCGTTCTCTTCATTTATCCAAACCTTCCCTAAACTCCGCGAGCTTCGCGTCATAGCTTCTCTCAACATTTCCACTAATCCAGATTTTCCTGGAGTTTTACCTGCCAGACTCGAACATTTTACCGTCCCACTGCCGCTGAGCGGAGCGAGTATCGGTGGTTATTCACGTAAGTTCAAAATCCCGAACAGCCTCAAGACTTATACCCATATTCGTAAATATGGAGTTTATGATGATTGGGATGCTGTTTTCTCCGAGGGGTGCCGAGCGTGTGGGGTTCAAGTCGAGGAGCGTGCAAGACCCGCCGTGTTGGGAAACGGGTGGGGTTACCAACCGGGTCCAACTAATTCCTCACTGGCGGTTACCATTAACCCTGATTCATCCTGGGATACTTCGGAACCCAAAATACCAGTCCCGCTCATTTCACCTGCACCTGAATTGATGGAGTTGACGGGTGTTGAATTCGACCTTGAAGACGTCATCACTATATACTCTCATAAACCACAACCAAACCGCACGTTGAATATTGAAAAGTACAAAGTGTCCAACAAGTGGGGGCCACCGCGCCAAGCTGACCCGGATAGGTAAGCCCTACCTCTTGTATAGCTGGAGAGTCCTTATCTGAAGTGTGATCAAGGGAGTCCTCGTTGCAGAGTTTCTTGTCAAATCTTACCGCACGCCTGGGTTTGTAGACTTAATCTTTCGTGGGACAGTTATTGTCAGTCTTGTTTCTGCTCCATTTGTTGTATATCCTGTGGCTAGGCTCAAGTTGTGGTGAGGATAAAGGTGTTTGTCACTTGGAATCTGCCTTTGTGTTAAATGAAAAATCGTAGCCGTACGAAAAACCCCTTGATATTCGTATCTAGAACACTGGCTGTACATGTATCGGACCAACAGAAAAACCAGCGCAACATGGAATCAGACTGCCACGCCGCATACGGATCACAACAATACGGATGGCGCGGAAGACGAAACGTGATTCCCAACACTTTTTTGACTCGTGTTTATAAGCCTAGATTTGATCACCAACCGTAAGCCGAGCCTTCTCATACAATCCCGATGTCCAGTGTGTTACTTGTATAGTAAGCGACCATCGAGCCACATTTGTAATCGGCAGGAGAAATCAACATTACGGGGAGTTGGTTTGCAAACCTGGATAGTTCGGGAATGAGAGACCGAACTCAACTGAAAAGATCAAACCGTCACAATCATGATGGAACATTAACACTATAGCCATCCGGTGAACACAGCCATCCTGCGAACATAGGGACATGCGGGCATGGAAGAGATCAGCTGAGTTTCTTACACGTATATGCCACGTCTACGGGTCCGCGCTTGTCCAACGCAATTTCTTCCGCTCCACGTTTCATTTTCATTGCCCAGACTTTGTGCGTACCCTCATTACAGTCAGTAGGCCGGTACTGACACTTCTGGGATCCAGGACCATGGCGCATCGACTTAATGACGATATTCTATATTTGATTTTTCATTGCGCCATAGCATCGACAGAAAAGCGACTCGTGACGCTCCGAATGCAACGAGAAGAGCTATTCTCCTTCTCTTTGGTGTCTCACATGTGGTCGTGGACGGCGCAGTCCATGCTCTTTCGATCCGTGTCTCTACAAACTCGGTCATCTTTGATGGCTTTCCTCAACGCTATTCCGGCCTTTACAAAACGGGGTCAAAGATTAGCCCGCTTTGTGCACACACTCAGGCTTAAATTGTCGAGAGACCCTGAAGCCTACGACCCACCTTCTCTTCCGCTCATTCACACAAGACACGTGCCTGGTCTGCTGGGCCACCTTCCTGCACTCCATTCACTCGAAATTACTATGGGCGCTGAAGCATTTACTGCGCTTCAACTCGCTGCCATTATGCAAGTCGGACGATCAATCCGCGTTCTCAACATTACCAATGTGAATTCTGGAAAAAGCGACCACCCTCACCCATCAATCCAATATATGTTCAGGCCTCCGAGTCAAGAGATATGGTCCTCGATTCAATCCCTCACCATAACTGTGCCGCCTTGGTCCGAGTTAGGTGACGCACCTATCACTACCGCCAAAGAACTTGAAGGGCGTGTACCACCCACATTCTCCATTTCACACATCGAGATATTTGGTGCGAAAATTCGTGACGCATCCGAACTCTGCTGGCTCCTAAGCAAATCGCATGACACCCTCCGACATGTCACTCTTCGCACAGAACAGCGCACTAACATTCTCGTTGATAGTCTCTTACCTCATCGTGCTCACCTCCAACACCTCACCCTCTACTTCCTGCATTGGACGAACCCGATGGTGGACCTGCTCCACTACTTCCCCGCGCTCCGTGAACTGCGCATCCTTCATTCCCTCAGTCTTTCCAGCGACTTTCCTGGGCGACTCCCTGGATGGCTTGAACATTTTACCTTTCCTATAACTCAGCTCGCATCACGGGACGGCAATAGGGGTCGCTTGACGATGGACATTCCAACACAGCTCAAGACGTGCACATACATAGTCGGGGATCAGGTGTCATTGTCAGTTAAAGGGCGATGGTTGGGGCAATACAAGGACGCGTGTAGGATGATGGGTGTCAAGGTTGAGAGGGTCGATGCGAACACGTTCCAAGTCAGGGGTAGCGTCTATCCGCCAAGTATGCGCCCTACCTTTGACTTGCATGCAAGCCCGGAACTAGAAGACTTCGCCGGACCCCCACCCAAAATCCCGAAACCTAAGGTTATGGTAGCGACGGAAATCGGTTCAGTCCCAGAGTCACTGCTCGATCTCACCGAGTTTGCGACGGTCTATAGCCGCCCTCCACCGCCTGTGGATCAGTTGAAGAACGCACCGCCGCCAGCACCCTCCCTAGCCTCGAGGGCCATGAGCTGGCTTTCCGGTAGGGATTGATTAATTTAAACCTATTAGGGCTACGCAAGGCTAACTCGCGAGTTTAGGGGCAAGATGATAAGCGTTCCATCCAACCATCAAACTCTGACACCTTGCCCACCGGTGCAATGATTCTATCACACCATAAGAAGTGTCAGGTCCAAATGCGTAAGACCGTGCTCAGGGATGAGAATTTATCAGAGACAAGGCTG
>WNFL01084708.1_pt1 | contig 10615 bp, 12 predicted proteins | sample 5400361 | NCBI WGS metagenome assembly WNFL01 (sample SAMN13153351, study PRJNA577476) | soil metagenome | isolation source: 40 cm soil on Douglas fir-dominated hillslope | place: USA:California | collected 2013-09-17 | reverse complement strand
ATTCATGTCGGACAGCCGGCTGGTCTTTCTTCGCGGCGAGTAGCGCTGCGCGTACTTGTGCTCGTCGATCGGCTTCAGGATGCTGTCGATCCAGCCGTAACAGAGCGCCTCGTCGACGGCGTCGTTGTAAGCGACGCGGGGCTTGCCGCTCGCCTTCTTATAGTAGATCAGCCAGATCTCCGGCGCCGACGTGTGGTTCTTCGCCAGCCAGCTTCGCCACTCTTTGCGATTCTTTGCGTACACCGTTTTGCCGACCTTCACTGGGTGACCTTGATCTTCAACGGAACCACGGTCGTTCCCCACTGCAACCGCAGCATCGCGGAATCAGCGTCCACGAGCGGGAAGTAGTACGTGAGCGTCTCGAAGTGCGGCCCGGTCTCGGCGACCACGGTCACGCGCAGCGCATCCTGGGACTCGCCGGGATAGTTCGTGTGCCAGCCGCCGATGCCCTTGTTGAAGATCACGGTCCAGGGCTTGGGCGGTTCTTCCGGAATCGTCCACAGCGAGTATCGTCCGGCGGCGAGCCTGTGGCCCTCGATCATCATGTCGTTACTGAACGAGATGGTCGACACCGAGTCCGCGCCGGGATGCCACATGCGGTCCCAGTGGACGAGCGTGCCGAAGAGCTCTCGGCCCCGCGCGACGGGCCGATTGTACGAGATGACGATGTCAGTATGACCGACCCGTTGGGTAACGGAACCGTGTTGGCTGCGCGGGACTTGTAGTAGGGACAGCAGCAAAAAGATCATAAGCCTCCTTCCGGAGAATCTATGCCTCAGACGGTCTTGGTCACGGGTGCCTCGTCAGGCATCGGTCAGGCGATCGCGCAGCTGCTCACCGCGCGCGGCTTCACGGTCTACGGCACGTCTCGCAAGCCTACGGGCACGCTCATCCCGCTCGACGTGCGTTCCGATGATTCCGTACGCGCCTGCGTGGATCGTGTAGGAAAGATCGACGTGCTGGTCAACAATGCCGGCTACTCCCTGATGGGATCGGCCGAGGAGACCAGTCTCGCTGAGGCGAAAGCCCAGCTCGAGACCAATTTCTTCGGAGTTGTGCGGATGGTGAACGCCGTACTGCCGGCGATGCGCACAGCGGGCGCGGGCAAAATCATCACGATCGGCTCGCTCGCCGGGATCACGGCGATCCCGTTTGGCGCGTTCTACACCGCCAGCAAGTTCGCGCTCGAGGGTTACACCGAGGCGCTGTGGCACGAGCTGCGTCCGTTCGGCATTCACGTCACGCTGATCGAGCCCGGGTTCATCGCGACGGCGATCGGCGAGAGCACGCAGATCGCGGCCGCGCCGCTCGCGGCGTACAACGGCGTCCGCCAGCGCGCCACGCACGCACTCGACCAGCATGTGAAGCACGGTATCTCGCCCGACACGGTCGCCAAGCGGGTGTTGCGGGTCATCCAGAGCCGCGCTCCATCTCTGCGCTATCGGGTAGGGACGGATGCCGCCTGGTTCCCGCGTCTCAAGAGCGTGCTGCCGTGGCCGCTATTTGCCATCGGCGTGCGACGCACTTTCGCCGTGTAGGTGCCGGACCGTCTCGATCGTATCGGCGTCGTCGGGCTTCTTGTCTTCACGATATCGGACGACGCGCGCAAAACGAAGCGCCAGGCCACCGGGATAGTGCGGGCTGTCTTGCAGCCCGTTGAAGGCAATTTCGACGACGAGCTCCGGCCGCACGTACACCGTGATCCCGTCGCGGTGCGTTTCGATTTCCTGGAGTCGCTTGGTTTGCCAGTCGAGTAGCTCGTCGGTCAGGCCCTTGAACGTCTTGCCGAGCATCACGAACCCCCCGTTGGGGTCCCGCGCGCCCAGGTGCAAGTTCGAGAGCTTGCCGTTGCGGCGGCCGTGGCCCCACTCTGCAGCCAGCACAACGAGGTCGAGCGTGTTGGCCTTCTTGACCTTGAACCAGGCCCCGCCTCGGCGCCCCGCCTCGTACGTCGAGTCGAGGCCTTTCGCCACCAGACCCTCTTGTCCGGCGGCGATCGCCGCGTCGAAGAAGTTCTGCGCGGCTTGCACATCTGCAGTGATGATGTGCGGCGGGCGGTGTGCTTCCGGAAGCAGTGTGGTGCGCTCAGAGTAGGGCTGATCCAGCAACGACATCCCATCGAGGTACAGGATATCAAAGAAGAACGGGACGCCGCGGCCGAGGCCTTTCATGGTCTCCTGGAAGCGCAGCGGTCTGCCGTCCGCCGTCAGCACGATCGCTTCCCCGTCAAGTATCGCTTCCTTCATATCAAGCCGCTTGGATACATCGACAACCGTTTTGAGCTCGGCCGTGATGTCGTTTAGCGTACGCGAATAGATGCGCACTTCATCGCCCCGCTTGTGGACCTGAATCCGAATGCCGTCGAGCTTGTATTCGAACGACGCGGCACTCTCCCCGAGCTCGGCGAGCGCGTCCGCGACATCGCTGGCGGTCTTCGCGAGCATCGGCTTGACCGGACGCGGACGAAACAACTCGATCGCGAACCGTTTCAGATCACCGGTCGCAACCGCACCCAGATCGCCCGCGAGCATCATCGCCCGCCGCACGTCGCTTGCGGGAAGGTCGCGCGCTTTGGCGAGCGCTTCGACCATGACCCCTTCGAGCGCGCCCTGGCGCAGCTCGCCGGTCAGCAAGCGCACGAGAAAGTCTTGTTCTGCGGCGGTCGCTTTTGCGAACAGATCACTCAGTAGACGCTGCTTGTTGGCAGCAGAGCCCTTGCCACTCGTGTTGGCGATGGCCTCGAGTGTCGTGTCGACGTCGAGAAGTTGCAGGCCTGGCGACGTGGCGACGTGCGTCTTGGCTTTCTGCAGCGTCGCCCACCCCACACCGATTTTGGACTGCGGGATGGTGCCCGCGAGATACGCGATCGCAAGCTCGATCTCGTCGGGCGACGCTTGTTTAAGAAGATCGGCGAGCAACTGGATCTTGCCGAGCCGGCCGGACGTCGCGGCGACTTGACGGGAGGTCGTGACGAGGTCGTTCAGGCGCACTCGCAAAACTAGTTTGTGCTCAAGGCCGCGCGAAAGTTCGCTTTTGGACGTACGCTCCACTAGCTTGCGCGATGCTTACCAGAGCTCACAATTAGCAGCAATCGCGCTGCGGCGCGGAGTCCCCTCGTCGTCGATCGCGGGCCGGCACGTTGCCCGGCCTGTCACCACTATCTCGAATTCCGCACCGATCGGCTGGGCCGCATGGTGGAGTACTGCCCCTGCGGCCATCGCACGTTTGTGGAACGGCGCAGCGGCAGTCGCGAAGTGCCCAAGGAGCCGACGCAGTGAGTAAAGAAGTCGCGTTGGAAATCGAGGGAACGGTTGCGGAGCTGCTCCGCAACTCCACGTTTCGCGTCACGCTGGTCAATGGACACTCCGTCCTGGCGACCATCGCGGGCAAGATGCGGAAGTTTCGGATCCGGGTGCTGGCGGGAGACAGAGTGACGCTCGCCTTGTCGCCCTACGATTTGACGAGAGGCAGGATCGTTTACCGTCACAAGTAGCACAATGCCAAAAACCAGCGCTGGACTTTTACTCTACCGCGATCACAACGGGGTGCTCGAGGTTTTCCTGGTGCATCCCGGTGGACCGTTCTGGGTCCACAAAGATGAAGGAGCCTGGTCGATCCCGAAGGGCGAGTTCACGTCCGGCGAGGATCCGCTGGACGCCGCGCGTCGTGAGTTCACCGAAGAGACAAGCCTGACCGCCACGGGAGATTTCGTACCGCTGAAGCCCCTCAAGCAGCCCAGCGGCAAGATCGTGCATGCGTGGGCCGTGAAGGGCGATGCCGATCCGGCCCGCGTTCGCAGCAACAGCTTCGTGTTCAAGGGTCGCGAGTATCCCGAGGTCGATCGCGCGGCGTGGTTCGGTCTCGCGGAGGCTCGAACGAAGATTCTGCCGGGCCAGCTGGGATTTCTGGCCGAGCTGGAGCGGCTAGGCGCCTAACTCCATCAGCGCGCCCTCGTGCTCGAGCAGCCACCGTTTCGTGTCCAGCCCGCCACCAAAGCCCGTCAGCTCGCCCTTGGCACCCACCACGCGATGGCACGGGACGATGATCGGAATCGGGTTCTTGCCGTTGGCGAGACCGACGGCGCGCGTGGCGTGTTTGTCGCCCAGCAGTTTGGCGAGCGCGCCGTAGCTCGTGGTCGTGCCGTAGGGAATCTGGCGCAGGGCGTTCCACACGCGATGTTCGAACGCGGAGCCGAGCGCTTCGAGCGGGAGCTCGAACGTGGTGCGCGTGCCCGCGAAGTATTCCTCGAGCTGCTGGCGCGCGCGCGTCAGAACTGCCGCCGCCGGTCCTGAGGTGCCCGCTTCCACCCAGCCCGACTGGTGCGTCGGCGGGGGCCCGCGGCGCGAGGTCGGGAAGTAGACCCCGGTGATCGCCGTGTCGGAGGCCGTAACGACAAGCTCGCCGACAGGCGAAGGCAGGCGGGTGAAGGTCAAAGCCATATCATGGATAATAGTCGAGTTTTGCGCTCGCGCTGGCCCGTCAGGGTGTAACTTCCGCCTTGTGACCGTTCTCGTCGAGGCCGCCGTCGACTCGGTGGACGCTGCGCTTGCGGCGGCCGAGGGTGGCGCCCACCGCATTGAGCTCTGCACCGATCTGGCCCATGGCGGAACCACACCTGACGTGGAGTTCCTCCGCGCCTGCCGGGCGCAGCTCACCATTCCCGTGTTTGTGCTGATTCGTCCGCGCGCAGGCGATTTCGTGTTTACGGAGGCCGAGCATCGAACCACCCTCGAGCAGATTCGCCAGGCGAAGGACGCAGGGGCGCACGGAATTGTGACGGGCGCGCTCACTGCATCGGGCGAGATTTCTCGAGCGCAAACCGCGGCGCTGATCGCCGCCGCTCGGCCGCTGCCGGTGACGTTTCATCGCGCGTTCGACATGTGTGACGATCTGTCGGCGGCGCTCGAGAGTCTGATTCTGATGAGCGTGGAGCGTGTGCTGACCTCGGGCGGTGCGCCCACCGCGCCCGAAGGTGCCGGCCGAATTGACCGGCTCCTCGTCCAGGCCAGCGGCCGGATCGAGATCCTCGCGGGAGGCGGGATCGACGAGCGTAACGTGGCTGCGCTCGTGCGCGAGAGCGGCGTGCGGGAAGTGCATTTCAGTGTGAAGGATGCCGCGAAAGTGCGGAAAATCATGCAGGCGCTGCGTCGTTTGCCCCAATGAGGAGATTCCTCGCTAGCCTTGCTGTCGTTCTCATCGCGACATCCGCCGCGGCGCAGAACGCGGTCGTCGCGCGCAACGTCAACCTGCGCCTCGGCCCTTCGAGCACTGCAACGGTCAAAGAGCCGCTCCATCCGCCCGACGAGCTCACGATCCTCGATTCAGTGCAGACGAACGGCTATTACGAGGTTCGGGCGGCGGACAGCGAGCACGGCTGGGTCTGGGCGCGCAATGTCCAGATCACCGACACCATCGCCGGCACCGTCCCTGAAGTCTTCCACGGCTGCCCGCTCGTGGGATCGGCAGCGCAAGCGAATCGCCAGGCGTCCAATCGCAAGAAGAATCGGCTCACTCCGCCCCTGGCGGGTGTCATCGACGGCAATGCCACGCTCACCGCCATCCTCCAGACTGGCGACGACGAGACGCGGTGGAGCGACACCCGCGGCGCGTCCATCGTGGCGTACGTGATCGAGGTCAAGAAGGGCTCGCAGGAGACGGTCAACTGCGGCGACACCGACAGCGCCTACATCGACACGCACATCGACGTGGTTCAGCATCCCACCGACACCGCGAAACGCACGCACCTGATCGTGGAAGTGACGCCCCGCTGGCGCGAATTCGTGAGCCACCGGGGAACCGACTGGACCACGCGCACGCTCAAGCAAACGCTCGAAGGCCACTGGGTGCGTTTCACCGGCTGGCTGTTCTGGGATTTCGAGCACGTGGACGCGTCCGAGCATACGAACGCCGGCGCGGCCGGCAACTGGCGGGCGACGGCCTGGGAGATCCATCCGGTGACGCAGATCAAGATCTGCCCGGGCACACCGCAAGCCTGCGACTAGCGTGTGCTTCCCCTCCTGACTACTGAGTTGTGGCCCGCGAGCGCCTACGACCGAGAACAGTTGCCCGAGCGCATTCTCCAGTTCGGCAGTGGCATGCTGCTACGTGCGCTCTGCGTGGCCGCGGTGGACTCGGCAAACCGCACACGTGCTCGCGCCGGTCGCATCGTCGTCGTGCAGAGCACCGCGGACGGAGCGCCCCGCGCCCGCGCCCTGAACGCCCAGGACGGGCTGTTCACGCTGGTGGAGCGCGGCCTGTCCGGCGGCGTGCCGCTCGAGCGGATTGGCAAGATCGGCGCGATCTCGCGCGCGCTCGCCGCCGACAGCCAATGGGACCTCGTCTGCGACGTCGCGGCGAACCCCGAAATCCAGGTGATCGTCAGCAACGTCTCGGAGGCCGGGTTCCGAATCGACGCTCCCTTCCCGACTCGGCTGACGGACGCGCTGCACGCACGATTCACGCGCGCACCTGATGCGCCCTCCGTGTTCGTCATCCCGACCGAGCTGGTGCCAGAGAACGGACCGCGCCTGAGGGCGATGGTCCACGAGCTGGCGGGAAAGTACGACCAGCCGTTTCGTGACTGGCTCAAGGCGCGTGTGCGCTTCTGCTCTTCACTCGTCGACCGGATCGTCACCGCCCCAGCGCCCGACCAACAGACGGAACTCGAGGCGACGCTCGGCTACCGCGACGCGCTGCTCACCGTGACCGAGCCCTACGCCCTGTGGGCCATCGAGGCCGACCCCGCCGAGCTGCGCACCGTGTTCCCGATCGAAAGCGCGAGCGTCGTGTTTGCCCCCGACATCTCGTTCTATCGCGAGCGCAAGCTGCGCCTCCTCAACGCGGTGCACACGGCGACGGCGCCAGTTGCGCTCCTCGCCGGCGTCCGCACCGTTCGCGAAGCCATCGCGCATCCGTTGCTCGGCGCGTTCCAGAAACGCTTGCTGTTCGATGAGATCATCCCCGCCACTGATCTGCCGGCGGACCAAGCGCGCGCGTTCGCAAACCAGGTGCTCGAGCGGTTCGCCAATCCGTGGCTCGAGCACGAGTACCGCGTCATCGCGACGAATCAGGAGGAGAAATTTCGGATCCGGGTGGTTCCGCTCATCGTCCGGCGTCCCGCGTCTAGTCTCGCTCTCGCCGCCGCTGCTCACGTTGCCTTCACCGGCGCGCCGCTCGACTCGCTGGCCGAAGCGGCGCGCATCCCGGGATTCGCCGAGGAGACCAAGCGCTGGATCGCTATCCTCGCGCGGGACGGCGCCCTGGCCGCGGTCCGCGACTCAATGAAGCGCCCACCGTAACGACAGCGCCGCCGAGGCGTACCGCCACTGCGCCCCCCCCGCGGTCGCGAGCTCGTTCGCAAATGCCGATTGCTCGCCGTCGAACTCGAGCCGGAGATCGCGCCCCACCGCGAGCGGCACGACGATGAGTGAGTACAGGCGCAACGCGCGGCCCCATGGGCCGATGGCTGCGCCCTGCTCGGCGACGCGCTGCACCCCAGCCCCGATGTCGAAGACCATCAGGAGCCCCTGCGCGGTTTCGAACTCGAGGTACGATCCCGCCTGAGCAACCTGGACCAGACGTGGCGCGAAGTAGCCGGCGGTCGTCGGGTGAGCGAAGCGGATGGTGTGGAACTGGGCTGACACCTCAACGCTCGGCGTCACCGGAACCGCCAGCATCCCCACGAGCGTCGTGCGATGGTTGACCTCAGCGGAGTCGCTCAACGCCATCGTGCGACTGATCCCCCGCAGCCTGAAGACGCGGGCGATGGGCAGCTCAACCGTAGCGCCGAGCTCCGTTCGCAGCACACGGTTCGCCGCAAGCAGCGGGGTCGCGTCCAGTACGTCTCGCCGCCCTCTGAGGTCGACGATCGGCCCGGCGCCGGGGACTCGCCAGCGCGCCCGCAGCTGGCCCGTCGGGATGGTCGTCGCACTCCGTCCTAGGGCGGCGTCGAGCCGGCTAGCTCCGGCTGCCGCGTCGACGTGCAACGCCGCACCGGGCCGCCACGCCGCGCGCAAACTGAGGTCTTGGCGGCCGGTGGTCGTCACGCCGTCCGAGATCGCCGTATGGCTCGCGGTCAGGCCCAGCCGCATCGGTCCCGAAGCCGCGAGCTCACCTGTACCACCCAGCCGGATCGTGGTGTTTCCGTCCGAGTCGTGAGTGCCGCTCGCGAGGGGCGTGATCGCGGCCGCGGCCGCCGCGCGCGCCACGGCGAGTCGCGGGGCGACCGCCGGGTCCGGCGCAATCGCCTGAGCACGCTCGAATGCCTCCACCGCATCCCGCTCCCGACCCTGTCGCAGCCGTTGCCGCGCCAGCTCGGCCCAGGCCTCCGCGTCGCCGGGGTTCGCGTCGAGCCACTGCCGATAACCAGCGACGGCAGCATCGGTGTGCCCAGCGCGCGCGAGGACCCGGAGCCGACCGATGACCGCGTCGCGCTCGCCGGGCGCGAGCCGGAGGGCATCGTCGTACGAGCGTAACGCGTCGCCGTAACGCCCAGACCGTGCCCGCGCGTCGCCCAGGGCGATGAAGCCCCACGGATCGGACGGCTCCAGTGCGACGTAGCGGCGGAACAACTGTAGCGCCCGGGCCGGGTCACTCCGCTTGCTCAGGTCGGCGAGACGATAGGTCGCGTGCGAGTTCTCAGAGTCGACCGCCAGCGCCGCTGCGTACTCACGCGCGGCCGTTGTCGGATCTCCCGCCGCAAAGGCGGCGTCCGCTCGGGCGAGACGGCGCGCGAGCGCGCTGGTGTCCTGTGCGGCCACGGTGTCTGTTCCGTCCGCCGCCAAGGCGAGCAGGACGATCGCGGCCACCCGTCTGATCTGTTGCCTCGATCCCGCTTCCCCCGCCCCTCGATGGACCCAGAGGCGCAGCAGCTCGACGCCCAGGAGAACCGCAGCGAGGGTCGCAACAGAAAGAACGAGCGCGGCAGTGCGCAAAACGGTTCCCGGATGCGCGCCCGCGAGCAGATGGGGCGGACGAACGATGGCGGCGGATGCGGTGATCGCGATCCCGAGGAGCCACCCCGTCACCCATATGGCGGCGAGGATCGCGCCGGCCATGGCAGTCTGCCCGGCAATGACGCGCCACTTCCCCGAGGATGGACGACGCCGTAACGACCGGTACGCCTGGCGCAGCGGCATCACGAGCGCGCTCACCAGGTAAAACATCCCGCCGATCCCGGTCCCCGGCACGCCAACGGTCATCCTCAGTGCCCCTTCTCGTACACGTGCAGCGAACGGCCGAACACCAGCTCGGCGCACACCGCGCGGAGGAAGAACACCGCGTTGACCGTGCGTAGCACGAAGAAGGCCGGAACGCTCGCTAGCGCCCGGAGCACTTCACGGCGTCGCGTAGCGCCGACCAACACCGGCACCCAGCACGACCGGGGCATCGATCAGATAGCCGAGCAGCACCCACGGGCTCTTGAACACGAGAGCGAGGAGGGGAAGCAGAACCAGATAGAGCGCCGCCGCAATCGTCGCGTCCCAGAACGCCACCGCTACTGCGGAGCGGAGAAACGGCACGCGGAGCAAACCGCGCCAATGGAGCCTGACGTTCTGGACGAAGCCGTGCGACCAGCGGCGCAACTGCGTCCCCATCAGGCGGAAGGTGTGGGGCTCGATCGGATAACAGACCGCCTCAGGGACGAAGCGCACCTCATAGCCCGCCTGGTAGAATCTCCAGGTCAAATCCATGTCCTCGGCGAGCGTTCTGTTGGACCACCCGTGCTGGGCTCGAAGCAGCGCCGTCCGGTACATCGAGAAGCACCCCGAGGAGATCAGCGGCTTTCCGTAGCACTCCTGCACCTGTTTGTAGTACGTGAACGCGAACAGGTACTCGATGTACCGCCCGCGCTCCCAGATGCTGCGCACGTGGCGCGGCAAGACCAATCCGCACGCCGCCGCCACGCGCGGCCGGTCGAACACCGGCAGCAGGCGTTCGATGGGTGCGCACGTACGTGAGCCCGAAGGTCTGAGCTCCCGCTTTGGACCCGGTGTTGGTCGGAGGGCGGACGACGGTGACCCCCAGGGCGCGGGCCACGTCGCCGGTTCCATCGGTGGAGCAGTCGTCCACCACGATGATCTCACGAGGCGGCGCGGTTTGCGCCTGCAGGCTGCGGATCGTGTCAGCCACGCTCGCAGCCTCGTTGTAGGCTGGGACGATCACGGTAAGGTCGACGGTCACGGGTAAAGAGTGCAGGCAGGCCGGTTGCGTAACACGCCGACCTGCGCACATTGCAACGAGACCGTGGAGACCGCCCTATGTACATGACCTTCCGCTGGTTCGGGCCAACCGACCCGATTCCCCTGGCGCACATCCGCCAGATCCCCGGCGTGCAGGGTATCGTGAGCGCGCTGTACGACGTCCCGGTCGGTGACGCGTGGCCCAAGGGCCGGGTCGCGCAGCTGCAGGACGACATCGCGGAGGCAGGGCTTAAGCTCGCCGTCGTGGAAAGCATTCCGGTCCACGAAGACATCAAGCTCGGGCGGCCGACGCGGGACCGCCTGATCGCGAACTACTGCGAGAGCGTCCGCACGATAGGCGAGCTGGGCGTGCACGTGCTGTGTTACAACTTCATGCCCGTGTTCGACTGGATGCGCACCGATCTCGCGATGCC
>WNFL01446689.1_pt1 | contig 10617 bp, 11 predicted proteins | sample 5400361 | NCBI WGS metagenome assembly WNFL01 (sample SAMN13153351, study PRJNA577476) | soil metagenome | isolation source: 40 cm soil on Douglas fir-dominated hillslope | place: USA:California | collected 2013-09-17 | reverse complement strand
TCTCCCCCTACGATTTGACCCGCGGGCGCATCACGTACCGCCACAAGTGAACCGCTCCCGGGCGGCGCTCGCCAGAACCGGCCTGCAGTCGGACGGCGGTCGGCCGAGTTGTCCGGCGTGCGGCCGGCTCCTGCAGTTCGGGACGGACCGGCAGGGCCGCACGACGGAATCGTGCGAATGCGGGTATCAGGGGTTCGTTCGCAAACGGCTGAGCGATCCGGAGGGCCAAAAGGCGCAGTGAGTACGCACGCGATGGAGCAGGCGGCCGCGGCAGTCTGGGCGGCGCGCCTCGCACCCTACAAGGGACCCGACTCGAAGCGCAGTGTCTGGCAGTTGACGAGCGCCGCGGCGTTATTCGCCGGCGCGTGGGCGCTGATGTACCTGAGCCTCTCCGTCGGGTACTGGCTCACCCTGCTGCTCGCCGTACCCGCGGCCTTCTTCCTCATCCGGTTGTTCATCATCCAGCACGACTGCGGCCACGGCTCGTCGTATCACTATTGGAAGAAGACCCACGCGCTCCACCACGCCACTTCCGGCAACCTCGAGCATCGCGGTTTCGGCGACATCGACACGCTCACGGTGGACGAGTACATGGCCCGGTCGCGCTGGGAGCGTTTCAAGTACCGCCTCTACCGGCACCCGGTCGTGCTGTTCGGCGTGGGCGCCGTGCTGCACTTCTTTGTCCGGCACCGCCTGCCGACCATCGTGCCGCGGGAGTGGACGCGGGAGCGGCGCAGCATCCTGTGGACCGACGTGGGCCTCGCCGCCGCCATCGTCCTGATGGGGCTGCTGGTCGGGTTCCGCGCGTTCCTGGTGATCCAGCTCCCCGTCACGCTGCTCTCGACGTCGATCGGCGTGTGGCTGTTCTACGTGCAGCATCAGTTCGAGCCGACCTACTGGGAGCACGACGAGCGCTGGGCGTACGATGCCGCGGCGCTGCAGGGGAGCTCGTACTACCGTCTCCCCAAGCTGCTGCAGTGGGCGACGGGGAACATCGGCCTGCATCATGTGCACCATCTCCTCCCCCGCATCCCCAACTACCGCCTGCAGCGGGTGCTCGACGAGCATCCCGAGCTGCGCCAGGTACCGACGCTGACGTTCTTCGACAGCCTTCGGTGCGTGAGCCTCACGTTGTGGGACGAGCGGGCGCGAAAACTGGTGCCGTTCCCCGCCACGTCGTGAACCCCCGCAGGACCATGACGCCAGTTGTAGTCGCCATTCAGGGAGAAGCAGGATCGTTCAGCCACGCCGCCGCCCAGGAGGCCCTCGGCTCGGACGTGCGGCTCGTGCCATGTCCGACCTTCGAGGAGCTATTCCGCGCCGTCGAAGCGGGCCAGGCAACGCGCGGTGTCGTACCGATCGAGAACTCGCTCGCCGGTTCGGTATACGAGGCCTACGACGCCCTGGGCGCGCATGCGCTGCACGTCGTGGCGGAAACCCAGGTGCGCGTCCGCCACTGCCTCGTGGTCCGACCCGGGACCGAGCTCAGCGCATTGCGCCGGGTCGCCTCGCACCCGGAGGCACTGGCGCAGTGCCGGCGCTTTTTCATCGACCATCCCGGCGTCGCTCCCGTACCCGCGTACGACACCGCCGGGAGCGTGCGCGATCTCATCGCCGGACGGCTGGAAGCGGATGCGGCGATCGGATCGGCACTGGCGGCGCAGCTCTACGGCGGCGAGATCCTGCTGCAGGGAATCGAAGACCACCCGGAGAACTACACGCGGTTTCTCGTCGTCGCGCGGGAGCCCGGGCCGCTCGCCGGCACCTCCAAAACCTCGCTCGTCTTCTCGCTCCCGAACGTCCCCGGCTCGTTGCACCGGGCGATGGGTGTGTTCGCCACCCGCGGCCTCGACCTGACCAAGATCGAGTCACGCCCGCTGCCGGGGCGGCCGTGGGAGTACGTGTTCTATCTAGACGTGCTGGGCGATCCGCGGGGTGACGTGGCTGAGGCGCTCACCGAGTTGACGGGCCTAGCGCGCGAGCTGCGCGTCCTGGGCGCCTATCCCGCGCGCACGCTAGCTTCTTGAGCATGGCTCCTGAGCGGCGCAGTCGCACCATCACCGACGGCGTACAACGCGCCCCCAACCGCGCGATGCTGCGCGCGGTCGGGTTCGGCGACCAGGACTTTGAGAAGCCCATCGTGGGGGTCGCCAACGCCTACAGCACCATCACCCCCTGCAACATGGGGCTCGACGGGCTCGCCCACCGCGCCGAGGCGGCGCTCCGGACCGCCGGCGTCATGCCGCAGATGTTCGGCACGATCACGGTGAGCGATGGCATCTCGATGGGCACCGAAGGGATGAAGTACTCGCTCGTCTCGCGCGAGGTGATCGCTGACTCGATCGAGACGGCCTGCAACGCACAAAGCATGGATGGACTGCTCGTGGTGGGCGGATGCGACAAGAACATGCCGGGGGCCATGATCGCCATCGCGCGGATGAACATCCCGGCGGTGTTCGTCTACGGGGGGACGATCAAACCCGGGCGTCATGCCGGCCGCGACCTGACCGTCGTCAGCGTGTTCGAGGCGGTCGGTGAATTCAGCGCCGGCCGGATCGATGCGGCCGCGGGCCTGTCCCGGCGCCGGCTCGTGCGGCGGTATGTTTACGGCGAACACGATGTCGTCGGCGTTCGAGGGGATGGGCATCAGCCTGCCATACTCATCCACCATGGCCGCCGAAGACGCCGAGAAGGCGGATAGCGCCGCCCGGTCGGCGGAGACGCTCGTGGCCGCGATGCGCCGCGACCTGCGCCCGCGCCAGCTGCTGACGCGCCAGGCGTTCGAGAACGCGATCGCCGTCACGATGGCGATCGGCGGCTCGACCAATGCGGTGCTCCACCTGCTCGCGATCGCGCGCGCCGCCGGCGTGCCCCTGACCCTCGACGACTTCGAGGCGATCCGCTCCCGGGTCCCCGTGTTGTGCGACCTGAAGCCCTCGGGCCGGTTCGTCACCGTGGATTTGCACCACTCGGGCGGGATCCCTCAGGTCATGAAGATCCTGCTCGTGCACGGCGTGCTCCACGGCGACGCGCTGTCGATCACGGGTCAGACCCTCACCGAGGTACTGCGCGACGTGCCCGACGGGCCGCGCCCCGATCAAGAGGTGATCCGGCCATGGGACCGGCCGCTCTACGCGCAGGGTCACCTCATGATCCTGCGCGGCAACCTGGCCGCCGAAGGAGGCGTGGCCAAGGTCACCGGGGCGAAGATGTTGCGGATGACAGGGCCCGCCCGCGTGTTCGACTGCGAAGAAGATTGCCTCGACGCGATCCTCGCCGGCCGAGTCAAGCGCGGCGACGTCGTCGTGATCCGCTACGAGGGACCGAAAGGCGGCCCCGGTATGCGGGAAATGCTGTCGCCCACGTCCGCGCTCATCGGCGCGGGGCTCGGCGACTCGGTGGGGCTGATCACCGACGGCCGGTTCTCAGGTGGGACCTACGGGCTGGTCGTCGGCCACGTCGCGCCGGAGGCGGCTGTGGGCGGGACCATCGCGCTCGTCGAGGAGGGAGATCCGATCACGATCGACGCGGAGCACGGCCTGCTCCAGCTCGACGTGCCGGACAAGGAGATCGCGCGACGGCGCGCGCGCTGGAAGCCGCCCAAGCCGACCTACACCAGCGGCGTGCTATTCAAGTACGCGAAGCTGGTGTCGAGCGCGAGCGAGGGAGCGGTGACGGACGGCTAGCGCTTCGTTCCGCTAAAGATGTCGCGCATCGCCTCTTCCAGAGCCCGCCTGAGCTCCTCGGCGGTCGCGCCCAGATGGTAGGCCGCAACCGCTACCGGCCGCAACAACCCTACCAGGTCCTTGGGACGTCCCTCCGCCGGCTTCGGTGAAAGCGGGCGCTCCGCCACCCTCGTGCCCCGCGCCCCGTCCGTCACGACGACGCCGCGCCGTTCCAGCTCACTATACGCCCGGGCCACAGTCCCGGGCGCGATGTCGAGCTGGTCGGCCAAGCGTCGCACGGGGGGCAACCGAACACCGGGACTCAGACGTCCTGTGGCCACCGCTTCTTGAATCTGGGCGACGATCTGGTCGGTGATTGATTGGTCAGCCGCATCGTCGATTCGCACCCCGAGGTCCGGGAAGGCAGGAGCCAGCTCGGCGCCGGGCTCGGCCCCGAGGAGGTGCAGCGTCTCGGCTCGGACCCGCTCTAAGGTCAGCCCCAGGTTCATCAACACTTGGGCGCCGATCCCCTTCTCCTCGCGCAGGACGCCGAGCAGCAGGTGCTCCGTGCCCACATAGGCATGATTGAGCTCGCGTGCCTCGCTCATCGAGAGCTCGAGGATCTTTTTGGCACGGGACGTATACGGAACGTCGTGGCCCCGGTTTGCAGCCTTGCCCTCCTTGACGGTCTTCTCGATCTCGTCCCTGATGTCTTCGAGGTCAGCGTCCAGATTCTGCAAGACGGCACACGCCACACCGTTACCCTCACGAACGATGCCGAGCAGGATGTGCTCGGTTCCGACGAACTCCTGATGGAGTCGCGCCGCCTCCTCCCGCGCCATCTGGAGGACTTTGCGCGTGCGATCCGTGAAGTTGTAACCGTTCAAAGCACCCCCGCCGATCCGGTTGCAAATCTTGTATCACCGGAAGTGAACAATACGGGGGGCTATGTGATGTGTCAATGGGAGTGGTACAAGGAGGCCGGTGACGGACGCGTAGGAGCCGTGCCGACCGACTCCGCCACGCGCTCTCCCATCTCCCGCGTACCGATGGCGCGGTCGCCCGGCCCCGCGATATCGCGGGTGCGATAGCCCTCCGCCAGCACCGCGTGAATCGCCCGGTCGATGGCAGCCGCCGGCCCCAGCAAGCCCAATCCGTGGCGCAGCAGCATCGCCGCTGAGGCGATCGCGCCGATCGGGTTGGCGATGCCCTGCCCCGCGATCGTGGGCGCCGAGCCGTGGATCGGCTCGAACAAGCCAGGGCCCTCGCCCAGCGACGCCGACGGCAACAGGCCGAGCGAGCCGACCAGCACCGCCGCCTCGTCGCTCAGAATGTCGCCGAACATGTTCTCCGTGAGGAGGACGTCGAACGCGGCCGGCTCCGCGACCAGCTTCATCGCCGCAAAGTCGACGTACAGGTGCTCCAGACGCACATCCGGGTAATCGCGGCCGACGCGGGTCACCACGTCGCGCCACAGCTGCGACACCTCCAGCACGTTGGCTTTGTCCACGGATGTGACGAGGCGACGGCGTTCGCGCGCCGCCTCGAACGCGACGCGCGCGACACGCTCGATCTCGCCGACTGAATAGACGAGCGTGTTGACGGCCCGGGTCTCCTCGCGCCCCCGCGGCTCGCCGTAGTACAACCCCCCCGTCAGCTCGCGCACGATCAGCAGGTCCACGCCGCTCAGACGGTCGGCCTTCAGGGGCGAGCGGTCGGCGAGGACCGCATGCACCGCGACGGGGCGCAGGTTCGCGTACACGCCAAGCAGCGCCCGCAGGGCGAGCAGCCCCGCCTCGGGTCGCAAGTGCCGGGGCGCCTGGTCGAGCGAGGGATCCCCCACCGCGCCGAGCAGCACGGCATCGGCACTCAGCACCGCCGCGCGAGTCTCGGCCGGCAGCGGATCCCCTGCGGCGGCCACGGCGGTCGCGCCGATAGGGAATCGCGACAACGCGATCTGGACCTTGAAGTGCTCACGCACCGCCTCGAGCACCCGCTCCGCCTCGGCGATAACCTCGGGGCCGATCCCGTCGCCCGGCAGGACCGCGATCGTGAAGCGCGTCATGGGTGGCTCCGCTCGAAATCCGCGATCCGGGGCTCCTCGAGCAGCGTCAGCCCGACTTGGTCCAGGCCACGGAGCAGCATCTCGCGTCGGTACGGCTCCATCGTAAAGGCCGCGCTTAACCTCGCGTCGTCGGTTACCCGCTGCGCCTCGAGGTCGACGTCCATGCGATAGGCGCCGCGCCCCGCTCGGCAACGCCGCACCAGCTCGTCGATGGTATCTCCCGACAGGCGCACGGGCGCGACGCCGTTCTGGCAGCAGTTTGCCGAGAAGATGTCGGCGAATGACGGTGCGACGATGGCGCGGAAGCCGTATTCAGCCAGGGCCCACACCGCGTGCTCGCGCGACGAGCCGCAGCCGAAGTTCGCTCCGGTAATGAGGATGGTCGCGCCTGCCGCCTCGGGCCGGTTCAGCTCGAACTCGGGGTTCTCGCTGCCATCGGGCCGGAAGCGCCAGTCATGAAACAGGGCGGGGCCAAACCCGGTGCGCTCCACCCGCTTCAGGAACTGCTTGGGGATGATCTGGTCCGTGTCGACGTTGGCCCGCGCCAAGGCCGCGCACTTCCCGGCGTGCCGCACGAAGGGCGTCTGGCTCATGCGAGCTCCACCTCCCATTCCCGCACGTCCACGAGCCGGCCGGCAACGGCGGCCGCCGCGGCCATGGCCGGGCTCATTAGATGCGTCCGGCCCCCGGCGCCCTGGCGCCCCTCGAAGTTGCGGTTGGATGTCGAGGCGCAGCGCTCTCCGCGCCGCAGCACATCGGCGTTCATGCCGAGGCAGAGCGAACAACCGGCGTTGCGCCACTCGAACCCCGCTTCCTGGAAGATCCGATCGAGGCCCTCGCGCTCGCCCTGCGCCTTGACCCGCTGCGACCCGGGGACGACCATCGCCCGCACGCCGTCGGCGACGCGCCTCCCCCGCGCGACCTGCGCGGCCTCCCGTAGATCCTCGATCCGCCCGTTCGTGCACGAGCCCACAAACACGCGCTCGATCGGAAGGCCGGCGAGCGGGGTCCCGGGCGCCAGCGCCATGTAGGCGAGCGCCCGCTCGACCGCCTGCCGCTCGGCGGCGGTCGGGAAGTCGGCGGGGTTGGGCACGTATCCCCTGATGTCAGTCACCATACCGGGACTCGTGCCCCACGTGACCTGTGGGCCCACCCCCGCGACGTCCAGGTCCACCCGTCGATCGTATTTCGCCCCCGGGTCGCTGGCGAGGCGCCGCCAGGCCGCGACGGCGCGTCCCCAGTCGTGATTGCCCGGCGCCCGGGGCCGCCCCTCGAGATACGCGAAGGTCGTCTCGTCGGGCGCGATCATCCCGGCGCGGGCCCCCGCCTCGATCGACATGTTGCACACCGTCATGCGCTCTTCCATGGAGAGCGCGCGGATCGCCTCTCCCGTGTACTCGAGCACGTGTCCGGTGGCTCCCGCAGTGCCGATCCGGCCGATCAGGGCCAGGATCAAGTCTTTGGCGGTCACGCCAGGGGAGCGACGCCCGCTAAAGCGCGCCTCCATCGTCTGCGGCTTGGACATGACGAGGCATTGCGTCGCCAAGACATGCTCGACCTCGCTCGTGCCGATCCCGAGCGCGAACGCCCCGAACGCGCCGTGCGTCGATGTGTGCGAATCGCCGCACACCACGACCATGCCCGGCTGGGTCAGGCCGAGCTCGGGCCCGATCACGTGGACGATGCCCTGCTGCGGCGACGCGAGATCGAACAGCTCGACACCGAACGTTCGAGCGTTGACTGCCAGTGCGTCGAGCTGAGTGGCGGCGATGGGGTCGTCGAGCGGCAGCGAACGGTCGCCCGTCGGTACGTTGTGGTCCACGGTCGCCACGGTGCGCTCCGGCCGCCGCACTCGGCGGCCGGCTCGCCGCAGCCCCTCGAACGCCTGCGGCGATGTCACCTCGTGCACCAGGTGAAGGTCGACGTACAGCAGCGCCGGTCCCTCTGGAAGCCGGTGGACGACGTGCGCGTCCCACACCTTGGCGAACAGGGTGCGGGGCGGGGGTGCTCTCACACGGCGCTCGCGCCGGCTCTGGTGGATTCCTTGCTGGTCGGCTTGCGTGCCGTCTGGGCGGCCTTGCCCTCCTCCGTCCAAGGCATCATGGCGCGCAACCGGGCGCCGACCCGCTCGATCGGGTGATCGGCGGCGGCGCGGCGGTACTCCGCGAAGCGGCGTGCGCCGCCCCGGGTCTCCGCGATCCATTCACGCGCGAACGCGCCGCTCTGGATTTCGTTCAGCAGCTGCTGCATTTCGGCCTTGACCTGCTCGGTGACGATCCGCGGGCCCCGGGTGTAGTCGCCGTACTCCGCCGTGTCGCTGATCGAGTAGCGCATGAACTTCATCCCGCCCCGGTACATCAAGTCCACGATGAGCTTCAGCTCGTGCAGGCACTCGAAGTAGGCGATTTCCGGCGCGTATCCCGCCGCCGTGAGGGTCTCGAACCCGGCCTGGACGAGGGCCGTGACCCCGCCGCACAGGACCGCCTGCTCCCCGAACAGATCGGTCTCCGTCTCCTCGCGGAAACTGGTCTCCAGCACCCCGGCGCGCGTGCAACCGATCCCCGCAGCGTAGGCGAGCGCCTTCGCGAGGGCCTGACCGCTCGCGTCCTGGTGCACCGCGACGAGCCCGGGAACGCCGCGGCCCGCCTGGAACTCGCTGCGTACCAGATGGCCGGGCGACTTGGGAGCGATCATCGCGACGTCCACGTCCGCCGGCGGCACGATTTCCTTGAAGTGCACGTTGAAGCCGTGCGCGAAGAGCAGCGTCTTGCCGGCGCGGAGGTTGGGAGCGACGCTTGCCTCGTATACGTCGCGCGCCTCCTGGTCGGGCACGAGCATCATGATGACGTCGGCCGCGCGAGCCGCATCGGCGACCGAGCGGACGTCGAGGCCTTCGTCCTTCGCCTTGAGCCACGACTTGCCGGTGGGGCGCAGTCCCACGATGACGCGGGCTCCGGACTCCCGCAGGTTCAGAGCGTGGGCGTGTCCCTGGCTGCCGTAGCCAATCACCGCAATGACGCGCCCTTGCAGCCGGGCGGGATCGGCGTCGGCGTCGTAAAAGACGCGCACGTTAGACGAGCTCATGGCTGCTCCTCCGTAGTGGGGTCCTGCGTCGTGGTCACTTCGACGGCGCGCACGCCGACGATCTTGTGAAACTGTTGGACGACGCGGTCGGCCGTCGCCGCGTCGGTGTTCAGCACGAATGTCATCCGCGACACGCCCGCCGGCCCGCACGGCCGCACGGTGAAGGCTGCGACGGCCACGTTACGCCGTCGCAGCACGCCCACCGCGCGGTTCAGCGTCAACAGCGTGTCGTCGAGCAGCACGTCCACCGCGTGCGCGACCGTCACACTGCCGCCTCGATCGGCTCGGCGAGCGAGCCGCCCGGCGGGATCATCGGATACACATTCGCTTCCTGCTCGATGACGAACTCCACCAGCGTCGGACCGGGGGCGGCATTGGCCTGGCCGACGGCGTCGACGAGCTCGCTCGCGTGCCGTACGCGGTAGCCGGGAATCCCGTAGGCTTCCGCCAACTTCACGTAGTCGGGGCTCCAAATGGGCGTGCTGGAGTAGCGCTTGCCGTGGAAGAATTGCTGCCACTGCCGCACCATCCCGAGATAGCCGTTGTTGAAGACCGCCAGCTTCACGGTCAGCCCCTCCTGTACCATGGTCGCCATCTCGGCCATGTTCATTTGGAAGCCGCCATCCCCTGAGATCGCCCACACCGACTCCTGCGGCCGCGCGAGGTGCACACCCATCGCCGCCGGCACCGCAAAGCCCATCGTGCCGAGGCCTCCGGACGTAATGTGCGTGTTGGGCCGGCGGTAGGGAAAGAGTTTCGCGACCCACATCTGGTGCTGGCCGACGTCGGTGACGATGGTGCATTCCCCCCCCGTCGCATCCCGGATGGCCGCGAGGATCGCCTGGGGCGACAAACCGCCGCCGAAGCTCGCGTCCGGCGGGCGGCGGCCTCCCTCGATCTCCGCCCGCCAGGCGTCGCAGCTGCGGGGCTCGGTCGCGGCGATCAGCAGCCGCGTGACCGCCGCAGCGTCGCCGATGATCCCGACCGCGGTGGGGACGTTGCGGCCGATCTCCGAGCGGTCCAGGTCGATGTGCACGATCTGCGCCCGCGGCGCGAACGCGGCGAGGTTGCCCGTCACACGGTCGTCGAACCGCAACCCGATGCCCACGATCACGTCGGCGCGCTGGATCGCGCGGTTCACGTGGACTTCGCCGTGCATCCCCGGCATCCCGAGGTGCAGCGGGTGCCCCTCCGGGAAGGCGCTGATGCCGAGCAGCGTGGTAATGACCGGCATCCCGGTCTTTTCGGCGAGGGCGCGCACTTCGGCATAAGCGTTCGCGAGAATCACGCCGTGGCCGACCATCATCAGGGGCCGCTTCGCGGCGGCAATGAGGTCTGCGGCGCGTTGGACGGCGGCGTCGCCGGCCGTTGGTAGGGGCGCAGCATGCGGCGCCCCTCCGGCCCCCGGTGAGACGTACTCCACCTTCTGATTCTGCACGTCCTTCGGCACGTCGATCAGCACCGGGCCCGGACGCCCCGCCTCAGCCAGCGTTAAAGCCTCGCGCACGACGTCCGCCAGGTCCGCGGCGTCCTGCACGAGGAAGCTCTGTTTGGTGATGGGGAGCGTGATGCCGACGATGTCGGTCTCCTGGAAGGCGTCCCGCCCGATCATCGGGCGCGACACCTGCCCGGTGATCGCCACCACCGGCGAGCTGTCCATGTGCGCGGTGGCGAGCCCGGTGACGAGGTTCGTGGCGCCGGGACCCGAGGTCGCGACGCAGACGCCGACCCGGCCGCTGGCCCGCGCGTAGCCATCGGCGGCGTGCGCGGCGGCCTGCTCGTGCCGCACGAGGATGTGACGCA
>WNFL01235178.1_pt2 | contig 10617 bp, 15 predicted proteins | sample 5400361 | NCBI WGS metagenome assembly WNFL01 (sample SAMN13153351, study PRJNA577476) | soil metagenome | isolation source: 40 cm soil on Douglas fir-dominated hillslope | place: USA:California | collected 2013-09-17 | reverse complement strand
GGAACGGCCATTCTCTGCAGATAATACCCTCCATTGCTGCCGTAATACCACCCCAAGTGGTGCACGTACAACCGAGTCGAGCCCATTTGCCACATTCGTTGCTTCGACTTCGTAGTCGAACGAATAGTTTATGAAACCAAAGAGGCGTGTAGTATCGGTCACTATCCAAGTCCTTTCCTTCAGAGGGTGTCGTTTTATATCTTTCACAAGTGGGTTGAGCCTCGCCAGTATAGGCATGTCTTGGAGGATCGCGAGGACCTGCGCGGTCCACAGGCATTAATGGGGGCCAACATGGTGGGAATATTACAAAACCTTTTCTACAGGAGCATTTACTGATTGTTTGTACTCCCTCCTGACCGTGCGCTGCAAGCAGGACACGGTGAGATGACAAGCGGAGGTTGTCAATCAAGCGCATCTTAAACCACTTCCATGCTGGTTGTGTCTGGATTTGGAATGGAGCGCGGACTGCCCGCGGAGGATTCAGCCCCCGCACACTACGAAGGCCATGTGCGCAGTATCGCCCTCGTGTTCGATGTACTCGCGCCGGTCGTCATTTATTCTGCGTTTTTGTGGCGGACCCCGACATAAACTAGATTTGCCCGTGCTAGGGAAACCAACCTCGCGAAATTTGTCAGGTTGCTTGGCAGAAATTTCGTAGTGGAAAAGCAAATAAACCCTCAAAGTTAATGAAGAAGGAAATGCGATTTCTAAGCTATCCTCGCCCCCATCATTTTACCGAGATGAGAGAAACCACCCAAACTCAAGAAGCAGGCTGGTGAACCGACTCCAGAGAGTCACCTCGCCACACTATCGTACGGTTCATTACCATTCACGAGCCCCAAATGTGGCCTATTGAGCAGGAGGTCATCGCTTTGTCTCACTCCTTGGTTCGTGGTGGTTCACAATGCAAATGCAGAGCACTAGTCCTCTTCCTCTCAAGGCCGCTGGCCTCCTCACAAAATAAGCCGCCTTCAATTAGGTTTGCTACTCATCGTACCCTCTCATGGTTTCCCCGACGCGTTGCGTGCGCGAGGCACTGCAAACGATGCAATCCAAATCGCTCGTCGAGTTATACCGCCCTAATAAAGTTTTAGCAATCACCGACTTCCGAAATTCTATGAGGTGAACATGCATCACACCTTCATTGCTCGTCGGTGACACGGTTTCCTCAGGTGTGAGTTTGAAGTAGAGTACAAACTTCGGAGCACAATAACACGGAGGTTTGGGAAGCAAGGCGTCAAATCACACCAGTTGAGTACCTTTGAAATGCCCTTGCGTGAAATGAGGGAGGTGGAAACCATGAAATTCGACCCGGTCACCGGCAAGAAACAGAAGGAGAAGACGACACGGGTAATGGAATTTGCCAGAGCAGAATCGATCAAAAGGCTAGTCAGTTCTGAGCAAGGAGAGAGTTGGGTCCATGAAACAAAGTGGGTACCGCTGACTCGGAAAATGGGGGTTGATATGGAGAAATGGGAACAATCCAAATTGCGAAGCCGGGGCGGAAATGTTTGTTACTATAAACCCCTGTCATTAAAAAAGGAGCTTACCAAATTACCCTGTTTAGACACACCATAGGACCATGGAGGAAGAGCCGGATGATTCGAGAGCGAGGGACGTTCGACTAATGGATGATGAGGACCAATGGGGTAGCAAGTTCGTATTCTTGACCACGGATGTTGTTCATTTTACTCATTTGAAACAGATTTTTCTGGTTCCTGGTCCATTTCCACCAGTTGCTTAAGGAGGGTGTAACGGTAGGTACAGCCCACGTACGAAAAGAAGTGCCCTCAGTACCTGTAGCACGAACTAGGAATGCTTGGTCTTCTCCCCGGTGGTTTAGTGACTGGTGGGTCTGTCGTATGTCTGTCGTACACCGGCCACGGATGATTGCTGATGCTCGGTAGGACGAGGCTATTCGAAGCTACGACAAATGTGGGAACCTTGTCATTTCTCTCATTGAACACAAGACAGTCGGCTACGATCCTTCCACGTGGGACAATCCTCACTCCCGTACCATTCACACCGGCAGTCGTCAGGCCATGCTCTACAAGTACTTCCTGGATCGTATGATCTCTCGATCTCCCCCTTTCCGCTGGATGGAGCTCTGGCGACGCGTCGTTGTCGATCCTCGTCGCAAGTTCAGCGAAACATGGCGTACACGGGTGGCCACAGGGACTCGCAGAGGTGCTACACAAGAGACGCTACAAGCTTCATGCATCAATGACCTTGTGGATATCTGGAACGGCCTATTATCGACATATCAGCCTCGTGAAGTTAACCACCTCATCCTCAAGCTCGTGCCCCGTGGAGATAGCAACGAAAGGGGACCACGAGCATACCAGATTGCACAAACCAAGTCTGAGACTGGCTATCTACGAGCGTCTTTGGAGAAGACGAAGGAGGTGGAAATAACTTATGATGAATCGCTAGTCGAATCTATGATCAAAGGAGGTGTTGAATTCTGGACTGGAATGCGTCTCCCTCAGGGTGGCCCACTATATGGGCTCAATGATTGTCGGTATGTACTCTGTCAGTCAGTTTATCAGATCAATGATGGTAGCAACTTCCCAGTGTCTGCCGATTTTCTCCCTCTTGTGAATGGAGGAATGTACGAGGATCACTTAATGATAATAACCGTGCGGAGGAAGAAGAGGTCAAATCCTAGTCCTCACTCTGGCACCTTTGTTCATTACATTTGCGCTTCTAATCTACTGCTGTCCTTCTGCTCTGAGTGAGCTCCTCCCAGCACGTAAAATTTCATCTGTCGAGAGCAAATTCACAGCAATGACCGAGCTAGCATCGAACATGTGAGTAAATCTCGATATTGATCGCACAGAACGTCACCTACCAAGAGTGAAGCATCTGCCTCTTGACCCGATAATTATCCCAAATGCCTTGGACGGTCGGGTCGATAGGTTCCCCAGTTTGCAAATCCAACCCTACGACATTGCCTTCGCCTTGCTCCTCCTGCAGTGAGACAATCGTATCCTGCACATCAAAACCGCCGTTGATCGCGAGCGTCTTGGGGATGACGAGCATCGCGTCCGCATAGGCCTGGACGCCAAGTTTGGCGCGCCCCTTGGCGGTTTTCTTCGTCTTCGTGCTCAAGTGATTCGAGACGGCGATTTCAAACGCCCCTGCACCTGGGATAAGACAGTCATCCTCCAGCGTGTTTTTGACCGAGCGCAAGCCGTCTCGGATCGCGTCGTTGATCTGGGCGATGGTATGCGCGTTTGGACCTGTGGCGTACATTCGTGAGTTCTAATGAGAGTGAAACGGAGGCATTGCAGCTCACCCTTGATGAGTAGGGTCACACTTCGGGGATTCTTCACCTCCTCGACGAACGTGTACTTCTCCTCGCCGAGTGTATGTTCATACACCAGCCCAGCCCAGCCGAGAATTTCCGGCTTGAGATCTTCAACCGAGTTCTGCGCAATCCCACCGGCGATCAACTGCAACCGCTCCATATTCCGCCTCTTCGCGCGCCGCAGCGCCACAATCCCGTTCTTGACGAATACGTCCAGTGACATGGGGTCGATGCCTTTTTGATTGATAACGACGAAGTTTTTCGGTTTGTCATTGCCTTCAACGTCCCGGTCGCACACAAGGTTCTTCAGTTCAATGATCTTCTTCATTTTCGCGTCGATAAACTTGCGTTCTGATTCGACGAGCTTCTCTCGCTGTTCAGTAGAGGAGTAGAAGAAGGATGAATTGACTTCGCTATTGGGACGAGGAATATCAGAGACACTACTGGAAGAGAGGGAGTAGCAACACATACGTCTTCTCATATTCCAGCGATACATTCAAAATGAGGATGTAGGCGTTCTCCACGCGCTTGGGCATATCCGGATGTCGAGCACCGTGATCGAGCACGAGACCCTTGATAAGCTGGGTGTCCATATCAGTCCGATGTTGCATCTTCATAATTTCCACCATGTGAAGGTCGATAGGTTCTCGAATGGACTCTTCATCCTTTGCGTCCGGCGGTGGGGGTGGGGGTCGGATCATGAGGGCGGCGTCAACCACATCTTCGGCGAGCTTTTGCGCAAGTTTTTGATGTAGTTTGGTCGCAAGAGAGGTGTGTGCTACTGAGATGAGCGTTGCTCGATCCAGGGTTTTGGTGACTTTGTATCCGTCGAGGAACTGTGGGCGCTTGAGAACTGGAGGTTAAAACTTAACGACGATGACGAGCTTACGGCTAGTGCATCCTTCTTTGCAATATCAAAACCTTCCGCAATCACAGTTGGATGGACGCCCTCAGAAATGTAGCGATCGGCCTGCTTCAGAAGCTCTCCGACCAAAAGAACGACAGAGGTCGTTCCATCTCCAACCTGATCATCCTGCGCGACTGCAGTTCGTGCGATCATAGCCGCAGTAGGATTCTGCAAGCAGCTCAGTGTTTTGCTTCTTCCAACGCAAGCAGCGCACGGCTTACTTGAATTTGCATCTCAGAGAGTAGTACCTTCCCGTCCTGAATAAGTGGGTTATGAACCGTTTTCGCATGTTCTAAGAGGCAACAAGGACCTTTGTCATTTTGATCTGACCTGCGCCATCGACGAGCATCTTGAGAGTTCCTCGAGGACCTAAAACATCAAGACGGGCAGCATTAGCGGGCTGGTACAACCAATACGTCATGATTACCTAGATTGCTTCTAACGACATTCGCAAGGCCCATTGCACCGTTCGTGTTCACCTGGAAGACGCGTCGTTGGACTCTGCTCGACCCAACACGACAAATAGGGGACGTACTTGGAGCGCCTGCTGTCTCCTGACACTCTCCGCTCTTGGGTTGACGAGTTGTATCGCAGAAGCCATGGCGATCGGGTCAAGAAGGTTCCAAGTTTATATTGCTTTGTTTTCCAGAGTTGGAATTCACCGCTTCCTCGATTTATCAGTAAACCTCCACGACATGCTTGGTACACGAGTGGAAGATAATGGCATCCTTTCAATCCAGGGATACTGCTCTACGCCACCTGAACACGCCATAGTTTCCGTCCTCGAATGAACGGGCCAGATATGCGCGTTATTCCAGACTTCAAGATTCACAAACATCTTCCAACCGTCCATTCACAGCAGTCTATCAAGGGCCATGTTCAGTCACCTCACTTCTTGCTTCAGTCCAAAGCATGCATTAACCCTCTGGTGGTTAGGTTCGGATCAATACAACTAGATATACTGGAACAGTGGAACAGTTCTAATATACTATTACTCACCGTGCTTTTCGGTGCCGGCGTCTTGACCTTCAATCGCGCTTTACCATCCAGAATTGTGGACGATCAAAGGAAGTAAGCCTGAGCTCCTCCCAGAACGGAAGTGAGTGGGTTATACCATCTCTCTGTCTGGCATCTGACGTGTACCTTCCCAATGGATCGGGCCGCCCTTCTGCCATCTCAGGGCACCATTGAGCAAGATACGGTATATGCTATTCCTTCGCGCTACACACGGTAGTACCACATAGTCTAGTCTCATCCTCTGCTGGGCGTCGTATCCTTGCATGATCCGACCCACCAAGAGTTGGTGGCCCAAACCCACTGATACCCCTTCGTCCAAAGGTCACCTACATACACACTTATTTCTGGTATATATTCTCCGAAGCAGGAATGTCCAGTCTCCGTGGCCTTCGTCCTTGCGCGTTTTTAGGTCCGAAGGTGCCGATTCTTTCGAAGCTCCCACGGCTCCCAACAGTCACCCCGTGCCGTGGCCTACATAATATAGTCATTCTACACGACCTGTGCCGCTGCATCTCACGCCTTTCACTCGTTTGCGGATCGCGAACGTTCTGAACAACCCCTCAGCCCACGTGAGTCGCGAGCACACTACCAAAGGGCCATCTAACCAATTCAAATGTCATCTCAATCAGGCATTGGCTCCCATTGCAATTCTCACTCGCTGATACATTCCCCCTCGGCTTGCACTGGCGTTGCACCGATCGGATAACTTTGTTATGGTCGACTATAGCGATGTGCGTATTTTAGTACTCTTGTGTCGTGGATAGGTATTATTATTGAGCTCGAGCGCAGTGCCATGACCACTACTGCACAGGACCATTCGTCAGTCATTCTGATAGTAATGTGAATGAGTATTCTGGGGATCTCAACGTAAGTCCAACTGAATCTGAAAAGCATGACGCATTGGTACAAACGCAGGGGCGCATTGGCCTACAATGTGATTGTGACTCATCGCCCCTGTCTCCTGTCTCCCCTTTCCACATTTTGCCCTGAGAGTCTCTATAATTCGTTCTTTTCCTCGACCCTCATTTCTGGTAGATGCCCTTCTCTTTATTCCTGCAGAGAGACTAACGAATCCGCAAGGACTAAACTCGCGCATCGGGGCACAAGTCCTGGTGGAGAGTAGCGTATTCGGTGGTGCTCCCCTCGCCAATAACGACGAAGATGAAAATGCGGTAATGGGGTACCTTTACTTTCTTTATCGAATTAACGGCAAGGATTAGCAACTTGGGAGCTTGATGCCTGCTTATTCGTATACGGAGATGCATTTTGATATATCCGGCGTGGATCGGAAACCGACGGATCAATAGGCCTGATTGATTGGAATCGCAAGCGCTGGCGCCGGCGTCGTTGCTCCACCGTCCTGGCTATGGGTTTCTAGCAGAAGCCTGATATGATAAGATGTTTTTTACTGGTGTTTGTGAAATAAAGACTACGATTCTTCCTCTGGTTTTGGCGAATTCGTTTCGCTGGTGAAACACCAAGGCTCACAGACTGGCCAACGGGGCAGCTGACTGCGGTGAGAAGCACCACGATACGCAGAGTAAGCTACGCAGGCAGGTTCGAGCTGGCCGAACGCTGATGTTGGTGGTCGTTGTCTCTTGGACCCGACTGCGCCAGTCTTGCCCCACTTGTACTCGTGCAGCGGGGCTGTCTATGGTCCCGACGAGCACCTAACGGCGTCCAAGAGCACAAACACACTCCCCTCCCTGTCCCATTTTCCCTTCATTTCCCCCTCGGCCGTCGATCATCCTGTCGTCGAAAGTAGAATGGCTGCTCTTGCAACATCTGTAACTGTACCATTGCCACAGCCATTCATTGACCCAAAATTCGTCGTATGTTTTTTCACGCTTTCTCATAAATCCCCGCTGTCGTTTCAAACCGAGAAAATCTCAAGACTGACCTGTCGTTCGCAGGTACCGCCTGAGATTGAGGACGCGGTGCGCAACGTGTTGGATGACGACGGAAAGCGCCATCATAAAGGTGCAAAATGTATCGTCAAGTGGATCCAGTCTCTCGAGTCTGGACGCGTCGAGAGCGCACTCGACTATCTCATCAACGCAAAGGCACACAAGCGGTTCGCCCGCTTCTTCACAGATGGGCCCACAGATGTCCAGGTAGGTCATTAGAATACTGTAGAACTTATTGTTCTCGTCATAGCTGACTTGTCAAATTCTTTGTTCAGTTGCTCGCCGGTATATTCTTCGGCTTCCTCGCGTGCGGAAATGCCCACCACACAAACTCGGCAATACGCCAGAACATCTCCGGAGTTTGTTTAAGACTGTTATCGTCACCGCTCCCCGACCTATGCGTTCAGTCCGCCTGGATCCTCGGGAATCTTGCCTGCGAAGACCCTTCCTACGCAACAACCTTTATCAGCGCCGGAGTACCGGAAAAGCTAGTGTACAGCATCAAGCACTACATTGACGTGGACCGCAGCTCTACGAATACTCCTCAGACTGCTACGTTTATCTGGACGCTTAATTCGCTCGAAAAAGGAGGACCCTACCTCCTGGATGAGAATCTTGTGCGGCCTCCCTTCTCCACGTCGTCTCCCATATACTGATAATCGTGCAGAGATACGAACTCATCACGTTTTTCGTTAAATTACTCAAAGAGGAAAAAGTACTTCTGGACGACATCATTCAAGAAATCTGCCTCTTCTTCCACGGCTGCTGTGTAGAACCCCGCTGGATCGAAGCTCTCGTCAACGCCGATGTGACTCATTCGCTCATCGACATCGTCACCGTGACTGGTCCAGCGCTTCAAACCACTGCGCTCCAGGTGATCGGAGCGGTCTCCGCGAGCGAGTATGACAACGTGCTTATTCAAGGGGGCATCTTTCCCGTGTTGCAGGACATCCTCGTAACGGAATCAACGCTGCGGCTGGCCGAGGATGCGTGCTGGATTATGGCGAACCTCACTGATTGCACAGAGCACGTAGATGCACTCATACGGGACGTCGAGGTGCTACGGTTGCTGTGTGATGTCATCGCAGAGGTGACGAATGCGTACGAGCACGTCATCTACGAGGTCCGTACGCGTGAAGCACTCCGCGTGATCGCCAATGTCATCAAACACGGTACACCTACGCATGTGCGCCAGATTGTGTCTAAGGCGCAATGTATTGGGGTCATGGTCGGCCTATTGAAGTGCTGGATCGAAAAAGAGACACTGATGCTCGTGATCGACACACTATGGGAGTTGATTCGACAGGGCGAGCATTGTAAAGTCCAGACGAATGATGGGGGGATGACGAATGCCTATTGGGCGCTGTTTGATATGGCTGGTGGAGATGAGGGACTGCGAGGGCTGGGTGAGCACCCAGATTCGACTGTAGCAAACACTGCGAAGAATACACTGGCCATGGTACGTCGATCACTTATCACTACCTTTGCGAGGTTGCTGATTGTTGTGATTTAGTTGGCAGAGATGACCGAATCCGTCGCTGCCGCGCAAGCAGAAGCCGCACGCACGGCCTCTCCCGAGCTGCTCTCGCGCGCATCGTTACATCCCTCTGGACCATTCCAGGACTTCCCCGGATTAGTAGTGCAATCTGATCCATTAGACAGCCCACCGCTGTTCGACCGCTTGAGTCCTGTCCGGCTGCTTTGTCGGGAAGAAAACGAGACCTCGTCTAGCGGAAGCACGGCCGAGGTACGCCGTCAGTTGCACTCCAATGATGATGACACAGGTTCCATCGGCATCGTCGAGGGTGCAGCCGCGGAGAGTGAAAGCGTAGTTCCGGCCGATGACGAGAGCTGCGTGCAGGGGCCCCCTTCTACTGTGACAGGGAGCGAGACATCCCAGGCGGAAGGAGGTGGTTCGGCCCCTTCTTCAATGCCACAAACACCGAGCTGGTAGCACAAATGTCGAACCACCAACCCGCTCTCAGAGAACAATCTTCGACGTATCTTATTTTCAGTCGTTTCTGTTCCTTTATCGAAATTCTCACCCCCTTTCTTGGTCTGTTGCTCCCACCCGGAGCCCGTGCGACCGCTCAATCGCCCCTCTAGCACCAACTTTGCCACCCACTCACCCAACCGTCATATGCATCTCTCATTCTCATTATTACTCACTCCTATGCTGCTCACGAGCCGACCTACTAGCCACCAACCAAATTGTCTTGGGCCTAACCATGATCTTGTAGCGTACTTTCCTCTGACTGGTCGCGAAACCGACTCGAGCCTGACATTGACTTGAAATAAATAAAAATTTGATATGGTTCTTGTCGTTCGAAGGTCTCGACTAGTGTTGTTTGTGCGCACAAAGGTCATCACAGCTGGCACGTACAATATGGCCTAAACCGACAGTGGCTCCAGTGGCTCCAGTTCTAGTGCGCCTGGGGTGCACCCATAGTGCACTGGGTGTGTAGTTTGGCATGATACGGCACGTTTTCAGCAAATACAAGTATGATGGCGTTGACCAAAGAAATAATTGGCTGATGGAAGGACATATGGCGAGAGACTCACCTTTACAATTCTGTATTACATATGCACATACATCCTCCTTGAATGATGGGTCCTACCCTTGATCGCCGGCCCAAAAGGGCCCTTGCTGCACGAGCGCAAGTCGCATATCCGAAGCAAGAGTGACCTCGTCGTGGGCCACATGCACGCCCAGTAGTCGATTTAGGTTGTGGGCTGCCCCCCTCACACCTAACCTACATCCTGCCGGGCGGCAGGGGACCTGCACGTGGAGGGGCTGTGCATTGCCCGCATCGGGCGCAGTTTTGTGCATTGCGTATGACACTACCGGCGATCCTTAGGGCCAGAATAGGAAGCTGCGCGTGGGCCTGGTGTGATGGGGGCAGCCCATGACCTAATCGACTACTGGGGCGGGGGCGGGCGTCCACGGTCAATTCGTTAGGCGCCAGATCACCGGACTGTGGTGCCTTTGGCAATGCTGAATCAGTTAACCGAGTAGTCTGACTAACGCCGATTCATATTGATTGATTGAAACGAATGACAAGAAGACCACTCAAGGGCCCGATAACAGAGTGGCAAACTGCCCCCGAGGATCATCTTGCCGGGTATGTAGATATGGCCTGTTTCGATCGTTGTTGGCCTTACATCATCATCATCTGTCATCGGCAAGCTGGCAGATAAAGATAGTCGGCCCTTGGACCCGTTTTCTTCCGCCAAATCCCAAAAATAATATCCTGCGATGGAGAAAATACCACCAGAATTGATACTCGAAATTCTCCAGCACGCTGGCGCAATCATTTCGCAACATGTGCTCGATGCTCTTTGTGAGGAAATCTCCGCTGCCCGAGGGCCGCGTCTGCGCCGCGAAAGGGGCCCCTCTGAACCCCCCTCCGCACACGAAGAGCTTGATTATTTGTTACGCGGTGCCCTCAAAGTCAAAATGGCACTTGTGCTGGTGT
>WNFL01099320.1_pt1 | contig 10617 bp, 10 predicted proteins | sample 5400361 | NCBI WGS metagenome assembly WNFL01 (sample SAMN13153351, study PRJNA577476) | soil metagenome | isolation source: 40 cm soil on Douglas fir-dominated hillslope | place: USA:California | collected 2013-09-17 | reverse complement strand
TGGGTGAGGGCTTGAGCGCTGACCTTACCCTCTACTGCCCTTGTGTATCGCTAAAGACACTTTGAGAAATGCTCGGTGCTAGGTCCATGCCCTCTCCAAAGGAGCGCGGAGCAAGAATTCAACCAAGACTATTTCAACTCACAAGCCATCTTTCCCGACCTTTGGAAGAGAAGGAAGACACTTCACGATTGCCGCTAACACTTTCTCAGTGTCATTAAGAATCCGCTGATTGGCGAATCGTAACACCCGTAAGCCTTGCGCGATCATGTAAGCATCGCGGTTGTGATCATGATGCCAGTGCTCATTGAGTTCGTGCGCCGCGCCATCGCATTCAATAACTAATTGCGCCTCGCGACAATAGAAGTCAGCAATGTAGTCACCGAACTGGTGTTGCCGCCTGAATTTGAATCCTAATAACTGGCGATTCCGCAGAAGTGCCCAGAGCAAAGTTTCCGCGGAAGTCTCCTTCTTCCGGAGTTCACGCGCCAGTTCCTTCAACCCCGAAGTCCGATATCCACCACGATATTGCCTGGCCTCTCTCATCCGGCTGATTTTTTTTCCTCTCCCTGAGAGAGGGACGGGTGCGGACTTCAGTGCTGACTTTACCTTAAGCTCATGTTGCGCTGTGAATACGACGGACAATTAAAGAATTCTTTCGCGCTAAGCTTCGCACCCTCTCCCCTAACGCCTCTCCCATTGGGAGAGGGGAATACGAACATCATCCTCACCAATCGATAAACGCCCGCTGCCACAACTCCAAAGTCAGTAGCTGAAAAACCTGCAGGTTGTAGTCTTCTCTTCCGGAAAGGTTCGCCTCGATCACGCGCCGCACTTCCTGCGGCTGGAATAAACCGCGGCGGTTGACCGTCTCTTCTGACAACAGATCATCAACCATCGGCCGCAAAGGGCCGCGCAGCCATGAACGGATCGGCGCGCCGAATCCGGCTTTCTTTCGCCACACAACTTCACGCGGCAAAAGCTTCTCAGCGGCGCGCTTCAGGATGTACTTGCGCTTCAGTCCGCGCAGCTTCAAGTCGGACGGCATGCGCGCGGTCAGCTCCAGCATCTCCTGATTAAGAAAGGGCACGCGCACTTCCAGGTTCGCGGCCATTGAAGTTTTGTCCGTGGTCATGAGATTCAAGCACGGCAGAAACGTCTTCAGATCGAGGTATAGCAGTTGGTTGAGCGGCGCCGCATGCTTCACCCGCGCGAAGTAGCGGCGGTGCGCGCGGTACGGATCCAGTCCGCGAGTGGCCGCGCGCAGCTCTTCAGTGTAGAGCCGCGCCTTCGCTTCATCCGTGAAATAAGTTCCATAGCCAAGGTAACGATCCTCGAAATCCAACGCCGCGCTGCGCGCGAATTTCTTGACGTTGCGCAGTGGCGCAGTCAGTTTTCCCGGCCTGCCTCCCGGCAACGCGTGCGCCAGCGCTTTCATCACCGGCCGGCGGAGCAACTGCGGCACCGGATCAAACGCGCCCGCAATCTTCATCGCTAGTTGCCGTGGATAACCGGCAAAGACTTCGTCGCCGCCCATTCCCGAAAGCATCACCGTCAAAGTCTCGCGCGCGGCGCGCGATACCAGATAACTTGGAATCGCCATGTCGATCGCCGGCTCATCCATCTGATAGACGAGCTTTGGCAGCAGCTCGGCTACGTCCGGCTGCAGCATGATCTCGTGATAGTCGGTATCCAGTTGCTGATTTACACGCCGGGCCCACTGAACGTCGTCGGGAATGATGTCATAGCGCAGGTCTTCGGCTTCGATGCCGATGGTGTAGGTACCAATGCGCCGGCCATTACTGTGGTGCTTCATCATCGCCACGATCGTCGACGAATCAATTCCACCAGAAAGGAATGAACCCAACGGCACGTCCGCGACCATCTCGAGTTTGGTGACGCGATCGAGTGTCTCCAGGACTTGCTCTCGCCACCAGGCCTCGCTTCTTCCCTCCTCGATCGAGTCGAATGAAATGTCCCACCACTCACGCACCGTCAGATGGTTGTCGCGCCACATCACAATATGGCCCGGCGGAACCGTCTTGATTCCAGTGAACAGGGTGTTGGGATCGGGCACCCAAAGGAAGGTCAGGAACTGGTGCAGCGCTTCCCGGTCGAGCTCAGCTTTGATTAAGCCACTGGCCAGGATCGCTTTCACCTCAGAAGCAAAGACGATCGCATTCTGGGACCGACGCGATCGCGCACCAGAAAAAGCGCTGACTCTTGATCATCCCAGAGCGCGAAGGCAAACATTCCGTTCAGCCGCGGCAGACAATCTTCGCCCCATTCCGCCCACGCGGCGAGCAGAACCTCAGTGTCTGTCTGAGTGCGAAAGCTGTGGCCTTTGCTCGTGAGTTGGTCCCGCAACTCGCGATAGTTGTAAATCTCGCCGTTGAGAATAACGATCAGGCGTCCATCGTGAGAAACCATCGGCTGGTGCCCGGCGCTGCTGGTGTCAATGATCGACAAACGACGATGACCCAGGACAACTTGCTGTCCTTCGTCATTGATTACGGGCGATGTCCACACGCCTTCATCGTCACGACCGCGATGCTCAATGGCTTTCAGCATGGCGCCAATACGCGCTTCAGGGCTTTGGGTTATGAGTCCGGAAATGCCACACATACGTTTCGTTACTCGGCCAGTCTTATGACTTATAATAGCGCGCGCTCAGGACAAGTCGAGCCGACGGAAAGAGTCAGATCGAATTTCGATGTGATCTCGAAAACACTTACTTCGGGTAGGAGAAGCGAGATCGGCAGTAAGAAGTCATCAGTACCACCCCGTGAGCGGGTGGGTCACGGGGTCAACGCTATCTGACGATTGCGGCTCTGCCGCTTGATGTGCGGTAAGGTTTCGCCTTACCGTCGCGCTGTTATTCTTGAACGAGGCCGCGCCTCATCATCCCAAGGGGGCATCCTCCTTAATTCTTGTTGACGCGGCCTGGAAAGGGAGAGCCTTTCGCACATCAGGCGGCAAGCCGCAACTACGATAATCGTTGAGCTTCGCAGGCGGAAGATTAGAGCGTCGAATGAAAGGCATTAACACCACGGCTGTAACCGGGCCCGACCTCTCTCTCAGGAATTTTCATTCGCGTCGTATTCGTTTTGGGATTTGTCTTCTCATCTTTCTCACGGCTTTCGGGGTGCGGCTCCTATCCTGGCACGATACACGTCTTGAAGTTGGAAAAGTACAGACCACAGTCAGCCGGGATTATCAGCGCGTCGCACAATTGCTCAGACAAGGTGGCGTCGCTTCATTTCTGAGTTCATCCTCACCGCTAAGTGATCTCAACACCCTCGGCCACCCGCCCGGCTATTCAATTTTGATGGCCGGAGTATTTTCAGTGTGTGGCGAATGGAACACGGCGATCCAATTTGTGCAAATTCTCTGCGACGCGCTGACAGCCGTAATGATTTTTCTGATAGTCGGCGAGCTATTGCCCGTCAGCGCCGCAACCATCGCCGGCATGCTGGCCGCGTTTTCGCCACAGTTCGCCTGGAACTCGGTGCTGCTTTTGCCTGACTCTGTCGCGGTGTTCCCAATCTTGCTGGCGATCTTCTGTCTGGCGCGCGGCACAAAGAACCCGCGCCTTTGGCAATTCATGGCTGCTGGCGCGCTGGTGGGTGTTTCCTGCTGGCTCAGAGCCAACGCGATGTTGCTGACCTTCTTCCTTGCCGCCGCTGTCCTGCTGTTGGTCAAGGGCGAACGTCGCTGGCGGTATGCCCTGGCTGTGGTCTTCGGTACGCTGCTGATCGTTTTGCCGCTGACCATCAGAAACGCGATCGTGTTTCACCGGTTCATTCCGCTTTCGCTGGGCGCCGGACAGACTCTGCTGGAAGGCATTGCCGATTATGACCCGCAGGGAAAGTTTGGGGTTCCGAATACCGACATAGGAATCATGAAACAAGAGGCTGAACAATCTCAACGGCCGGATTACTACGGCACGCTTTTCAATCCTGACGGAGTCGAGCGCGAGCGGGCGCGACTGTGGCGCGGCTTCGCGTTGATTCGTTCACATCCTCTCTGGTTTTCGCGAGTGATGGCGCGTCGTGCGGCATCGATGCTAAGACTGGAACGATCGCGGGTGGTATCGATTGAACCACCAGTCAGTCATTCGCTGGCGATGGAAAATCTTCAACCGGTGTGGACCCAAACGCCCCGAGAGTTGTCCGCCTCAGGCATTTCCAAATCAACCCAGGCCAGAGTGTCCTTCGAACAGCTTACTCAAAGAGTCGAACTCGTAGGCGATGATTCGAAATATGGCGAGCAGCTTTCTGCCGGCACCGTCATTTTGAAAAAAGATACCGATTACGTCTTTGCCGTTCCAATCAAGGTGGCAGGCGGGCGAATGAGGATTAGCGTCGTCAACACCGCCGGGAAGACCTACGCGTCAGCGATCGCGGAAGCGCTCGAGCATACTGCGCCCGAAGCACAGGTAAACAATCTCATTCAACTTTCTTTTGTTTCGAGCAGCGACGAGGGCGTTCGCCTCATCTTAGCCAACGAAGCATCTACGTCGCCAAACCCGAGGGCGAGTATCGGCGACATTAGACTATTCGAGTTGGGCCCCGCGCGCTTTCTCTGGACACGCTATCCGCGTTTTCTCGTTCATGGCATCCAGAAGATTTTTTTGACCGCGGTAATGTTGCCGCTGGCAATCATTGGACTCGGGCTGCTAATCGTAAAAAAGCAGCGCCGGCCCCTCATCGTCCTGGGGGTGGTGGCCGTCTACTTTTTCTGTGTGCAGTCGATTGTGCACACGGAGTACCGCTATGTGCTGGCGGTAGATTATTTTCTGTTTGCGCTGGTGGGGGTCGCCGTGGCCGGGATGATCGATTTGGTCAGGACCATTTACTTATTGCCGGGAGCGCGGACGTCCCGTCCGCACTGAGCGCGAAGCGCGAAACTCTTAGCTTGCTGCCCAAGCTGTGCGGACGAGACGTCCGCGCTCCCGGCAGGTGATTCCGCTTCAACTCCCGGATCTGAGTTCCTTTTTCTGCAACGCGTCGTCGATCAATTCACTGACCCACTCCGCGCGCGCGTCCCAGGTGCCATTGCGCACCGAATCTTGCCGGGCCCGCACCAACTCACTGTCTTCTTCCTGCAACGCTTCGTCAACCAACTTAAGAAACTGATCTCGATTGCGGCCGATCCGCAGCACCTCGCCCATCGATTCGTATTCGGGCAAAGGCGCAATCACCACCGGCTTCCCCGATGCGAGATACTCACGAACCTTGATGGCCGAGCCGTAACTGGTGAAGGTGACATCAGTGCTCCATGGTAAAACGCAGACGTCGAATCCGGCGGCGTAGTTTGGCAAGTCGTTATAAGCAACCGGCGGCAGGAAATGCACATTCGGCAGGTGCTCGATGTCCAAACCGCGCGACTTATTTCCGATGAAGATCCAATTCCACTCTGGACGCTCGCGCGAGGCTTGTTCGATCAACTGCTGGTCGATGAGCCATGATTCAATGGCGCCAAAATAGCCAATGCGTGGCCTGGATATCTTCTCGACTTCCGCCGCAACACTAACGTCGCCGTTATTGATCTTTGCCCAATGATCAAAATCCACCGCTTGTTCCAGTAAGTGCGACCGTTCCAATCCCCGCGTAGCTTCAGCTAACAGCTTGCGGCTCGAATAGAAGATTAGATCAGCGGCCTCGACCGCTTGTTCATGAAGCGAGCGAATGAAAACCGGATCCGTCGCATGATCCATCGTGTTCGCGTCGTACTTATCTGAAACGTGATAGATGACCAGCGATTCGTTTAATCGGCCGACGACTTCGATCGCGGTGGGAATCGCGATCCAGAGAATGGGACGGGACAAACCGCGGCGTCGCGCCAGCCCGGCTATCTGCGAAGTCAGTAAGCGGCGATTGGCGATCGTGGCGGCCCGACTCCCGAAGAACGGAATCACCGCGGGCGAAACGACTGTGATTCCTTCTTCAGTCGTGCGCGCCAGCTTGGCATAGCTTCTTAGCTTGCGCCTGATCCGCGGGACCAGGTCCTTGCTCTTGACCGAAGCCAGACCCATCGAGATCGAGTTGACGAAGATGACTTTGTTTCCGGCGCGCGCGAAGCGCCGCATCAGATGGTTCTTGGAATGCGGGTGGTGATACCACCAATCCTCGCCGCCAAAACAAATGATCGATTTATCGTGCAGCATCTGAGTCTGATTTGTGCGCAGTGATAGTACAATACGCGATCGATGAAGTCAGAACCGCCTGCGGTAGTGGGCGGTTGAACTCTGATATTAGTAGCATTCAGTTTGTTAGAATCAACCACCCGCTACCGCAGGTGGTTCTGACTTACTAATATGCAGCCCGTGATCTATCTTGCACTAACTCACGACTGGGAACTACGCGGCGACGGCTCAGGCGATATCGAAGAGATTCAATTCGCGCCGCTCCGCCGGCTGCTGGAGATTTATGCGAAGTGGAATGTGCGCACGACCATTCTTCCCGATGTCATGCAGCAGTTGGCGTTCAGACGCAGCGAAAATGCACACCCCGAATTGAAGTCTCCGGCCGATTCATGGGACCAACACCTGCGCGAGGCCTTCCTTCAGCATCACGACATTCAGTTGCACCTGCATCCTCAATGGTTGAACGCAGCGTATGAAAACGGGCATTGGCATCCGCACGGAAGCTGGTCAATTCTGAATTACGAAGGCGATGCCGCCTATGCAATGTTGGCCACTGGCAAGCAGTATTTGGAAAACCTTCTCCGGCCCATCGATTCCTCCTATCGCTGTCTGGCTTTTCGTGCCGGCGCTTTGGCGGCTGCGCCTTCGACTCATTTGTTAGAGTCTCTTGCCAGTCTCGGAATCGAGCTCGAGGTGAGTATTGCGGCGGGCGTATTCGTCAACAGTGATGACTTGCAGCTTGATTATCGCAGCTGCGAAGAAACATTTCTCTCTCCCTTTTTATCCGGTGATGGACGATGCGCGCAGAGTTTCAGACCAACGCGAAGACATTGTTTGCGTGCCCCTCAACCACTTCTACGGATCGCGGCGGGCAGTTACGCGACAGAACATTTCGCTCGCGCGCCGGCAAATTAATAGCTCATCAACCAACCCCACGAAAAGCGCACCTACCAGGGTTAATTCAAAATCTCGAATAAGTTTGGCTCTTGAGAAGCTGATCAAGCCGGCCGTAAAACGCAAGCATTTTGTCTCCGACACTGGCCGTCTTAATTACCAACGCGCCCGCGAGTCGGGCCTGACGCAACTGCCCATCGTGCTGACCAACCACCCGAAAGATATCCGAGATTTTCCAGCCATTGAACGCTTTGTCGGCGAGACTTCACAAGCGGACGACATCAGGTTTATTACATTGAGTGAAGTGGCGGCGAAAATTCGCAGCGGAGAGTTCCAAGTGAAAACTGCGGACTAGATGGAGCGCGGACATCCTTGTCCGCCAACGTGCGCAGCACGCTCAGAACGGTCGAGTCGCGAACGACGGCGAGTTCGCGCTTCGCGCTCAGGCGGACAGGGATGTCCGCGCTCCAGCAACACCTTACCTCCGATACACCGACCGCGGATAAACCGTAATCCCTTGTCGGGCCAGTTCCATCAGGTCATCAAACAGCCGCCGCGCATCTGCCCGAAAGAATCTCATTCCCTTAATCGTCAAATCCGCGCAAACGTCCGGTGAAACGTGCGCCCGGAAAAAATTAGGTCCCTCGTGTGCATCGATTACGCCCATGTTGTGCGCGTAGGTTTCCACGATCTGCGTCTGGCCGTCATAGTCAATACACGGAACCGCGAACACCCGGTCGTGATAGACGGGCACGGGAAAGTCATCCTTCAGAGCGTCGTCGATGCAATAGGCAAAGAAGAGCCGGGATGTCCAAACTCCCAGCCCGATGATCTTTCCTCGATGTTCGGTCAACTTATGGAAAGGGCTGCCTGCATCGTATGGATAGCGGGAATTCTGATGGCTGTTTGTCAGTTCACGCGCCAATGGTCCGATCGCGCAAACCGATTTCGTGGGATGGAGACTGCGCAGAGCGTGGGGTTGTTTGCGCGCAAACTCAGTCAGTAATCCTGCGTACGACGGCGTTCGCCGAACATCAAAGACTTTCTCCCGCAAAAGATATTCGTACGATGAGATGCGATGATTCGGATAAGTCGGAAACAGCATCGTGCCGTCCGGGCCAATCACATTTCGCAGGAGAGTCAGGATCCGGTAGAACGGAAAATCCAGGTTGAGCTGATCAAGTGAACTGTGAACAAAGACCAGGTCACCGCTTTGCAGACGCAAATCGCCGGTCAGGACTTCAGTGAAGTCCGTTTCGGTGAGTTTGGGTAAGCGCGCAAGCCGGGATCGCTCACGCTCCTTCTTCTTGCGAACTAACGACTCGTAGGCCACGGCGGGCAGGATCTTCCTGGCAAGGTTGGCGATGCTCATATTTACAATCTCTAAAGGATGCGAATCATCGTCGCGCCCCACGAATATCCCACCCCAAAGCCAGTCAGTAAGGCCCGGTCACCGGCTTTGAGCCGTCCCTGTTTGCGCGCGCTCTCGATGGCTATGGGAATAGTCGCGGAGACTGTGTTTCCGGACTCTTTCATGTCGATCCAATATTTTTCGGCGGGTATCTTGAGTTTGGCCCTGAGGCGCTCCAACATGAATTTGTTTGCCTGATGTGGAATCACCAGGTCCACATCATTCAGGGTGAGCCCGCTCTTTTGGAACAGCTCATTTATTACCAGCGGAACCGTCCTGATCGTGAAGCCCAGGACTTCGCCGCCATTCATGAAGAGGTTCTCCTCCGAACGGCAGTTTCCATTCCCGTCGTCTTTTTCGATTGAGGTGGCGGCTGTCACCGGACGCCGAAAACCGCCCGCCGGCACGACGATGTCTTTCACGCCTCGCCCATCGGATCCCAAAACAAATGGGCCGATCAAATCGGCTTCGGATTCCACCCCGCTTACCAGGGTCGCCGCCGCGCCATCGCCGAACAGCGTTCGCGTACTGCGATCCTTTGGATTGATCCATTTTGTATAAGTGTCGGAAGTAATAAGCAGTACATTGATCGCCGTGGCCGCCTCAACCAGGCTCTTCGCCAACGCCAGACCATAGATATAGCCGGAACAACCAAGGTTGACATCAATCGCTCCGCAACTGGTTTTCAGTCCCAGACGATCCTGCACCAGACACGCCGTCGTGGGCATGAAGTAATCCGGCATCTGGGTGACCAGGATCAGAAAGTCTATGTCTTCAGCCGCGGCCGCGCCGCTTTCAAAGAGTCGTTTGGCCGCCTCGACTGCCAAATCGGAAGCACACTCATCCGGCCCCGACACGTGCCGCACCGCCACGCCGGTCTTTTCGTAGATTTGATTGCCATGCCAGACCCCAAATTCCTCGGCCAGCTGATCGTTGGTCAGTTGTCCGGCCGGCAGAAATGACACGACAGCTTTAATAGCTGCTTTGTTTCCCATACTCTTCCCGTTTGCTCATCGCCCGATTAACCAACGCGCGAATGAAAGATTATCTTACCAATTGGGAACTGGCAAAGCAGTGTCTTTGGAGCAGGGTTACAGAACCGGGAGCAATAGCGTGTGTGTCAGAAGCCCGCGCGTAAGCAAGGGCGACGCTCGTGTCGGTCGGTTCGACAAAACGTTGCGCCCATGATTTCTTTATCACGAGTGCTTGCGAGTATGGCCCTCCCTCACGGTCGGGCTTCTGACACACGCTACCGCTCCCGGTTCTGTAAAGGCTCCAAACTTCTTAAAGCCACCGAGGTAAGATAGAATCCCCACTCCTGGAGGAAAAACAGATGGCCGACCGCGAGCGAATCCTCAAAGCAGTATACAAAGCGATAGACGAGCTGAATTCACAGCTCCCGCCCGGGGTCTCAATTGAGAAAGCAGCGGACGCACCTTTGTATGGTCCTTCCGGCAAACTGGAGTCGCTCGACTTTGTCACTCTGGTAATGGAAGTCGAGGAAAACATTAAGGCAGAATTTGGGGTGGACATAACGATTGCCGACGAAAACCTGCTATCGAAAGAGAAGAGTCCCTTTGCCAGCGTGCAAACTTTGGTCGAATATTTGGAAGAGTTGCTGAAAGAACCGTCGGCAGATTAGTCAGCTACTCAATTTTCCGAAGCCTCGCCAACTGTTCTTATTGTGCCAGCCGATTATCACGTCCTGTGCGCCCACGTCATCCCACCACGATTCAAACTCTGCGCGTGAAATGTAAAACGTTGTGGGCGCCACCAGGTGATCGAAAACTATCGAATGCTGCTCGCGCCAGTTGAAGCCGGAAACAAAGCTCAAATAGTCGTTATAGAACAAATGTCGCGCTAAGTCGCGGCCACGCCTGCTTCGATTCAATGGTCCGTAGAAAAGTTTTGTGACCGTATACATGACTGCCGCCGGAAACTTCGAAAGATGAAACAAGAAGCGGGGATTCATGCGCGACGTCACATATTCGCGGACGGGATTAACGAACCTGACAATCCATGCGTTGTTCTCAGCACCATAAATCCATGCCGAGACGTGGCCACCCGGTTTGACCTTCGCCACCAGAGACCTAAAACCAGCGCGCGGATCCGGCAGGTGATGTAGCACGCCCAGAGAGAAGGCGTAATCGAAGGCCGCTCGCAGAGG
>WNFL01296837.1_pt6 | contig 10618 bp, 8 predicted proteins | sample 5400361 | NCBI WGS metagenome assembly WNFL01 (sample SAMN13153351, study PRJNA577476) | soil metagenome | isolation source: 40 cm soil on Douglas fir-dominated hillslope | place: USA:California | collected 2013-09-17 | reverse complement strand
ATAAATGGTGACGTCATGCCCCATCCGAGCGAGGCAACCGCCAGCCTCTTCGTAGTAGGTCTCAATGCCGCTGTAGCGGGAGATTACGCCGCGGCCCCCAATGAAAGCGACCCGCAGGCGCGCGGGTGGAGCGGTAGTGCGAAGGAGGCGCGACGTCTTCGGGCGCGCAACTCGTGCGTAGATTTGCATCAACGCCTCGTAATGCTTTTCCGGAGAGTGGTACCGCCGAACTTTTTCGAGTCCGGCCTCTCCCATCGCTTGCGTCAGTTTTGGGCGTGCGTGAAGAAATGTGATAGCAGCCGCCAGTTTCTCGACATGGCCCACCGGGTATAGGACCCCAGTTTCTCCTTCGAGAACAAGTTCCCGCCTGGAACCTAGGTCCGTAGCGATCACCGGACGCCCCTGCGCATAAGATTCCAGGATTGACTTCCCCAGCGTTTCGTAGGCATGCGAGGGGAACACCGTCAGGCAAGACTCGGCGATCAGGCGGTCGAGGTGTTGGCCGGTTATGTGTCCGGCGAATTCCACATTTCTCAATCCCAGTTCCGCGGCTTGGCTTTCCAGTTCTTCCCGCTGAGGCCCGTCTCCGGCGACAATCAAACGGATCTTGGGAATGGAACGCATGGCGCGCAGCAAGTCGATCACTCCCTTCTCGACCGACAAGCGTCCGAAATAGAGGATGGGGGCATCGGTGACAGGCGCGGGGGCAGCCTCTTGCGGAACGCGTTGAAAGTGCGGCAACACCTCGACGGCTTGCGAGTTCCAGCCGTTCTCCACCATTTTGTCACGCACAAAATTTGTAGGTGCCAGCAGCAGATCAACGCAAGCGGAATAGGTTTTCCACCACTTGTGGACATAGGCCTCGGCAGCGAGCACAACCGAAGCTGCGCGTCCCCCGGCGTAGCATCCTTCGCTGATGACGTGGCGGAAGGCGCCCTTGACGCAGCGCTCGCACGATTCCCCTCCCGAGACTAAGTTGTAACTCGGGCACAGCATCTTGAAGTCGTTCAGGTGGTATATGACGGGGACGCCTTGCTGCCGGAGTTCCCAGAGGATTGACGGCGAAAGATGGTGATAGATGTTGCGAACGTGGGCAAGCTGCGGTTGAAAGTCATGGAGAAGGCTGCGAATTCGCCGCCGCGCCCCACGACTGTAGATCGCGTGGGCCGCTGACCGCAACTGCTGTAACGGGCCAGCGGGACGCTTGAAGTCGATGGGTGGCACGGCGTATTTGTCGTAGGGCGAGGGTTTTCCACGGGAGTCTGCCATGGAGAAGAGGGCCGTTTCGTGACCCTCTTGCCGTACCAGTCGCATGAGGTCAAGGAGATAAACCTCGGTGCCGGAAAACTCAAAGTTGTACTTGTTGCAGTACAGAATCCGCATATTCGTTTTCCCGTTCTCCCAAAATTCGCTGCACAAACACATCGCTGAACTGATGCAGGGTCGATTCGAGATTGAAAGATGCCTGAACATGCGCGCGTGCCGCTTTTCGAACCGGCGCATGGGCGGAGTACGTTCTTTGAATGAATTCCACTCGATCCACAAAATCGGTGATGGACCCCTGCTTGTAGAGGAATCCGGTTTTGCCATCCAAGACCAGTTCCGGAATTCCGGTGATGCCTGGCGCGAGGACCGTACGGCCGAGCGCCATGGCTTCGATCAGGGTGAGAGGAAGGCCTTCGCTTTGGCTGGTGAGCACTACGAGGTCGGCAGCGACGTAGAGGGCGGCAAGCGCGTTCCGCGGAATGTGTCCGAGAAGCTGGACATCGCTGGCCAAACCCAGGTTGTGGATCAGGGTTTGCAGGTACCGTCGTTCGGGGCCCTCGCCCGCGATGCAACAAAGAACCCTGTTGCCCGAGGCCTTCAGACCCGCACAGGCTCGAATCAGAAAGGCGTGATCCTTGACAGCGTGGAGCCGCCCGACGGCCAGAAGAGTGAAAGCGTGGTCCAGAGGCTGTTTCAAATCCTCATGGAATTGAATAGATGGAACAGATACGCCAATCCGCTGTACCAAGACTTTGCTGGGGTCAATCTGCGGATAATGCCGCAACAGAAAATTTCGATTGAACTCGGACACCGTGAAGCAAATTTTGCAATGCTGGAGTTTGAGATCAAGAAAAGTTGGCCGCACAAGAAGATCGGATCCGTGCAGCGTCAAGCTGTACGGAACGTGGAGCAGCCTGGCCGCCACCATGCCAATCCAAGCTGCGAGGCAGCCGTGGTGAATATGGATGTGGCGCACGTTCTTGTGGCGAAGCAACGAGGCAAGTCGAGCACCAAGTACGGTGTGGGCGATGCCGCGCGCGCGTTGTCTCCACGACTCGCCGCCCCTGGCGATGAGCCGGCAAAAAAGGTCTTTTAGCTCCGCCGAATGGTGGATGCACAGTAAAAGCGCGACTAGCCATGGCACCGGCCACCATGTGAAAACTGTGACCAGGGTCTCCCGGTCGGGATTCTTCGTCGGCGGGCTACTCCAAACGCTGCAAGCAGTGACCCGGATGCTTCGCCGCTGCAGTTAGTCGATTTCTTCGCCAACATAGGGTTCTACAGCGCTGGGAAACAGATTGGAAAGATAGACAACCTCCGCTGTGCTCGATCGTTCTCGTCTCGTGGCGGGCATAAGGATGATCTAGGAACTCTGGCTGACGCGAGATTCTTGTGTTGGCGAGGTTGCGGGCACTGCAGTGAAGTGAAAATGGAAATTTATTTCGCAATGCAGTGAGGCCTCAATTTCGGCGACAAGCACCCAAGCAGGAACGACCACCGCCGACGATTGTGCCACCCAGCCTTGCCTCGGCAACTCTTCGCCGCGGACCATACGAAGACGAGCAGTTGCAGTGTCGCAAGTGACTTGACAGGTCATTTCTTCACCGTCACAGCGAGCCACTAGGGCGCCGTCCGTCGATAGTTCGACAGCAAGGTCTGGTGCGAAGTGCAAGAACCATTCGAGCCGGTGACTTTTCGTCGTGACTGGTGGGTCCAGAAAAACAGAGTCCCGGACTGTCACATTTCCCGTATATTGCAGCGCGATCTCCCGCCGGTGAAGCGTCCCGCCACCGGACCAGTAGGGTTGCGTCTCCCCGCATACCGCAACTTCTTCGGAGTTGGAGCGGTAGCCCATCAGCCGGGTGGTTGCCTGACGGCCCACATTGCCGTTGTCGCAGATCTCGAGTGGCTCCAATTCATCAATCAGCAATGTATTGTGGGCGGCAGCGCTGCGAAAGTAACGGCTCCATTCAAGGCCGCTATTCGCGGATTCGCCGGCCCACGGATGGAAAAATCCTGAATCAACGATCCAAGGTCGGCCGGACGCGTGCAGTTCAAAGCTCAACGCGTCCGAGTGACCGTGGTTGGTTGTTGCACAGCGGCTCCAAGGGCCGAAGTCGAAGATCAAATGGGAATGCCGTGCGTTTCCCCGCAAGATGGCATAGCCGGCAGCGGCAAAGAGGTCGAGCGAGACGGGCTTTCGCACGTAGGGCTCCGGGCAATCGACGCCGGGTTGAACCCAATGAGCCAGATGACAATGCGCTGGCTTGGCGAAGTCGAAACGCAGGCAGGTATCGGATGGCGACGAGTCGCCCAGAAGTGGGAACGAGCCGTCGCCGCGGCGCATGGCCGAGGAAAATCGCCGCATGGCTGCGATACGATCCGCGACGGTTGCAGGCAGTGCGTATTTCAGTTTGTGGCAAAGACGCGCGAACGCGCTGAGCTCGGTGGCCACGATCTCGTGATACATGGGGCAGAGTTCGCCGTGAACTCCATCCGCCAGAACCTGCTGCATCACCTGCTCGGCAAGGGTTTTGGATGCTAGCGGCAGGTACCTCTCTCCAACAAAGCCGCGAAAGATCAGTGCGAATTCGCAGAGCGACAACGCTTCCAGCAGGAGGTGATTGTTGGGCCAATGGTACTCGAGATGATCCGCGAGAAATGCTGCATGTTCGCGGATTCCATTCCACGCATGTCGCAGAAATATCGAACTGGCCCCAGGTGCGGCAGCCAGCAAGAAGTATGCCCAGATCCAATTGCGTAAACGCGCCGCAACCTCGAAAGGCGAAAGCCAGTTCACCCCTTTGCCAGCCGGATTTTTCCGCATCCAGTCGTGCCAGAGCGCCACAAGCTTTTCGACATACACCACGTCCTGGGTGTAGTGATAAGCAGTCGCCAGCGCGAGGAAGAACTGATGGCGGTTAAGGTCCCATGACCAGGACAGGTTCCCGTCGGGCACAAAATTCCAATCGATGGCATGGGGGAAATAGACTTCCGCGAGACCGCGAAAAGAGAATCTCTGCTCCAGGCAGCGATCTGCTTCCAAGATAGCGGCGTATTTTGCCGACTCCGGGATTGCCTTCACGATTGCGGGCACATCGCTGACCGAGAAATGAAATGCCGGATTCGGGGCGTCGTTCATTCCCGCGGGAGGGGCTGGGACCCCACTCTCCGATAGCCCGGACCATGCAATCACCCGGTATCGCATAGCGTGGGCTTGATACGCCGACACGGCGCCGACATAGTTGAGCCCTCGTCTTCGTGCTTTGCCGGCGAAATTCAGTACGCGGTCCATCATGCCCTTAGTCCTCCGAAGCGCCCGACCGGCGCGGCATCGCAATCACCCATCTCCATTTGCCCCAGCCAGGCCAGGTCTGCCCAGCCAATGTTTTCCGAGACAGCCAAAGGCATGCTTCACGCCCAGTTAGGAGAGCCAGCGGCAGCCAAAGAGCCAGCCGTATCGGCGACGCAAGGCGGGAGCTGAGAAGCGCGCATGTGAATGCCGCCAGCCAAGGCAGGAACGGGAGCAGGGCAATGCGCAATCCCGGTTGCAGGCCGCGATGGAGAATCGCAAACGAAATGCAGGCCGCCAGTTCCGCCCATCCATACCCGGCGATGCCGACCACGGGCGCGAACATCAGTGTTCCCAGCGTCAGAATTGCAATGTGCCAGAGATAGCAGCGTGTCACCACCCATTGCCGCCCTTCCACAAAGAGTGCGGAAGCCTCCAGTGCGAAAACGCTGTTAACCAGCGCTGCCGCCGTGACAAACGGCAGAACGAGGAGCGCCCCCGACCAGCGTTCGCCGAACAGTTTCGGCAAGAGCGCCGGCCCAAAAGTACTCACGAGCAGAACGGCAGGACCCAAAACGAGAACATCTAACCGCGCCCCTTTTTGCATCAGCGCCCGGCATTGTTCGGGGTTTTCTCGAAGTCGCGCCAAAGTGGCAATGGCTACCCGTTCTACAGCCGTACGCACGATGCTCAAAACCTCGATCGCTCGCGCAGCCAGGCCGACAAACGCTACGGCCTCGGTACCCAGAAGTCGTCCGACAATCAATGGGTTCACTAACTTCCNGAAGTGGAGAATTCAAGTCCAAGGCCGATCATTCGGCGCGCGCAAGCCTGATCGAGTCCGAGATGCGGCGACCAGCCCGATACTCTCTTTGCCGCGACCAGCACAAACAACTGCCAAGTTACATGGCCCGCAACCGGCGCCCAAACGCCAAGCCCACGCCACGCCATTCCGGTACTCACGACGAAGGCAGCGAGCTGCCCTCCGAATTCGATCTTGGCGACATCTTGAAACTGAAGGGCGCGCTCCAGCTTGGCCATCGGCGGACCAGCCAGCCCGATCAAGGGGATCGTTACCAGCAGAACAAGATAGGGCAGGGCAAAGGTGTGGTCCGGCAACCACCGCGTAAGCAGGGGCAGGGCGAGACCACCCAGAATTCCAAGTAGAATCGAAATGGCCAGAATCAGCGTAGACGCTGTGTCGTAGTCCTTGCGGGTTGGGGCTTCTTCCGCGCGCACGAGACACGTGTCCAAACCGACGCGCGCGATGCTGGACAAGAACGTGGTAATGCCCACGGCAGTGATAAATGCGCCATAAGCTCGGGGACCGATCCACCATGTCAGAACAAAAACGTTTCCGGCATTGACCAGAGCGCTGCAACCGTAGCGCGCCGCGATGTACGCCACGCCCCGCTGGGAGAGCCGGGCTGCACCTCCGGCTTCGCAAACCTCCCCGCATGAGTTGGCTGCGGCTTCCTCAATAAGCGCTGGCGACGGCATCCCGCCTCCTTCGCGAAGTCGGTTGTTGTGCCGCGAGCACGCCGGCAAGAGTGAAGACGATTGCGTTCACGAATTGATAGTTCATAACGACGAAGCAGGCGTTGAACCAATACACGCCTACCAGCACAGGCCAAAGGCGGCGGAATTGCTCACCAGCGAGAGTCCCCCGCCAAGCGGGATCGACTTCTCTCTTCCGGCCCAGGCGAAACAAGCCCACGGCAACCGACAAGTAGAGCGCAAGACCGACGGCCCCGTTCTCCACAAGAATCTCCAGAAAGGAGTTGTGCGCAGCATAGGCCACCGCGCGGTACCCTTCCACGCGTCGCGCAATCTCTGTCGGCATCTGGTTGAGGCCCCAACCCAGGACGGGCTTTTCGCCAGCCATCTCCCAGGCGGTGCGGTAGACGGCCATTCGAAAATCGATGGGCTCTTGTTCCCCCGCGCGATCGAGCAACGCACCCTCGCTCTTGGGTGTTGCCAGGGTCACCAGCAAACCCAACGCAGCCAGGGCGAACAGAGCGATGCTGGCTTTACGCAGAATTCCGCGCCGGTATAATCCCAGCCACGCCACGGAACCTGCAAACGAGAGCCAAACGGCTCGCGTCATCGTGGCGAGGATCGCGATGGGCAGGGCTGACAGCAGGAGCATCGCAGAGAAGCCCCGCGCCTTTCCACGACAAACCCCGCTGAGCGCTACCAGGCCTAGCAGATTCAGCGTGACTCCGTTCGCCACCGCCTGCAAAAACGGTCCTCGTGCCCGGTCCATATGAATGCCTATTTCTGGATTCAGAATATAGCGGGGAAAGATCAGGGCGTTCCAAACCAGCAGTTGGGAAATCGCCGTGAGGCTGAGGTACGCGAGCACGCAGAGCAAGAAAATCTCCAGGCGATGGAGCCAAGCGGGCGTATCGAACGTCAGGGAGGCCAGATAATAGAGCGTGTAAGGCACCGCGAACTTGGCCGCCAACAAACTCCATGTTTGCGAATCGTAGGGTTGGCCCAGCGTCGAGGTCACGGCAAACATTAAAAGTAAAGCCATGGGCCAGATCATCGGTATCGAGGGCCACAGCGGCTTGCGCAGGATCACCGCCCGAAGCAGGCACGCGGCCACCAGCAGTACGAACCCCACGCGGTCCAGTTCGTACAACGCCACATCCGGCGGACGGAATAGAAAGATCAGCAACGTCCCCAGGAAGAGCAGAGGCGCAAAGCGGATCGCTGCATAGAGGGGAGTCAAGACGTGTGCCACGAACCGGGTTCGGGGGTCTCTTTGGCATCGTGGTGCTGTCAGAGGGCATGGATTGGTTGTCATACACCGCTGCCCAGAGCGACTTCGCGAACGGTCCGGAGGAGAATCCAAAGATCCATCCTTAGCGATTGCTGCTCGATGTATTCCCGATCCAGCGCCATATTGCGCTCGAACGAAGGATCGTTGCGGGCGGTCACCTGCCAAAGACCTGTCAGTCCTGGCGTAACGGCGAGCCTCTGGAAGTGTTCCGGAGCGTAGTTCGCGTGATCGTCCAACGGGTGAGGACGCGGTCCCACCAGGCTCATCTCTCCCCGCACGATGTTCCAGAGCTGCGGTATCTCATCCAGGCTGTACCGGCGCAGCCATGCGCCCCTGAGTTTGAAAAATGGGCCAGTACGTTCGTTCTCTTCGCGCAAAGCTTGCTTGTGGAGGTCGGCATCCGTACGCATGGTGCGAAACTTGTAGCAGAGGAAATGACGGCCCCTCCGGCCGACCCGCGGCGCGCAATAGAGCGCTGACCCGGGAGAATCGAGCTTGATCAGCATCGCAATCACAGCTAGCGTCGGCGCCAGTGCCAAGAGGGCCCCAGCCGCTACGGCCACATCCAAGCTGCGCTTCACTACGCCACGAAGCTCGTGAACTTCCCTTTCTTGCAAAGTCAACAAAGGGATGTCCCCTGCCATCTCGATGCCGTCGTTTTTCGGGACGCAGCCGTAGACTTCGGGCACCACTTTCACGTCCACGCGCAGCCTGCGGGCGACGAATACCGCACGCCGGGCGGAAGCGGGATCGTCAGGCAGGCATACGATGACCTCGTCGAGAAAGTGGGATTGCATCAAACGCTCGAGATCCTGGACGCGGCCGAGGGTTTTTGTGTCTTCTCCAATGCCTTCACTAGCCCGGGCGTCAACAAACCCCTCGAACTTCACGCCACGGTCTGTCTCGGTAAGCAAGTGCGACCCAAGCTTCCGAGCCGTGTGTCCAGTTCCGACGATGACTACGCGGCGCGCTCTCGCTTCTGTTCGGGATGAGCCTTTGGAAACTGTATTGAGAACGGCTCGCAACCCGGTCACCAAAGCTACGTGCAGGGATGCCGAGGCAACAATCAGAAGGGGCACGAACCCGTGCGATTCTCCGATGAGAAATTCGGTAACCAGAACGGCCCAAATCGCTACCTTGAGAAGCGAATGCCGGCCGCGGTAGCGGTTGCGCAAAGAAGCCGGTCGATACAAACCGTCCATTCGACAAAAGACTGTAAACAGCGTTGCGAAAAGGAATGCAATCCCAGCGTGCGCTTCTAGCTCACCCGCCGCGCTTGGAGCGAAGAGCCGTAGACCCAACTGCCAAGAGAACGCTACCTGCGCCAGTAGGACGTTCGCGATCCACCAGGCGCCAGCGCGCGAGCGATCTGGTGCATCTGCGGAACCGGGGAACGAAAACTCTCGCAGCAGTTCCGCAACCCCTCTCGCCGCGCCTGCACGGGAATCGGCGTGCCTACTCGCGCACTTGTCGAGGAGGGGTTTTGCTCCAGATCGGACCGTAGCTTTTTCCGCAGGGGGCCACGCTGAGGCCAAATTCCATCCGTCACGCACTTTTGTTTGCACCGTTGCAGTTTTAGTCATGCCGGGTTTCGGGATTACCAGTGAGCCCAAACGTGCGTTCTCTGTCCTACGCCGTTCCTGCGTTGGGGAGCGCAAGAACGACAGCTTCGGGCCCTGCGGCCGCAATCTTAGATTCTGCGGTAGATTGATTCTGGAACAGGAAAGGTTCGCTGATCGAGGATCGTCCCTAAAAGCAGAACCCCCATCGTCTCCAACATGCTGCGGGCACGAACCGCCGCTACCCGCCTTGTCACATTCGCCTCCAGGACTAGGACGAGACCTTCGGAAAGTTGACCCATCAATGCCGCCTCCTCGCCTAGGCAGAGCGCGGGCGCGTGGATCACCAGGTAGCCGAATTCCCGCCGCAACCGGCTCAAGCGATTGCGCACAACGTCCGGTTGCGGGGTCCAATCGTCTTCGCGCAAGAAGCGGGAAGCCGGACATAGCCAAAGATTCTTTTCCACTCGCACCGTCAGATCGTTCCCAAAGGGCGTGGCAAATTCCGCCGTTTCGGGAGATTTTGGTGCCACCAGCTCCTTCAACAGCTTGGCGTCCCGGTCCGCTTCGACCACACAGACGCTTTCGGAAACCTGTTGCGCAAGAATGCCTCCGATCCGTGCGCTGAGCCACGGACGGACGCCAGTGCGTTCCAGGCTGCTAAATGCGATATGCCTGCGCCCGCTGCGGTTCCCGGGAAGGTAGATCTTCTGAACTAGTCCGCTCAATTGCTCGCTGGCGAAGCGGTCGTCGCTGCTTTCTGCCTCCTTTCGCCGCGGAACCTCCTTCACCCCGGTCGTCTGGGAAGCCGGCGGTACGTAGGTTCGACGAAAGCGAAGAGGGTCCGAGTTTGCTTGCGCGTTTTGCAACATCTTACGATCTCCTAACTCAGCGGTCGATGCTAACTTTCAGTTGGAATTTGGGACATCCTGGGATCCAGCGCCACCGCGAGGAAGGGAAGCCAACACAGTGACGCCGAGTCCCCAGGCGACCTCATCCGGCGTCCGAAAAGCTGGATCCAAATGGTCCGCCACGAACGCACAGCCTGTGCTCGCAGTCCCGGCCACTACTACCGCAGCCAGACCGATCAACCAAATCGGTACAAGCGGCAAAGCCGGCACCATCGGAGCTTCCGCCACCATCACATTAAGGATGCCGTGCTGATCCAGCGCATCCCCGATTCGGTTTTCCTCCAGCTTGCGCTGGTACAGCACGTAGTTGTCTTCCGCGATCTTGGCCGTCCGCACCAGTGCGCCCTGCCGGATCACCTGTTCGCCCAGGTTTTGTGCGATCGTGCGGTAGCGTCCAATGATCGCCTGATTCGCCGCCGAGCGGCCGCGCAGGCCATTCAATTCCACTTGGGTCTTGGCCAGTTCCGCGTCGACCCAGGTGTGCGTAGGCTGCCGGTCGGTGGTCTCCTCCCGGACCGGTTTGAGTTCTTCGGCGGCAATGGCGGCTTTTGTATCCGCAATTTGTTGTTCCACCTCGGTTACCAATCGATACTGCGGCTGGAATTTCGTCAGCAGTTCCGTCCGTTTCAACTGGAGATTCATCAGCGTTGATTTGAGTCGTTCGAGCAGAAATGGGTTATCGGCGACCTTGACCTGGGTGGTTTCCCGGCTGGGTGTGGTGGCGAGCTTCTTCTCGAGCGTGCTGATCCGCAGCTCCGCCTCTGCGATGCCAGTTCGGGTTTGTTCCTGCGAAGCTTCAAAA
>WNFL01286403.1_pt1 | contig 10618 bp, 9 predicted proteins | sample 5400361 | NCBI WGS metagenome assembly WNFL01 (sample SAMN13153351, study PRJNA577476) | soil metagenome | isolation source: 40 cm soil on Douglas fir-dominated hillslope | place: USA:California | collected 2013-09-17 | reverse complement strand
ACGGTCGTCTTCGAGGACACCGTCGAGCTCGACCTCGCGCACGACGCCCTCGAGGCGCAGGCGGAGGAGCGGCGCGACGAGCTCGCCGAGCAGGGTCTACCGGTCGCGGTCTTCCCGCCACCGTACGTGCCGCGCTCGAAGATCGACTCTCTCGCGACCGAGCACGGCAGCGCGCGAATGGGCTCGGGTCCGGACGCCGTTCGGCTTGGCTGGGGCGGAGCGCCGAGCTACGCAGGCCGTCTGAACGACTTCATCGACCAGCTTGCCACTGCGCGAGGCGAAGGCATCACGCTGATCGCGACGCCGCAGGCCGCGCGCCTCGCGGAGCTTCTCGCCGACCGCGACGTGACCGCCGTCGCGCGCGAGACGGTGGAGGACGTGCCCGCGCCGGGATCCCTCGTGGTCGCCCGCGTGCCGCTCGCCGAAGGCTTCGCCATACCCGAGCTTGGGATCCGCGTGTTCACGGATGCCGAGGTCTTCGGCTTCCGGAAACCGCGCCATCCCGAGCAACGCCGCAGGCGTGTCCAGATCGGCTCGTTCCTCTCCGACCTCAAGCCCGGCGATCACATCGTCCACGAGGACCATGGCATCGGCCGCTTCGAGCGGTTCATCACCCGCGAGGTCGCCGGCGTGGTGCGCGAGTACCTCGAGCTGCAGTTCGCGGGCACCGACGTCGTGTCGCTCCCGACCGAGCGTGTCGACAAGGTCACTCGTTACGTCGGTGGCACGCCGCCGGCCCTTTCCGCCCTCGGCGGCCGCGAGTGGGGCATCACCAAGCGCAGGGCGAAGAAGGCCGCCGAGGAGATCGCGCGCGAGCTTCTTCGCCTGTATGCGGCTCGTGAAGCCACGCAGGGCTTCGCATTTGGACGGGACACGCCGTGGCAGATCGAGATGGAGAACGCCTTCCCCTACACGGAAACGCCCGACCAGCTGCAGGCGATCGAGGACACCAAACGTGATATGGAGCGGGGCCGGCCGATGGACCGGCTCATCGTCGGCGACGTCGGCTACGGCAAGACTGAGGTCGCGTTGCGCGCGGCCTTCAAGGCGGTCCAGGACGGCAAGCAGGTCGCGATCGTCGTTCCGACGACCGTCCTCGCCCAGCAGCACTACGAGACGTTCGGCGAGCGCCTCGCGACGTTCCCGGTGAACGTAGAAATGCTCTCGCGCTTTCGCTCGCCTGCCGAGCAGCGGGCCGTCGCCGAGGGCATCGGCACCGGCGAGGTCGACATCGTCGTGGGCACCCATCGGGTGCTGCAGAAAGACGTGCGGTTCCGCGATCTCGGCCTCGTGGTGATCGACGAGGAGCACCGTTTCGGCGTCAAGCACAAGGAGCGCCTGAAGCAGATGCGCACCGAGGTGGACGTGCTCTCGATGACCGCGACGCCGATCCCGCGGACGCTCCACATGGCCCTTTCAGGCGTGCGCGACATAAGCGTGATCGAGACGCCGCCGGAGAATCGGCAGCCCATCGAGACCCACGTCGTGGAGCGAAGCGACGATGTCCTGCGCGAGGCGCTCGTGCGTGAGATCGACCGCGGCGGTCAGGTTTACTACGTCCACAACCGCGTGCAGGGGATCGAGCAGGAGGCCCATCGACTTCGCGAGCTCGTTCCGACGGCACGCTACGTCGTCGCCCACGGGCAGATGGACGACCGGAAGCTGGAGCGGGTGATGGTGGAGTTCGCGGACGCCGAGCACGACGTCCTCGTCTGCACGACGATCATCGAGTCGGGCCTCGACATCCCCAACGTGAACACGATCGTCATCAACCGGGCCGGCACTCTCGGCCTGGCACAGCTGTACCAGCTCCGCGGCCGGGTCGGCCGGAGCGCCGAGAAGGCCTACGCCTACCTTCTCTATACAAAGGAGCAGCACCTCACCGAGCAGGCGCGGAAGCGCCTTCAGGCGGTGTTCGAGGCGAGCGAGCTCGGCGCCGGCTTCAAGATCGCGATGCACGACCTCGAGATCCGCGGGGCGGGGAACATCCTCGGCGCCGAGCAGCACGGGCACGTCGCCGCGATCGGTTTCGAGCTGTACACGCAGCTCCTGGAAGAGGCCGTGAACGAGCAGCGGGGCGTACCGCAGGCCGCCACTCTCCCCGAGATCACCGTGGACCTCGCGCTCTCGACCGCCATCCCCGACGACTACGTCCCCAGCCGCCAGCGGAAGCTCGAGCTCTACCGGCGCATCGCGCAGCTCGCCGTCCTGGACGACCTCGCTGGGCTGCGCGACGAGCTCCGCGACCGTTACGGGGCCCCGCCGGAACCGGTACGAAACCTCCTCTACGGCGTCGAGGTGAAGCTGCGGGCCGTGAAAGCAGGGGCCACGGAAGTCCGGGCGCGCGGGCCCGAGCTGCGCGTGGTCCTGGGACGGGACATCCAGCCAGACGAACGCATGCGCGTTCTGCGTTCGTTCCCGAAAGCGCAGGCCGGACAACGACAGGTCCGGTTGTCGGTCCTCGATGTGAAGGCCGACTGGCGCGATGCGCTTACCGGTTTGCTCGACCGCCTCGCGTCTTGATGAGACTTTTCTGTGACCACATGCGGCAGCGTTCTGTCATCTTTCGACTGCAGGATGATTACCGCGCTTCGCACCATCGGCCTCGCGGTGCTGGCGCTGTTGCCGACCCTTATCGCGGGGCTCGCGATCCGCTAGCTCCCCGAGCGGCCTCATGAAGATCGGCATCGACCTGGACGACGTCATGGCGATCTGTTCCGTGCCCTATCTCCGGCGCTTCGCCCAGGAATTCAACGTGGAGCTTCCCGACGAGAGCGAGATCGGGTGGCATCTGCTCTCGCAGCGAGAGAGCGGCGCCGGCTACGACACCGTCGTGCCGGGCCTCGAACGCGTCACCCTCGAGCAGCGAGACCAGTTCCGCATCCGTCTCTACGACAGCAGGTTCTTCGCAGAGCTCGAGGTGTACAAGGACTGCCCCGTCGTGCTCGAGCGCCTGGTCGCCGCCGGGCACGAGCTCTACTTCATCACCGCGCGGGCGGAACGCCGCCGGTACATCACCGAGACCTGGCTACGCGAGAAGGGCATCTTCGACCACGCCAAGGCCGTACATCTCAAGCCGATGGGCGATTTCCGACCGGAGTATCCGCGTGGGCGGTATGACCCGGCCGCCTCGGCCGACTACAAGATCCGCCTTGCGAAGGAGCTCGAGCTCGATGCGTTCTGCGAGGACGACGTTGTGATCTCGCAGGCACTCGCAAAGGCCGGTGTGCCGGTGTTCATATTCGACCAGCCCTGGAATCGCGAGGTCAGGGGTGATCGCATCACGCGCGTGGCCGGGTGGACCGACCTCGCCGAAAAGCTCGGCGTCTAGTGAGGCCGACCACCTTCTATTTCGTGCGTCACGGCGAGAGCGAGGGCAACGCCGCCCGCGTCTTTACCGGGCAAACGGGGTGAAGTTCGACCGGATCATCTCGAGCGACCTATCCCGGACTCGCGATACCGCGGAGGTGATCGCGAAACCGCACGGGGTTCCGGTCGAAGTGGTGCCGGAGCTGCGCGAGATCAACGTCGGCGACCGGACGGGGAAGACCTTCGACGAGACGCGCGGGCTCCCAAACTGGAACGACGACGGTTTCGTCTCGTGGCCAGGTGGGGAGTCGCTCGATCAAGTCCTGGCGCGCACGCTCGGTGCGATCGATCGTCTCACGCGCGAGAGCCCCGGCAAGACCATCCTCGTCGTCGGCCACGGCGGCGTGAATCGCATCCTCTTGTCGCATTTTCTCGGAATCCTTCCCAAGCTCGATCGAAGCCCCGGCGGAAACACGAACATCAGCGTCGTCCATACCGATGGAAACACGCACACCGTCGAGCGTCTCTTCGCGACGGATCACGTAGTGGACGAAAACCACCTGGCTCCCTGACATGGCGACGGACTCCTTCTATGGGGAAGAGGAGTCCGTCGCGCGCGCGGTTGGGGGGTGGGGAGAACTTAGTGAGGCAAGAGGTGCCGGGCCGGTCGCGATCGCGGTCGATGCACACCCACGTTCGAAACATACGAATCTCAGGGGTCGATTCGGACAACCATCGGTAAACGCAAGAGCGACTGAAACGCGATGGACACTGCCCCGAAAATCGCCGGAGGCGAGAACCGTTCACACGTGAACGCTCTCGTGCATCCCAAATTTCCGTGAGGACGGGTCGAAGGGCGTTGCGATCGATGTTGATGATGCGAATGCGTCCAATGCTGTCCGCGAAGCGCGTCATCTTCGAGGGCCGGTAGCTTGGTCGACTGGTCCAGAGGGTAGTGTCGTCGCGTTTTTGGACATAGGAGGAGAACAGACGTCCGCGCAGCGCACCTATAACTCGCTCTTTCCCTATTCAGTCGAGGTATGCGCCGTCACCCAATTCCATCAGGTCGGCGCAAAGCCCGGCGGCTGGGGCGGGCACGCGACCCTGTTCATCAACGGCGCGGAGATCGATCCAGGCGCCGGCTATCCGCGCGTGCGTCTCGTCGCGAGGGAGACCGACCTGTCCGACCCGGACTCCGGCACCGGGATCAGCGTCAACAAGATCTTCAACAACGTGACGTGGGTGGCGATCCCGGGGCGCGAAGAGTTTTTTCGCGGTGGCCTCACGATCGACCAGACGCTCGACGAGGACTTCTACGAAGCCGCGATCGAAAAGGCTACGAACGCGGGCTGGTTCAAAGGCATCGGCATCAAGGACGCGGTCATGCGCCAGCGACCGTCCGGGATCCGCCCCGAGGAATTCATTGTCCGGCATTCGATCGGGACGGACTTCGCGCTGAACTTCGCGCGTAGCGCCTACTGCGCCCGGCTGCCGATGAGCCGCGACGCCATCGGCATGGTGATCGATTATCTGAATGAAGCCAACGACAGCGCGCAGAAGAATGGCTACACGTGGAACATGTACACGAACAACTGCAGCCACGTCGCGCACAACGCCCTGGCGGCGGCGGGTGTATGGGATCCGAAGACGGCTCGCGGACCCGGCGCGATCAATGTTGCGCGAGACGTACTGAGTGTCGCGAGGGCTCTCGCGCTGAGTCAGATGTCGGATTTCTCGTTCCCGGCGAACAATTTCGTCAGGCTCTATGAGGCAGGAAACGAGCGTCCTATCGACGGCGCGCTCGCGGCCTTCCGAAACCACGACGTCCGGCGAACGATGAACGACGGCTGGTTGACGACGGGGCCCGGTGCGCTGATCGCCACGCATCCCATCCACGACTCGAGCCGGAACCGGATGTTCGCACTCGGGCGCGACCCGTTCCTCTTCTCGGTGCCGATGCTTTGGGACAAGGCAGACACGTACACGATGCTGACGCGCGACGCGCCGCCCATCGTCACCGATCTCGGCGCGAATCTCGCGCATTATCGCGACCGGTATCGGAGGACACTCGCAAATCAGCGCGGCCTCGAGAGTGAGCTCGGACAGCTGAACGCTGCTGAGAACGAGGACGACTTTCGCACCTTCCGCCTCCGCTTCTACGAGCGGATCGCGGGCGACCTCAGGAGGACCGACGCACTCTTGTTGGAGTACCGCGGTCTGTCGCACTAGTCGATTGCTTCCGACTCCGTCGAAGCAGCGCCAGCCCGGCGCCAGCGAGCGTCATGCCAAGGAGCGCGAGCGATGCCGGCGCGGTCGCACTGGAGGGTAGACCGGGGATCCCGAGCAGGCCGGTCGTGCTGCCCGAGGTGCGCGCGTTGGAATCCGTCGAGCCCGCTCCACTTTGCGTTGTGCCCGCGCGTCCGTTTGCACCGTTCGAGGCGGTGGACGAGTTCGCGTGACGGGCCAGCCGATGCGCTCGCGACGAGACACGTCGACCCCGACGGTGTCCCGGCGGCGCCGGTGCCATTCGAGGCGTTCGCCGAGAAGTCTTCGGAAGCTGCGGACGGCTGCGTCCCGCAGGCCGTGCCGAGGCTCACGTCCGTGGGTACGCCGGGCGACGCCTCCGCGGTCGAACACGTCGAGGCAAAGGTCGGGTCTTCCGCGGAACCGACGCCTGCGAGCGAGCCGGCGAACGAGCCGGTCACGGTCGCAACCGCAGTTGCTCGGATCTCGGAGTCGGTGGCTCTGACGCTCGTCTGGCTCGCGTCGGCATCCACCGTAGGTCCCGACGTCGTCGCTGCCGGCACCGATCCATCCGGTGCGGACGGCTGCGATGCCGATCCGTTGACCGGTACGCCCGCCGACGTGCCCGGCCCCGTCGCGGTGGTCGAACCCTGCGTGGGCGTGCTCGGGCCGGTCGTGTTGGAGCTCGTCGCCGTGATCGGCTCGCTCGATGCGACGGTGGCCGGGCCGGCACTGCCGCCGCTCGCCGAAGTGGATCCGCCGATGGTCGAGCTCTGGGTATCTGGTCGAATGTCAGGCTGAGCCGAAACCGCTGGACCGTCGGCGAGAGCCAGACCGACCCACACATTCAAGAGCGCGGTCACCGCGATGACGTGAAGGAGCTTTCTCATGACTTGAACAACACCTCCGCATGAGCCGCGTCGTGAGCTCGATCGCGAAGCTCGACGAGCAGCAGATTCAGCCGCCCTATCTGAGCAACGACTTGCTCGAGCGCCTCATTCGCCCCGGTCGGATCCGTCTTCAGGAGTCGCTTCGCGAGCAAGACGCCGCCTTTGATGGTCGTAAGGGGCTGGCGCAGCTCGCTGACGACGGAGTCACAGAAGTCGCTCTCGATACCTTCCATTGGGACCTTCACCGCCACCCTCCTGACTTTTTTCGAGTCATCACCACGACGCGGGTCTCCGGCTGCTCCGATCTGATCACGAGAGCGATCGCGGCCCCGCCGAGACAGGGCATGTCCTCGTCGAGGAGTGCGACATCGGGGCGAAGTCGCCGGAGAAGCTCAAGCGCGAGTTCACCGTCGTCGGCCTCGCCGACTACGTCGATATGTGGATCGGCCGAGAAGCGTGCCCGCAGCGCGCGACGGAACTCGCTGTCGCTGTCCCCGAGCAGCACACGGATAGGTGCTGTTGTGCTGTCGGAGCGGGACGCATGGGAACTGCGCCCGCTCCGCAGCTCGGGTGGGGTTGGGGGGGAAGAATTTGTCTGCATCACGTGAGCGGACTATTCGTCCACGCCGAATCCGGCACAAGGTCCCATTCGGGTACATCGGCCCCGGTTCCGGCTCACACGTGCCCGAATGGGCCCTTGCTGCGCGAGTCGTCGGAGCGATAGTCCTGGGTATGACAAAGATGCGAGTGCTCGTCGCGGAGAACCATCCCTCGGTTCGCGAGAACCTTCGCTACCTGATCAATGCGGAACCCGATATGGAATGTGTCGCCGTCGCAAAGAACGGTCGGCAATGCATCGAGCTGTGCCGGCAGCTCCTCCCCGAGGTCTTGGTGGTGGACGAGATCCTTCCAGGCGCGGACGGTCTTGCGATCGCTGCGATCGTCGGGAATCGGCTCCCACAGATCCGGGTGGTGATGTACACGTTCAATCCGAAGGTCTGCGAGGTTGCGCGCGGGATGGGCGCCGTGGGCTGCGTCGTCAAGGACACGCCGTATCGCGTCCTGCTCGGGGCGCTCAGGCAGGCCGCTCCCGCTCCCTCACTGAGGGCGCACTAGTCGTCGATGCCTCGTGCGCCGGCATCGGGTCGTTCGAGGCGTCGACGAGAAAGAGGACCAGACCCGCGAGCTTGCCCGCGCCGTCATGGATCGGAGTCGTGAACACGTCGACGCGACACCAGCTTGCGCCGGGTCGAGCGAGCGCCTGAAGCGGCACGCGCCTCGCGACACGAGCTGTTGCGGTCGCGTAGCTCTCATCGGCGATCCGCGCGATCGTCCTTCGCGGCTCCGGCCCGAACAGTTGGGCCAGTTCGATGACGGATTCCACGTCGGTCAGGATGGTCTTCGCCGCCTGATTGGCGTACTCGACGCGGTGAGCGGCGCCGCGTGTGATCAGCGCAGGGATGGGAACCGCGTCCAGCAGGCTGAAAGCATTCGGAGCACGCGAGCGCCGCCGCCGCGCGGCGTCGGTCTGAAGGGCCGGCTGCACCAGAGCGGTCCGGCTCGGCGCGTCGAGCTTGATCAAGAGTCGCGAGATGACCCGCTTGACCGCGTCCGGACCGATCCCGAGCTCGCCCGCGATCTCCTTGTTCGTGAGCCCGCGGATCAGACCATCGAGTACCTGTCGCTGACGGGGCGTGAGTCGCGGATCGTCCGTCCGGCTTCGGTCATCGGTCTCGGCCCGTTGGTTCCCACGCAGAGGAACTCGACTCAGCAGGGCCATCCGGCGCCGCTCGATCGCCGGTGCACCGCCCGAGGCGCTCACGGCTGCGCTATTCCCAGATGCGAGCGAAACGTCCGATAGCCCCCGCCGGAATGCTTGGCCTCATACATAGCGGAGTCCGCGGCGGCGAGCAGGACCTCCGCGTTTCGACCGTGGTCCGGAAATACCGCGATCCCGATGCTCGCGCCGACTGTGAGCGGCTTCGCGTCGACGGTGATGGGCGCGACAATGAAGTCGACGAGTGCCCGCGCCGCTTCGACCGCGCCGACGAGAGGAGTCGCTGGGAGGAGCAGGACGAACTCGTCGCCGCCCAGCCGGGCCGCGGTGTCGCTTTCGCGCAGGGTACCGCTCAGGCGGCGCGCGATCTCGACCAGGACGAGGTCGCCGGCGTGATGGCCCCGCGTATCGTTCACGCCCTTGAAGCCATCGAGGTCCAGCATCAAAAGACTGAGGGCGGCGTCCTGCCGCTGTGCGACCGCGATCGCGGACGTAAGGCGATCGCCAAGCAGTGTCCGGTTCGGAAGACCCGTCAGCCCATCGTGGAGTGCCTTGTCGCGCAGGTCGGCCTCGGCACGTTCCCGCGTCGTCACGTCGCGCAGGAGCCAGACACTGCGGTCGTTGTCCTCGGCGCGCCCGTCGCGCCGGACGATGTCGACTTGGACCAGGTTGCCGTCGCGCGTTCGGACCTGACCGCGGAGCGGCCGATGATCCTCGCCGCCGTCCGCAGATGGACCTTCACCGACCAGGACGAGCTCGGATATCGACGGAGCGCGCGTCAGATCCGCGGCGGTGTATCCCGTGAGGGCTTCGAACGCCGTGTTCCAGAAGATCGGCCGCCCACCCTCGGTCATGAGAACGGCGTCTCCGGCCTCGTCGTGGGCACGAAGGATGGGCTCGTAGGTGTCGTGATCGCGCTCGCGCAGAGCGTCCAGCCCGGGCAGCACCGCATTCAAAACTGCTCCGGCCGTCAGATACCCGAGCGCGAGCGCGTATGCCCGGAAGACCATCACGACGACATAGGTGAGCGACAGGGACGCCGCGGCCAAGAGCGCGCCGCTCCGAAACCGGAAGCCGCCGCTTGCGATCACCAAGAATCCGCAGACATAGATCGTCCAACTCGGATCGGGTGCGAAGGCGAACAGCGCGAAGCCGACGAGGCTGATATCCGCGGCGAGGGTGAAGCGCGCGGCCTGCTCGCGGTCCGCGGCGGTGCGTACACGCGCCCACCTCAGGCTTACCAAGAGCCCGTACCCACCGAAGAACGTTCCGAGCACGAGCACGTACAGGATCCCGAGATTCGGCAGAGCCTGTCCGAAGAGAAGGATCGCCGCGGCGGCGGCGAAACGCAGCACACCGACGACCCGTTCGAGACGCCGGTCCTCTATCGGCGCGGAGCGTCGGTCGCCGATCCTGAGCGTCCCTGCGGTGACCGAACCGGTCATGGCAGCTTGAGCGGAAGCGTCGGCACCGGTGTCGGTATGAGGCTCGGAATCGGCGGGAGCGTCGGAATGATCGAGGTGGCGGTCGGGACTGGAGTCGGCGAAGCGGTCGGCGCGGCCGTCGGCGCGGCCGTCGGCGCGGCCGTCGGCGCGGCCGTGTTCACGGACGGCGCGGTCGGCGCCGCGGTAGGGGGAGTAGTGGGTGCAGACGTCGGCCGGACCGTCGGCGCAGACGTCCGCGGGTCGAGCGTTCTCCCCGGCGGGATCGACCCCGCGGGGACGGGAGTCGTTCCGGGCTCCGCCGGACCCGCGCGGGTCAGCCCTGTTCGCGTCCCGCGTGAGGCTGAATCCGGCGAGCGCGAGACCGACGGCGAGAGATGGGCCGAGGAGAACGTACAAGGTGAAGGACGCTCGGCCGCGATGGCCGAGAGCTCGATCGCTGGACTTCCCCTGCCCGCCCACGTTTGGTAGGTACTTCTTACCCGGCTCCAACGTGTGATAAGTGACGAGCGCGTCGCAACGGGGTTTGGGGCCCGCCCCGCGAGTTGTTGATCGCCGAACTCCACTTCGGTTGTGCTGTTCCGCGAACATCTTTGGACGCAAGGAGGTCACCGCTCGGCATGTCGTGGGCGTCTGAGTACTAGTACTAACTACGGTCGGACCGGCAGCCCCTCACCGACCACCGTCGCCGCTGGTGATGCGCGCAGTAATGCCGCGAGAAAGGACCCATAGCTCGTGATGCTCTGGATCTGCTCGGGTCCATAGACCACGGGCCGATTGGCGAAGACCGCGAGCACCCCGGATGGCGGTTCTCCCGAGTGGCTGAGCGGAACCGCAACGCCGGCGCGCGCGCTTCCGAGATCCTCCATCGCCATCCCATCAAGAGCGGTCAGCTGCGTTGCTTGGGCGTCGCGGAACGCCTTCGCGATGGAGCCCGGAGTGCGTCGCTGGCCGAG
>WNFL01384890.1_pt1 | contig 10619 bp, 8 predicted proteins | sample 5400361 | NCBI WGS metagenome assembly WNFL01 (sample SAMN13153351, study PRJNA577476) | soil metagenome | isolation source: 40 cm soil on Douglas fir-dominated hillslope | place: USA:California | collected 2013-09-17 | reverse complement strand
CTGGGTCTCTCGGTCCCGGGGTCGCGGACCAGCGCTCCGGGCCGGAAAAAGGGCGCCAATTAGTTGCATGGATGCGCCAGATTCAACGGCGGGCATCGCCCCCGAAGCGGTGCCGCCGCAACTCACTTACGAAGACATCGCTGGGATGATCGAGCATTCGGTGCTGGCCCCCGAAGCGACCGAAGAAGACGTACACGTGGCGTGCGATCTGGCTCGTGAGTATCGCATCGCGGCGATCGTCGTACGGCCTTACGACGCCGACGCGGCGGTTCGCTGGATGGCGGGGAGCGGAGTTGCAGTAGGGAGCGTGGTCAGTTATCCGAACGGGATCGCGACGACGCCGGTGAAATTGTATGAAGCTCGCGATCTGCTGCGCCGCGGGGTGAAAGAGATCGACGCAGTGGTCGGCGCGTCGAAAATGATCGCGCGCGAATTTGTTCTTCTCGAGACGGAGCTGAAGCAAATCGCCACGGCGTGCCGCGAAGCGGACGCGATTCTGAAGGTGACGTTTCACACCGACCTTTTGCCCGCGGACCTGAAAACCATCGGGTGCAAGATCGTCAAGCGCGCAGGCGCGGCGTTTGCGCGAACCACTTCGCGATCGATGGAAGACGTCGCGCTGTTTCACCGGCTGTGCGGCGAGCGGGCGAAGGTCGCGACAACCGCGGAATCACTGGCAGACGTGATGGCCGCGCGCGAGGCGGGTGCCGCACGCGTGACCACGAGGGCGACTGCGCAAATCCTGGACGCGTGGAAGGCAGAGATCGCGGCACGAGTCGCAACTGCACCGGACGCCGCGACGGCTATCATCAAATCGTGAAGCGCGAGCGAGCCGAGCGCGAAGGCGCCAAGCGCGGTAATTTTGTGTTCGCCGTGGTGTTCCTGGCAATGGCCGCGATCATCGGCGGAGGCGCGGCGTTTCTAATTCCCCGGTTGCGGCATAAGGCTCCTGGGCCTCCAGCCCAAGTCGCGACCGCGCCCGCGACTTTTGACGGCCCCGAAGTCGTGGTCAGCGGCCGCATTCAGGCGCGCAGCACCGTGAACGTCGCGGCGCCCAGCGAAGGCCTGATCGAATCCTGGTTTGTCGACCTGAATCAGGAGGTGTATGAAAACCAGTTGGTGGGACGCATTCGCAACGGGCGTCTGGAGACGGAGCATCATCAGTCGGAGGCGGAACTGGAGAAAGCACAATCGCGCGTGGCGACGCTGGATGCGGATCTGATCGGTGCGCGCCTGGAAGCTTCGCGCGCCACCGCGGACCAGATGCGCGCGCGCGCGGAACTGGATCGGCTTGACAGGATTTATCAGCGTCAGAAAATGCTGAATAGCGAGGGGGCCACGCCGCGGCTCACTTACGAGAAGGCAGAGCGGGAGTATCAGGCGGCGAAGACGGAATTCGACGCGCGGGACGACGTCGCGAAGCAGGCCACGGATCGCATCTCGAAGCTGGGTCGGGATCTTGACGCCGCGCGCAAGGCGATTCAGGAAAAGACGGAGGCGGTGGAGAACGCCAAGGCTAACATCGCGTCCGGGGATCTGCATGCGCCGGTCGAAGGAGTGGTGGTGGGACGCCGCGGCCAGGCGGGCGATGCTGTAGATCCCTCCATGAAAGATCTGTTGCAGATCGCCACCGATCTGACCAACATGCAGGTGACGGTGGAACCGCCGCCGCCCGCTTTGGCGCGCATCAAGGCCGGGCTAGTCGCGACGGTCCGGTTGCCGGAGCTTAGTCCGGATGAGTTTCCGGGCGCGGTGCGCGAGGTGCGCGGCACCGAAGTGATCGTGGATTTCACCAGCCCGGCGCCGATCGTAAAGCCGGGGCTTACAGCACAAGTTAGAATCAAGCTCTAGGATAAAAAGCGGATGCAATTCCTCAAAGACAGTCTGGTCGAACTGATCACGCAAACTTCCACCAATCTTCCGCCGGACGTGCGGGACGCGATGGGCATCGCGATCGGCGGGGAAACGCCGGGAACGCAATCGTCGCAGGCGTTGAGCATCATCGCTGCGAACATCGATATGGCGGTGGAGGACCAGGGTCCCATCTGCCAGGACACGGGCATGCCGACGTTTCAGGTGCACACTCCCGTGGGCGTAAATCAACTGGTGGTGAAGCGGGTGATTCGAGAAGCGGTCGCCGAGGCGACCAAGCGCGGCAAGTTGCGGCCTAATTCCGTGGATTCGCTGACCGGAAAAAATTCCGGCGACAACCTGGGCGACGAAACGCCGGTGATGCATTTCGAGCAGTGGGAATCGGACCAGATCGAGGTGAAGCTGATCCTCAAGGGCGGCGGCTGCGAGAACAAGAACATCCAGTATTCGGTTCCCTGCGAGCTGGATCACCTGGGTCGCGCGGATCGCAACCTGGAAGGCGTGCGCAAGTGCATCCTGCATGCGGTGTGGCAGGCGCAGGGCCAGGGTTGCGCGCCGGGCGCGGTGGGCGTGTGCATCGGCAGCGATCGCGCGCATGGTTATGTTCTGGCGAAGAATGAATTATTCCGCACGCTGGACGACGTGAATCCCGTGCCGGAACTGGCCAAGCTCGAAGCCGAGATTATGGAAGAGGCGAATCGGTTGGGCGTCGGCGCGATGGGATTCGGCGGTAAGGCGTCGTTAATCGGCTGCAAGATTCGCGCGGCGAATCGTCTGCCGGCCAGTTATTTCGTCTCCGTTGCATACGATTGCTGGGCGTTCCGGCGGCTGGGCGTGCGTCTGGATGCGTCGACCGGCGCGATCACGAAGTGGCTGTATCGCGACCCGCAAGGTGCCGTTCAAAAAATGGCGCATGGCGAGGGGTTCCCGCTGACCGGTCGCGAGGTAATCCTGCGGACGCCGCTGAGCGAAGAAACCGTGCGCGCGTTGAAGGTCGGCGACGTGGTGCTGGTGACCGGCGAAGTTTTCACCGGCCGCGACGCGGTGCACGCGCACCTCATGAAGAATCCCCCGCCGGTCGATCTGCGCGGCGCGGTTTTGTATCACTGCGGTCCTGTGATGTTAAAGCAAGGCGAACTGTGGAAGGTGAAAGCCGCGGGGCCCACCACCAGTAGTCGCGAAGAGCCTTATCAGGCCGACATTATTCGCAACTACGGCGTCCGCGCGGTGATGGGCAAGGGCGGCATGGGCAAGAAAACGCTGGCGGCGCTGAAGGAGTCGGGCGCGGTGTATCTCAACGCGATCGGCGGGGCGGCGCAATATTATTCGCGAGCGATCGAACAGGTGCTGGGCGTACACCTGATGGACTTCGGGATTCCCGAGGCGATGTGGCATTTGCGGGTGAAGAATTTCATGGCGATCGTCACCATGGACGCCCACGGCAACAGCCTCCACGCTGACGTAGAGCGCGAAACCGGCGCTCATCTGGCGGAACTCAAAGACGCCGCCCTGACAAAATCTTAAATTATTAGTTTTTCCTTGAACACCACAGCCGGTTAAGCTCGTCTATCCTGCGAGGTGATTTGTGTCCACACTCTGGCAGGACTTACGTTTCGCTCTTCGCTTCCTCGCTAAGAATGCGACCTTCGCCGCGGTTGCCGCGCTGACGCTGGCACTCGGCATCGGCGCCAACTCCGCGATTTTCACGGTAGTTAACGCAGTGCTGCTCAAACCGCTGCCGTATCGCGAGCCCGATCGGCTAGCCACAATCTGGCTGGATAATCGACGCTTGGGGCTCAAAGAAGACCTGACCTCTTACCCGAATTTTCAGGACTGGAAGGCCGGATCGCCCAGCTTCGCATCGATGGCCGCGTTCACCGACGACCGTTCGACGATCTCGGGAATTGACGAGCCAGAGCGGGTGGATGGCGCGTTGGTGGAGGCTAATTTCTTCGAAGTAATGGGTGTAGCGCCGCAGAAGGGGCGCGTGTTTTCGGCGGCTGAAGAAACGCCGGGGCAGGACGCGGTGGTGATCATCTCCGACGGATTGTGGCGACGCAGATTCGGCGCCGCCGCCGACGTGGTGGGAAAACAATTGCGGTTGGATAGCCGTACGTTCACGGTGGTTGGGGTGATGCCCGCGGAATTCCGCTTTCCGTCGAAGAAATGCGAGACTTGGTTGCCACTCGCGCTGGACCCGCAGTCCAAAGCGTCGCGCAGCGGATTCTTTCTCTCGGTAGTCGGGCGACTGAAACCGGGCGCTCGATTCGAGACCGCGCAAGCCGAATTGAACGCTGTTGCGAGCCGCATCGAGCAGCAGTTTCCCAATCTTAAAGGCTACGGAGCGTATTCGGTGCCGCTCGAAAAGCAATTAGTCGGCGGCGTACGCCTCGCGCTACTCGTGCTGGCGGGGGCGGTAGCGTTCGTGCTCTTGATCGCGTGCACCAACGTAGCGGGATTATTTCTCGCGAGAGCCGAATCGCGCGAACGGGAGATCGCGGTGCGGACGGCACTGGGCGCGGGACGCGGACGATTGATCCGCCAGTTACTCACCGAAAGCGTTGTGCTCGCGATCGGCGCGGGCATTGTTGGACTGGTGTTCGCGTATTGGGCGACCGGTGCACTGGCGCATGGCGTTGGGGGCGGGCGCGCGCGATGTCCTAGCGATGGTCGTGCGCGAAGGACTGGTGCTGGCGCTGGCGGGAATCGGGTTGGGGCTCGCGGGCGCGTTCGCGCTCACGCGCTTGCTTTCGACGCTGTTGTACGGCGTCAGCAGCACCGATCCAGTAACCTTCGTGGGTGCCGCCGGTATTCTCGTATTGACGTCTCTCGCCGCGAGTTGGGTTCCGGCGTATCGGGCGGCGAAGGTCGACCCGATGGAGGCGCTTCGTTACGAGTAGGCTCCGCCTACCTTTGGTTGACGCGAAGACCTGAGTGCCGATTGGCGGACTCAGGTCCGGTGCGGATGGAGGTGCATTCATGAATGATGTGATCTTTGCGATTCGCGCCTGGCGTAAGTCGCCGATGTTCGCCTTCGTGGCGGTCCTGACGCTCGCACTCGGCGTGGGCGCGAACACCGCGATCTTCAGTGCCGTCAAAGCGGTTCTGCTCAATCAACTTCCCTATCAGGATCCCGAGCGCCTGGTGACGATCGCCGAGTCGGACGGCGATACGCCGCGTCCCATCACCGTCGATTTCACAACCACTCACGATTTGCGCGAGCGCAGCCACAGCTTCGAGCACATGACGCTGTATCGCTACTGGTCGAGCGCGCTGGTGGAGCAGGACCATCCCGAGCTGTTGAACGGCATGCGCGTCGGTCACGATTATTTCGACATGCTCGGCGTGAAGATGGAGCACGGCCGGACATTCCTCCGCGAAGAAGATCGTGGCGACCGCTGGCACGTGTTGATTCTCAGCCACGGCCTGTGGGTCCGCCGCTTCGGTGGCGATCCCGCGGTGATCGGCCGCCAGGTGCGGATGAACGAATCGTCTTTCACCATCATCGGCGTGTTGCCCGAGAATTTCCGTCCGCCGGGCGGGTCCGGCAGCGACATGTTTACCCCGCTGGGGTACGACCTCGGCGCGCCGTCCTCTGGCCGGGGCAACCAGCACCTCCGCTTGATGGGGCGTATGAAGACGGGAGTGAGCGTTCCGGCCGCGCAAGCTGAGCTGAATGCCGTCATGCACGGCATACTCGCCGAGCATCCCAAAGACTACAAGGCGAAACAGCAGGTCGTGGTTGCGCCGTTGCGCGATTTGTTCGTCGGAAAAGTGAAGAGCGCACTGTGGATTCTGCTGGGCGCGGTGGGGTTGGTCCTGCTGATCGCCTGCGCGAACGTCGCGAATCTGTTGCTCGCCCGCGCTACGGGACGGGCGCGAGAGCTGGCGCTGCGTGCGGCGTTGGGTGCGGAGCGGCGGCGTCTGGTGCGCCAGCTTCTGATCGAGAATCTGGTGCTGGCGCTGGCGGGCGGCCTACTCGGAATCGCGCTGGCCGTCGCGGGAACACGAGCGCTCGCGGCAACGGGTCCTCGCGACATCCCGCGTTTGAATGAGATTGGGATCGACCTGACGGTGCTCGCCTTCGCCTTCGGAGCGACGCTTGCCACCGGACTGCTGTTCGGACTCGCGCCCGCGCTCCGCGCCTCACGGGTGGATCTGAACGAAGCCCTGAAGGATGCGGGCAAGAGCACCTCGGGACCCTCGCGCGGAAATCTGCGCAACGCGCTGGTAACGGCCGAACTCGCCCTGGCCTTTGTGCTGGTCGTGAGCGCGGGTCTGCTGGGCAAGAGCTTTCTGAATTTGATGAACGTGGACGCGGGTTACGATCCGCATCACGTGCTCACACTGGGCGCGTATGTGTACGGCGAGCGCTACCAGAAACCCGAGGTCGAGCTCACCCTGTATAACCAGGTGATGGAGCGCCTGCGCTCCGTGCCCGGCGTGGAAGGTTCGGCGATGGTCAGCACATTGCCGCTGGGGGGCTTCGATCGCCGCAATTTCCACATTCAGGATCGGCCGCTGGCCAATTCGTCTGAAGCGCCCAGCGCGGATACCTACTCGGTTTCGCCCGGCTACTTCCAGGTGATGAAGATTCCGCTGAAGCGCGGCCGCCTGTTCACCAACGCCGATCGGGGGGGCGCGGAGAGGGTCGCCATCATCAGCGAGTCCACCGCGCGGCGGTTGTTCGCGGGTCGCGAAGCGCTCGGCCGCTTCGTTCAATATGGCGGCCCCGATGAGAAGAAACCGTGGCTGCGCATCGTCGGCATCGTGGGCGATGTACGTCAATACGGGCTCGACCGTGAGCCGAATCTGGAGCTGTACATCGCCCAGGCGCAGGACACTGCATTCGGGTATTCGATGGTCGTGCGAACCACCGGAGATCCCCGTCTAATGGAAGGCGCGGTGCGGGCAGCCTTCGCGGCGGCGGATCCCACGCAGCCGGTCTACAACGTGAAGCCGCTCGAAGAATATCTGCGGTCGACGCTCGCGGAGCGGAGCTTTACGCTGTCGCTGCTGGCCCTGTTCGGCGCGCTCGCGCTGGGCTTGGCGGCGGTCGGAACCTATGGCGTGATTTCCTACACCGCAAGTCTGCGCACGCGCGAAGTCGGGATTCGCATGGCGCTCGGCGCGCGCCGCGGCGATGTGCTGGGGATGGTTCTGCGCCAGGGATTGGCACTGACGGTTGTGGGGCTGGGAGTCGGTTTCGTCGCGTCGCTGGCGCTTACGCGGCTGCTTTCGACGCTGCTGTATGAAGTGCGGCCGGGCGACCTGGGAACGTCGATTGCGGTGACGGTACTCCTGGGGTTGGTCGCGCTTGCGGCGACGTATCTTCCCGCGCGCCGGGCGTCGCGAGTGGACCCGATGGTGTCTTTGAGGCACGAGTAGGCTACGCCTACTTCTGGGTGCCGCGGCGAATGACGCAAGCCGTGCCATTCGTCTCGCGGCGGGGTGTTCCGGGCCCTTTCATGCGCTCGATCGCTACTGACCGCCCGGCGTGCCACTCTTGGTTGCCGGTGCCGCGCCGTGCGTGAGATACAGAACGAAATAACAGCGAGATCGGTCGCGTCTTCACCAGCGTGATCTGGTTGTCCCAGGGACTCACCTTCACGCGCGAGCCGAGCGGCAGCGCTGCGATCTGCTCCAACTGGTCCTCATCCAGCGCCGGAGCGGATGCCGCGAAATCGGCCAGACGCTTCAGTGCTTCCCCATCCGCCACCTGGTTGCCCAGATTCGCTTGCAGCAGTCGCGGCAGCGCGGTTGCACGGCTGGCCAGCGCCTTGAGGAACAGGCCCGCGTTGGCGGTTTTCTGATAGGGCGACGCCTTCATGATCTCGATGGTCTTCCTCCCGGCCGTCAGCATCTCCTCCGGCGACCGCTGGAAGCGGAAGCGCTGCAGCAGTTCAGCGTCACCCAGCATGGTCTGGTTGTGGAATGCAAACTGGGTCTGGGTGCGGTGCCCCAGCGCGATGTGGCTCAGTTCGTCGGCGAGCACCAGTGCGAGTGACGTCTCATCGGGCAGCACATCGATGAGCCCGCGGCTGATGACGATCGTATGACCGATCGAGAACGTCTCGATGGGCGTGGTCAGCAACACGCGGCAATGCGCCTCGACGTTCAGATTGGAGGACGCGATCAGATTGTTCACCACCGTTTCGAGCACCTCCTCGACCGCGCCGCGGGGCGCCAGGAATCCGCCCTTTTCGAGCCGCGCCAGCAGATTTTCCTCAGCTTGCCGTTCCCAGGAACGTTGGCTCTCGAGCGGCGAAGCGTCTTTCGCCGCCTCGGTGTCCTTCACCGCGGAATCGCTTTCGATCAATATGCTGGTGAGCTCGTCCAGCTTGTTGGCGGGCGCGGCGGCGTAATCCCAGATGCGAGTCTGCGCTTTAAATCGCGGCATCGCATCGCGTCCTTTTCCGGGGATGGCTTCCTCTTCGACGTAGATCTGCGCGGGCGTCCAGTGGCCGCCCGAATTCACGCGCCAGCAATCGAAGTGGAAGTAACGCTCGCCCGTGACGCCCTTGGCCGGCGGCGCCGCAACGTAGGTCCCGTTGAAGCGCACGATGGAATTGTCGCGATCTTCCACCCACACTCGGCCCAGGAAGCGGCCCGGTTCGGTGCGGTTTATGGGGCCGACGTCGAAGACCAGGCAGCGGACTTCGCCCAGAAACTCACGGCGCACGTATTCGGTGTTAAGCTGCAGCAGCCGCGACGCCAGAATATTGGTCTTTTCCTCCGGATTAATCACGTTCAGCTCGCGCTCGAAACCCATCAGCGCCTGCCCCGACCGTTCCATCTTGGCCTTCAGTTCTTCGAGCGTCCGCTCCATGAAACTGGCCATGCTGGCCGAGCTGCGGATGCGAATGTTGAAGGTGTGCTCAACGTACGACTGTGCGATCGCATTCGCCGCGTCCGAAGCCAGTTGCGGATCCTCCGACCGGTACGCGATCAGCAGCAAATACGTATTCGGCGGCCGCGTCACCTTCAGCCGCTTCAGCGTCACCGGAGCAGCTTCCGCCCGTGGCGACCCCGCCGTGTCCGGCTGACGCTCGTGCTCCCGCAGATGCAGCGCCTGGTCGACCGGCCGCAGCACCGAATCCGATTGCACCAGCTTCACCTGCGTCGCCAGAAACTGATCGGTATCGTTCAGCGCGCTCCGCGTCGCCTCCTGCCCCACCACCCCCGGCGGCGTCTGCCGATCGATGTCGATAGTCGCGGTCGCTTCATAAATCGGCGTCAGCCGCGACGAAATGATCACCGTCGCCACCACCGACGCCAGAACAAATCCCGAAATCCGCCAGCGATGCCGCCGGAGAATCCACAGGTACTGCGACAGCGGAATCTTGGCTTCTTCCGGCTCCTCCCCGCTCGGATCGTACAGCGGCGGCGGATAATACAGCGGAGCCAGCGCGCGCTCGGGTTCCTGATTCATCGATTGAAACCCAAAATCAGCGCCCCCGACCCGACCGCCGCCGCAAACCCGACCGCCTTCTCGATCGCACTCAACGTCGCACGCTGCCGCCGATTGTCAGGGATATAAAGGATGTCGTCTGCCGTCAGCGCCACGTCCGGCGATTTACGATCCAGAATCTTGCGTAGCTCGACCGTCACCTCCTCGGCCCCCTTCTGCGCCAGTCCGTCCGCGCGTCGATAGACGAAGGCTTGCTTAGTGGCATACGGCGTCAGCCCCTCCGCCAGCGCCAGCGCCTTGAACACCGTCATGCCGATTCCGTCTTCTACCCGAAACGCGCCCGGACGCTTCACATTCCCCACCACGAACACGCGCCCCACCTGCGGCACTCGCACTTCTTCCCCGCCCTCCAGCATCACGTTGAGCGCCGGATCGGCGCCCTCGATCAGACCCTTCACCGCGATGCGTTCCAGCCTCGGCCTTTCGCCCGCCGACCTCCCCGGCCGGCTCACCAGAATCTCCGCGCCCGCCTCCGGACTCAGCCCTTCCGCCCGCGTCAGCGCCTCCAGCAGCGTGGTCTTGCCCCACGCCTGAAAAGTGACCGGACGACGTACCGCCCCCGCCACGCTGATCGGTCGGCTGTGATACTCGACCATCGTCACCGTCACCACCGGCCCCACCAGAATGTCTTCCTCCACCAGCGCCTCGGCGATCTTGACCTCCAGGTCCGCCGGCATCAGCCCCTGCGCCCGAATGCGCTGCTTCAGCATCGGCAGACGAATTTCGCCCTCCCCGCTCACCCGCACGCTGCGCGTCAGTTCCGGCGCGGCGTATACCGACACCGCGATCAGATCGTTCGCGCCGATGGCCAGCGCCGGCAGATTCGCGCCCCCGCCGTCCGCGCCCGTCGCCGCGGGCCGTTCCTGAGCCGCCAATAGTGTTGTGAGACAGAAAAACATCAGACTCATATTTCCAAACTCCACACGAGGTCCCTAGGCCATCTGGGCCCGAAATAAGCTCGCGGGCACGATCATGTCCGCCTCCAGCTCCACCGCCATCGCGCGCTGCAATAACTCCACCCGGACGATCAGCCGCAGCCGCCCCGGCTCGCGCAGAAGCGTTCCTTCCACTCCGCGCAACGGCCCGCGATCCACTCGAACCCGGTCGCCCGCCTTCAGGTACGGCCATGGCCCGAGCCCCAGCCCCGATTCCATCACCACCCGAATATCCGCGATCTGTTGTTCGTCGACCGCCGCCGCTACTCCGCCGAACCCGACCAAGCGCAGCACCCCCGGCGTATTCAACACGCTCACGCGCTCCGTAATCTGAAAGCGGC
>WNFL01268034.1_pt7 | contig 10620 bp, 7 predicted proteins | sample 5400361 | NCBI WGS metagenome assembly WNFL01 (sample SAMN13153351, study PRJNA577476) | soil metagenome | isolation source: 40 cm soil on Douglas fir-dominated hillslope | place: USA:California | collected 2013-09-17 | reverse complement strand
CTCCTGCCGGGAGCTGCCGAAAGAAGCTCAGACCCGTGTAGACGTACGTGCCTCGGCCCAGGGGCGCGACGAGCAGTCCGCCTTTCAGCTCCGGGCCCGGCGTGTCGTGCGTCTCGAGCAGCGGGACGTAGGTCGAGTCCCAGTCGTGCGCGAAGTACAAGCCCCGCTCCTGCACCCAGCCGCGCCAGTCATCGGGACCGATCTCATTCGGATAGTGGAGCGCCGGGTGTGCGGGATCCAGGGGTGTGATGGCCGCCGCTTCGTCCGTGACGCGATCGTGCGGACGGGCGATGTGCAAGGGATAGGGCGCGTAGCCGCCGTCCACGAAGGGATACTGCTGGTACTGCACGAGCAGCAGGCCGCCGGCGCGCGCGTAGTCGAGCAAACGCCCGTTGTTCGCCACCAGGGCGGGATCGGTCTCGTAGGCGCGGCTGCCGATCACGATCGCGTCGTAGCGCGACAGATCCCCGCGCGCGAGTGAGTCAGGGCCCAGCAGCTCGACCGGCACGCCGACGGCAAGCAGCGCCTCGGGCACGCGGTCTGCCGCGCCCCGCACATAGCCCACGCGCGAGAGGGCCGGCAACGCGATCTGCGCCGCGCGGATCTGGGCCGCCGACCCCTGCACCAGCGCCCGCGGCCGGATGTGCGGATAGTCGATGATCTGCAGCGCTCCTTCGTGGCGGCGGCCATCGGCGCCGCCAGCCGCCGCGCGGAGCTCGTATGACCCGGGCGCGAGACGTTGCGCGGGGGGAGACAGCGCGATCGTCACGCTCTTGGTCTCGTCTTCGCGCGCGAACGCCAGGCTCTCAGCGGCGACCGGCGGCCAGCCGCGCGGCGCGGTGAAGACGAGCCTGGCGGTCGCGGGGCCGCGCGCGCGATTCGTGACGGTGACCGTGAAGCGGCGCGGATCCTTGCCGCCGCCGTCCACCGGCCACAGCAGCTCGTCAGGCGCGACGCTCACGTCGAAGTCGCGCGTGACGAACAGGGGCCGCCGCACCTCGCCGATCGCCTGATCGCGGTAGCGGTAGACGACTTCCCGCGTGAGCGTCACGGGCTCTCCGGCGATCGTGAGGCGCACGCGGACCTCGACGGGCGGCGGATCGAAGGGCAGGCCCCGTACATCGGGGGGCACACCCGTCCAGTCGTACAGTCCGCCCCCGTTCGTCAGCGGCCGGCGCAGGAAATACGGCTGCGTGCGCTCGGCGTCTCGCGCGACCGTCACGACAAAGCGTTGCGCGCTGACACTGCCCGGCCCGACCGTGGCCCCACCGAAATCGAGACGCTCCACCGTCCACGCCGCGGGGGCCCGCACGTCCAGGCTGTCGACCCGCACGGCGGCGTCCCCGGCGTTCCACACCGTCGCCTCGACTTGGAGCCGCTGGCCCTGCGTGACGATCCCGTCGTCGGTCGTGCCGTCGATCGCCACGCCGCCGGCGATCGCCACCGCCCGCTCGAGCAGCGCGCGCTGATCGGGATCCGCCGAACCCAGGAGATGCAACGCGCGGGTCAGGTACGGGAGCACGGCGGCGGGACGCCACGGGTTGAGAGCGGCTCGCGCCGAATCGATCAACACGGCGTAGCGGTCCATGCCGGCGCCGTGCACCGTCGTGTCCACGCCCGCAAACAGGCCCGATGCCGAGGCTCCAGAGGGGGAGCGCGATGCCACGAGGGCGAGCCGCGTGCTGCTCGGTCCAGGGCGCTGCAGCTGCCCCATGTCCTGCGAGCGGTGGCGGCTGCGGCTCGCCATCGCGATCTGGTAATACGACTGGCCGGTCACGGGATCGAGGGTGCCGGCGGGAAGAGAGAGGCTGGTGGCCACGGAGTCGAACCGGGTCGAGCGGTAAAGCTTTGCGGGACCCCACGTCGAGTCGCGCAGCTGGTCGAACGCCTGGCGCGCGAGCAGGCCCGCGACCTGATGTTGGCCGTGCCCGTCGGCCGGCGTGCCCGAAAAGACGGAGACGATGATCTGGGGCCGGAACCGGCGGATGACGTCCACGACGTCCTTGAGGAGCGAGTCGCGCGGCCAGAACCGGAACGATTCGTCGGCGGACTTCGAGAACCCGAAGTCGTACGCGCGCGTGAAGTATTGCCGGGCGCCGTCCAGCTCCCGCGCGGCCAAGAGTTCTTCCGTGCGAATGATGCCGAGGCCGGGCCCCAGCTCGGGCCCGATGAGGTTCTGCCCGCCTTCGCCGCGCGAGAGGGACAAGTACGCGGCCTGCGTGCCGAGGCCGCGGGACAGGAGGACCAGCAGCTGCGTGTCTTCGTCGTCGGGGTGGGCGCCGATCATCAGGACGCGCTTGTTCGCGCCGAGCTGCTCGAGAATGTCCGCCAACGCCGCGACGCCGCCGGTGCCGGGTGGGGCCATCTGTCCCACGCCGGAGCCGGCGGCGCCGATATTAAGGAAGAGAACGAATCCGAGCGCGCGCCGCACTATTGGGGAATGTAAACCATACCGCCCTTCATAACGAACTTGACGTGCTGGAGTTCCGTGATATCCCGCAACGGATCGCCTGCCACGGCGACCAGGTCGGCGTAGAGTCCGGGCGCGACGGCGCCCAGATTCTGCTCCTGGCCAAGCAGTGCCGCGGCGACCGACGTGCCGGATTGAATCGCTTGCATCGGTGTCATGCCGTACTGCACGTAGTACTCGAACTCCTTCGCCTGATTGATCTCCGTCCAGGGGAATCCGCCGACGTCGGTGCCGAGGGCGATCTTCACGCCCTTGCGGAGGGCGCGCGCGAAGGCGCGGCGCTCGAGCGCCACCAGCGCGGGCCAGACCCCGCCCCGCGGCATGACGTGCACGCCGACGGTCACCGTCGGAACCCAGTAGACGTTGGTGCGCACCATCACGTCCATGAGCGAGTCCGTGAGGCCGTCGCCGTGCTCGATCGAGTTGACGCCGGCCCGCAGCGCCGCCGCGATGCCGTCGGACCCCATGGCGTGGGCGGCGACCTTGCGACCCAGCCGATGGGCCTCATCGACGATCGCCCGCGCCTCGTCGTCCGTGAAGTTCACCCAGCTGCGGAGCGTCGAGTCGGGGGTGAAGTAGTAGCGCCGGTCGCTGTAATACTTGATCCAGTCAGCGCCGTGCTCCACCTGCTCGCGCACCGCGAGTCGCGCGTTTTCGACGCCGTCCACCGTCTGGACGCCGTGCGGCAGGTCGATCTCCCAGTTGGGCGAGCCGATGGGGTACATCCCCGTCGGCGCCATCGCGCGGGTCGAGGCGAAGATGCGGGCCCCGGGGACCTCGCCGCGGTTCACCGCCAGCTTCACGTCGACGTCGGCGTACATCGCGCCCTCGGTCTCGAGGTCGCGCAGCCCGGTGAAACCGTGCTCCAACGCGATCCGCGCGTTGCGCGCGGCGAGAATGGCCCGATACGGGATCGATTGCTTGAGCAGTTGGTCCTCATACTCCTCGGACGTCACGTCGCCCTGGAGCAGGAGGTGGGTATGCGTGTCGATGAAGCCGGGCAGCACCGTCATCTGCGAGAGATCGATCACGCTGGCGTTGGGCGCCTGGGCTTGCACTTGTGCCAGGGGACCGACGGCCCGTATCCGCTCGCCCTCAATCAGGATCCCGACGTTGGTTTGGGCCTGGGCCGAGCGACCATCGATCAGACGACCGGCTTTGATCAGGGTCAGCTTCGGCGGAGTGGCGGGGGGTTGTCCTTGGGCGCCGAGGGGACCCGCGAGGACGGCCAGGAGGAGCGACAGACGGCGCATGAACGGGAGCTCCGAAAAAGGGCGCCGCAAATCTAGCCGCCCTCGGCTCGGAACGGTAAGCTTCCCCCGCGCCTACTCCCTCACCGCCCGGAGGCCGTCCATGTCGGTGCGTGTGACCTGTCAGTGTGGAACGTCGTACGAGCTGAAGGACGAGTTCGCTGGGAAGCTCGTGAAGTGCCCGCAATGCGGACGCGAGAATCGTGTACCCGGGGCGGCCGGTGGCGTCCCCGTGCAGGTCCAAGCCGATCCGGTATTCGACCGCGACCTCTTCCTGCTGCGCCAGCAGATGCTCCGGATCTCCGAGAAGTACGACGTGGCCGACGAGAAGGGCAACAACATCATCTACATCGAGCGCCCGGCCCACCTGGCGCGAAATCTGGGGGCCGCGCTGCTCGGGCTCCTCGCCGGGGGCGTCGTCGGTCTCATGCTCGGCGCCCTCGCGGACGTCCTCAAGGGCACCGTGCTCCAGCCGATCCTGGCGGTGAGCGCGGTGCTCTTCGGCATCGCCACGTTCATCGCGGTCGCCGTATCGCTCTCCGCGAAGCGCCACGTCACGTTCTATCGGGACGCCTCCAAGCGCGATCGCATGCTCGAGGTACTGCAGGACAAGAAGTGGCAGCCGATCACGGCGACGTACACGGTGCGTGACTTCCGCGGCAAGCCCCTCGCCCGGTTCGCGAAAAACATTCTGTACAACCTGATTCGGAAGCGCTGGTACATCTATGGACCGGACCAGCAGCTCCAGTTCCTGGCCAAGGAAGACTCCGTCATCCTGTCCCTGCTGCGACGGTTTCTCGGTCCCATGCTCGGCGTGCTGCGCACCAACTTCATCATCCTGAGGCCCGACAGCGAAGACGTGATCGGGGAGTTCAAGCGCAAGTTCACCATCCTCGACCGCTACGTCCTCGACATGAGCGGTGACCCGCAGCGCCTCATGGACCGGCGTGTCGCGCTCGCGCTCGGCGTCATGCTCGACACGGGGGAGCGCCGGTGACGGACGGGGGCCCACGCGAAGAGCCGATCCCCATCACGCCGGACATGCTCGCGAGCGGCGACCGGAGTGGGCGCGGGCGCATCGACTTCGAGCGCGGTATGCGCCACGCCCCGCCGCTGATCCTGTTCCTCATCGCCGCAAACCTTGCGATGTTCGGCTGGGAGCTCGCCGCCGGCGCGCTGGCCGACCGCGAGACGATCGTCGAAGCAGGCGCCCTGGTACGCGAGCGGGTGCTAGCCGGCGAGTGGTGGCGTCTGGTGAGCGCCATGTTCCTGCACGGCAGCGTCGATCACGTGTTGGGCAACGTGATCGTCCTGTACATCGTGGGACTGGCGTGTGAGCATGCGGTCGGCGGCGCGCGCACCGCCCTCGTGTACTTCGCGAGCGGCATCGCCGGCGGGCTCCTCAGCCTCGCGGCCGGCCCGGGGCCTTCGGTGGGCGCCTCGGGCGCGATCTTCGGCGTCATCGCCGCCGTCGTGGTCGTGTTGTACCGCTGGCAGGACCGGTTCTACGTGCGGGACAAGCGCATCGGGTTCGTGCTCTTGGTGTGGGCCGGGTGGCAGATCCTTACCGGTCTCGCAAACCCCTTCATAGACAACTTCGCGCATTTGGGCGGGTTGGTGGGCGGGGCATTGGCGACCCTGCCGCTGCGGCCGCGCCTCCTGTCGGCGGTACCGTAGCATAGATTACGCGCATGGCCACCAGTACCGAACCCAAACGCCCTGCCCCATCGTCCGTCAGCGCCGACGAAGCGCGTGACGTTGCCGAATCCGCCCGCGAGCAGGAATGGACGGCCCCGAGCTTCGTTCGCGACCTCTTCCTCGGCAACCTCCGGATGAACCTCATCCATCCGTACCCGGAGCAAGACGCCGACGAAGTGGCGCGCGCCAAGCCGTTCCTCGACAAGCTGGGGCGGTTCCTGCGTGAGAAGGTGGACTCGGACCAGATCGATCGTGAAGGGGAAATCCCCGACGCCGTCATTCAGGGCCTGCGCGATCTCGGCGCGTTCGGCATCAAGATCCCGCGCGAGTACGGCGGCCTCGGTCTGTCGCAGCTCTCATACATGAAGGCGATCGAGCTGGTGTCATCGGTGGACGGCTCGATCACCGCCCTGCTCTCCGCCCATCAATCAATCGGTGTGCCGCAGCCGCTCAAGATGTTCGGCACCGACGCCCAAAAAAAGCAATACCTCCCGCGGCTCGCGAAGGGAGCCATCTCCGCGTTCGCCCTGACCGAGGCGGGTGTCGGCTCGGACCCCGCGGCGCTCGAGACCATGGCCATCCCGAGCGACGACGGCGACGCGTGGATTCTGAACGGCGAGAAGTTGTGGTGCACCAACGGCACCAGGGCCGAGCTGATGGTCGTGATGGCGCGCACCCCGTCCAAGGTCGTGCGCGGCAAAGAGAAGCGGCAGATCTCGGCGTTCATCGTCGAAACCAGCTGGCCCGGGGTTGAAGTGGCGCACCGCTGTCACTTCATGGGTCTCAAGGCGATGTACAACGGCGTGATTCGCTTCACGAACGTCCGCGTGCCGAAAGAGAACCTGCTGTGGGGCGAGGGCAAGGGGTTGAAGCTCGCCTTGATCACGCTGAACACCGGCCGGCTGACGCTTCCCATTTCGTCGGTCGCCGCAGGGAAGCGCTGCCTCGAAATCTCGCGCCGCTGGGCGGCCGAGCGCGTGCAGTGGGGCAAGCCGATCGGCCAGCATGACGCGATCGCCCAGAAGCTCGGGGCGATGGCCGCGAATACGTTCGCGATGGAAGCCGTCGCCGAGCTGTGCGGCGCGATGGCCGAGCGGGGCGGATATGACATCCGGCTCGAGGCGGCGATCGCCAAGTTGTATAACTCCGAAGCGGGCTGGCACATCATCGACGACACGCTGCAGATCCGCGGCGGTCGCGGCTACGAGACGGCGGACTCGCTCAAGGCGCGCGGCGAGCCCGCGGTCCCCGTCGAGCGCATCATGCGCGACTTCCGGATCAACTTGATCTTCGAAGGGTCCTCGGAAATCATGCACCTGTTCATCGCCCGCGAGGCGGTGGACAAGCACTTGCAGGTCGCGGGCGACGTGGTGATGCCCGGGAAGTCGTTCGGGCAGCGGCTCGCCGGATTGGGGCGGTCGGCGCGGTTCTACGGCTGGTGGTATCCCTCGCGCTGGCTGGGCTGGGGATTCTGGCCGCGGTACGCCGGCTTCGGCTCGCTCGCGCGCCACGTGCGGTTCGTCGAGCGCAACGCGCGGCGTTTGTCGCGCGGCGTGTTCCACTCGATGATCCGGTTCGGCCCGAAGCTCGAGCTGCGCCAGGCGGTGCTGTTCCGCCTGGTGGACGTCGGCGCCGAGCTGTTCGCGATGGCGGCCACGTGCGCGCGGGCCCGGTGGCTCCTCGAGAGAGACCGCGCAAGTGGTGCGCGCGCCGTGCGCCTTGCCGACGTGTTTTGCCGTCAGGCGCGCGGCCGTATCCGCGCGAAGTTCGCGGGGCTATGGCGCAATGAGGATGTACCGACGTACAGGGTCGCCCAGGATGTGCTGAAGGGCGAGCATCGGTGGTTGGAGCGCGGGATGGTGGAGCTGGACGGCTAACCGGTTAGTCGGTTGGTCTGTTAGTCGGTTGGTGATTGCCCTTCGGATCTGTCCGTCGGGCAATCGCCTTGTAGAGACCCATCGTTGTCCTGCCCGCCTCCGTGCGGACTCGATCCAGGTCCTTCCACGAATCTGCGGTTAGCAAACGAAGGTCCCGCGCCAGCATCCCAAGATACGACAGTTCTGAAAGAGACCCGAGGGCAATATCCAGAAACCTTCTCAGCTCCGGAAAGCCACGTTTGGCCGAACCCTCAGCGATGTTCGCCGCCGCGGAGACCGCCGCTCGCCGCATTTGAGACGTGAGGCCGTAAAGTTCGGACTTCGGAAAGTTGTCCGTGACCTTGTACGTGAGGAGGGCCAAACGGTGACACTGGTGCCACGCGACCAGCTTCTCGTATGGGCGCACGTTGCGAATATAGGGCGGCGAGGCATGGGAGCGGTATCCGACGAACGCGCCGCGGACCACTTCGACGCAGCCTTCCAACCGACTAACCCACCAACCGGCTAACCGACGGTCTTACGCCGCCTGGTGTGCGATCATGATGCTCTTGAGCCGTTCCGGCGCTTCGGCTCCCACACCCGCATCGCCGTAAGGGGAGGGATGTCCTTCCGCTTCCATCACGACGCTGGGACAGACGAGCGGATACTGGCGCGCCCGGATGCGCTCCGCCGCAGGCGCCGCAGCCACGGGCGCCGCCACGACGACCTGCCGCGCGCCCAGCTGCTCCGCGGCCTTCGCCGCCGCCAGCACCTTCCACGGATAGACGATCTGCCCATCCACGATCACGACCGTGCGCCCTTGGAGATTCTTCACGGGGCGCTGGGTGCGATACAGGACCAGGTCTTGTTTGACCCGCGCGCGCGACTCGTCGATCGCCGCCTGTAACTTCTCGAGCAAGTTCATGCCCGGCTGGAAATCGGGGTCCATCTCGGCGGGCGCCGACTCGGCCATCGCACCGATGGGCGCGAGGTTCGAGCCCAGCTTGATGAACGACGCGACGATGACGTCGAACTGGGCCCCCATCGCCTTCGCCGCGTGCGCCGCGATCTCTACCCCTTCAGGCGTGATGCCCAGCAGGACACACGATTGGTACCCCTGGCCCGCGAGCTGCTGCCCGAGTAGGGCGCCTGCGCTGGAGCGCGTCGGATAGAGACTGGTAGCCACGGTGCGCCAAGATACGAAAGCCCGCACCTCCCCGCCACAGGTTATCTTTTCCGGGCACCCAACGAGGACGTTGCAGTGCCGAAGGACACCCTCACCGTCGTCGACAATCGCACGGGGAAGTCGTACGAGATCCCCGTCCAGGATGGGACGATCCGGGCGGCGGACCTGCGCCAGATCAAGGCCGCGCCCGAGGACTTCGGGCTGATGAGCTACGATCCGGCGTACATGAACACCGCGTCGGCCCGCAGCGCGATCAGCTACATCGACGGCGACCGGGGCATCCTCCGCTACCGCGGGTATCCGATCGAGCAGCTCGCGGAGCACAGCACGTTTCTCGAGACGTCGTACCTCCTGCTCCATGGCGAGCTGCCGTCGGCGGCCGAGCTGGACTCGTGGGTGTTCAACATCACGCACCACACGATCATTCACGAGAATATCAAGAAGTTCATCGACGGCTTCCACCACGATGCCCACCCGATGGGCGTCTTCGTGAGCACCGTCGCGGCGCTCTCCACGTTCTATCCCGAAGCGAAGCACATCACCGACGAGATCTCGCGCCGCAATCAGATCTTCCGGTTGATCGCGAAGACGCCGACCCTGGCGGCGTTCGCCCACCGGCACACGGTCGGCATGCCCTACGCGTATCCCGACAACGATTTGAGCTACACGGGCAACTTCCTGAACATGATGTTCAAGGCGACCGAGGTGAAATACGTCCCCAACCCGACGCTCGAGCGGGCGCTGGACGTGCTCTTCATCCTGCACGCCGATCACGAGCAGAACTGTTCGACCAGTGCCATGCGCGCCGTCGGGTCGTCCCACGCCGACCCCTATTCCTGCATGGCGGCCGCCGCGGCCGCGTTGTACGGACCGCTGCACGGCGGGGCGAACGAGGAAGTGCTGCGGATGCTGCGGGAGATCGGGACGATCGATCACATCCCAGCGTACATCCACCGCGTGAAGCAGGGCGAGGTACGCCTGATGGGGTTCGGGCACCGCATCTACAAGAATTACGATCCCCGGGCCAAGATCATCAAGCGGACGGCCGAGCAGGTGTTCGACATCACGGGCAAGAACCCGCTCATCGACATCGCGCTCGAGCTGGAGCGCATCGCGCTGGAGGACGAGTATTTCGTCTCCCGCAAGCTCTATCCCAACGTGGATTTCTACTCGGGGATCATCTACGAGGCGATGAAGCTGCCGATCGACATGTTCCCGGTGTTGTTCGCGATCGGCCGCACGCCGGGATGGCTGGCGCAATGGCAGGAGATGTTACTCGACAAGGAGCAGAAAATCGCGCGGCCGCGCCAGGTGTACACCGGCGCGCCGGTGCGAGACTACGTCACGATTGAAAAAAGGGCGTAGCAGCGGTCATTCAACGCAGTTCTTCGACGGGGGTATATGCCGACCTACATCCTGCTGTCGAATCTGACCGACGACGGTGCCAAGGCGCTGAAGGCCAAGCCGAAGCGTCTGCAGGAGGTCAACAAGGAGATCGAGCGGTTCGGGGCCAAGGTGACCGCGCAGTACGCGGTGCTCGGCCCCTACGATTTCGTGAGCATCGTGGAATGTCCCGACAACGAAACGATCGCCCGGGTGTCGGTCGAGCTCTCCTCGCGCGGCAGCGTGCGGCTGCTCACGCTGCCGGCACAGCCGGTGGCGAACTTCGTCCGCAACCTGAAGAGTTGACCTAGCGGCGCTTCTTCCCGCCGGCCGCGGCCGGAGCGATCGCTCCGGACGGGCCGCCTCGGCGCTCTGTACCCTCGGCTGCATGGGCGGCACGGAGGGCTCGAAGCCCGGGATCACTTCCCGCGGGAAACCCTTCCCGATCAGCTTCTCCACGTCGGCCATCAGCAGCCACTCGTCCGGGGAAATGAGCGTCAACGCGAGGCCCTGCGCTCCGGCGCGGGCGGTGCGGCCCACGCGGTGCACGTACACTTCCGGATCGGTCGGCACGTCGAAGTTCACGACCATGCGGATGCCGTCCACGTCGATCCCGCGCGCCGCGATGTCCGTCGCGACCAGAATCTCAGCCTCGCCGGAGCGGAACTGATCGAGCGTGCGCTGGCGCTGGCTCTGGGCCTTGTCGCCGTGCAACGCGTTCGCCGCGATGCCTTCGCGCCGCAGGAACGTCACCAGCTTGTCGGCGCCGTACTTGGT